>JAEEGL010908169.1_pt1 | contig 26409 bp, 16 predicted proteins | sample 9134231 | NCBI WGS metagenome assembly JAEEGL01 (sample SAMN16246548, study PRJNA631951) | gut metagenome | biome: gut microbiome; feature: rumen; material: fiber-attached | host: Bos | place: Iran: Karaj | collected 2018-10
TTAAATTATTTTTGGTGATAATAGATATGTTCGGAAACATCAGTTTCCAAACATGTCTAATCTTATAATTTCAGCATATGATTCATACGAATCGCTTTTGTTTTCAGATAATTCTCGTCCTCTTTACGAACAGGAACCTGAATATCAACGCGTCCAGTAATCTCAAGCCCGCAATCCTTGCAGTTAATCTTTTCGATTTTGTCAGGATTGTTCGTCATAAGCCTGATTCTGCTGATTCCCAAATTTTTCAGAATCTGGATTCCGCAGTTGTAGTCGCGAGCATCGGCTGGCAGCCCCAACCGTAAGTTTGCGTCAACAGTATCAAGCCCTCTGTCCTGCAAGCTATACGCCCGGATTTTGTTCAAAAGACCTATTCCCCGACCTTCCTGCCTGAGATAAACAAGAACGCCGCGTTTCTCTTGGGCAATTTTCCTCATTGCCGCATCGAACTGCTCGCCGCAGTCACATTTTAGCGAACCGAACGCATCTCCTGTAAGGCACTCGGAATGAACGCGGCAAAGAATGTCGTCTCCGCCAGAAACATCGCCCATGACAAGAGCGGCGTGTTCCAGTCCGTTGGTCAAATCCCTGTACCCGAAGATTTTGAACTCGCCGTATTTTGTAGGAAGTTTTGCTTCTGCCACGCGCTCAATGACTTTTTCGTGGGACTTTCTGTATCGTATCAGCTGCTCGATTGAAACTATTTTAAGCCCGAATTCACGAGCCATTTTTTCAAGCTCTGGAAGCCGCGCCATTTTTCCGTCAGAACTCATAATCTCGCAGCAAAGACCAGCTTCTTTTAGCCCCGCAAGGCGGCAGAAATCAACAGTAGCCTCGGTATGTCCGTTCCGAACAAAAACGCCTCCTTTCCGCGCAATCAGCGGGAACATATGTCCCGGGCGGCGAAAATCAGAAGGCTTGGTATCTTCGCGCACAAGAGCCATTGCCGTAGCGGAACGGTCAAATGCAGATATTCCCGTAGATGTTGAAACATGGTCAACAGAGACGGTAAAAGCCGTTTCGTGATTGTCCGTATTCTCCCCTACCATTGGCGGGAAATCAAGGCGATGGGCTATTTCCAGCGAAACAGGCATACAGATAAGACCTTTTCCGTAAGTCGCCATGAAATTCACATTCTCAGGCGTGGCAAATTCCGCCGCACAAATAAAATCACCCTCATTCTCACGATCCTCATCGTCCGTGACCATGATAAGCTTTCCTTTTTTCAAATCATCAATAGCTTCTTCGATTGTATCAAACATATAAAATAGTTTTATATAAAAGCATTTTCCTGTCAATTGATTTTGAAGATTTCTCCAAATGAATTGACAGGAAAAAATACCGATAGCGCAATAAAATCAGACTTTTACGGCTTTCCTGTGCCTCAGGTAATACAAAACGCACTCCACATTTTCAGGCTCAATGCCCATCATCTCGCAGATTGCGCTCCTGTAGCACTCAATCTGTCCGAAATGCTCCTCAGGGCAGATGTTTTGGTCGGTCTTGTAATCCACCACAAGATATTTTTTCTCGCCAGTCTTTACGACCAGGTCAATCTGACCGTTAAAAATAACACCATGCTCAGAATAGTCCCGAGAAAAGTACTTAAAGTCATACTCGGCCTTGAGCCAGCCATATTTTTCCCGAGCCTCGGAAACACTCTTGAAAAGCTCAGTCTTTTCAAAATCGTCTGCCATTTTGTTCGCTACAGAGTACACTTCCTGAATTTTTTTATCATCGTTGTCAAGTCCAACAAGGAATCTGGCATTTATTTCAGGCTCAAGCCCCTTCATGCGCGCCTCAAGGAACGCATGTGCAATCGACCCGAAATCGTTGTAGCTGAATCTTCCTCCGCTCCGATTCACAATATCCGTAATTTCAGGATAGGACTCATCGCCCTCCAGATTTTGAACGGGCGTTTTGAGCTTGCTCGGACTCATGTATATCTCAGGAACATTCTCTGCCAGAACAATTTCCGCATTACCAAAAACCGCCCCAGCCTCTTCAAGCAGCCTTTTCTTCGCCGCAGAATCATTCATTCGGGCAACAGCAGTTTCACCGTCAAGCCGCGCATTTTTTCTTTCGGCCTGATTTTTTTCAAAAGTCTCTTTTTTGAACTCAATGAAAGAAAAAGGCGAATCCGCTTTTGCAACACGATTTCCGTTACCGTCAGTCACCGTGTAATAATCGATGAGCGGAAGCATGAGCTGGTAGATTGTCTTTGCGGGCGCATACTCATAATCTTTGTCGCCAAGAGTGAATGTCTCGCCTATAATGCCCGGCTTGAAACATTCAACAGGCATAGATTTTCCGCCGCCTGCAGAAGGTCCTTTCAGCTCGCCTTTGTAATTTCCAACAATGTACAAAAGCCGTTCAGCCCGCGTAAAAGCAACATAAGCCACGCGCCTAAGCTCCGCGCAAGATTTTTTCATGTTATCGGAAGCATACTCATCAATGAAAAAATTCGCATCGGCAGTTCTTTTCAAAGAATAATCTGAGGCAGGAGCCAGCCGCAACGCTTTTGTTTCTTCGGACTCCACGGTTTTTATCATAATATTGCGCTTTTCATCATACGAAACATTCTGGTTGTCGCTTTTGTTCGCTTTTGCTGGATTTGAGACCGCGCACACAAAAACAACCTTGAACTCAAGCCCCTTGCTTTTGTGAATCGTCATAATCTTCACGCTGTCACTTTCGTTCAGCGGTATATCAAGCCCGTCAAGTTTCTCAGCCTCGTCCTTGTATGTTTCAACCTCGTCCAGAAAACGCGCAAGGCACTGAACATTCTCTTCGCTTTTTCGCGCAATCTCAAAAAGAATGTCATACAGTCCCGCATACATTGAAACTTCCTGATTCCACAGAGTTTCATACCGATAGCCCAAATCATACCAAAGATGACTCAAAGTTTTCGTAAGTTTCTCGCAGTGAAGAAGTCGTTTTGTTTCCGCAAAATCAACAGCAGCCTTTCTCAATCTTGCCATAGACTCGTCAGAAATAATTCCGTCACGCATCCGCGAAAAATCAAAAGGCACTTTTGACACAGAAATGATTTTTTCCATTTCGCCGACTGACAGATTCACAAACGGAGAGCAAAGAACTTTTGCGTAAGCATTGGAATCTTCCGGGTAAACACAGATTTTCAGATACGAAACAAGGTCATTTATCGGACCGTCAGTGAAAAACCCCTTGTAGATTTCGGTGGAATACGGAATTCCTGCCGCAAGCAGCTTGCGCTCAAAAGCATGGAGCGGGGAGCTTGTCCTGAACAAAAGGCAGAAATCACTGTACTTGTAGCGATGCACCGCCCCGGACTTATCTGTGTACTCGCTTCCTACAAGCCTATTGATTTCGCCTGCAATCCATTCCGCCTCGTAGGAATTAGCCTTTTCCTCAGAAATATCATCATTCTCAGAAATTTTCTTTTCTTCGCCAGCCTCGCCCTCTTCCTCGGACTCAGCAGCATTGAACATAACAACTTTTACCAGCGGCTCTTGGCTCGCAGCTTTTTCTGGGTCTGAGCCAACATACTCGTAACTCGGTTCGTTCTGCAAAAGCTCCAGAGTTTCTTCCTCGGAGAAACGCGTTTTCAGATTCTCCTTTATGTGATTCGTCATAAAAACTGACGGCGAACCAATGCCAGTTCCACCGAAAATTCCGTTGAACGCATCGATAAGCGACTTTTCCGAACGGTAGTTAGTATTCAGCATCTTGTGAAGCCCCAGCGTTTCCTTGAGCTTGTTGAAAACGCAGACATCAGCTCCACGGAAAGAATAGATACTTTGTTTCTCGTCGCCTACGAAGAACAATTTCTCTGGAGAAAGGCGATTTTTTATCTCATCGAATGTCGGAATCAAATACCGCCCGTCCGAATCGTATCTTTCATTCTCTTTTTCGTCGGCAAGCATGAACAAAACATCGCACTGAAGCTGGTTGTCGTCCTGAAATTCATCAATCATAATCTTTGAAAATTTGTTCTGCTCAACATGACGAATCTCCGCATGCTCCACAAGCGTTTTTCGTGCAAGACAGGCAACATCGTTGAATGTCAGAAGACCGCTCTTGCGCTTGTAGTCGTTTATCTTCGTCTGGAACTCGCACAAAAGCTCGACGGCTTTTTCCTGCGTCCCATAGCCATTCGTAAAATTCTCATAGTAGATGAAAAACGCAAAGCAATCATAAAGCTGGTTCAATGGCTCTTTGTAATTCAGATACAGCTGCCCCTTCCAGTTTGACGCGGGCTTCTTGATTTTGAGGAACGCACTGACTTCCTGAATAAAATCATGCGCATCAGTTTCAGGCGTAAGCTCTGGAACTTTGTTCTCGCTCATAATCCTTGCGAACTCAATCAGATTCGCGCTCTTTGATTTTCCGCCCGAATCATACTCGCCAGCATTTGCCTCATATACCGCCAGCATTTGCCGAATTGCCTTAGTCGCAAACTCCGCATTTTTTCTGAACAAGGCTTCCATCTCATTTACCTGAATTTCAAGCGATTTTTTGAAATCAATCGGGTCGGAAAGATTGTCGTAATGAATCATCGGATATGCAAGAAGATTTTCTGCAAGCGACTGAAAATCAGAAACCTTCGTAAGTTCTTTGATTGCATTTCTGAATTCGGGGTTGTCCCGCTTTTCAAGCAAAAAGCGCAATGATTCCAGATTGATTTTCTTCTCGATTGCCTCCGCATCCATAGTGAACGACGGGGTGATTCCGTAAAAATGCGCCCCTGCCCGCGCAATCTCCGAAAAGTAGCTGTCCAAAGTCTGAATATGCGCCTTGTCAAAGTCGCTCGTATCAATCCCGGATTTTTTGAGCGCGGAGAAAATACGGCTTTTCATCTCGTTTGCGGCCTTATTCGTGAATGTAAGCGTCAGGATTCGCTCAAGCCCAGTTCCGTCCTGAACGATTTTTACGAACCGACTTGAAAGAACAGTCGTCTTTCCGGAACCTGCGCCCGCGCTTACCACCACATTCTTCATCTCGTTTTGCGCCTCGCTCTGGTTTTTGTCAAGGCTGCGCTTTCCGCCCGCGGGCTTTACCTTCGCGCCCCCAGAAGCACTGTCTGCCGTCTTCTTCCCAGATTCATTCACCGTAGGATTTTTTGAAACCGTTCTAGCAAAGGAACTGCCCGCCCGTACAACGGACTCATCACCCGAGACGGTAAAATAGCGGCGGCAAATCGGCCTGAAATCAACGCATCTGGAACTTCCTGCGCAAACCGAGTAGCCTTGAAAAAGATTCGTCACGGAAAAATCAAGGCTTTTAAGTCCTTTCTCAAAAAATTCATCAGCTTTCTGCAAAAACTCCTGCATCGTAGTATCAGTGATTTTTCCGTCAGTACGCCTGGCAGAAAGTTTTATTGGCGCAAACACACGCTTTTCCTGCGGGCGCACATCGCCGTCTTTTATAGAAAAAAATCCTGCGTCCTCAACCTGAATCGACTCCCCCGTGCTTGAGTCGCACAAATACACATACATCGGAATCTGAAAATCAATATTCTCGTTCGGCTCTTTGTCCTGAACATAGTGAACGGACGGTATCGATTTTTTTGAATTCTTGTAATCGATTATCGTATACAATTTTGTCATGTCGCCGGGTTTTCCTGAAACATTCTCTTCACGCACAAGAATCAAATCTACCGCGCCTACAAAATAGTAATTTTTGTCTTTCAGCTCAACGGCCTCAGGCGATGACTCAAGTTCCACTTCAGTTCCGTAAACCTTGTAGCCAGCAAAAACAGCGGAAAAGTTTCCGATGCTCTCATTAAGCTCATCGAACAAAGAGTCAGCCTCGGAAAACAAAAATTCCCCAGTCATAAAACTGATTTCAGTTCGCCAGTCTGATTTTTCCTTAAAGCTGCAAAGAGCCGAATTCAGAGCGGTTCTAAGCACTTCCTCGTCTGTCGTATCTGAAATCGGGAGATTTTTTTCTTTAAAATGAGCAAAATAATTCTCAAGGATTTTGTGTTTTACAGTTCCGTTTATGAACTCATCTTTCAGCTCTGTTTCATTTTCAACTGGCTTCAGCTGCAAAACCGTATTGAAAAGCCATCGTCTTGGGCAGCTGTAAAAACTGTTCAAGGTTGTCGCACTGATTTTGTACGCCCCACGCTTTTCGTCGAAAAATTTTTCTTTAAGAACGGCGGAAAGCTGCTCAGAAAAAGACTTGTCAGAGCCATTTGTCGCACCGTTCGACAACGAAAACCACTTTTTGAACCCCGAAGCGGACTTTGCGAAAACTTTTTCAGGCGCACAAGTCGTTTTTTCAAGAAACCAGTCTTTTTCGTCCTGAAAAAGATTTTTAGCCATGCACTCCGAAGAAAGCTCCCTGTCTTTCGATTCGATTGCGCCATGAAGAAAGCCGTAGCCCGCAAAAGAATGTTCCGAGCCTGAGAACAAGGCCTTTTCTTTTGAATTCACCTTGTACAGCTGGATGAACAGCTTTCCGGTGTCTATATCCATGAAAGAGCTGTCGATTTTTTTGATTATATCGCGCTTCTCTTCGTTCAAAAAACTAAGCGGCTTTGTGGAAACAGAAAGCGAATTCTGCGTTGCGTCAACAAGCACATGAAGCGCAAACGGAGCTGCGCAAGCGGCGCGGTACGGATAAACCTGCAACGCCGCGCTCTCTCCCTGAGAAAGATATGCGGTTCCGTCCAAATCTGAGAGCCAGAACGAAAACGGCGACACGACAGAATAAGTCTTGTTTTTGTCCTCGGAAAGTTTTTTTTCAAGCTCCACAAGATTTTTCAGCTCAGTGACGCATCGCGCAAGAATCCTGTTGCTCTCCTCAAACTCAGATTCCTGCACAGTCCCGTCCGCATCTTTTGCGGCAAAAAATGCCTTTTCATTTATGAATTTTTTCTTAAAATTATTATAAGCACTATATAACTCAGCACAAGTTTTTGCCGCACCGAATCTGCTCAGAGCATTTTTCAGGTTCTCATAAAAAATCTGGAGCGAAGATTTTTCATTTTCCACAGATTTTTCAGTACGCTTTTTTGGCGATTCAAATGATTTTTCCCAAATATCAGTTTGACCAAACGATGTAAGACAATTATTCTGCTTTCCGAACAGTATGAGCGACTGGATATTTCCTTTTTCAAGCCACGGAATATCATCGTTCAGAAGAAGGTTCTTTATGCTCTCAAACGAAAAATTCTCCTCAACACATTCACGGATTGAACTGAACAAAGCTCCTGCCCCATAAGAACTGAGTGGTTTGGAATAGCGCATTGTGTGCGGAATCTCATACAAATCAAGCTCCCTGTCAAGATACGGACCGTAGCTGTCCATATCGGGGACGCTTATTGCAATGTCGGCCCATGAGATTCCCTCATCATGCTTTTTTCTGAGATAAAGCGCGACATTCTCAAGTTCCGAGCGAGAATTTTTCTCAAAATCAACAAAAAAATCTTTGTCACAAGAAGGAACTGGAATCAATCTGACAAAGCCACTTTTTTCCGCATCTTCAAGAATGAGCCTGTACTCGCCGTAATCCTCAAGGATTTGCGGATAGATAATGCAATATATTTTTCCGTTCGGCTCAAATGGAGGCTCTTCCCAAGCTGGGTCAAAATACCCGAACTTCTCAAGAAAAGATTTGTACTCATCGTAAAGCGTCTTATAATCTTGTTCCGCAAAAAGCTCTTCGCTCCCAGAACCGAATTTCTGAGATATGGCGTTATTGTAATCCGCGTTGTCGTGATATTTTTTCCATGTTCCCAATGACGGAAGTATTTGCGAAATCCAGTCAGAAAAACTGGCAGAAGAATCAGTGAAGTCCTTTTTGATGAGGCTTTTGAATACAGAACCGCCTTCATTCTTGTTTTTTTCGATTATCCATGCGGCAAACACTTTTCTCATCAAAGCAGGAACGGACTGCCGGTTCTCTTTCTTTGCCCGTATGCACTCGCCTTTAAAATTGTCCCATGCAATGAACCGCTCCATTGCAACCGACTTTGTTTTTGTGTTGAGCACCGTCCAATCAGCCCACTTTTTTGCGGCAATATCAGTCGGAAAAACAAGAACAACATTTTCATCTTTTAAAAAGAGATTTTCGATACAGTCCTGAACGGTCATTATGATTACTCCTATAAACTCAGCGTTTGCAGTCGTGCAGAATACATGCGCCTTCATTAATCAGAATTAATTGTATCATACTCTGATGTATTGAATTGAAAAAAAAACTTATTGAACTTGAAAATATAGAATTTGATAGGAAAAATTGTAAATTTGCGGAAATGATTGGAGATAATCGGACTCGAACCGACCACCTACAGATTGCGAACCTGTCGCTCTACCAGATGAGCTATATCCCCAAATCAGAATGAAACTATTTTATTCCAATTCATTTTATTTTTCAAGTGAATTTATTTTTCCCGGCTTGTATTTTAGCAGAATATCATCGCCAAAGATTTCTATTTCGGGCGCAGAGAAAATTTTTGCATCTTTCGGGAAATCAATGCCCTTTCCGTGAACAGGCGTGTTTATCGTATGCCCGTCGTTGCCGAAGATTTTAGGCGCAACATAAACTTGGATTTCCTGCACGAGCGAAAGATTTTCCGCCGCCTCCGAACCGAAGAAAAAAGCCGCGTTCAGACTACCGCCCGACTCCACAAGGACAGAATCAATTCCAAGCTCGCCAAGCCGAACAAGAACTTTTCCAATATCAAGGGAAGAGCTCTCAGAATCGGCGTGAATCAATTCCACTGTAACACCAGCTTTCTCAAGGGCGGCTTTTGTCTCAAGCCCTTCGCCGTCAATGCTATCCACTGCGAACACCATAGCAGGGAACTTGTCCGCCGTTCGGGCAATGTTAGAGTCAAGGGGAATTCTGAGCCAAGAATCAAGGACAATCCTGAGCGGCTGGCGGTATGGCAATCCGTCAGCACGAGCAGGAAGGCGAACATTCAGCATCGGGTCATCTTTCAGAACTGTCCCGATTCCGGTCATAACCGCCATAACCTCGCTTCTTGTTCTATGCACATTGTTTCTGGCAAGCTCGCCCGTAATCCATTTTGATTCGCCGCAAGAAGTTGCAGTCTGTCCATCCATCGTCATAGCATATTTTACGATAACATACGGTTTTTTCGTTTTTATATAATGGAAGAAAAATGGATTAAGCTTGTCACACTCTTCGCTCAAAAAATCCTGAACGACATCAATTCCCGCCTCTTTTAAAATCTGAACGCCCCTTCCGTTCACTTGCGGATTCGGGTCACGGCTTCCAATGACAACTTTTTTTATTCCAGATTCAATAATCGCTTCGGTACATGGCGGTTGCTTTCCGTAATGACAGCACGGCTCAAGCGTAACAAAAATCGTTCCTCCGCGCACATCAGCTCCGCGCTCACGGGCATTTTTGAGCGCGTCACGCTCGGCATGAAGGTCTCCGCATTTGTGATGGTAGCCTTGCGCCACAGCCACACCATTTTTCACGATTACGGCTCCTACCAACGGATTCGGGTTCGTAAATCCACGCCCCAGTTTTGCAAGCTCTATTGCCTGTCTCATAAAATCTTCATCTGTCATAATTTCTTTTTACCGCACTTTTTTTTATTCTTCAAGTCCAAAAATTATGATAGAATAAAAATTCCATGAATTTTGAGAACCCACTTATCGTTCAGGGAAACAGAACCCTGCTGCTAGATGTTCACGCACCAAGAGCCGAAGAGTGCCGTAATGCGCTCATTCCGTTCGCAGAGCTTGAAAGCTCGCCGGAACATCTTCACACATACAAGCTCTCAGAGCTTTCTCTATGGAATTATTCTGGGGCTGGTTTTAAGCCTGAGAATGCAATTGCCGTGCTGAATGAATTCTCGCGCTATGATGTTCCCCAGAGCGTCACGGCTTGGATTTTTGAAACAGCCAGCAGATTCGGAAAAATCCGGCTTGTGCCTGGAGAAAAAATCGTTCAAAAAGCAGAAGACGGAAAAGAAATCGAAATTGAATATTTGTATCTTATCTGTGAGGATATTTTAATCTGGAAGCAGCTTGCCGCAAGCAAGCTCAAACTTGTTCCCGCAAAGTGCGGCGAAAAGAACGCTTTCTTAATCGAACTGGTTGACCGCGGCACGATAAAGCAGGAGCTTCTCAAAATGGGCTGGCCTGTCAAAGACGAAGTTCCGCTTGAGGAGGGAGAGCCGCTTGAAGTGGATTTCCGGGAGCGAACGCTTTCTGGAGCTGCGTTCTCGCCCCGAAAATATCAAATTGAGGCGGCAAAAGCTCTTGTTGGCGACAAAGGCGCGGGAACTGGCTTCGGAACAATCGTGCTTCCATGCGGTGCGGGAAAAACAATCGTCGGAATGACGATTATGACGATGCTCAAAACAAGCACGCTCGTAATCACTACGAATATAAGCGCAGTTCATCAGTGGATTTCGGAGCTTCTTGACAAAACGGAGCTTACGAAAGACCAAATCTCCGAGTACACAGGGGAGAACAAAGAGATAAAGCCGGTCACTGTGGCAACTTACCAAGTTCTTACATGGCGTCCAGACAAAGAAGGTCCGTACCCTCATTTTGCCCTGTTCAGAAAACGCAAATGGGGCCTTATCATCTACGATGAAGTTCATATGCTACCTGCGCCTGTGTTCCGAGTGACTGCCGAGATTCAGGCAATCCGCCGCGTTGGTCTTACCGCAACGCTTGTTCGGGAGGACGGTCAGGAAGGAAATGTATTCTCGCTTGTGGGACCCAAGCGGTACGATGTGCCGTGGAAAGAACTTGAAACATCAGGCTTCATCGCAAGCGCAGAGTGCATTGAAATCCGTCTTGATTTGAGCGAAGAAAAAGAAATTGAGTACGCTGTATCAGAACACCGCAAAAAGCACCGCATAGCAAGCGAAAACCCCAGAAAACTCCTTATCGTTCAGGAACTAGTCAAGCGCAACCCAGACGACAAAATCCTGATAATCGGGCAGTACATTGACCAGCTCAATGAAATCGCAAAGCTGCTTTCTGCGCCTATAATCACTGGAAAAACCCCGAACTCAGAACGCGATGAGATATACGGAAAATTCCGAAGCAACGAGATAAAAGTCCTCGTCGTCTCAAAAGTGGCTAACTTCGCAATCGATTTGCCTGACGCAAGCATGGCAATCCAAGTAAGCGGAACATTCGGAAGCCGCCAGGAAGAAGCCCAGCGGCTCGGACGCATTCTTCGTCCAAAAGAACGCACATCGCGTTTTTTCACGCTCATAACGCGCAGCACGGTTGAAGAAGATTTCGGCTCGAACAGACAGAAATTCCTTGCCGAGCAAGGATACGCATACAGAATCATCAGGTTCAGCGAGATTTCTGACCTTGACGAACTCGACACCCCTCTGCGACTTGAATAGGAAAATCTGCCACCACAAAATAACATTGGGACTTTTCAGAAAATGACAAAAAATCAGTTTGAAGCGTTCAGCGAATTCAGATTTGAATTCAAATCGTATTGCAAAAATCTTAACGATACTTTCTCAAATGACCTTGCGCCGCTCGTAAAAGAAGCTGCAAAAGCCGATACGCCCGACTACCCCCTAGAGACAGCCGTTGTGTACAACACAGCCCTTGATGAGATAACGGCCGAATCACAAATAAATCTTATCGTTATTGGCGACAATCCTGGAAAAGACGAGCAGCTTTCCAAGAACAACAAATATCTTGTAGGTCAGAGCGGAAAGATTGCGGCAGGATTTTTCACGCGAAATCCACAGCTGCGCACGGATTTCAGAAAAAATGTGATTATTCTGAACAAGACCCCTGTTCACACGGCAAAAACAAAGCACCTGAAATTCCTTGAAAAAAACGGAGGGACGGAGATAAAAAAGCTCATCGCCGACTCACAGGATTTCATGGCGAAGAAAACGGCCGCTCTGCACAAAAATCTTGTGTCACAGTCCGAAGATGATTTTCCGGAGCTTTGGCTTGTGGGCTACGCAGAACTTAAAAACCGGGGATTGTTCCTGCGCTACAGGGACATTCTGAAAAAGGTCTATGATGAGTCTGAGTCAGGCGGCGCGTGGGAAAAAGTTTTTGTGTTCCAGCATTTTTCCATGAACCGTTTTTCCATTGACTTGAAAGAATTTTGCGCCGCCAACAGCAGGGCCGACCTAGCAACCGCAATTCATCTGCTGGGAAAAGCCCACAGGGAAGAGATTTTCGGCTCGTAGGAAGAACAGACTTAATCACCGCGGATTGGACTTTTTGGTCTCTCTTTATTAGCCTTAATTTCGAGTTTCAGAAAATTTTTGTTTGTTGAGCGTAGACGAAACCATAATAATCAAAATTTTTGTTTGTAAAAGGCAAAAAATGGTCATTTCGACAGGCTCAATGACCGAATCTTTCTGTAAAATGACATTTTTCAATGAAAATGCTTCCTCAATTAGTTTCTTCCAAAATCTCAACCAATTCTGACGGTGTTACAACAAAAGGTTTTTCAGGGAAATGTTTTCCGTTTCCTGTTACAAGAAAAGCATCCTTATCTTGAGCTGATAATGTTACTGCATAAAAAACAACATCTTTTGGGTCTTGCATTGCTTCGTTTACTTCTGCCAATTCCGTAACTTTCAAGCCGTTATCCATAATATCTTTCAAAAGATTTATGATTATGATTTCAGGAAGTTTGAATTTATCTCTTCTGAGAACTTCATTGTATTCTTTTACAATTTCATCTGAATAAACAGGGACAATATTGCCATTTGCAAGGAAACGCAAAATCTGCACTGTGGGAGAGTTTTCATTTCGGGTTATCAAAGCTGACACAAGAACATTTGTATCAATAACAACATATTTTCTTGTCATTTACCAACCGCCCTTACGGCAGAGATTTCAGCATTGATTTCATCCAGAGACATTTCCGGGACATTATTCTTTTTGATGGAATTTCTTGCTTCCTTGTAAATGTTCCATCTTTCGGAACGGTTATCATTTCGTAATTCAAACGGAAGTCCACCTACAGCAATGCTTTTTTTGAAAAAAATTCTGACCGCCGTAGGCAAATCCAAGCCAAGCGACTCATAAATGTTTGTAACATCCGCTTTTGTCTCTTCATCTACTTTTATCTGAACAAGAGCAGTATTTGACATACAAACACCTCCAGAAGTATGTATTTAACTACACGATAACATACTTTTACCAGTCAATCTATATTGATTGGACTTTCTAAGCGTTCATCGGCCTTCATTTTGCAGATATCAGATTCCTGAGCGGATGACTGTCACATCGGTCAGGTTCTTATTCCAAAGTCCCCTCCCGAACCATCGATTAACAGACAAAAGCACCGTATGCATACACGCTTTTCAGCGATATTAGCATCCATGCCTCCGTCTATTACTCTTTTGACCTGATTTGCGTCTATACGCCTGTCAGTCGAACACAACCAGTCAGTAGAATGCTTTACGAATCCAATTCGTCCGCATTGCTCACATCTACCAATCATATTTACTCCTTCCACTCCCGCTTATGATTACCCTGAGCTTGATTCAGCATCTATGCTAATGCAGTCACTCTATCAAACCATGATAGAGTGAAATAAAAAATCGAAAAATTTGGTATTTTTATTTAATCAAGAATATTTTATGGCTTCGGGTCAGAGTCCAGCGGCAGGAACAGGTCTTCCGAGCAGGTTTCCCTGAATGATGTCGCACTTGTTCTGTACAAGATAATCAAGCTGGTCACACCGCTCAATTCCTTCAGAGATAACCTTAAGCCCCAGATTATGCGCCATTTCGATTATCGATTTGACAAGATTCTTCTCATCCGGCACAACTCCAATCGTGTCTATGAACGACTTGTCGATTTTAACGATGTCAAATGGAAGAGTACGCAAGTAGCTCAAGCTCGAATAGCCAGTGCCAAAATCGTCAAGCGCGATTTTTATGCCCATCGTGCGAATCTCCGTCAAAATCTTGTGCGCCACTTCAGGCGATTTTATGAACACGGATTCCGTTATCTCGAATTCAAGATAATCAGTATCCATTTTTGTTTCCGCAATGATACGCCGAACTTTGCTTATAAAATCAGGGTCGCGCATCTGGACAACGCTCACATTCACCGAGAGCATAGGCGGACATTCGTAGTCAGGATAAATCCTCATGTACTGGGTACACGCCTCGCGCAAAACCCATTCGCCAACGCGCACAATCATTCCGTTTTCTTCGGCAACTGGAATGAAATCAAGAGGCACAATCTCGCCAAGCTGCGGCGAAGACCAGCGAATAAGAGCCTCAAATCCGTACAAGTGCCGGCTGGGCATTTTATACTGCGGCTGGTACTCAACATAAAGTTCCTTATTTTCTATTGCAGATGCAAGCCTGTTCTCAATATCCATCTTTTTCTCCATACTGAGCTGCATTTTTTCATCAAAAAAAGTGATTTTGTCTTTTCCCTGCGACTTTGCGCGGTACAGTGCAATATCAAGCTGCTGCAAAAGAACAGTCGCAGACGCGGAATCTTTCGGATAACGAACTATTCCCACGCTCGCCGTCAACCTGAAATCATGCTCCTTGTACCTGAAAGGCTGGGAAATTATCTGGGAAATCTTAAGGACATATTTTTCGACTTCTTCTTCACCCACAGAATTCGGAATAAAAAGCAGGAATTCATCTGCGCCCATGCGCCCGATTACATTCGGGGCTGAGACAAATGTCTTTATGTTGTGTACTATTTCCGTAATGTACAAGTCGCCCACATCATGTCCGAGCGTCTCGTTGATAATTCTGAAATTGTCAAAATCAAAAAGCGCGAGTGAAAAAGCAGGTATTTTATTCACGCCTGAAATAAGATTTTCAATGATGGAAAGACACTCTTTTCTGTTCGGAATACCGGTCATTTCGTCCACGAACGCAAGTTTGTGAATATTCCCCACATTTCTTGATATTTGCTCGTACTGCTTGTTCAAAATAATGCAGACCAGTATAGCGACTATGCAAACACCAATCTGCGGAAAAAGAATCATCTCCTTTTTCACAATAAAATAAATCATGGAAAAAATAATGCTTATGATGTTCAGCAGAATCGCAATTTTGATTCCGTATCTTCTGCCTGAAAAGACTACTTCTATAGAAAGAAGAAGCTGCAAAAGTCCGACGAAAAAACACATTGTTTCTACTACAATCTGATTTTTCTCGGAAACTCCGGTCGCAAAAGATGCCATCGTTATGTATATGAACACGAGGATAAAAAACAAGCAAACAAGCAAAGCAGAGAAAAAACTTTCTTTTGGGCGGGTATCAATCAGACCTGTAATATCATCCATTAAGAATATTATACAGCCTTATTAACAGATTTTGCAAACAATAAATAAAGATAAAAATAAGTGTCGGTGGTTGAGCTTGTCTAAACCACCGCATTTTCTAAAAAATCATAATTTATACTTTTTTCAGCTCCCTGTTCACCAGCGCAAACATGCCGAAAGCAATTAAAACAGAAATCATGTCAGCAATCGGTTGGGCGTAGATTATTCCGTAAAGTCCAACGATTTTGTTCAGAATCAAGATAAGCGGAAGGAAAATGAATCCTTGCCTTGAAACTGCAAGAATCAGCGACTGTACGCCTTTTCCCATTGCCTGAAAAGTAAAGTTCAGCACGAACATGATTCCGAGTATGGAGCTTGAAAGCATAAGCGCATGAAGCATAAGGATTCCCATGTCAATAACAGCTGCATCGTTCGAGAAAATATTGACTATCTGTCTGGTGAAGATAAAATAAATTCCTGTCAGAAAAAGCCCCAGACCGACATTAACCAAAATTGCGAATTTCATTACAGATTTCATGCGCTTGATATTCCGTGCGCCAAAATTGTAGCCGACAAGCGGAGAGATTCCAATCGCAAGTCCCAGCTGAACGAAAATGACGAGCATATTGGCTTTCATCGCAACTCCCATCGCGGCTGTAGGAACATCGCCGAATACCGCTACTCCGTTCATAAAAGTTGAAACATGGGAAAGAAGCGGCTCGTGCTCTACCGGAACGGCGTAGTATGAGGCCAGCAGCTTGTTCGTGAGGATTACTGAAAGCGACATAAGGATATTGGTCAAGGAAGCCGGAAGACCGATTGTCAGAACGCCCGTTAAGATTCCGTTCCTTGCCATAAAATACTTGGGTTTTATTGTGAGTACAGAATTCTTCGATACGATATGGCAAATGTAAAACGCAAGTGTCACTGCGTTTCCGATTACAGTTGCGGCAGCAGCTCCGGCAACACCCAAGCCAAGAAGTTTTACCCCGAAAAGCTCGTCAAGAATAAAAATCGGGTCAAGGACGATGTTTACGACAGTTCCTGCCATCATCCCGAACATTGAGGAGCTGGATGCCCCTTCTCCGCGGATAAGGTTCGTGTAAGCATTTGAAAGCACGACGAGCGGACCGCCCAGCGCAACGATTTCAAGATAGTCGCGCGCAAAACCATAAGTCGTTTCGGTAGTTCCCACAGAGTGCAGAATGGAATCCATGAAAAAAAGCATAATTCCTCCGCCTAAAACGCCTGTGACAATGCCAGCATAAAAACAGAACGAGGCAATGTTCTTTACTTTGTCATAGTTTTTTTCGCCAAGCGCACGGCTTAGGAATGACGAGCCACCCATGCCATAGATATTTCCAGCCGCCATAAGAAAAAGAAAAACTGGCGTAGCAACATTCACAGCGGCAAATTTGCTTGGGTCATTTGTAAGACCGACAAAAAAAGCATCAACCATGTTGTAAAAGACAGCTACAATCATACTCAAAACTGTAGGTACTGCGAATTTGAACACAGCTTTTGGAACAGGCGCATTCTCAAAAATTTCAACATTCTTAATCATTCTGAAAATCTTATCAATAAATCGTTAAATGTCAAGGAATGTCAGAAAAACGCATATTTTTCCGAGTAAAAAAATGGTTTTGTCTCCTCTACCCCACACATTCAATCTTTACTCATATTCTGCTATAATCCACTCTAGGAGCGAATATGGGAATCTATCTGAATCCGAACAATGAGAATTTCAAACGAACATTAAAGCGGTCAATCTATGTTGACAAAACCATGATGATTTCTGTCATCAATGAGTTTATGGCATCTGATAACACTTATATCTGTATTTCCCGCCCCCGCCGATTTGGTAAGACGATTGCGGGAAACATGCTTTCCGCATATTTCTCAAAGGGCTGCGATTCCCGCGAACTGTTTTCTCCATATAAAATCGCAAGTGATTCAAGTTTTGAAAGCAATCTGAACAGGCTAAATGTCATTCAGATTGATATGAACAGCGAGTATCGGATTGAGCGACAAAAAGAGGAGCTTTTTAACAACCTTACTGACAGGATTCTGGCAGAAATGAAGGCTCAGTTTCCGACAGTCACAATTAATGAAAAAGGTGCGGTCGCCCAAGCCATTATTGACATATATGCGGCATTGGGAGAGCAGTTTGTAATTATCATTGATGAATATGATGTTCTCGTGCGGGAAAATGTTCCTCCAGCTCTTTTTACCCAGTATTTGGATTTCTTGAACGGACTTTTTAAAAGTGATACCGTTCGCCCCGCCATTGCCCTCGCTTATCTTACGGGAATTTTACCGGTAGTGCGTGACAGGATTCAGTCTAAGCTAAATAATTTCCGAGAATATACGATTCTGGATGCGGGAAAACTTGCTCCTTACATTGGCTTCACGGCTGATGAAGTTCAGGAATTGTGCAAAAAGTATGATGTGGATTATGAGGAGTGCCGCCGTTGGTATGACGGATACAAACAAAGGGGCTTGGAAATCTACAATCCGGAATCTGTCGTGATGTGCATTGAAAACGAAAGTTTTGAAAGCTATTGGAGCAAAACTTCTACCTACGCGGTAATCAGCGAAAGAATCCAGCAGAATTTCGCCGGAACAAAAGATGATGTAATCAAAATGCTTGCTGGCGAAAGCGTCGATGTAAATGTAACGATGTTTATGAATACCATGACAGACTTTTGCTCAAAAGACGATGTGTTCACATATCTTCTGCATTTAGGCTACCTTTCTTACGACAAAACTGAAAAAACATGCTCAATTCCCAATAAAGAAGTACAGATTGAATGGACTAGCGCAGTTTCTGTTATGACCGACTACTCAGTTACCAATAAAATCATACAAGGCTCAAAAGAGCTTTTGGCAGAAACGCTGCGTCTCAATTCCGAAGCGGTGGCAAAATCTCTGGACGAAAGCCACATCCATGTTACCAGTAACCGCAGCTACAACAACGAAGATGCACTGCAAAGCGCAATTTATCTCTCGTTCATCTATGCCCTCAACAAATACACGATTATCAAAGAAATGACCACGGGCAAAGGCTTTGCGGATGTAGTTTTCATTCCGTTTGTTCCGAATATTCCTGCCATGATAATCGAGCTTAAACGAAACGCCAGCACGGAATCTGCTCCTAGTCAAATCAGGGAAAAGAAATATTTTTCTTCGCTGGGGGGCTACAGCGGAAATCTGCTTTTTGTAGGCGTGAACTATGACGAAGAGACTAAAACTCACGAATGTAAGATAGAACAGTTCGTAAAAGACTAATATATTAGAGCTATTCGTAAACTTCAGCTTTCCGAACAGCTCTATTGTATTTGAAAATCTCAAAACAAAAGGAAAAATAAAATGACAAAAGAAGAATTCATAAAGGCATCAAAAAACTTTGCGAAATACTATTCTGGAATCAAACTTCCTATCGATGAAAATTCTTTAATCGATAGGGACGGCTGCAATTATTTCTTTTTCTACGAGTTCCCTTCTGAATATGTAGACAATGATGATAACGATGTAGAATGTACCTACTGGTACTCAGTTTCAAATTATAAAGACAAACGCCCCGAAGACGGAATTGAATTTGCCACGGGAATTGACGGTCGTCCCGGAGACCATTTCTTTATAAGCAGCAAAGACTGGCAGGAAGAAAAATCTACTCGCCAGTGAATCTGTCAAAAAATCCCCAGACCAATTTTCGGCTTAGCCTGGGGAATCCTACTGGATTTTACTTTTTCTGGCCGTAATAAGCGTTGGGGCCATGCTTCCTTTGATAGTGCTTGTCGATGATGTAGGCTGGAAGCTGCGTGGCTGCAGGGTTTACCTGTAGCGTAATCGTAGCCATTTTTGCCACTTCCTCAAGAACAGCCGCATTGTAGACGGCCTTGTCAGGACTTGCTCCCCAGGTAAAAGGTCCGTGACCTGCCACCAAAACCATCGTGGTCTCAGCCGGATTCAGCCCTTCGTCTGCAAAATGCTTTACAATCAGGTTTCCGGTCTCAAGCTCGTAGTTTCGGGTGAGGGCGTCCTTTGTGATGTAAGGCGTGCAGGGAACGACTGACTGAATGTGGTCTGCGTGGGTCGTTCCAAAAAGAGGGATGGGACGTTGTGCCTGTGCCCAGCCGACTGCATAAGTCGAGTGGGTGTGCACGATTCCGCCGATTTTTGCCCCTCCTTTGACAGCCCATTCTTTGTAAAGGACCAGGTGGGTGTTTGTGTCGCTGGAAGGATTCAAGTTCCCCTCAACGATTTTTCCTTCCAAATCCACTACAACCATGCTGTCAACTGTAAGCTCGGGGTAAGCCACTCCAGAAGGCTTGATTGCAAAAACTCCGGCCGCCGGGTCAAATGCCGACACATTCCCCCAAGTGTAAATGGCAAGCTTTTGCGCCGGAATCTGCATGTTGGCCTCGTAAGCCTCTTCTTTTATTGTCTGATAATTGCTCATGTAATACCTCTAGTTCAAATAACGCCGATAATTAAGGGCGTTACCCGCCGTTGGCGGGTCGGGCTTTTCGGGGTTCCGCCTTTCGGCTTCATTGCCTTCACTACGCTCCGGCAACGGCTACGCCGCCCCTACAATCCCTAACGCTTTGCTCCCCAGTATGCCGCATTCCATCTCAGCTCGTTGCGAATCTGAGGAATTGTGGTTTCTTTGCCGATTGCTACGCACTCGATTCCAACCATCTCAGCCCAGTCCTGGAGCATTTCCCTTGTAACTATGTTGCTGAATGCGGTGTGGTGTCCGCCGCCAGCCAAAATCCAGGCTTCGGCACTTGTTGCGAGGCTTGGGTAGGGCTGCCAGAGCATTCGGGCAACAGGGAGTTTTGGAAGAGGGGCTTCCGGCTTGATTACATTGATTTCGTTTACTACGCAGCGGAAACGAGTTCCCATATCAACCACGGCCGCAACAAGACCTTCTCCTTCGAGGGTGTTGAAGACCATTCTTGCAGGAGGCTCTTTGTCGCCGATTCCCAGATGATGAACTTCGATTTTTGGCTTAGAAACTGCAATCTCAGGGTCAACTTCAAGCATGTGGCTTCCCATGTTGGCTTCTTTTCCCTTGACGAGATTGTATGTGTAGTCTTCCATGAAAGCGTTTCCTTTTTTGCCTTCCACAACAAGTCCTGCCGTCATTGCCTTGAATGTGCGGACGAGGGCAGAAGTCTTCCAGTCGCCTTCAGCACCAAAGCCGTAGCCGTCAGCAAGGAGCCGCTGGATTGCAAGGCCTGGCAGCTGCTTCATGCCGTGAAGGTCCTGGAAGTTGGTGCAGAGAGCTTTTCCGTCATTGTCTTTCAGGAATTTTCTGAGGGCGATTTCAATTTTTGCCTGTTCCTTAATCTGGCCGACAATGAATTCCTTGTCAAAACCGTTCCCGGTGTTGAAGTTAATCTCATATTTCTGATTGTATTCGTCATAGAGAGCGTCGATGTCGCCCTGGCTTACTTCGTTCATGTAGGCAACCAAATCACCGATTCCGTAGTAAGGAACGCTCCAGCCGAACTTAATCATTGCCTCAACTTTGTCGCCGTCAGTAACAGCAACTTCACGCATGTTGTCACCAAAGCGGATTACCCGCAGTGTCTTTCCGTCGGCAACGGCACGGGCAACACGCATCCAGTCGGCGATTCGTTTTTGAGTGCATTCATCCTGCCAGTGACCGACAATCACTTTTCGCGGCAAGTCCATTCTGCTTGTGATGAAGCCGAATTCACGGTCTCCGTGGGCACTCTGGTTAAGGTTCATAAAGTCCATGTCCATTGTGGCATAAGGAATTTCCACATTGAACTGGGTGTTGAGCTGCAAGAGCGGCTTTTTGTAAGCGTTCAAGCCTGCAATCCACATTTTGGCAGGGCTGAATGTGTGGCACCAGACGATTACGCCGGCACATTTGTCACAGGCATTTGCTTCTTCAAGGGTTTTGTGAATTGCAGAAGGGGTTAAAAGCGTTTCCTTCCATACGAGCTTACAGGGGAATCCTGCCTTTGCGTTCAGTTCCTCGACCATTTTTTTTGAATCAATGGCAACCTGCTTTAAGGTTTCCTCACCGTACAAGTCCTGACTTCCTGTCAGAAACCAAAATTCATATTCGTCCAATGCAATCATCTTTTTTTTCCTCCATTATATATGCGTATGTATGTTTTTATTCGATATTTTCGATAGCAGCTTTTTCAATAGCCAGACCTTTTGTGTATCGCGCAAAGAATGCATTGAATCCCTCAACATCATCTTTTTTTGCCTCAACCGTAGTCTTTTTGCTTGATGCGAACACATTCTCGTTAAGCCATACATCGAGCGGCTTTCCGTTTGCGTTCACAAGATAGCTTGCAAGAACCGCCATTCCCCAAGGTCCGCCCTCACCTGCTGTTTCCAAAGCAGAAACTGGTGTGTGCAGGGCTGCTGACATAATTGAAAGACCGACCTGAGCGGCCTTGAAAAATCCTCCGTGACCTGTGAGAGAGTCGATTTTGACATTTTCCTTGTCAAAAAGGATATCCATGCCGGTGCGAAGGGCGCCGAGAGCCGTAAAGAGGTGGGCACGCATGAAATTTGCAAGGGAGAAGTCTGCATTCTGGGCACGGACAAAAAGCGGCCGTCCCTCTGTAAGGCCTGTGATGCTTTCACCGGACAGATAGTTGAAGGGAAGAAGTCCGCCGCAGTCTTTTTTGCCTGTGAGAGCAAGGTTAAAGAGGGTGTCATAGAGTTTTCCTTTGTTGACATCTCCGCCTACAGCCTTGATTGTCTCATAAAAAAGATTTACCCAGTAGTCAATTTCGCCCATGCAGTTGTTTGCGTGAGCCATGGCAACGAGGGCACCGTCAGGGGTTGTGACCAAGTCAATCAGGCCGTTATAGGCTCTGCTCAAATCTTTTTCCAGGACGACCATGGCAAAGACGCTGGTTCCCGCCGAGACATTTCCTGTCCTTTTTGCAACAGCGTTCGTTGCGACCATGCCTGTTCCCGCATCACCCTCAGGCGGGGCCATTTTTGCTCCGGCTTCAAGCTCTCCTGTGGGGTCAAGGATTTTTGCACCTTCTGCCGTGAGCATTCCCGCATCTTGGCCTGCGAGAAGGACTTTCGGAAGCAAATCTTCAAGTTTCCAGCCGAATTTTTTGTCTGAAATCAGCTTGTCAAATTTTTCGATGAAATCTGCGTTGTAATTCTTTGTGGCTGTGTCAATGGGGAACATTCCGCTCGCATCGCCGATACCGAGCACTTTCTGCCCCGTAAGTTTCCAGTGAATGAATCCTGCAAGCGTAGTGAAAAAAGCAACATCTTTTACATGTGGCTCACCGTTCAAAATCGCCTGATACAAATGAGAAATACTCCATCGTTCAGGAATCGGGTAGTCAAAAAGAGCCGAAAGTTTTTCCGAAGCCGCCCCAGTGATTGTGTTTCGCCAGGTTCTGAACGGTACTAGCAGGTTTCCGCTTTTGTCAAAGGCAAGGTAGCCGTGCATCATGGCAGAAAAACCCAGCGCGCGGATTTTTTTAAGCGGGACGCCATATTTTTCTTTGACATCACGCTTTAAGTCTGCGTAAGCTGACTGCAATCCTTCGAATATTTCCTTTTCTGAATAAGTCCAGATTCCGTCTACAAGACTATTTTCCCAGGTATGGCTTCCTTGTGCGGCGGGGGCATTTGTTTCGTCAATAAGAACGGCTTTGATTCGCGTTGAGCCGAACTCAATTCCGACGATAGCATTGCCAGATTCTATTAAATTTTTGATATTTTTCATAAAATTTCAATATTCCTTCATTTTTTTTATAAAAGAGCTGTACTTTTCTAGTATAAATCTCAAATTCCAAAATAGCAAAAAATTTATAACAACAATTTCTATTATTGCTAACACAATCTATATGGTGTATATTAGACCATTGAGGAAGCATATTGTTTCCTCAATGGTCTTGCGTAATTTTTCAGGCTAAAGCCTTGCAAAATTACAGAATCTCTAAGGTTGCTGTTCGGAGAATCCACGAAAATCCTCGCTCTGGAAACACTCTACAAATTACAGAAAGTTTTCAATCGCTTTTTTGGCGGTATAGGTAATCTCTAAAATGAAATTAAAAACACCTCTTATTATTTCGATTTTGTCTTTCGTTGTTGTTGCACTGCTGATTTTCTCTTCGTTTCTTTTCTTTAGCCTGAACAGACAAAATTCTGAGAAAAGCCCCAAACGGCTTATTTTGGGTTTTTCTCAGATTGGCTCGGAAAGCGCATGGCGCACAAGAAACACCCAGTCGATTTTTGAGGCGGCAGAAGCGAGCGGAATTCAGATTCTTTTTGATGATGCACAGCAAAAGCAAGAGAATCAGCTCAAAGCAATCCGTTCATTCATAGTGTACCAAGTTGATATTATCGCATTAGTGCCAATCGTTGAGGACGGTTGGGATAATGTTCTGAGAGAGGCAAAAAATGCCGGAATTCCGGTAATAATCGTTGACAGGCAGATAAACGCCGATAAATCACTTTACGCAGGATTTTTGGGCGAGAACGCATTTGAAGAGGGCGAGAATGCTGCAAAATTTCTTATTGAGAAATGTGCCGATGAAGAAGGCGAAATCTCTATCCTTGAAGTTTCCGGAACTGAAAATTCTTCCGTCGTAAAAGGACGCGCTCAAGGATTCAGGGATGTTCTGGCATTGAACTCAAAATTCAACATAATTCATTCTGAAAACGGTGACTTCTTGCGTTCGCGTGGCAAAGAAATCGCCGAGCACCTGATTCAGAAAGCGCGTGATTCAGGAAATTTCAAAAATGACGCGCTTTATTTTGAAGGGCAGAAAATCGATGCGATATTCTCACACAACGACTCAATGACGCTCGGTATTTTGGACTCTTTTGCGAACTACGGCATAAATCCGGCTGATACAATCATCATTAGCATTGACGCAGAGCAAAAATCAATCGATGCGCTTGTTGCCGGAAAATTGAACTGCGTCGTAGAGTGCAACCCGAACCTTGGAGAAATGCTGATGCAGCTCGTAAAGCAAGTTATGTCCGGAAAGACAATTCCGCGAATCACTTACAACAAAGAAAAAATCTTTACCGAGTATGATGATTTTTCAATCTATGAGCCGAGAGGTTACTAAGTGAAGAACAAAAGCCTCCGAAAGACACTAAAAATCACATACATTGTCCTGCTTTCAATTACGCTGATTCCTTCTATATACTCTATAGTTGTTTCTCAGATTCACACCCAACAGTACAACAAAATCATTTCCAATGTGAGCAATGCGAACCGAATCAATATCATCGCAAAAGAGGACATTCCAAAAGAGCTTTGGAACATAATCTGCGGAAAAAAAGAAATCGTAGACGGACGACATTACGAGATGATGAATGAAATCACGCTCGGGCTTGAAGAAATGCTCCGAACCACAAAATCAAGCAAGAGTCGTGACAAGCTTGAGGTTGCAACGAGAGCCAGCGCAACTTTGCTCCGAAACATTCATATACTCATTGCTCAGATGGGATTCGGAAGCACAGTAACAAAAAATGAAGCTGCGCTTGACGAAATCAGGACAATAACAGAGCTTTTTTCTGACATAATGCAGGACTTTATCGTAGTAGAAAGTGAATCGGCTTACAAAACAAACATTTCTCTTAAGAATACTTCAATCATTCTTACCGTTATTCAGTTTATCATCACGATTTTCGCACTTTTAATTTCTGCGAACAGTTTTCTTACATTGTCCAAGTCTATTCAAAAGCCAATCAGCGACATGGAGGCCCTTTCAACAAAAGTCGCTAACGGAGACCTTACGGCGCGTATAGATATTCCGCATGTTGACGAGCTTGACACCCTTGCGGAGAACCTCAATACGATGACAGGTCAGATTGATGTCCTTATCAAGAAAAACATGGAGGAACAGAAAAATTTCCAGAAAGCGGAAATGAAGGCTTTGCAAGCTCAGATTACGCCGCATTTTCTGTACAACACTTTCGATACGATTGTCTGGCTTGCCGAAGAGGAAAAAACCGATGAGGTCGTTCGGATTACAAAAGCATTTTCCGACTTTTTGCGGATTTCTCTGAGCCGAGGACACGAGTGGATTACAATCGGGCAGGAGCTTGACCACATAAAAAATTATCTCACGATTCAGAAAATCCGCTACGCCGACATTTTGAATTACAAAATCGAAGCCGATGAAAATCTTTTGGATATGAAGATGATAAAACTTGTCCTGCAGCCTCTGGTGGAGAACGCAATCTACCACGGAATCAAAAACAAGCGTGGCCGCGGAGAGCTTTCCGTGAGCGTAAAATATTCCAACGAAATCAAAACAAAAATCCGCTTTGAGGTAAAAGACAATGGAGCAGGCTTTACTCGGGAACGACTTGAAGAAGTGAGGCAGGAGCTTTCGGCAGGAGCTTCGGAAAAGCTGACTTCCGTTTACGGGCTTTACAATGTTAACAAAAAGCTGAAACTGTATTATGGCGAACAGACCACCGGGCTTGTAATTGAGTCCGAGCCAGGAAAAGGAAGCGTGATTTCGTTCGAGATTCCGTGCATGGGGTGAAATATATAGAAAAAGCACTAAAAATAAAATAAAACCCACAACAATCATCATCTTTGGAGGCGGATGTTCTTCTTCGTGAACTGCCCCCTCCAGCGGGCAATTTGTTCTTGGCTTTGGGACGCATTGCTTTCTCGGGCGGGGGCGCGATTTGCACAAAAACCAGTGACAAACCGCCCGAATTGAATTAAAATTGAAATGCTATTCCATTGCGGAATACATATTTCTATTTCTAGGAGCAATTCTATGAAAACTATTAAAATGTATAGGGGGGGGGTATTTTTAACAGCCTTCCTTTTCGTATCGCTTCTTTTTAGTTTAAGCTCATGCTCGGGCGGGACGAACTATGTGGGAACAAGCGGTTCTGGCTCGACTGACGACGTTTCGGATGCAATCACTGCCGACACGCTGGGAATCGTTTCCGGCACAAAGATTGTCACCGCAACATCAAAGGACACTTCCGTTGCAGAAGTGACCGATGTGGTGAAGGAAAGCGCTGACGTGGCGGCCGACGCGGTGTATCTGGGACAGGTAGCCGCTTCAACGAATGCGTCGGCAGGCACATACATAAAATCCTTCAGGATTACTGCTGTGGGCGCGGGTTCAACATACATCGACGTGAAAATCACTGATACTGCCACATCGACGGAAA
>JAEEGL013586952.1_pt1 | contig 26405 bp, 22 predicted proteins | sample 9134231 | NCBI WGS metagenome assembly JAEEGL01 (sample SAMN16246548, study PRJNA631951) | gut metagenome | biome: gut microbiome; feature: rumen; material: fiber-attached | host: Bos | place: Iran: Karaj | collected 2018-10
GCAGGAGGCCACCTTTCCGGAAGGAACTTCGATCTTTTCGAGACGCATGTGCTGATGATGCATTCTCATCCTGATGGAGCTTACGATTCGATAGCGATAGCGGACCTTGCTGTTCTCGGTGTCAGCGAGAATTCCGATATGAGTCCCGATTCTTTCCTCGGAAGGGCAGCGATGATCATTACCCCTTATGTTGTAGTCGACGGCATGAACGAGGCAGGAGTCGGTGCAGGAATCCTTCAGATCAACATAGATGAGACGCATCAGGATAACGGCAAGTCTGACCTTTTGGTGTTCTGTGCCATAAGGGGCATCCTAGATACCTGCGCATCTGTTGATGAGGCGCTGGCGTTGCTCGAGTCTTACGATATCCATTCAGATCTGGGCTACGATTACCATCTGTTCATTACTGACAGGAGCGGAAGATATGTCGTTGTCGAATGGCTTGGTGGGGAGATGATTGTCGTTGAGCAACCTTACTGCACCAACAGTGTCGTTGCTCCGGGTGAGTATTACGACATGGGCACTCCTGATGGTCGTATGGGCACTATCTCAGAGTGTCTCGGAACAGAACGTGTCGTTACGGCTGAAGAGGCTATGGCTATATTGGATGCTGTGCAGAATGAAGATGGCTTTACTGAATGGTCCTGCGTCTATAATCTCGATGACTTTACTGTCAGCATCTGCCTTGATGCTGATTATGAGACAGTCTATACGTTCAGCGTTGAGGATCTGAGGTAAAGGCTTATAGTGAGCTAGTTTATCGTCGCTCGTCTTCGAATATCGATTCGTTTCCGAGGAACATTTCCTCATTATGGATCTCGGCCTTGAAGGCGGGATCGTAATACTCATCGAAAGGCGGCTTGTCGCCAAGAATCTCGTTCGTCACCTGAAGAAGTCTGGCCTTGGTATCTTTTCTCTTCTTGACCAGTGAATAGATACCTCGTCTCACAGGATGAAGAACATTGTACTTTCCAAAATCCGGATCCTCCTTTAAAGACTTCAATCCCATGATGATGACCGGAATACCGAACAGGAGGGATAAAGCAAATATGAATCCGATAACTCTGACGGTCTCACGATTGTTAAGTGCCCAGAATAAGACAGCAAGTGCCGAACCCCAAACAGGTGAGAGTAAAAGAAAGTCTGTAAAGTAATATCCGACGAGACGAAGACCTCTCTTTACCTTATCGACCGGAAGCTCGCCATCGACTTTGCCTGTCTGTGCGTTAACAGCAATCTGATAGATCCTGCCATTATATTCATACGCCATGAGCCAGACTGGGAAGAGAGCATACTTCTGATTAAGATCGTGCGGAGTAACTATGCATTTGTCGCATCTGAAACTGTCGTATCCTCGAAGTGACATCTTAACGGCTTCCTCACCATATCTTTCAAGCGTGTAAAGGATACGGTCTGTAAGCTTCTCAACTGACAGATCATAGCGCTGTGCATAATAGCCCTGAAGATATGAGCTGGTGAAGGGCTTTAACTCGGAGCAGTTGTAAGGCTCAATCGATTCCATGAGATCGTCCTTCATCTTAACAGCACCGTCGAAAGGCACATTCTTGAACTTGATATTAAGATCGGAGATAACGGAATACTTTGCCTTCTGTCTAAGATCCTCTCTGTATCCTACAGCCTGAGTATGCATCTCACATCTGCTGTCCATAAGCCAGAATGGAACATAGATGCCGGACACTTTCTTTATGCTGTCATCGCTGAAGAAATCCTTCGGGACATATTTTCTGCTTCTTGCAAACTCACGCATCTTGTCGAGCGCTTCTTCACGAGTGATCTTAAAGGGGATAACGAAGTCCGGGCGGAACTTCTTGGTAAGACGCTGAGTGATTACAGACGGTGAACCGCAGAAAGCGCAGAAAGACGCTGTAGTGTTGTTGTCCGCTACAATGGCTGCGCCGCATGAATTACATACGACTTCGTGCTTATCATCTTCCGTCTCATCTGCTTCTTCACTGTCGTATGAATTAATCTGATTCAGAAGATCAATCTTCTCGGGGCTATAAGTGCCGCCGCAGAATGAACATGTAAGTACCTGCTCCTCTGCAGAGAATGTAAGGCTGTTACCGCATGCAGGACACTTATGTGAATCTGCTGTAATAACATTTAATGCCATATTAATACCCTCCCTTATCCAATGTGAGATTACCATACAGCAACAGTTAAAATCTTTAAGAAATCCTTAAATTGCTACATTGCGTATAGTCAGCCACTTATATTTATATTTTATTTAAAATCTCATAATTTTCAGATAACTCTCAAAATTGTATAATTAGTCTTGTAGTTATTACTTTAGGTGACGTGCTGTCTGGGGGTGAATGTCATCTGATGAAGAATACAAGTCTTAAGAAAACTGTTACTATCGCGATATTAGGAACTGTTATTGTAGTTCTGATACTTCTCTTCGGTACGATCTGGATGGGCCGTGCGGCAACCAGTGATACTTTATCGGCTGTTGAATCCGTAAGCTTGTTCTATCTTGATGAGCTTGCAGGAAGACGTGAGCAGATCGTTGCCCAGAATCTTGCCAAGAATATCGAAGATATGAATATCGCTTTGGATCTTATGACCGAAGATGACTTAAGTGACATGGATCACCTTCAGGCATATCAGGCCAGAATGCGAAGGATCTATAACCTTGATAAGTTTGCTTTCGTAGATGAGACGGGCCTCATCTATACCTCCATGGGAACGCAGACTAATATCGATGAGTACAGCTTCGATTATGAGAATATTACTGAACCCGAGATTTCCATCTTTAATCTGAATGCTCCTGATAAGAAAGTTGTCATCGCTATTCCTCTTGAGGATATGTACTTCGATGGACACAGATTCATGGTCTGCTTCATGGAAATCGACATGAGGGAGATGCTTCAGGGTGTCTCCATGGGTTCTGATGACAACAATTCCACTTTCTGTAACATCTACACCGCTGACGGTATCGCATTAAGTAATACGGTCCTCGGAGGTCTTGCCGTTGAGGATAACCTTCTTGAAGCATTGCATATGGCCGACTTCGAGAACGGAACTTATGAGGGGATATTGGATGATTTCACACAGGGCCATGCGGGTGTAGTAACTTTCACCTATAACGGCGTTCGTGAGACATTAAGCTACGTGCCCGTTGACGGAACTGACTGGATGCTTACTTACCTTATCCGTGAGACGGTTATTGCAGAGAAGATTAGCAATGTCTCTGAGAGCATTATCATAAGAAGCCTTATCCAGTCAGCTCTTGCCGCTGTAGTTCTTATCGGCATGTTTATCTTCATCGTCTATCAGATAAGAAAGAATGCCACACTTGCGATCGCGAAGGAAACTTCCGATGCCGAGAACAGAATTAAGCAGGAACAGATGCAGGAGAAGCTTGCTCTTCAGACTAAGCTTCTTGAGGAGGAGAAGAAGAGGACGCAGCAGGACAGCATGATTACTGCCATGTCAGCAGACTACCGAAGCGTTTATTATGTTGATCTTGATAATGATGAAGGCGTCTGCTACAGAGGCGATCCTAATGATAATGACCAGACGGATGAAGGGCATATATTCCCTTATCATGAGCGCTTTAAGTGGTATGCGGATCATTTCATAGATGAGAACTACAGAGAAGGTTTCCTGAATTTTATAGATCCCGACAATATCCGCGCGGGTCTTGCTAAGGAACCAATTCTTGCTTACCGCTACCTGGCAAGACGTAACGGCAGAGAGTACTACGAGATGATCCGCGTTGCCGGTGTAAGAACTCTTGATAAAAGAGAAGATCATCATGTTCACGCCATAGGCTTAGGTTTTACCGTAATCGATGCCGAGATGAGACAGAACATGGCTCAGCAGCAGGCATTAGGTGATGCTTTGGATTCCGCGGAGCAGGCCAACAAGGCTAAGACTGCATTCCTTTCCAATATGAGCCATGAGATCAGAACTCCTATGAACGCGATTATCGGTCTCGATAATATCGCGCTTAATGATCCCGATACGCCTGAGAAAACCAAGGAATACTTAACTAATATTGGCACAGCTGCAGAGCATCTTCTCAGCCTGATTAACGACATCCTCGATATGTCCAGGATTGAATCCGGCAGGATGATCCTTAAGAACGAGGAGTTCTCCTTCGCGAAGATGCTTGAATCCATCAATACGATGTTCAGCGGTCAGTGCTTCGACAAGGGACTCGAATACAACTGCCATATTACGGGACAAGTTGACGATTACTACATCGGCGATAACATGAAGCTTAGGCAGATCCTCATCAATATCATAAGCAATGCAGTTAAGTTTACTCCCGAGGGTGGCAAGGTAGAGCTCGATATAAGAAGGACTGCGCAGTTCGACGATAAGTCCACATTGCTGTTTACCATCACTGACAACGGCATCGGCATGAGTAAGGAGTTCCTGCCACGGATTTTCGACACGTTTGCACAGGAGGATGCTACTGCTACCAATAAGTACGGCTCCTCGGGACTCGGCCTCGCCATAGCGAAAAACATAGTCGAGATGATGAACGGCACCATAGAAGTAGACAGCGAAAAGGGGAGGGGCACGGTTTTCAAGGTTTCCGTAACTCTCGAGGATTCCGATCACCACGATGCTTCTGCACGTGAAGAAGAAACGATGCCCGATACTATCACGGTGCTTGTCATTGACGATGACCCCATAGCATGCGAGCACGCAAAGCTTGTTATGGAGAAGGCGGGAATTAAGACAGAGATCGCTGCTTCAGGTGAAGAGGGAATCGAGATGGTTAAGCTTCGTCATGCAAGAAGAGAACCATATAACCTCATCCTCGTTGACTGGAAGATGGAGGTCATGGATGGAGTCGAGACCACAAGACGCATAAGAGCCATTGTAGGCAACGAGTCTGCGATTATCATCCTTACTGCCTATAAGTGGGACGATGTTCTTGAGGAGGCGGTCGAAGCAGGTGTCGACAGTTTCATAGCAAAGCCGCTGTTCGCTACAGTCGTGCTTGAGGAGTTTAAGTCTGCTCTTAAGAAGAGGCTCGAGGCTAACGGCAAGCGTGTTCCCGCCAAGCTTGAAGGACATAAGGTTCTTGTGGCGGAAGACGTTGAGATTAATGCCGAGATCCTGAAGAAAATCCTTGAGACCCGTGGCATAGAAGCAGATGTAGCCGAGAACGGAAAGATCGCAGTCGAATGTTTCAACAATAACCCCGTGAACTATTACTCCGCGATCCTTATGGATATGCGTATGCCGGAAATGGATGGTCTTGAGGCAACACGCGTGATTCGTTCTACTGACAGAGAGGATGCGAAGACAATCCCGATCATTGCTCTTACGGCAAATGCGTTTGATGAAGATGTTCAGAGAAGCTTGCAGGCGGGTCTTAATGCTCACCTAAATAAACCGATACAACCTGATGTTCTCTTCGAGACTTTGGAGAACCTCATAAGGAATGAGAAAGGCGGTAACGATGGAGAAGGATAAGATCTATATCAACGGTAAAAGACGCATCCTGGTTGCTGATGACGAACTCATTAACCGAGAGATGCTCGAAGCTATCCTTAAGGACGAGTATGAAGTCATTAAGGCAGATGACGGTGCGATAGCTTATGACATCTTAAAAGAGAACAAGAAGACGATATCTCTCGTTCTTCTGGATCTTCTCATGCCTAACTTAAGCGGCATGGAACTTCTTACCAAGCTTAAGGCGGACCCGGAACTTAAGAGTATTCCTGTTATCGTTCTTACTTCGAATCAGGAATCTGAAATTGAGAGTCTTCATAAAGGTGCGGTCGACTTTATACCGAAGCCGTATCCCGATCCTGACGTAATCAAGGCGAGAGTACACCGTTCCATCGAACTTGCTGAGGACAGACAGATCATCAGCGAGACTGCTACTGATCATCTTACCGGACTTTATACGACAGAGTATTTCTACCGCTATGGCGACCAGCTCGATAAATATCTTTCGGAAGTGTGCATGGATGCACTCTGTATCGACATCAATCATTTCCATGTTATTAATGAACGCTTTGGTATGCTTCAGGGCGATAAGATCTTAAAGGCGATTGCTGACTGCCTGATGGAAGTATTTCCTTATGATGACAGCATCATCTGCCGTAAGACAGCAGATACTTTCCTCGTTTATTGCCCCCATCAGGAAGATTATCAGTTTATTGTCGATAAAGCTTCTTCCATGGTTAACGACATAGCGACTTCCGTTAAGCTTCGTATCGGTGTTTATTCCAAATGTGATAAGAATCTTGATATACAGTCGCGATTTGACCGTGCTAAGATCGCAGCGGATAAGATCCGTAACAACTACGCTGTATCCATTAATGTCTTCGATGAGAGCCTTATGAAGAACGAGGTGTTCGCAGAGCATCTTGTCGAGCAGTTCCCCAAGGCAATCAAGGAAGGTCAGTTCCAGGTATACTATCAGCCGAAGTTTAATATCACGGGAGATAAACCTGTCCTGTCGAGTGCTGAGGCACTCGTAAGATGGGTCCATCCTGATACCGGCATGATCTCTCCGGGTTCGTTTATCCCACTGTTCGAAGAGAACGGTCTTATCACAGAGCTTGATAAATATGTGTGGAGAAGCGTCGCGAAGCAGCTTGCAGACTGGAAGGCAAAGTTCGGGTATTCTGTTCCGGTATCCGTTAACCTGTCGCGAGCCGAAATGTACGATCCTACCCTTGTGGAGAAACTTGATGCTCTTATTAAGAATAACGGTCTTACGACTGACGATATCTATCTTGAGATTACGGAGTCTGCTTATGTAAGAGATTCGAGCCAGCTTGTAGACGTTGTTGAGGAATTACAGAAACACGGATTCTTCATCGAGATGGATGACTTCGGTTCCGGCTACTCGTCTCTTAACATGATTTCCGAGCTTCCGATCGATGCATTAAAGCTTGATATGTACTTTATCAAGAATGCGTTCTCCAAAAGTCACAACACTAAGATGATAAGTATCGTTATCGAGATAGCTGACTACTTGGGCGTTCCGCTTGTTGCTGAAGGCGTTGAGACTGAGGAACAGTATCTTACCATGAAGGAATTGGGCTGTTCCGTTATCCAGGGTTATTACTTCTCGAAGCCTGTTCCGGCTTCGGAATTTGAATCGTTCCTTAAAGAGAAAGGAGAGTAATGATATGCTGACAATTGATTTTCTTAAAGAGTATGGTGCTGATGTGGAGAGTGGACTTTTACGCTGCATGGGAAGCGAGGAGTTCTACCTCATGATGATCGGAAAGGCCCTTGAGGACACTAACTATTCTGTCCTTCGAGAGAAGATAGAAGCTAAGGATTACGCAGGTGCTTTCGAGGCTGCTCATGCACTTAAGGGCGTTCTCGGAAATCTCTCTTTAACTCCTATGTACACTCCCATGTGTGAGATAACTGAGCTTCTTCGTGCCGGCACGGATACGGACTACGAGCCGTTACTTAAAGACCTTTACAGTAAAAAGGCAATTCTTGATATTGAATCGGAGAAAGCTCTCTGATAGAATCTTCACGCTCGTAAGAGCCGACAGTTCATTTGTACCTTCCTGTCGTTAAGCAAAACCGGGACTACTTAAGCGGAGAATAGCTCCGCCTTTGTAGGCTTTGCGTTTTGCAAAGCTTTTTTGTTTTGGAGATTTGTATGAAAGCTCTTGTTTTGTTAAGCGGCGGATTGGACAGTTCGGTTTGTCTCGGGCTTGCCGTAAAGAAATTCGGTGCCGATGACGTGCTTGCTTTATCCGTGTTCTACGGTCAAAAGCACGACAAGGAACTTGAAGCTTCCGAGAAGATTGCTTCCTACTATGGCGTAAGAAGGATCACTTTAGATCTCGGCGAGATCTTTAAGGACAGCGACTGCAGTCTTCTTACAGGATCCAAGGAAGATATCCCTCACGAGGACTATGCATGTCAGCTTGCGAAAAGCAACGGTGCTCCGGTTAACACCTACGTGCCTTTCAGAAACGGTTTGTTTCTTTCATCTGCGGCTTCCTTGGCTCTTTCAAACGGCTGCGAAGTAATCTTCTACGGCGCTCATGCTGACGATGCCGCAGGCAATGCTTATCCTGATACGAGCATCGGTTTTAACAAGGCTATGTCGGAGGCGATCTTCATAGGAAGCGGCAATGCATTGAAGATTGAGGCTCCCTTTATAGATAAGTCCAAGGCGGGAGTAGTAGCAGAAGGAATGAAGATAGGGGTTCCGTTCGAACTTACATGGAGCTGTTACGAAGGACACGACAAGGCATGCGGATTGTGTGGAACCTGCCGTGACCGTAAGAAGGCTTTTGAGATTAACGGATTGAAAGATCCTTTAGAATATGAGGTGTGACGTGAATAACGAGATCGTATTTATCATTACTGTACTTATCTATCTTGGAAGCGTACTGCTTCTTTATAAGTTCTTCGGTAAGAACGGACTTTTCGCATTTGCCATCTTCGGTACGCTTCTTGGAAATATTGCAGTATGCAAGTGTGTCGACATCTTCGGCGTGTCGACGACAGCGGGAAACGTGCTTTATGCCTCCACTTTCCTTGTTACCGATATTCTCTCGGAGAAGTACGGCAAGAAGGATGCAAGCAGAGCCGTAGCCTATAGTTTCTCCATAATGATGTTGTGGATGCTCGGCACCCAAATGATTATGCTTTTCGAGCCCAACGGAAACGATTACATTAACGGAAGCCTTCAGGTAGTGTTCGGACTTGTGCCCAGGATCACGATCGCAAGCCTTATAGGATTTCTTGTAAGCCAGAACCTCGACGTGTACCTTTACCACCGTATCTGGAACAAGACCGGCAATGACGGTAAGGGACTATGGCTTAGAAATAACGGAAGCACGTTAACAAGCCAGGCTGTCGATACAGTGATCTTTACCGTGATCGCTTTCTGGGGAGTTTATCCTACTAAAGTCTTCATGAGCATATTGATCACGACTTACGTATTCAAGGCGGTAGTTGCCGTCCTTGATACACCCTTTATGTACCTTGCAAGAAGAATTGAACCCATCAAAGAGGAGGAAGCCTTAAATGAGAGAGCAGGAAGGTCTTACGAAACTGGGAAGTGCTAAGACGGATTACAGGTTCGAGTACGATCCTTCGGTGTTGGAGGCATTCTCCAACAAGCACCCTGATAATGATTACTTTGTTAAGGTGAACTGTCCCGAGTTCACAAGTCTTTGTCCTATCACAGGACAGCCTGATTTTGCCAATATCGTAATCTCATATGTACCCGATCAGAAGATTGTAGAGAGCAAGTCATTGAAGCTTTACCTGTTTTCATTCAGAAATCACGGAGACTTCCATGAGGACGTGGTTAACATTATCATGAAGGACCTTATCAAGCTTCTTGACCCCAAGTACATCGAGGTGTGGGGAAGGTTCCTCCCGAGGGGCGGACTTTCTTTGGACCCTTACTGTAACTACGGTAAACCCGGTACTTCATGGGAACAGGTTGCTTGGGACCGACTTGTAAAACATGACCTAAATCCTGAAAGAGTTGATAACAGATAAAATCTTTATGATATGGGCTCTATCTACTTGATTTTTATCCTTAAAAATTAGTATCATTTAGTGTCACGGTTCGGACTTAATTTCGTATTGAGTTTTAGCTTTCTTTACATATAGGTAACCGAATTAAAAATCTGTATATCTATAATGGATATAGGTTCCTACGGGCCTGACGACACAAATCATAAACGGGGGCACTAAATGACACTTGAGCAGCTTTATGAAGGTAAGAATCTTCAGGAATACTATATCGGAAAGGTAACGCAGGTTTACAGAAGCTGCAGCATCGCTCAGATCGATAACATCTCTGTGATGTCTGACAGAAGTAAGTTCAATAAATCTTTCCTTCCCAATACGATCAACAACTTCGTAGTAGTAGATTCTACAGTCGGAGTTTTCCTTGGTGAGGTATTCGAGAATAAGGCTTCCAGGAAGAACATCTTCGAGATGAGCTCCATTGCCGACGAGAAGCCCAACGATTACCACGAGATCAGTATCGATACCATCGCTATTATGAGACCTGATTCGAACAAGTTCGAACTCGCAGGTTTCAAGACATTGGGTATCACGGATAATGTTTACATTGCTACAGATGAGATCTATCAGTTGTTTTTGAAATCACTTGAGTTCTCCAACGAGAATGAAGAGCCGCTTCCTCCGTTCGCGACTTTCATTAACAGATCTCAGGCTGATGTTACATTGAGACCGAGTACTCTTTTCAACCGTCACCTTATGTGTATCGGTGCTACTAACTCAGGTAAGTCCACAACGGCTCTTGCTATTCTTGATAAACTCGTTTCTTCCAAGCGTAAGGCTTTGATCATCGACCCTACGGGTGAGTACAGAAACGCTTTCTCCAATGACGAGATCACGAAGCTTACTCTTGGTGTAGATACAACAATCTCTCCGAGTAAGATCACGATGGAACAGTGGGAGAAGCTCTTCGAAGCTGAGAACAGCAGCCAGGGTGCAGTTCTTTCCGAGGCTATTACATCACTTCGTTTCATGAAGAAGATCGGTGAGGATACTTACTACTACAAGGTAGGTGAGAACATCGATGAGGTTCAGGAGAATCTCGCTTCCGTATGTAACGAGGATACTGACTTTAATATCGAGCTTTTGCCTGAGCAGATCCAGGCTGAGTCAGTATGTGAGCCTGACAGAGACAATAACTATAGCTTCAAGTACTGCTATGACTCATTGAAGGCTAACTCCAATGCTTCATTCATTCAGAAGATCCAGTATCAGATGACGAACACTAAGTTCCTCTCATTCTTCTCGAATGATCCCGGAATGTACAACCTTCTCGACGTAATCGAAGAGTTCGTACACCTTCCTGAAGCAAGTCTTTATATCGATACATCATCCCTCGGTGCTGCTGAAGGTATCGGTGGAATGGTTATCGACCTCGTAAGTAACTTCGTAATCTCCCGTGAGAATATCTGCCCGTTCGTATTCTTCATTGATGAGGTTCACAGATATGCTAAGTCCAGATATTCCGATAAGGAATTCCACGGCGGTCTTACACTCCTTGCAAGAGAGGGACGTAAGAAGGGTATCTTCCTTTACCTTACAACACAGAACCCTAAGGACGTATCAGCAGTTCTCTTCGGTCAGATTGGTACAATGCTCATCCACAGACTCATGCTTAACGATGAGATCCGTGTCGTAGAGAGCCACCTTGATGATTATGCAATCAAGCACGTAAGGAAACTTAATCAGGGTGAAGTTATCCTGACGAGTGTTAACCTTCTCCATAACATGTTCATCCATGTTAAGAAGAGTGACAGAACTCAGTATAACGAGACACCGCTTCTCTAATCTTTCGGGATTAAAGCAATTAATAAGGACTGATCCTTCCTGGTCAGTCCTTTTGTTATGCGAGAAAAGCAATTATTAAGTTATGTTTGTTACCTTGCCGACAGAGATGTAATTATTGGCGATCGCGTGAAGATCAGTTCCTTCCGATGCGTTCCAGATTCTATCGACAATATTCGTGTATATGTAGGTTCCGTTGCCTTTGTCTTCGACATCGAAGTCGTCGTTATAGAACTTATCCATTGCTACCGTCCGGTCATGAAGGATTCCCTTACACTCGTTAAGGCTGCAGTCAGGGAAGTTGATATTCCAGATCTGGTTATCAGAAAGAGGCTTATCGAGATACTCTTCGAGTAAGTCCGTCAGGTAGTGGTTTACTACTTCGTTATTCTTAAAGCTTCCCTGAGATACGGCTATGGCAGGAACGCCGTTAAATATCGCTTCCAATGCTGCTCCGACCGTCCCCGAATATTGGATGTCGGAAGAGATGTTATAGCCTTCGTTTATACCCGAAAGCATAACATCGGGCTTGGGATACATAAGTTTCAAAATGCCGACTCTTGCACAGTCCGCGGGGGCTCCGCTGCAGGTGAAAGCCTTGATGCCATCAATGCCCATATCGTATTCCTTTAGGATAAGAGGCTTGCCGAATACGCAGTGGTGGGAGGAAGCGCTTCTTTGACTGTCGGGTGCTATTACCGTTACGTCACCGAATTGCCTGGCTGCCATAACGAGCGTTCTTAATCCGAGTGCGTCTATGCCATCGTCGTTAGTAATCAAAATCCTTTTGTTCATATCACACCTCTTTTTCTATTATATCAAGAAGGTTAACAGAACGTTTAAATCACCCTTAATCCAAGGTGGTAAAATATTATTGACAGTTTTGGAGCTGCGTATTTTATTGCGCCATAAACCATAAAGGAGAGATTCATTATGAGTAAACTTAAGAAGGTTATCGCTGTTCTTCTGGTAGCTGTAGTGTTCTTCGCAGCCGTTCCTTTAAAGAACAACAACGGAACTGTACTTGCAGACGTAACTTATGTAGACCGCGAGCAGAGAGTTCCTAATTTCCTTGACGGAATCAACTCATTCCTCGACAGACTTTATTACATTGCTTTGGGCAGAACTACTGATCCTGACGGCCGTTTCACTTGGTTCAACCACATTATCTATGACGGTTATACAGGCTCTGATGTAGTAAGAGGAATCCTTTTCTCACCGGAATTCCTTAACAAGAACTGCTCTAATGAGGAGTTCGTAGAGATCCTTTATCAGGTTATTCTCGACAGACATGCCGATCCGGAGGGGATGGCTACATGGGCATCACAATTAAGCCAGGGAAGATCACGCCAGTCTGTTATCGACGGATTCTTAGGTTCAGTAGAGTGGACAAATCTCTGTCTTATTTATGGAATTCCTTCCGGTAACGATGCAGCTCCTTCAATCGCTATCCTTCCTACAGGGCGCAGCAAGTCTTTTGCTCAGTGGCTTTACTATTCAACTTACTGCAGAATGCCTAATGATAATGATGTTGAAGTCTGGGCAGGCCAGGTTATAAACTTCGAGCTTAGTGGTACAGATCTTGCACATCAGTTCTTTTTCAGCGAGGAAATCAATAACCTCAGCAATTACGACTTCCTTGTAAGACTTTACAGATGCATTCTCGACAGAGAACCTGGCGGAGACTTTGATAACTGTCTTGCAATGCTTAACAGCGGAACAGTAAACCGTGAAGCGGTATTCACGATGGCAGCCGAGTCTAATGAATGGGCACAGACATGCGGTGGTTTCGGACTGTTAAGATAAGGCACTTTCACTAATTTATATTAATAAAAAGGCTGCGGGTACTCCCGCAGCTTTTTTGTGTTATTATTTATGAGGTTTTAAACCCCTAATAATCTTACGTAAAGGTGCTTATATGAGTAAATCAAATTCAGTGTTTAAGTCATTGTTGAAGCATTTGGGTTTTATCTTCGTGGCATTTATCATCGGATATCCTCATCTGGTGCTTGCAAGATATTCTATTCCCGGAGCAGATGACTTCTCCTGCGCTAATGCAGTGTCGGTTTACAGACAGTCACACAACGTGCTTACAGCTGCAATCCTTTATGCGAAAGACGTTTATCATACCTGGCAGGGTACATATACGGGAGAGATCATTATGGGTCTTGAACCTTCCGTAAGAGAATCTTTCTTCGGCATAAGAGTCGTAATGCTTCTTAGCGTTATTCTCTTTGTCGCTTCGCTTGTACTTCTCGTTTATACGGTATGTACGAAGTTCTTCGGCCTTACCTCAGGCCAGGCATGGACAGCCGGACTTCTTACAGAGTTCATCGCATTCAACATCTCTTTGACAGGCGAGCTGTTCTCATGGTACACAGGCGCTGCAGTTTACACATTCCCCTTGATTGCAATGATGTTCTGCCTCGCTTTCTCGATAAGAAGCTACTTTGACGGCAAGATTATTTATGCAGTTCTTGCTGCAATATTCGGTGTCATCGGTGCCGGTGGATCATTGGAGGTAGTGGGATTCGGATGTGCAGCATTCCTCGTTCTTCTTGTTATCTACACTATCGGAATCAAGAACATCAAGGCTAATATCAAAAGACTCGCTTTCCTTTATGTGCCTTTCATCCTTACAGTAGCAGGAGCTTTGGTTAATACTGCAGCTCCCGGAAACTTCGTAAGACACGATGCTATCGAAGAGGGCGGGCTTCAGGTCGTTCCTTCATTCACATCAAGTGCATATAACCTCATTACACATGTGGGCGGACTTCTTACCGCTTATCTTATGCCCGTTGTACTCTTTGTAGTATTTATTATCTGCATCTGTTCCGTGTCGAAGGTTGTAGTATCCGGCAAGACATTGATCGCAAGCTTTGTTGGAGCATTGTTCATCGCCATGGTTACCATCTTCCCGGTAATCCTCGGTTACGGAAGCTATAACATCGATGCATGGATATCAAGTTCAAGAATCATCTACACATTCGATTTTGTCATCGTGCTTGTTCTTACGGTTCTTGTAGGAGTTACAGCTCTTTACATCAAGGATCTTCTTAAGAGAAACAATGTATCCGTTAAGGAGCAGGTATATAAGTCACTTATCGTTCTTATCGCTTTGGCATTGTTGTTCTCAGGCGAGATCATTAAGAACTATCAGAACGGTATGAACTATAAGATCATGGACGATCTTAAGAACGAGAGAATGCAGATTGCTGCAGCCCAGATGGCTGACATGTATCACAGAATCGATGAGGCAGAGGACGGAACTGATGTTGTTCTCGTTGAACCCGTTTTGCCCGGTACAGTTCTTTACATTCCGCTTTATATCGATTACACGGAGTATTTCGCTAATCTTGAGGTATCTCACTACTACAATGTTAATTCATTTGCTCTTTACTGGAGCTGATTAAAAAGAGGGGACTATGAACAGTAAGACACAGGAATTTCTTAAGAAAAAGCACATTAAGATATCGGCAAAGACATACTTTGTCGATGCTATGGGCGGTATGGCACAGGGCCTTTTCGCTTCGCTTCTCGTAGGAACTATCCTTTCCACGATATCGAAGTACATTGGCATGATCGACAACCCTTTCTTCGTCAGATTCGCACACTTCCTTTCGAGAGCAGGAGCTATGTCTTCAGCTATCTCAGGTGCTGCCATCGGCGTAGGTATCGCAGCAGCTCTTAACGCTCCGATGCTCGTTATGGCATGTGCCGCCGCAGTAGGATATTTTGCTAATGCTTATCCCGGACAGCCTTATGCTGCAGGTCCTTTGGGAGTATTTATCGCAGTTATCATCGCAGTAGAGTTTGGTAAGGCAGTATCCAAGGAGACCAAGGTAGATATCCTTGTTACTCCTCTGGTAACGCTCGGACTCGGATACTTTACTGCATATCTTACGTGTCCTCTCATCGCCATAGCGATGAACTGGCTCGGCGAGTTCATTAACTATGCTACTACCATGCATCCGTTCGTAATGGGTATCATCATCTCAGTTGTAGTTGGTATCATCCTTACATTGCCTATCTCAAGTGCAGCTATCTGTGCTTCCATCGGAATCTCCGGTATTGCAGGCGGTGCTGCTTTGGCAGGATGCTGCGCTCAGATGGTCGGATTCGCAGTCGCATCTTTCCGTGAGAATAAGTGGGGCGGCGTAGTCTCACAGGGTATCGGAACATCTATGCTTCAGATGCCCAATATCGTCAAGAAGCCTGTTATCTGGGTTCCTGCTACTTTGGCAGCTGCCATCACAGGTCCCTTGGCTACAATCGTATTCAAGCTTGAGTGCTCCAAGGTATCTGCAGGTATGGGTACATGCGGTATGGTAGGTCCTATCGGATGCTTCTCCGACATGTCAGCTTCCGGAACACTTGATGCCAAGGCATGGATCGGAATGCTTGTAGTATGTATTGTGGCTCCCGCAGTACTTTCACTTGTTTTCTCCGAGATCATGAGAAAAATCGGTTGGATCAAACCCGGTGATATGAAGCTTTAATTTAAGAAAAAATGATATAATTAATAAAAAGCATCGGGAGGTGTCGATATGTCAGTTAAGCAGATTAACGTATTTCTTGAGAATGAACCCGGAAGGCTTGCCGAAGTAACATCGGCTTTGTCGGAGGCACAGATCGACATCAGAGCTGTTTATGTAACAGATTCAACAACCTATGGTATGTTGAGACTTATCGTTAATCAGCCGGACGATGCTAAGATTGTACTTCAGAGCAAGGGATTTACAGTAAGTATTTCTCACGTAATAGCAGTCGAGCTTAAGGACGTTCCCGGTACACTTGATAAGGTATTGAGGATCCTTTCTGATAATGGCGTACAGCTTGAGTATCTCTACGCGTTCGTAGGCCGTGCATCTACAGATGCAGTTGTTGTCTTAAGAGTTGACGACAGACCGAAGACAATGGAGATATTCGAGAAGAATAATATCAAGGTGCTCGATGACAAGGAGGTCTACGGCATCTGATGGGTAATCCCTACAGTATTTATGGTGTAAGTGACGAAGCAGCTTCCCTCGCTATGAAAGCGGGGGAAGTTGTTCTTCCTCAATTCGAGAAGATAGAGAAGATCCGCGAGGCTAATCAGCTTCGTGTAATGGAGGCTTTCCGTAAGCATAAGTTCTCCGAACCTCACTTAGGTCTTACCACAGGCTATGGTTATGATGACATCGGAAGAGAGAAGATAGAGGATATCTTCGCTGAGATCATGGGTGCACCCAAGGCTTATGTCAGAATTCAGATAAGCTCCGGCACACAGGCAATATCTTCGATGCTCTTCGGTATCTTAAGACCGGGCGATACTATGCTGTCTGCTACTGGAAGACCATACGATACTTTGGCTTCCACGATCGGCTTAAGTGACAAGACATACGACGGTTCACTTCGACAGTACGGTATCAGCTATGATGAAGTAGAGCTTAATCCTGACGGAACACTTAAGAAGGAAGAGCTTCTTTCTAAGATCGACGACAAGGTAAAGGTTGTATTCATTCAGAAGTCCAGAGGTTACACGGGCCGCCGTGCGCTTCGTATGGACGATATCAAGGATATTGCTGATGCAGTTCATAACAAGCGTTCTGACATTATTGTTGCAGTAGATAACTGCTACGGTGAGTTTACGGAAACAGCTGAGCCGTGCTCATATGGTGCTGATATCTGCGCAGGTTCCATGATCAAGAACCCTGGCGGCGGAATCGCTCCTTCTGGCGGTTATGTCGCAGGTAAGGAAGATCTCGTCGAGAAGGTAGCAAGACATATCTGTGCTCCGGGACTTGGAAGCGAAGTCGGTCCTTCACTTGGATTTAACAGACAGCTTGCCCAGGGAATCTTTATGGCTCCTCACGTAGTTGCTGAGTGTCTTAAGGGGGCCGTGTTTGCAGCTGCTGCGTTCGAGCTTGCAGGAATAAAGACATCTCCTTCATATAACGAGGACAGGGGAGATATCGTGCAGACGATTATCTTCAATGATCCCGATAAACTTGTTAACTTCTGCGGCAAGGTCCAGAGCTGTTCTCCGGTCGATTCATTCGTTACTCCGGAGCCTTGGGATATGCCGGGATACGAGGATAAGGTAGTAATGGCTGCAGGTACGTTTACGTCCGGTGCAACTACTGAATTCTCATGTGACGGTCCCATAAAGCCGCCATATATTGCATATATGCAGGGCGGTCTTGTATACGAGCAGGTTAAGCTTGCAGTAATGCGGGCTTTATCATAAACTGACTTCGGTGTAAAAAATATGTCGGATAACGAGAACAGACAATGGTTTGAGCAGGGAGAGGATCCCAAGAGCAGGAAGAAAGTCGGAGGAAAGAAGCCCAGTACGGGTGCTCCGAAGGCTCCTGTTGACCCTTCACGCAAGAAGAGGAAGGCTCAAAGGTCTCCTGATAATTCCGGCAAGCGTCCCTCAAGACCTGACGGCAGTAAGCCTCAGGGAAAACCTCAGGCCAAGAATAACCCTCAGGGGAAGAATGCACCTAAAGGAAATCCCAATCCTAAGAATAAAGCCAATCCTCAGGGTAAGGGCGCTCCACAGAAGAAACCCCAGCCTAAGCCGATTCCTGAGAATAATAAGAAGAGAAGAAATGAGCCTAAGTCTGAACCCAGACCGCAGCCTGCTATCCCCATGAAGGGTGAAGAGGAGAAGAGAGCATCTTCGAATCCCACTCCCAATGAGATAAGAAAGAAGTCTTCGAGGAGGAAGGCACTCGTTAATTCTGCAGTGGCAGTAGCGCTTGTCCTGGCGGGTATTCTCGTATTGATGTTTGTTGTACATCACCTTTTCGATTACTTCGCAGTAAAGCCTAACCTCGAGTTCGTAACTAACGGTTCCATCGAGCACACTATCGGTTCGAGAGCAATTATCGTAAGAGACGAGAATGTTATCATCTCAGACCACGGCGGAGACTTCGTAACGGAAGCAGCCGAGGGTTCCCGTGTCGCAGCAGGCCAGTCCATCGCGATGGTAGTACCTTCCGACATGCAGGCTGTAGTAGATAACCTTCGTAATACACAGTCACAGATCTCAGATGTCCAGCAGGAACTCATTGCCAACGGTTCTGCCGAGGGTGCTGATGTTATCTACAGAGATATCGATCAGTCTTTGACTCCCATTATCAATATGCTTCGAATCGACTCAATCGACGGTAACTTGAGCGAGTTGTCTTCATACTCTTCTTCAATCTCGGTTCTCCTTAATCAAAGAGAGCTCGAGCTTGCAGATCTCGACTTCGACGATGAGAGACTTCGTGTTTTAAGATCTGATGAGAGAGGATATGAGTCACAACTTGAGAACAGAGCTTCTGTTATCAATGCACCGGAACCCGGTATCGTATCGTTCAAACTCGACGGTCTTGAGACAGTATTGAACTTTGAGGTTCTTCTTAATGCCGATGCCGGAACTATCGGTGATTATATCGATGATGCCGTAGGCGTTATCCAGTCTGACCTTACTGTACTTGCAGGTGACAGCGTCGCAAGAATCGCAAGTAACGAGGTTCAGTATATAGCATGCTTCCTTAACGAGTCCGATGCACCTTCATCTGCTTTTGAAGTTGGATCATTGCACACCATCATCGTAGGATCCGAAGGTCTTAGTATCGGTAAGTGTGAGGTACAGAGAATTACGCCCACATCTAACGGCGACTACCTTGTAGTATTCTCAACAACAAGATATGTAGAAGATCTTCTCGATGTAAGATCTGCAGATATCGAGGTAGTAATCACGGAGACAAGAGGAATGAGAGTTCCTGTATCAAGTCTTGTTAATCCTGATTACAGCCGCGGCGTTGCTACGCTTTATATTAACGATCAGGGTTTCTGTTCCGAGCTCGGCGTTCTTATTGAGGACTACGACCGTGAGTTCGCGATTATTAGACCTATGGGCGACGGTTCAGTTCCTAACCTTCAGACCGTATATATTACTAATCCGGGTTCGGTAAGTCCGGGAGATCAGGTAAGCTAAATGGATTACTCTCAGGAACTTTTTGACAGGCTTAAGAATAATGCCGACAAGGTAAGAGATAATATCGCGAATGCGTGTCGTGAGGCGGGAAGAGACCCCGCTTCTGTTACGCTTATAGGTGTATCCAAGGTTTTCCCCGTTGAGTATGCTGAGGCTGCGTTTGCAGGCGGACTTAAGGATCTCGGTGAGAACCGTGTGCAGGAACTTGTACCTAAGATAGAGAAGCTTGACTCCTTGGGACTTCATCCCAACTGGCACCTTATCGGTACACTTCAGCGTAATAAGGTTAAGTATATTATAGGAAAGACTTTCCTTATTCATTCCGTTAACACTATAGAGCTTGCTGAGGAAATATCGAAAAGATCCGTTGCTTCCGGCATTGTTACCGACATCCTGCTTCAGGGAAATATCTCGGGAGAAGAAAGCAAGCACGGCTTTAGTCCCGAAGAGCTTAAGAGTGCGGTAGAAGCTGTTAATGCCATGGAGGGCATACGCATGAGAGGTCTTATGACGATGGCTCCCATTGAGCTTAAGCCCGGTGATGCAAGGCCCGTATTTGCTCGCACACGTGAGCTTTTCGATGTGCTTAGAAGTAATGTAAAGGATTCATACTCATGGGATACGCTTTCCATGGGTATGAGCGGAGATTACAGGGAAGCTATACTCGAAGGAAGCACTTACGTACGCGTAGGAACCGCAATATTCGGTGATAGAAACGCCATAAAAGCCTGATTTTGTGTCTTGTGTAACAGAATCAACAGGTGAATGTTACAGCAAAATTTCTTATCGTTTCCGTTCATTTACAGATAATCAAAACTTCTTGAAACAATGATTTTCAATTTGTATTATCAAGCCATACTTTTAGTGACCACGCGGGTTTTGTGGTGATAATACAATTTTATAGGAGGAACGAAAAGTATGGGCAAGTTTTCTGATTTCATGAAGAAGCTTTATGATTATGAGGATGTTGAAGAGGGCACAGAGTACAACGAGTACGGTATGGAAGAGTACGATGATGCTGGTGAAGCAGAGTACGAGACTTCTTACGATTCATTCCAGGAAGAGCTTCCTTACACACAGCCTGAGACACAGACATATATCCAGCAGCCTGTTGCTACAACAACACCTGTAAGATCAGCATCCACAGCTACAGTTGTAATGCTTTCACCCTACGATATCAGAACTTCTCAGATTGTTTGTGATCATATCCGTGAGGGACACATCGTTATCTGCAACCTCACACCTAACGCTAACAACCAGAGAGTTGTTGACTACATCTCCGGTGCAGTTTACTCTCTCGACGGTAAGATCGAGCCTACACCTGTAAAGACAACATTCGTATGCACACCCAGACAGGTTGAGCTCATCGTTGACAGCCAGGCTTCCGAGGAAGGCGCTTCCAAGGTTTCCGCTCTCTGATATAGATCTTAAAACCTTTAATCAGTTTGATATTAAAGCCGGGATGAACAATCCCGGTTTTTTAATGTATAATATAAATATTCTTAATATTTTACGGAGACGAAGATGAAAGAGTCTGATCGCGAGTATGTCTTTTCCGCCATCAATCGAATGAATCAGTCGTTGATATCAGAGGCAGAGGTTCTCTGTGAGCTTATCGACGGCGCTGACTTCGAATCCGTATGCAGACATATCGCATCTCTTGAGGATGATGCGGATAATGTTAAGCACGATGTTCAGTATTATTTCCAGGAGAACAGATTGTTCAGAGAACCTGAGGCTATGCATCTTTATGATATAGCTTCTGCTGTAGAGAAGTGTACTGATGTTGTTGAAGATATCGCGAAGTTCTTTATCGTTCTTAATATTAAGGAGATCAAGGATAATATCGTATCAAGCTTTATGAGTACAGGAAGCGGCGCTGTTACAATGTCCGTTCTTCTTAATTCTATTCGACGCATGGATAAGTATGATACTCCGGTTAAGGAGATTATTGAGCTTGACCATTACAGTGTCGAGTATAAGCGTATTTATGACGTCAATATGAGCAGGCTTTATGTCGACGGCAATGATCCTATGGATGTAATGAGATGGACTGCCGTCTACGGCGCATTTAAGGGCCTTTTTGAGGCGTATGAGGCAGTGGCCGAGGCCTGCGGTAAGTATTGCATTTTCTGCGAAAGATAAGTTATGAGAACTTACGAGGTTACACAAGAGGATAGAAGCCTCATTAAGGAAGCTTATGCCACTCTTGACAAGGCACGTGTTCCCGGTAACTTTTTCCATACTGTAGGATGCTGCCTTAAGGCTAAAGACGGCACTTTATACCACGGCGTTAACTGTGACTGCATTCACGGTTCCTGCGCTGAATTCGTCGCTGTAGGCAATGCTATAAGCAATGGATGCCATGACTTCGATACTATCGTTTCCGTTCATCCTGACGGCCCTGCAGGACTCTTCGCACCTTGTGGTAACTGCCGTCAGATGCTGATGGAGTATTGTCCCGATATCAAGGTCATTCTTGCTGACGAGAATGCGAATATTATCAAGACTGATATTAAGGAACTTTTGCCTCTTGCCTGGACGCGTCTTGAGACAGGCGATCTGATGCACTGATAAACAATTCCCGTTTCTTATGTTCTTTTAGCAACGCCATAATATAGGTGTTTGCTTAAGCGACAAATTACCTCTTATTCGCTCATTGGTTTGGGTGATTGAGAATGGTTTCATTATGCTTGCAAACAGAAACTTACTCAATCAATTATATTGTGTAGACCAAGAATTGTTGGATATGATTATTGGGTAATGATTTGGTCTACTTTTTTATGAAATACGATAAAAAGTAGACCGGAAAACTACCGCAGATGCTTATCTGTACATTGATGGTCTACTTTACTGGATCTTACCATCGAATAATCCGGATTTTCTCTCGAGAACAAAGTTCTTGATTATGTAGATCAGGGATGCACATATCAAGGTAGTTACCAGGACGAGCACAAGATAAGTATCAATGCCGCACTTCTCATAAACGAAGTAAAGTGAACCTATCATGAGGTAATTGATCATAATAATCTCTAGTGAAATCTTGCCGAGATACTTCAATACGGGATTACCGAACTTGATCTTCGACATAATAGCGACGATAAGAATAAGGAACAGGATCTCGAATACAGTCTCTACGCCAAGTCCTTCAAGCTTATATAATTGGTGATTGCTATCGTGTAAGTATTCGCGCCAGTAGACGTTGAACTCAAGAAGATTATTGTGAATTATGTTCACAATGAGGAATAGTACAAGAGTAACCGGTACGATGAATACAAATCCTTTTTTGATGATCTTATTGATGCGCTCTTCATAGTTGGCATAGAACATTCCCAAGGGGAACATAAGGACTGTGTTATACCACCACTCGCCCTTGAACCAGTAAGACATGATAGGAGAATCGGAGTGGCCTGAGAAGAATCCGATAATCATCATGATAAGAACGATGCCTGTCATGATGAGGATTCCGGTAAGTGGCTTCTTAACTCGTGCAAACACTATCCTGAATGCAACATAAAGGAGCATGATCTCTACAGCAAACCACATTTGTGTGTTAACAAGGAATACTCCAAAGAAACTGCAGATAAGCTCACCGAAGCCGAAGTGGTCGCCCTTCATTATGTTGCTTAATAAAGCGACTGTGAGATAGATGTAATTACAGATAAAGAAGGGGACAAGAACGGTAAAGATCCTTCTTCTCATGAAGCCCTTGATGTAGTTATTATCTGTTAACCATCTCTTTATAAGTCCGAATCCGGAACAGAAGAAAAAGAATGCAACAGCAAGTACTCCGTAGGGGTAGAAAAAGATCATCTTACCGACTTCATTATCGAAGTTGATAAGCAAGATTACAGTCTGGTGGAACACGATAAACAGAGCGAGGAATCCCTGAATCTCCTTGGTGGAGACTCTGTCGAAGAATGATCCTTCCGCTGTTGTCCTGCGGGAGATTCCTGCGAACAGTACTATTCCGAGAACTGCTAAAGATATTAATAATGTGATCGTAGATCCCACTTAATCTTCTCCTTTAATACCTTACAAAACTGATAACGTTCAACGTTATCGATATCAGAAGCAGAGACAAGACGACGAGCAGGATTATGATAATCCTGCTCATCTCTTTCTTGTGTCTGATCTGTTCATCGCCGAGTTCGACTGATTCTTTGATAATCTTCGATGCATCCTCGCGGGTCATTGTCTCGTTCTTATCCTGTCTGGCACCGGTCAGAATCTCCATGATAGAGATATCCAGGATCTCCGCTATAGGCTCAAGCATCGAGATATCAGGGAAGCTTAATCCACGCTCCCATTTGGACACGGCTTTATCAGTGACATTCAAAGCATCAGCAAGTTGCTTCTGGGTCAGTCCCTTGTCCTTGCGAAGCTCTGCTATAAGTTGTCCTGTCTTTTCCTTGTCCATCAATTACATTCCTTATTAAGGAGTATGCGTCTTTACTGATGATAAATCAATGACCGGCTTTGCGATCGGCTCCTTTTTGGAAGTAATCATATGCTTGATCTTTACATAAACACCTGTGTATGCCGCTGTGATCACGAATACCGTAACAGCTGCGAAAGTACCCAGGAAACCGGTGTTATGTGTCATTTCGAGAAGGGCTACAGTAGCTATATGCATGATGTAGACAGGAAGAGAAATGTCCCTTCCAAGTTTTTCTGCCAGAGTGCCCATGCCGAAGTCCGGGAACTTGAGGCAGAGGAGAACAATCACATATGTAAGAATCTCGCAGCTGATGAACGGAACCGCCAAGCCCTGTTCGTGTTTATTAAGTTCAACGATCGCAGTTGCACAGCAAGTTACAAACAGAACTGCAAGTGCGGGTGTTAAGAATCTGAAACTTAAGATCTTCTTCTCGAATCTTCTTATGAGCATGCCCATCATGGTGTAGGAGAGACCTACGAGGATAGCGTTTCTTAACTGATATCCTTCGCCGATTCCCATGTGTGAAAGCACGCAGTAAGCTGCAACGAGGAACGGTGCCGTAAACATCGCATGCTTAAGAACCTTGAGCTTGTTGAGGACGAGCATGATGACGAGGGCATAGAGGAGTGAACCTAAGAACCATAGGTGCTCTGAGAAGGGCGAGAAGTTATAGAGCAGGAAATCCGTTATAGCCTTAGGAGAGAATCCTGCCATAGTCTCATCCAAAGATCCGTTAACTACCTTGTCGAATACAGCGAATCCGGCCATATAGAAAATGTTGGCAGTGACAAAAAGAATAAACATCTTCTTCGCCTGCTTAAGAAGTCTCTTCATCATCTGTGCGGTGTCGTCGCGGTAGAGTAAATAACCGCATACTACGAGGAAGAAGGGAACAGCGGTCTTTCCGTAAGTGATGAAGACTTCTCCAGCTTTACCATTGAAAGGAATGTGGATAGTAACCACCAGGAAAGCCATGATGATTCTCATGACATCGATTGAGTGAATACGGGAGGAGGTTCCGCTAATAGTCTTCTTACCATTGATAAGAGAGATGAGGTATTTATCTACTCCGTGAAGGATGACGGCAAATCCGATGGAAAGAAGTATTGTAAGAGTGATGTACATGCTTGCACTTGAAACTTTGAATACGGATCCTTCCGCTAGACCATTAAGGAAGAGATTATGGATGAGGTACAGCTCAAGTGAGATGGTTCCCAAGAACTTAAGCACGCGGTTGCCGAATCTGACCTTCATCATGATCATGATAAGTGCGAATACGAATGACATGATCCAGGGAAGCTGGAATGCAAGGCAACGGATCTTATCCCAGTATGCAGGGTCTACTCCGGGTTCCTCGCTCCAATAAGACCATGTGTTGAGTGCATATCTTGTCTGTAATCCGAAAGCTGCAGTAAGGCCTACGAAGACAATGAGCATTAAAGCATAAGCCTTGCGCGCTATCTTACGAAGATCCTCGGCATGCTTGGAAACAAGGATGCCCACAACGAAAAGGAAAGAGGAGTTGTACCACCACTCTCCCATGAACCAGTACTGGCAAGAGTAATCTTCGCCGTGACACAGCATAAGGCTTCCTGCCATCATAAGCACTACGAAAAGCCCCATTACCGCTGTCGCTGCAGTACGGTTCTTAATAAGACGGTAGATGGCAAAGAAAGCAAGGTAGAGGATAGCAATCTCAATTATGTACCACATATGGGTATTGATGAGCGACCATCCGGAAATGACGGCAAGAGCTTCCATTGGTTCGAGCTTCACACCGCAGATGCAGATAGCGAGTACAAATATGAGATTACATGTGTAGAAGGGAACGAGAATCGTGCTGAGACGCTTCTTGAGGAAACCCTTGAGGTAATCGGGTTTGGTTTTAAGACTTGTATACAAGCCATAGCCTGAGAAGAAAAAGAATACTCCTACGAACAGAACTCCGAATTCGGAGAAGGGGGCAAGTATTCCGGAATCTTCTTCCAGGGCCTGTGTGAGGTGGTGGATGATAATTGCCACTGCAGAGAAACCCTGTATCATTTTGGACACTTCAAGTCCGAGAGGATCTTCCTGCCACTCGCGGAACTTGGAGATGCGTACACCGAACAGGAGAATAACCGCCAGCACGATGAGAATGATGTACATTGGAAATTCAAAAGTAGTGAACGCCTTGAAGAATGAGGTGTGGGGTTGCGCTGCCAGGCAGACTGACATTAACTGACTCATAATTACCTCCTTGAGGTTTTATGATTCGAGTTTAAGCAATGAGTTCCATCATAAACAACCGACCTATGGTAGAGTCCCGTAATTACGGCGATTCCCCGCCAAACTCTACTTTAAGTTCACAAGAAAATGGAACATAAAAACCGCCCCCGAACGGACTTTCTGTGGAACGAAACACCCTTGCGACGCGACCTCTGCACAAGCGTAGCGCGGAAGCCTTGAGCGAGCAAGGGTGTTGAGTGACTGACTAGGTCTTGCAAATGAGACCCATTCACGTTTCTAAGGGGAATTGAACTCCTGTCGTAGTCAATTATATTCCGATTTATCTTCCTATGATTATTTCGAAATGTTAGCGCTCAGCTTGCTAAGGAACTCTTCCATGTTGTTTGCAAGGATTCCGTTCGGATCCTTTTCGAGGGTTCCATAACCTCCATGTTCACAATCCAACCATTCTACAAA
>JAEEGL016169137.1_pt1 | contig 26405 bp, 14 predicted proteins | sample 9134231 | NCBI WGS metagenome assembly JAEEGL01 (sample SAMN16246548, study PRJNA631951) | gut metagenome | biome: gut microbiome; feature: rumen; material: fiber-attached | host: Bos | place: Iran: Karaj | collected 2018-10
CACTGCGCAGCAGCTGCAGCTGATCGTGCGGCTGAGCATCCCTGCAATTCTGGCGCAGATTTCAAGCATCGTCATGCAGTATATCGACGCGTCCATGATCGGGCGGCTGAGCCCGGACGACGGCGCCGCGATCGGGCTGGTCGCTTCCAGCACGTGGCTGCTGGGCGGCCTGTGTATGGCGGCCGCGACGGGCTTCACCGTGCAGATCGCCCACCGCACCGGCGCGGGCGACCACGAAAAGGCGCGCAGTCTGGTCAAGCTCGGCCTGTGCTGCGCCGTGGGGTTCAGCGTGCTGCTGCTGGTTGCGGGCGCGCTCATCAGTCCGGCGCTGCCGCGGTGGCTCGGCGGCGACGTTTCCATTCAGAAAAAGGCGGCGCAGTACTTTCTCGTCTACGTCCTTTCGCTGCCGTTTGTGCAGCTCAACTATACCGCGGCGGGCATGCTGCAGTGCAGCGGCAACATGAAGGTGCCCGGTGCGCTGGAGATCCTGATGTGTCTGTTGGATGTGGTGTTCAACGCGCTGCTGATCTTTCCGGCCCGGACGCATACGCCGTTCGGCCTCCAGCTGCGTGTGCCCGGCGCGGGACTCGGCGTGCTCGGCGCGGCGCTCGGCACGGCGTTTTCGGAAGCGGTGGTCTCGTTGATCATGCTGGTCTATCTGTTGACCCGTTCCAAAACGCTGCGGCTGCGCCGGGGCGAGCGCTTCGGGGCGCAAAAGGGCGATCTGCGCCGCGCGGTGAAGCTGGCGCTGCCCGTGGCGGCGGAGCAGATCATCACCTGCTCGGCCTATGTGGCGTTCACGCGCATCGTGGCGCCGCTGGGCACCATCGCGATAGCCGCCCACTCGTTTTCGGTCACCGCCGAAAGTCTGTGCTATATGCCGGGCTACGGCATCGGGGCGGCGGCAACGACGATTATCGGCCAGACGATCGGCGCGCAGCGCTATGCGCTCAGCAAGCATCTGGGCCGTCTGACCACGCTGTTCGGCGTGCTGGTGATGACGTGCGGCGGATGCCTGCTGTATCTGTTCGCGCCGCAGGTGATCGGTCTGCTTTCCACCGACCCGTCCATCCGGGCGCTCGGCACGCAGATCCTGCGGATCGAGGCCTTTGCCGAGCCGATGTATGCGCTGTCGATCGTTGCCACGGGCGTGTTCCGCGGGGCGGGCGACACGCTGGTGCCCAGCGTGCTGAACCTGATCAGCATGTGGGTCGTGCGCATTCCGCTGGCTGCGGCGCTGGCCGGCTCCTTCGGTCTGCCCGGCGTCTGGTGCGCCATGTGCGTGGAACTGTTTGTGCGCGGTCTGCTGTTCTGGGTGCTGCTGGAGCGCCGCTTTTGCCGCCGTGCCGACCGCGGCAGCTTTCCGCTGAAAGCTCAAACTGAAGAAGGGTAGGGGAACGCCATGCATATTCCGACCGCCGACAGTCTGACTGTCGCCATCGAGCCGTTTGAAGACGCGCTGCGCGCCGCGAAGCTCCAGTCCCACATCGCCTATGACGTGCGCGACTGGCTCTACGTGCCGAACCATTACGACGAATACCGGTACATCCTCGGTACCGTGGGCAGCCGTCCGCTGATCTGTATCGGCATCAATCCCTCCACCGCCGCGCCGAACGATCTGGACAACACGCTCAAATCCGTGGAGCGCATTGCGCACGCCAACGGCTTCGACAGCTTCATCATGTTCAACGTCTATGCCCAGCGGGCGACCCGTCCGACCGACATGGACAAAACCTGCAACGAGCGACTGCACCGCGAAAACATGAAGGCGTTCGACTATGTTCTGTCGCTCTATGCGGGCGAGCATCCCGCCGTGTGGGCGGCGTGGGGCAACATCATCGAGCTGCGGCCCTATCTCAAGGACTGTCTGCGCGACATGACACAGATCGGTCTTCGCCGCGGCGCGAGGTGGTACACCAGCGGCAGTATCAGCAAGAAGGGGCACCCGCACCATCCGCTGTATCTCAGAAAAGACAGCCCGCTCGATCCGTTCGACGTGGCGGCCTACATCAACGACTGCCTGTAAACGGCATAACCCACCGCGATCTCTCATAGACTGCAATGAGGAGAGATGGCGATGGGTTTTTCAGTGCAGGAACGGGCAAAGCTGCTGGGCGGCTATATTGCGGAAACGGGGGCCACGGTGCGCCAAACGGCGCAGGTCTTTGCCGTGAGCAAATCCACCGTGCACGCCGACGTGACGCAGCGGCTGCGGCGCGCCGACCGCGACCTTTACGACCGGGTGCGCGCTGTGCTGGACGAGAACAAGCGCGAGCGCCACATCCGCGGCGGCAACGCGACCAAAGCCAAGTTTGCCCGCGCGCCGGACGCGCCCGACGATGGCGAAGAGCGATAACAATGGGGCGGTTACATTGAATAGCTCAAAAGAAGCACAAAGCAACAGGGTGATTCCCAAAGGAGCGCCCGGTTGTGAAAAAGGCCAGTAAAAACGGACAATAGAAACAGAAGCCTCCTATGATACCTAAAGGAAAGCATCATAGGAGGCGTTTTTGTGGAAAAAAGCAATTGACTTTTCAGCAAACACGAAGAAGGGATAAACGTTGCGAGAAATATGGAAGATAGTCGGCTTCAGCTATGAACTAGTGCATAGCTTCATTTCAAGATACAACGAAAAAGAGAAAGACAGCAATTGACAATGGAATGGAAGATGAGAGAATCTGCCCAAGGATTACCGAGTCGGCGAAAAAGAAAAGGTCGCACAGCCTCTGCACATTATTAACAAGAAAGACGCCAAGAGCAAATCGCCGGAAATGGTAAATGGATTGATGCGGGTTCATCTTTGGTTTACAGAAAGAAAGTGAGGACAAGTGTATAATACTTGGTATCGTTGGATTTTTGGACCGCCTTCAAAGGATATGCTTTTGAGCACCTGTCCTCTATTATGCTGTCATGCGTTCATCGCATTTGATATCCATAGTGTTCGAAATAGAAACCGAGTCGCTCATTCACCTTTTGGATTAACTGTTCGGAATAATCAAACTCATTCTTTTGATAATCTATCCGATCATACCAGTATTTAGCGATTGCATCTCTGGCTTGATCATACCCGCCAAGTTCAAGTGCTTGATACAGATCTTCCATAACTGGCAAAGGATTTTTTTCAAAGCTTTCAAAGCAGATTTCATAAAGGGTATCCGGCCCACAGGTTTGCATCTCTTCAAAGTATGTCAGATACATATTGCGAAAAGTTTCAATCACCCAATCCTCCATGGTGTCACGTGAAGGAAGCGGTTCTAGCGTCCAGTTTGCCATAATCTTCTCATATAAGTGAATGGTTGACCGAACCACAGTGTAGGGGTTCCGATAGATGCTGACGAATCTTGCATCAGGATACATGCGCTTCAGCACAGCAAGGCGCGCCGTGTTATCTGGGCTTTTCAAAAGCAAAGGCTTGTTATCGTTAAGATACGTAATCTTTTTGAGCAATCGGTCATAGTTTTCGCACCACTTTTCTCTTTGACCGGCGGGCATCCGATCAACATAAGCATTTTCATTATATTTCAAAAAAGCTTGCGGAAAAAAGTTTAGCGGATAGACGCTGTTTGGTTCAATCGTGCTGAATACGATATACTCTTCCAGCGGAAGATTCATGGCATATTCCATATTGTCCATCGGGCGCCCGTCGACCAGATGGTCGGCAATCACTTGTTCAAATGCCCAGCCAAGCAGGTGATAGAAATTCATTGTGAAGTTCATCAGCGGATTGATGAAACCGAACTGTGAATCCTGTGCCAACATCTGTTGCAGAAGAGTGGTTCCACTCCGCCAATGACCGAGGATAAACAGCGGTCGCTTGACTGAACAGCGGGCTTCTTTTTTTGAATAAAGTATTTTTTCCAAGATTCGGAAAGGAGAAACGGCCAAAGAGACCGCTCCGGAAAGCATAATCTGCGGATAAAAGGCGGGGTCGATATCTGCGCGATTCTCTTTGATATATCGCGCAAGAACATGAAAATTGGTCACAGTAAGCGGGTGCGCAAAATTAACTTTCGTCTTCATCGTATTCTACCATCCTAAACCTTATTCTATATCTTGATATATTATATTTTCAAAGTGTGATAAAAATGTGAAGAGACTGTAAGGACTTATTAAATGAAGCTATGAAAAGGAAATGCAATACAGCAATTTTAGATAAACCATATTGACTTTGCCGACATGCTATGCTATCTTTTTATGGAAAGAATCGCAGATGAGAAAAGAGGCTTAACACATGAACCATTTGGATAAGCTGGAAGCGGAATCCATTTATATTTTTCGGGAAGTGGCGGCAGAGTGTGAAGCTCCTGTTATGCTATACTCGATCGGCAAGGATTCCTCTGTCATGCTGCATCTTGCCTTAAAAGCCTTTTACCCGGAAAAGCCGCCGTTTCCTCTTTTACATATCAATACTACTTGGAAATTTAAAGAAATGATCTCTTTCCGTGATCGACGTGCAAAAGAGTTGGGAATAAAAGTAATCGAGTATATCAACGAAGATGGCCTGCGGCAGGGCATCAATCCGTTTGATCATGGTGCTGCTTACACCGATATCATGAAAACGCAGGCACTCAAGCAGGCAATTGAGAAATACGGTTTTACCGCTGCTTTCGGAGGTGCACGCCGAGACGAAGAAAAGAGCCGGGCGAAAGAACGCATTTTCTCTTTTCGAAACGCTGCTCAGGCATGGGATCCCAAACATCAGCGGCCGGAGTTTTGGAAATTATATAATACCGAGATCTATAAAGGTGAAAGCATCCGTGTATTCCCTCTTTCAAACTGGACAGAGTTGGATATCTGGCAATACATCAAAAGGGAAAACATCCCGGTCGTGCCGCTATATTTTGCCAAGCCGCGGCCGGTTGTAGAACGTGACGGCCATCTGATACTGGTAGATGATGACAGGCTGCCGCTGCGTCCGGGGGAAACGCCGACGATCAAGAACGTTCGCTTTCGTACGCTTGGTTGTTATCCGTTGACCGGCGGAGAAGAATCAACCGCCGATACCGTAGATGCCATTATTGCCGAAACGGCATCTGCAGCAAACAGCGAAAGGACCAGCCGCGTGATTGATAAGGACGGTGGTTCCGCAAGCATGGAAAAGCGCAAACGGGAAGGTTATTTTTAATGAAAGAATTACTCAAATTCCTGACCTGCGGCAGTGTGGATGATGGAAAATCCACCCTTATCGGCCGCATACTATATGATGCCAAACTGATCTTTGCCGATCAAGAGAATGCGTTGATTATGGACTCCAGAGTGAGAACCCAAACCGGCGAGCTCGACTATTCCCTTCTGCTTGACGGCCTGATGGCCGAGCGGGAGCAGGGCATTACTATCGATATTGCCTATCGTTTCTTTTCAACTGAAAAAAGATCCTTTATTGTTGCGGATGCGCCGGGACATGAAGAATACACACGGAACATGGCGGTCGGCGCCTCTTTCGCGGACCTTGCCGTGATCCTGCTGGACGCTGCACATGGAATCATGCCGCAAACCAGACGCCACTTTCACATCTGTGCCATGATGGGAATCCGGCACTTTGTGTTCGCAGTCAACAAAATGGATCTGGTAGACTATGACGCCGATATTTTCAATGAGCTGTCATCCGAGATCCGGGAACTGACCAGGGACTATCCCTCAGAGGCAGTCATTATTCCGACCAGTGCAAAAAAAGGCGACAATGTCACTGTCCCTTCCGCCAGCATGCCCTGGTATCATGGCCCTGCATTGCTGCAGTATCTGGAAACTGTTCCGACTATACAGCAACCGAAAGCCGAGTCCTTTACCATGCCGGTGCAGCGCGTCTGCCGTTCAGACGGCACGTTCCGCGGATTTCAGGGTGAGGTCTTTGCCGGAAGTATTTGTGTAGGCGAACGAATCCGGGTTCTTCCCAGCAAGGAGGAGGCAACTGTTACGCGCATTCTCTGCGGTGCTGCTGACATGCAGACGGCGGAGCGGGGGAGTCCCGTCACGATTTTTCTGGACCGGGAGATCGATATTTCAAGAGGCTGCGTACTGACGCAGAACGACCGGCTGATCTGCAGTGCGGTGCTGCAGGCAGAACTGCTCTGGTTGGATGATGAGCCGTTGGAGATCGGCAGAAGCTATTTGCTGAAAGCGGCAGCGCAAAAGATTCCTGCCGTGATCACAAAGATCAAATATAAACTTGACATTGAATCCAACACAAAAACAAGCGGTGACAGCGTTCATAAAAACGAAATCGCCTGCTGCGAAATCTATACCGACACAGCGCTTGTGTTTGATCTGTTTCAGAACAACCGCAATCTGGGCGGTTTGATCCTGATAGACCGGGTGCGTCATACGACATGCGCATGCGGTATGATCCGCAGCCATACAAGCGTCAGCCAAAACCTTTCCTTCCATAAAACTGATTTGAACCGCTCTTTCCGGGAACAGAACCTTTCACAGAAAGCGCAGACGATCTGGTTTACCGGGCTTTCCGGTTCCGGTAAATCCACGCTTGCTAACGCTTTGGAAAAGCGACTGTTTCTAAGCGGAAAGGCAACCATGCTTCTGGATGCCGACAATGTGCGCATGGGACTGAACCGCGATCTCGGCTTTACAAAGGAAGACCGCAGCGAAAATATCCGACGTTTGGCCGAAACCGCCAAACTGATGAATGACGCCGGTTTGATTGTGTTGGTTTCCGCCATTTCTCCGCGCCGCGTTGATCGCAGAATGGCGCGCAGTATCATCGGAAGTGCTTTTCACGAGGTCTATATAAATACGCCGCTGGAAACCTGTATCAGCCGCGACGTCAAGGGACTTTATCAAAAAGCGCTGCGTGGTGAGATCCGGCAGTTTTCCGGCATCGACATGGCCTATGAGCCGCCGGAGCATCCGGACCTTATCATCGACACAACAGAAGTTGATGTCGATAAGTGCGTGCAGCAACTCCTGCGGGCGTTCTTTGACGATGATGCAAAAACAGTCAGGACTTAACGAAGAAGAGGAAAGATATTATGATTGTACTGTGTTTCCTGATCGGATTTGTTGCCCAGATTATTGACGGAACACTCGGAATGGCTTATGGTGTGAGCTGTAACACTTTTTTACAGTTGTTCTTCCACATGACTCCACTCATGTCATCTTCTCTGGTGCATTTTTCCGAGATTCTGACATCCGGTGTGTCAGCCCTTTCCTATTACAAGATGAAGAATATTGACAAACAATTGTTTGTCAGATTGCTTTTGCCTGGCATTGCAGGTGGTGTGATCGGCGCGTTGCTGCTTTCAGACCTAGGATCCTACATGGAGATCCCTGTGGCGGTATATCTGGTGATCATGGGCCTTGTCCTGGTTGTCAAGGCAATCCGGAACAGACCGGCAAAACCCAGAAAAATGATTGGGGGTTTTATCTATCCTGTCGCTGCACTAGGCGGTTTGCTTGATGCTGCCGGTGGGGGTGGCTGGGGCCCAGTTGTCAACACGACCATGCTGAGCAGAAGCGAGAACGTTTCTCAAACGATCGGTTCGGTCAATACCGCGGAGTTTTTTGTAACACTCGCGGAATCCATTGTGTTTTCTTTGACGATTTCTTCTGTTACGGATCATCTCGTCGAACTCGTGTTTTTAATTCTGGGCGGAGTCTGTGCAGCACCGATTGCAGCCTGGCTGTGCAAAAAAGCAAATAAGCGGTTGCTGTTGCTTTTGGTTGGAATACTGGTTACAGGACTGAACTTGTTCAAGTTGTACAGCAAAATAGCACCATTGTTTTCACGGTGAGCTGCAACGGCCTGCTTTAAACCCAGCCATTCAATGAATCAAAATACCAAGATTAGCTTTTAATAACAGAACAACGTCTGGAACCCTGGTGATATACCTGTGTTCCGGGCGTTGTAGTTTTTACTGTCGGATTCACTGGAGTTTCCAAAAGCAACAATCTGGTCAAGTACGATTGGCACAGTCATACTTGACTGCTTGAAACGCCAATGGATATGAATGGCTATGCATGAAAAAACAAAGGATCGACCCGGCTGGATCGACCCTTTAGCTAGTTACCTGAACTAAAACATAAAACTATGAAGCACTGCATACAAGAACCAAAAGTGCAGTGCAATGGAAGCTTCTGAAGCGTTTGTCCTCCATCTGCTATGTTCCCTTCAAAACGGAGTAAGTATTATTTCTCAGCAGACTTTTTGCCGAACAGAAGCTTCAGACGCGTGACCTCGTCGATATCCTCCCGGAACAACAGCGGGTGCTTTTCTGTCAGTGCCTTGTTCTTCAGCGTGAAATGGATCACGAGGAGAACGATCAAACCAAGCGCGAATTCCGCTATACAATAGTATTGGAACTGGGAAAGCTGCCAGCGAACCGGTGTATCATCACGGAAGAACTCATAAATAAACCGTGTTGCGCCGAACAAGAGGAGATGCTGGGCATAGGCCATGCCGTGGGTGTTGTAGTTGTGCTTTTTGGCATACAGCACAATAAACGCACAGATCAGCAAAATCGAAGCGGCTTCTACCAGTTGGATCGGAAACAGCATGGCTTGTTGCTCCTGATTCCAAATGGCAATCTTGCCTGCATAGGGATAGCCGTAGCAGCAGCCCTGGAAAATGCAGAAAATATGTGAAACGCCGTGGTTGATGCAGGCGGTGGGGGTCAGAAAGTCAAACGTCTTTGCGTAGTTGGTCCGCAGCAGCAGGCAGATCAGATAGACGGCGGCGGGAATAAACAGAACCGCACGCACCCAGTTGATGCCGCCCTTGTGTACCAACGACAGCAAAATGATCAGCCCGTAGCCGAACGGGATCACCAGCGTGGTTGCAAGGAACGCCTTGAGCATTTTGAAGCCGAACTTTTTGCGGTACCAGAGAAGATTGAACAAAAAGTCAGCGGCAAACGCAAGAATGTAGCCCCAATAGTAGAGCGTGATGCCTAAAATCTTATAATCTGGTAACATGATTTTTCATCTCCTGTTCAGTTTACTACCTTCTTTATAGATGGCTTTATAATGACTCAGCGGGTGCAGCTCCTTGCGAAGCGGAACATCGCTGATAACATCCCTGTAAATGCTTGCATACTGCTCTTCCTTGGAAGAATCAAAGCTGGAAGGTGACACTTCTTTACATCTTAAAAAAAACGAAATCGCCTGTTTTTTTGTAAAGTATCCGTTCCGGTAAAACCATTCATAGCCGAAACGGAGCAGGAAAACTGCCACAGCCAGCATTACAGTAGCAATAAGAGTAGCAGGAATGCCGCGCGAAATCAAATTGTAGATCCAGTTGAAAACGGTGGCAACCAAAAAGCATAAAGAAGCGACTAGAAATATTGAAAAATGAAGTCGACGATCTTTCATCAAAACCACTCCAAGTGTCAAATTTGTACCGTACGCATCAGATGCGGCGGCTGACGTAAAAGTATTATAGCATATTCGGATCCGTCTTTCAAGTCGGATTTTCCGGCGGATCCTGCTTTTATTTTTTCTTTTTATACTTCTTTTTGGTGGACTGCCATTGCTTGCTGTATTTCTTTTGGGAGACGGTTTGCTTTTTGCGCGGGGCTTTTTCTTTTTGCTTTTCCGCTTTGATAGCTTCCCGCTTTTCAATGATCGGTCGCAGCTTGCCCGGCAGCGGATCGGGCGGATAGGTCTTATACAGATAAACGATCACGCCGATGCAGATGACAAAAATCAGGATGCACGCGCACTGCAGGAGCGTCAGATGACCGAGACAGGTGCGGTCTTCCGGCACGTAGTACATCAAAAACTCGAGGAAGAACCGCCCGAAGCAGAACAGGCCGCCGCCCATAAACAGCGCCATGCCGCGGCGGAAGAACCGCTTTTGCGACAGGTACCAGACAAGAATCAGAATGCTGAACGTCATGCACGCTTCCACGATCTGGACCGGAAATACAATCGTGTCGATCTTTTTGGAATAAAGACCCCAGCTCCATGGAATGCCATGACAGCACCCGACATAAAGACACCGGAACTTGGTGAACACGATCAGAATGAGCGCCCCAGGCTGAATCGCATCGTAGACGTCGCGAAGGAGTACACTTTTAACCGGCTTTTTCCTAAGCTTGCCGATCAGCAATCGGACGCCTTTTTCCAGCATGACAAGCACAAACGTGACGATGACCACCGTCAGAATCGTGCCAAACACAGTGCGGGTAAACATGGTTTCGTTGCCCTTTTGCTTCTGGAACCAGTTATAGATGTCGGCGCCCCAATGCGAGCCGATGAAGCCGAACACGATCATGGCGGCGCTGTAAAAAAAGGTTTGCAGCTTGCTCGTACGGTATTTGAACGCCAGCAGCCGGTTGACGATGAACACAAGCGGAATGCCGATCAGGTAATACTTGTTCGCATCCAGGTTCGCAAATTCGCTTAGTGTCAGGTTGATATTGATGGCCAGCGCGGTCATTTGGCTCACCTCCGATCTTTTCTATTATACTTGATTCCCTGTGGTTTTGTCAATTCCGGCAGGGAAAACCGCCGGAAAAGCCGGTCGTTTAATATTTCTTAATGATGTTCAAAAAATGTTAACAAAATAAGCGTTGCATTTGGTGACTGTTTTTAGTAAAATGGTTATGATCAAAATAGTCGCATTCTATCTTTTTGTGCAATGTGATTAACAGAAAGGGGATCAATATATGAAGAAGTACCAAGCAAAAAAAGCGCTCAGTGTACTGCTGGCCCTGCTGATGATTCTCACGTCCGTTTATGCGGGCTTGGGCGTCATTGCGTCTGCGGCGGTGGAGCTGGGGGGAGAGGACGGCGCCGTAACGGGCAGCCCTGAACTTTCCAACGGCACGATCTACACTGTGACAAGAAACACGACAATCAGTGCTACGTCGGCCAAGAATGGTCTGACCATTCCCGCCGACGCGACGGTCATCATTGACATCGCCGCGGGCGTGACCCTGACTGTCAAGGGTAGTGATGCCACGGCCGCTGGCGCGGGTAAAGCCGGCATTTTGATGAACAGCGGCAGCAAGCTGATCATCACCGGCAGCGGTACGCTCGATGTGACCGGCGGCAAAGGCGCCAACGGCGGCAAAGGCAACGATGCCAGTGATAACACGGGCGGTGCCGGCGGTAGAGGCGGCGCCGGCGGCGGCGCAGGTATCGGTACCGACGGCGGCACCGGCGGCACAGGCGGAGACGCCGATAACAAAAATGGCGACCCCGGCGGTAAGGTTTCGTGGCCGGATAATGCGACGGTGACCATTTCGGGCGTCGCCGTAAGCAAGCATGATGGCTCCAACGCCACCAGCGGCGGCGACAAAGGTGCCGCTGGTTCCGGTGATACGGCCGGCGGCGGCGGTGGCGGCGGCGGCGCCGGATATGGCGCTTACGCGATCGGCACCGGCGGCCCGGGCGGCGGCGGCGGCGGCGTCGGCGGTACCGGTGAAACTAAAACATCCGGCAGTGGCTGCAATACAACTACTACCAATTACAAAGGCAAGGGCGGCGAAGGCGGTAAAGGCGCTGACAATCATAACGGCACAACCGGCAGCGGCGCCACCAACGGCAATGTGAATTCCGGCGGCTCCGGCGGAGCTCTGGGCACCGGCAAGGCGCAGCATTCCTACAGCCCAACCAGCCCGTTCGCTGCGATGGCGACTGCGATCAGCAGCTACTCTGATTATTATGGCAAAACCATGGCTGAGCTGGTTGCAATCGACGTTGATACTCTGACTGCTGTTAAAAACGCGATCAGCACACCGTATTACAGTTTGTTTGCAGGCGAAACTCCCACTTTTAATCTGGATATCTACGATTATTACTTTGGCAGTTATGACACTGCTACACTGTTGTCGAATCTGGAAGCCGCGATCGCCATGGCGCAGAACGTCGCGCTTGCCCTGTGGCTGCAGGCGAAGACCTCCGACGTTGTGGATTACGAAGCCAGCTACGACAGTCTGAACACGATCTGGTCCGAGTTTAACGAGAAATATACTACCTTTATGAACTTGAGCGAGGATACCAGAGATTTTCTTGAGGAAGAAGGTTATATTGTTCTTGCCGACGTTGAAGCGAAGCTGGCGGATTATAAGTTTGCCATGGACGTTGCGAATCTGCGCGAGAACTATTACGACCTGATCACCGGCGCCGTTGCAGCCTACAGCGCATACGATCTCGACTGGGTTGCCGATAATTCGGCGGCAACCGGTACGCTGAGCGCGGCGAAGACGGAAGTGGCTTCCTATGTCACAACGCTTAACGGCCTTGATCAGAACGCTGTGAAGAGAGTTTTCGGAGAAGATTATACGGCGGATGTTCTGCAGCCGCTGCTTGAGGATCTGACGGATCTGTTATATGCCAGCGAGCTCAGAGATCGGTTTGCTGGATATAAGAGTGTTTATGACACGGCATTTGCTCCGGTTGATCTTTCAGCTAACGATGATACTCTTTACGGTGTCCTGAACAGCTACGACGCCTGGTACACCGAGCTCAACGAATATATTGCGGAGCTGCGTGAGTTCGATGAAGACTTTGCGGATAAGGTCTTCGACGATCTTGACAGTGTGATGACTTCGAAAATCGACAGCATCTATACCACGCTGAACGCCCGTCTGACCACCCGTATCGACACGGCATATGACAACTATCAGGGATTCGTTGCGCAGTACGGTTATGAGATCAACACCGCAGACGACGTTTGCGTCAATAACTACAACGCGTTGAAGAGCGTTTTTGACGCGCTGAACCAGACGCAGTTTGATTTCCTTGTGGATTCCAACAACTTCAACGTTCCCGAAGAAACGGTCAGAAGGTATGAGCTGATCAAGAGAGCGCTTCTTGCGTTCAGATACTATGATGCTTCCAAGGGCCTTTCCGCCTATGAGTTCAACGAAAGAGTGCCGGTGGAAGACATCACCCGCGTTCTGACCGAATATGACGTTGCCCGCAATGCGGATTACACGGTGGACCGCGAAAAGCGCGCAACCGTTTATGAAAACGTCAGGGCGCTGCTGGAAAGTGACCTTGCGAAAGAAACGCTCGGTCTGGACCTGAGCGGGACGCTGGACGGTCTGGGCGACTCCCTGAAGAATTTCATCTTCAGCGATAAACTCGTCAATACGTTGATCTCGCTGGTCTATCCGATCGTGATCGATAACTTTGCCCCGGTCTGGGCGACCCAGCTTCCGGATACTTACCCGTATAGCCAATCGGGCTTCAGCTTCAATTTCTCGATCAAGCCCAACCTTTGCTCGCTGCGCGAGGCGCTTGCAAAGTTGAACCTCTATGCACTTCCGAATCAGCTTGCGGCGCTGAGCGTGATGAATGATTATCCGGAGATCAAAACCAAGCTTGAGGCTGTGAACTACGATCCCGTTTGCGATTCCGAGGGGAACGTCACCACCAATCCTTGGAAAGATCCGAGCCTTGTGGATGAAGACGGAAACCTTGCGCTGGAGTGGGGCGTCCATGATAAAGACAGCCTGATCAACGCGCTTTCCGCGGGCCTTGCCGGCGTTGAGCCGATCATCCTTGCGCTCTTGGCTAACAAAACCACCAACGAAACGGTGAACATCAAAAAGGGCACGATTAAAGACAGCGATACGCAAACTTTCTTAATCGTCCCTGTTACTGTTAATGTTGAGATCACCTCAGTCACGCTCAACATGAGTTTTGAGGGGAACCCGGGCTTCAACAACGCGCTTGCCCCCATCCTCAACGTGCTCGGTGCAGAGAATATTCCCGACGGAAACAATAAAAACTTGCGCGGCATTGCGACCTGCATTGCGCAGGGCTTTGACGACGTCATCAATAAGCTTTCTGCCGATCCGCTCGGGTTTATCCTCAAAACGCTCCCCAACCTCGCGTTTGCTTTGAATCACAGTCTTATCATGCCGCTTCTCGATGAGTTGAAGGAAACCATCAAATATTCGGCGGGAGCGCATTACGACACGGACTGCTCCGCGGCAGGTAGTGGTGATATTTCGGCTGTTGATGAAACGTCGATCGACATCAACCTTGGTTCCATGCTTGATCTCAACGATCTGGGCATTGACCTCAGCTCCGCAAGCGGTCTGATCAATTCCCTCGTCAACCTGCTGAAAGGGGACGAGGAACCCGAAGAAGGCACCGAGCCTGCTGATCCCGGCGCGGGCGATCCGCAGCCTGCTGATCCCGGCACGGGCGAGGGCGAAGAAGAATCCGCCTTCAACATTGCCGATCTTCTGAGCGTGCTTCCGATCGACGACTTGTTCGAAGAGCTTGCCTATTGGGGCGACTACGTGGAATGGCACACGGGCTACAGAACGGTGACGCCCTATTATAACCCCGACGACCCGAGCGACAAGATTCCCGATCTGCCCTACATTGAAGCAGCGCCCAGCGAGATTTTCGCCCATCTGGTAGACTACATCCTTAACTGCGAGGTGAAAGACGAAGAGGGGCACGATGTAAAACTGCTTTTGAAGCTGATTGACGCCCTCGGCCTCGATGTGGATCTGGAAGATGAAGACAACCTGATCGTCGCCATCATCAACAAGCTGCTCACCGATACCGACAATGTCATTGCGGCCATCGTGGAGCTCATGATCCCCGTCAGGTATGATAACTTCAAGAGTTATAATAAGAAGACGAGCGACCTGACCTATAACCAGGCCACCAACATTGCGTATCTGAAATATTCGAACGACTGGACCCGTGCAAAAGCACAGGCGGTCATCGACGGCTCCGATGATCTGGTCAAGCAGTTCCTTGAAGGCAAATCGCTCGGCGACCTCCTGACCGAAAAGATCGGCGGCTTCTTCACCGGCGAGAACATCACGAAGGTTGCCGCTGCGCTGACCGGCGCCGGCTCTCTGCTCGGCGACAACGAAATGATCGTCAATCTGCTGCATGATGAGCTCCATATCGATCTCGGCACATGGCAGGAAGCCTTTGGCCCGGTCTTTGCCGAAGACGCACCGGAAGACGCAACCGGCACTTTGAACGGCCTGACGGCCACGAAGACCGACAAGGGAATCAAATGGTCGATCGACGGCACGCCGCTTGATCCTGAAGAACCTGAAGATCCTGAGGCTCCGGCTCCGAGCGCCAACATCGAAGGCTTCTTCAGCGCGCTTTCCAAGCTGCTTGGGCCCATCGCGCCGCTGCTCAAGACCATCCTGACCGGTGAAGACATCAGCATTCTTGACGGTATCGTAAATATCAACGGCTATGACAGCTATACCAACGCGGTCAAGGTGCTGTTCGGCGCGCTCGGTATTGAACAGATCAACGACGCGGCCTATGCGGACTACACCGCAGAAGAATTGCTTGACGCGATCCTCGGCAAGCTCGGCGGCTTCCTTGCAGGTCTGCTTGATGAGAACGCACTGATCAACATTCTGAAGCTCATTCCGGGTCTTGTCACCTTCCTTGACAGCAACGGCATCAGCACCGTGCTCTATAATCTGCTGTTCCCGGTGAACGTTCTGCTCGATACGATCCGCCCGATCTATGACATCAATCTGATGGATATGCTCGGCGGTCTGCTCGGCGGCGATGATGCGGAAGAGCCCGGCGACGGCGACGAACCCGGCGACGACGACGAGCCCGGCGAAGAAGAAGCTCCGTTCATCACGCTGAAACAGATTCTGGACGGTCTGACTGTGAAGGATCTGCTCAAAGCGATCGATGATAAATATGACACGCGTCTGGTCGGCACGCCGATCGAAACCTACATGGTCAAGGCGCTCATTGCCATTGAAAACGGCAAGGAAGGCATAGCGGACAACGTGCTTGCCGCCGATATCCTGACTGTGATCCTTTCCGGCGCGCTGGAAGGCTTGCGCAAGACAATCACCGACACAACCAGCGCGAATGTCGGCAAGACCAACATTGATGTGATCCTTGAACTGATCGATAACGAAGAAGTTACCAAATATTATCAACTGGCGAAGAAGCTTTTGACAGAGAACGAGTATGAGCTCGAAACCATCACCTGGAATTACATGGATACGAGCCTTTCTCTTGAAGACTTCCAGCTTCCCGCACAGTCCCCGGCGATTGCGAAGACCTATCTGGCCTATGACAACGACTGGACCAGGGATTTGGCGGCTTATGTTGACGAGAACCTCGACCAGATCGTCAATACCGTCGTGGGCCTGCTGAACAGTGACGAAGAAGATCCGGATCCGAACCCGCTCGGGACCCTTCTGAATGGCTTGCTGACCGATAATGTTTACACAAACGATGTTGTGAACACAATCGGCAAACTGCTGAATGGCGTGGTTGAGAATCTCAGCGATTATCTCAGCATTGCGGATCTGATTCTGGATACCGACCTTCAGCACTTTGAGTTCACTGAGGTGAATAACGTCCATGACAAAGCATCGTTCATTGCAGCCCTCGATTCGATGCTGGCGCCGCTGAACCGGATTCTGGCGTTTGCGTTGTTTGGCGACGACTACAGATTCTTCCTTGACAGCGAAGAACACGATCAACTCGTCCTTGGCGGCGGAAAAGTCTATGACGTTGCGCTGATCCCGGTGCTTGAGCTGCTCGGCTGCAATCCCAAGGCGGCAAGTGAGTATCTTACCGACGGCAAGTATAACGCGACGGCTGCGGTTCATGACGTTCTTGTTGCGCTCACCAACCGCATTGATGAGATCACTGCCGACCCGATCAACAAGATTCTGGAACTGCTGCCGAACCTGCTGTACTTCATCAATGCCGGCGGCGTGAAGGCTGTGGTCAACAACACGCTTGCTCCGTTCGATAACGTGATCCGTGCGGCATGGCCGCTTATCAACAACGGCGCGGAAGCACCGGATCCGCTGTATAAGTTCGGCGATATTTCCATCAATGAACTGACAACTGCAAATCTGCTCACGATCATTGAAAATGCATCCGGTTTGACCTTCACGGACGTTGAAAAGTCTGCGATCGAGAATCTGTACCTCGGTAAAGTTACAGGTTATGATTCGAAGAACGGCATGAGGGCGTTCAGGATGGAATACAACAATGATGGCAACAACGGCGAAAATCGCAAAGACATGATCACGCTGATTGTCAGCCTGCTGCTTGACGTGCTCAAGAACAATGACAATGATTATGCCAACGCGAAGAAGCTGGATGAGCTGCTGAAGACGGGCGGCCTGCTTTTGAAAGCGGTCAAGGTGCTCGGCGGCGGCACAAGCACCGTGTATGAGCCTTACATCTGGAACTACTATGTGGATGGCGCCAATCCGGAAGACGATACGCATACGGACGGCATCGGCGAAGGTGAAACGTTCCCGAACAAGACCGGCGTTGCCTACCTGACCTGGTATAACGACTGGACAGAGGCAAAGGCAAAGTATCTGGATGAGAATCTGGAAGCCATCGTTGACGACGTTCTAACAAAATTTGACACCGCACCGCTTGACGAGCTGATCGAAGGGCTGAAGGACAAGCTGTATAACGGCGAGAATGTCAAATGGATCATGGAAAAGGTCGTGGAACTGATCGGAAAGGTTCCTGTAGATCTGAGAGAGCTGATCGGAAAAGTCGTCAGCATCGATTTTGATAAGCTTCTAGCATATGATGGCAGCAAGACTTACGATGTCGATGATAAGGACAGCTTTATTGCTGCACTCTTTGGCAAACCCGGCGAAACCGAAGAAGACACTGTTGTTGGCGAGCTTGAGCCGCTCGACCGCCTGTTCCGCTTCCTGCTGCTCGGCGAGGATTATGCGTTCTTCAACTCCATCGATGACGTCGATGAAAACCAAAACGGAAATGACGCCATCGCAATCAAGGGCGCCTTCGGTTATGAAAAAGGCCTGGCCCCGTTGATGGAAGCGCTCGGCGTTGACATGACGCATGTGGATACCACAAACGGCACAACGTTGATGCGCACGGTTGCAGACGCCATCTTGACTCGCGTGGAAGATCTCCTCAGTGTGGACGACATCATTGAGGAAGTCCTGTCGATGCTGCCCGAGCTGCTCTACTTCATTAACGCCAACGGCTTGACCGCTGCGGTCAAAAACACGCTGGCTGCGGTGACCTCCCTGATCGACCTGGTCGAAGAGCTTGGAATTGAAGGCTTTGACCTGAGCGGAATCATGGATTCGCTGAACGAGTATATCAGCGATCTCTCCTTCCGTGGCATTGCTGGCCTTGTGGAAAAACTGACCGGCATCGTGATCCCCGAAAACATCATCGGTTATGTTGAAACGAATCGCGTCGGCGCAATCGAGCGTTATGATTCCGCCTATGGTTCGGCATACCGCGTGACGGCTGCACAGAGCACAGAAGAAGCGCGCGGCGACCGTGCCGACGTCATCACCTGCCTGTTGAGCGCGGCGATCGAAACGGTTGTCTATGGCGACAACGCTGCGAAGATCGATGCAAAGATCACCAAGGAGGGCGAAGAACCCAGCACAATCGTCCAAGACCTTGTTAAGCTTCTGCACGAAGACGTCGAATTCGACACCACAAGCGCTGCGCTTCGGTACAACTGGGATTACAACGAATACGACGATTCCACCACCTATCTCGGCTATCTGAACGATTGGGACGAAGATACGGCTCAGTATGTGAACAACAACATTGACGCACTGGTCAACACGGTGATCGGTATGGTTACCGGAGATGATACCATGACGCTTTCCGCCTTCGCGAAAGATAAGCTGTATTCCGTTGACACGATCAACGCGATCGGCAATGCGCTGAAGAGCCTTGCCGAAACGGTCGACGGCGCGCTGTCCGGCTTCGTGGGCGCCAAGGGTGCTGAGACGATTTTTAGCCTGCTCGGTGTTAATGTTGCGGCTCTGAAGAACTATACGGAAACAACTGACACATCGATCAACGGCAACAGTGATGCGTTCGTTGCTAAGCTGGTCAACATGTTGGCGCCGCTTGAAAGACTGTTCGACTTCCTGCTGAAGGGTGACGGCTACGAATTCTTCGTGGATTCCAACTCTCATGTGGATCCCGAAACCGAGGAAACAGTTATCAACGACCAGATCGTGATCAAGGGCTACGAAGGCTACAAGAAGGGTCTTGTGCTTCTGATCGAAGCGCTCGGCGGAACAATTCAGTTGGACGAAGACGGTGCTGTCATCGCTGACTATGACGTCGTGATCGAAACCCTGTTCAACAGAGTTGACGAGATTCTCAATGCACCAAAGCCGGTCGCTGAAATTCTGAAGATCCTGCCGAATCTGGTCTACTTCATCAACGCGAACGGCCTGACCGCTTCGGTCAACAACACGATCCTTGCGGTGACCGCGCTGTATAACGGCGTTGTGACTGCCATCGGCAAGGAACCGGATCTCAACGCGCTTCTTGCGAACGTCAGCGAGTATCTGACACTCGACGATCTGTCCTTCGATATGATCTATGCGATCGTCAAGGATAAGACCGGCCTGGATCTGGAAACTCCCATCGGCGAATATATCAAGACCTTCAAGATGGGCAGTATTGATAAGTATACTTCCGCCAGCGGTGACGCAAACGCCAAGAGAATGACGGTCACCAATACGCGTGACGTGCTTACGGTTGTTGCCAGCCTTCTGCTTGAGGTAATGGACTATGAAGACAACCAGGAAGCTCTGCAGGCTCTGCTCGGCGAAGATGCCTATCAGATGGTTTACAGTATCCTCCATCTGAAGGATATTGACATGACATATTTGCCTTACGTCTGGAACTACTATGTGGCTGACGCCGATCCGGAAGACGATACGTATACGAACGGTATCGGTGACGGCAGCAACTTCCCGAACAAGACCGGCGTTGCCTATCTGACCTATTACAACGATTGGAAACCGGAGACTGCGGCTGCTCTTGACGAGAATCTGGAAGCCATCGTGAATGACGTTCTTGCGAAGTTTGACCAGATCGAGCTTGATACTTTGACCAAGAAGCTGGGTGAAAAGCTTTATACGGAAGACACCGTGAAGGCGCTCATGAATCTGCTCTCCGGCCTTCTGGAAAAGGTTCCGGCTGAGCTGCTTGAGCTGATCGGAGAGGTTGTTGACGTTGACTTCAGCGGCTTGATTGCATATGACGCTGAAACAGCACACTATGATGTGACGGATAAGGCTTCGTTCATCGATGTGCTCTTCGGTGAAAACGGCGTTTTGACCCCGTTTGACCGTGTGTTCCGCTTCCTGCTGCTGGGCACCAGCTATGAGTTCTTTACCTCTGCGCTGAAGGTTGACGATGAAGGCGTCGGCGAAAGCTTCCTGATCATCCCGGGTGCGCTTGGCTACGAAAAAGGCCTTGCCCCGTTGATGGAAGCGCTCGGCATTGACGCCCCGGCAGTGGAAGATGCAGAGGGCAGCGGCACAGCGCTGATGAGGAATGTTGCGGACGCCATCCTGACTCGCGTGGAATACATCCTTAGCGTGGATCATATCATTCCCGAAGTCCTGTCGATGCTGCCCGAGCTTCTCTACTTCATCGACGCGAACGGTCTGACCGCTGCGGCCAACAACACGCTGGCTGCTGTGACGACGCTGATCGATATTGTTGCTGATCTGCTTCCGTCCGATGAGGGAGAAGAAGGTAACAGCCTGAGCAGTATTAACGATACGATCAACAGCTACATTGGCGATCTCTCCTTCCGCGGCATTGCTGGCCTTGTGGAAGAACTGACCGGCATTGTGATCCCCGAAAACATCATCGGTTATGTTGAAACGAATCGCGTCGGTGAGCTTGAGGGCTACACCTCTGCTGCCTATGGCCCGGCATACCGTGTGACGGCTGCACAGAGCACAGAAGAAGCGCGCGGTGATCGTGCCGACGTCATCACCTGTCTGCTGAGTGCAGCGATCGAAACGGTCGTTTATGGCGACAACGCAGCGAAGCTGGACGAACTCCTTGGCACAAATGTCGTTGCCGCAGTCGTTGCCGTCCTTCATAAAGGCGTTGAATTCGACACCGAAAGCGCTGAGCTTCAGTACAACTGGGATTACAACGAATACGACGATTCCACCACTTATCTCAGCTATAAGAACAACTGGAACGCAGAAACCGCAACGTATGTCAACGACAACCTTGACAGCATCGTCAACGCGGTTATCCATGCGGTTGACAGCAACTACGACTCGCTTTCCGCCTTCGCGAAAGATAAGCTGTATTCCGTTGACACGATCAACGCGATCGGCAACGCGCTGAAGAGCCTTGCCGAAACGGTCGACGGCGCGCTGTCCGGCTTTGTGGGCGCCAAGGGTGCTGAGACGATCTTTAGCCTGCTCGGCGTTAATGTTGCGGCTCTGAAGAACTATACGGAAACAACTGACACATCGATCAACGGCAACCGCACAGCGTTCGTGACCGCACTGGTCAATATGCTGAAGCCGCTCACAAGACTGTTCGACTTCCTGCTGAAGGGTGATGGCTACGAATTCTTCGTGGATTCCAACTCTGTGGAAGGCGCTGTCAATGACCAGATCGTCATCAAGGGCTATGAAGGCTACAAGAAGGGCCTTGTGCTTCTGATCGAAGCGCTCGGCGGAACCGTTTCAAAGGCTGACTATGCTAAGGACGAAGACATCATCTCCGGCGTGCTGAACGATCTCTTCAACAGAGTCGACGCGATCCTCAACGCGGACAAACCGGTCGAAGAGGTTCTGAAGATCCTGCCGAACCTGATCTACTTCATCAACGCGAACGGCCTGACCGCTTCGGTCAACAACACGATCCTTGCGGTGACCGCGCTGTATAACGGCGTTGTGACTGCCATCGGCAAGGAAGCGGATCTGGACAAGTTGCTTGGCTTCCCGATCAGCGATCTCTCCTTCGATACCATCTTCACGCTGGTTCAGGATAAGACCGGTCTGAATCTGAAAGCTCCCATCGGCGAATACATTGAGACCTTCAAGATGGGTACGATTGCAGGGTATACTTCTGCCAGCGGCGACACAAACGCCAAGAGAATGACGGTCACCGACACGCGTGACGTGCTCACGGTCGTTGCCAGCCTGCTGCTTGAGGTTTGCGACTATCGTGGCAACCAGGACGCCCTGAAGAATCTGCTCGGCGAAAAGGCATATCAGTTGATCTGGAACGTTCTGAACATGACGGAAATCAAGGCCGACATGCTGAAGATTCAGTGGACCGACACCAACAAGGCGAACACCGGCGAAGTCATCTCGCCGCTCGACACGTCGCTCCCGTTCAACCCGTACGGCCCGCTGTTCACCCGCGAAATGGCGCAGTACATTGCAGACAACCTGGATGATTTCATCGACAATATCGTCCAGTTGCTCGGCATTGAGATCAACGGCAAGTTTGCGACTTCGCTGGAAGACCTGCTGAACAACGTTGTCGGCAACACGCTTTACACCAAAGCGAACCTTGAAAAGATCTACGGCTATGTCAAGAGTGCTGTGGACCGCGTTGACGGCCTGCCGGCTTCCAGCCACATCAAGCAAGTGCTCAAGAAGTCCATTGCAGTCGACCTGACGGCGTATGACAACTATGCTGTGGCTGACATCACAGACGGCAACCGCGATCAGTTCCGCGATGAACTGGTTCGCATGATCCGCCCGCTCTACGGTGCGCTGAAGTGGCTCCTGACCGATCAGCAGCTTGCGTTCTTCGTTGATAAGGATAACGAAGATCAGGTCATTCTGCCCGGCGCAGAAGGCTACAAGTACGGTATCGTTCCGGTGCTTGAAGCGCTGCTTTGCACAGGCGTCGAAGGCGGAAACGCTTCCTTCGCCAGCACGATCATGTCGCAGGAAGACTACGTTGCGGCCGTTCGGACCAATGAAGACGTCCTGCTGACCGCGATCCTTGATCCGGTGTTCGACAAGCTGGATGCCGTTCTGGCCAATCCCGCAGAGGAACTGTTCAACCTGATCCCGAATGTGCAGTACTTCGTCAACTGCGGCGCTCTGGATACCTGCTTCCACAACATTCTGAACGCGGTTTATACGCTGATGGGTGCCCTTGAACCGGCAATCGGCAAGGTTGACATCATCAAAGACGTTCTGAAGATCGATCTGAGCGAAATGACGATGGCCTCGCTGGTCAATCTCCTCGTTTCCAGCGTCAGCAGCGGTACCGGCCTCTCGCTGGAGGGCATGGATGTCACCAAGCTCCTGCAGTGCTTCAACGGCACGCTGTGGTCTTACACGAACTCCAAGTCCGGCGAGAACCCGGCGTACTACGTGTGCTACGCAGGCGAGGCCTCCAAGGCCGACACCATCGCCGTTATCCTGCAGATGCTGCTGCAGTGGATCGCTGCAGGCGACAACCCGGCGAAGCTGAAGCAGATTATCCGCGAAAAGGTTGACATGAGCGACGAAGGCTATGCCTATGCAGACAAGCTCATCGACATCGTTGCGGCCTACTGCAAGACGCCGTCCGGCACGGATTCCATCCTGCACATGCTGTATTACATCTTCTATGCAGCATACACCGGCACGACGAAGGTTGCCAACTGGCAGAGCAGCTATAACGGCAGACTTGAGCTTGTGGCCGAAGGCGAGGTCGCAGCATCCAAGCGCGACGAGAACCTTGGCAAGGTTGCCGAACTGCTCGACTGGCTGTTCGTGACCTATGGCGACGGCGACGGAGATGACACCGGCAACGTCTATCACAACTATGACAACCCGGATGACGAGATGCCCAGCCCGGCGGTTGGCAAACCCAAGGGCTTTGCCCCGAACGGCTTCATCGCGTTCTTCCGCCAGATCATCGAGTGGTTCAAGACGATCTTCAACAAGATCTTCAAGCATTGATCCCGCTCACAAGTTCACCCGCAAACAACCAAAAAACCGACCCGGCTTCTTGCCGGGTCGGCTTTTCTATGCGCAGAAAAGATAACAAAAGAACGGCTGTATATTCATTTCGGAATACACAGCCGTTTCAGTCGTTCGGGTTTCTGTCTATCTGGTTATCTGTTTTACTTCCTGCTGTTCACAATCGCCTGTACCTTGATCGGCAGGCCGTAGAGGTTGATAAAGCCGGCGGAGTCGGTCTGGTCATAGTCGCTTTCGCCGAAGGAGGCGAGATCCTCGCTGTAGAGCGAGTTGGGGCTCCAGACGCCGGCGTTAATCATGTTGCCCTTATAGAGCTTCAGCTTCACGGTGCCGGTGACGGTCTCCTGCGTCTTGTCGACGAAGGCCGAGAGCGCCTCCCGCAGGGGCGTGAACCATTGGCCGTTATAGACCAGCTCGGCGAAGGTGATGGCAAGCTTTTGCTTTTCGTGCATCGTCATCTTGTCGAGGCAGATCGTTTCCAGCACGCTGTGCGCCTTATAGAGGATCGTGCCGCCCGGGGTCTCATAGAGGCCGCGGCTCTTCATGCCGACCAGCCGGTTTTCCACGATGTCCTGCAGACCGATGCCGTTTTTGCCGCCGATCTCGTTGAGCTTGAGGATGATGTCCTTGGCGCTCATTTTTTCGCCGTTGAGGGCGACGGGCACGCCTTTTTCAAAATCGAGCGAAATGTAGGTCGGCTCGTCCGGCGCCTGCAGGGGAGAGACGCTCATTTCCAGAAAGCCGGGCTTTTCATAGGTCGGCTCGTTGCCCGGGTTCTCGAGGTCAAGCCCTTCGTGCGAAAGGTGCCACAGGTTCTTGTCTTTGGAATAGTTCGTTTCGCGGTTGATCTTCAGCGGAATGTTGTGCGCTTCGGCGTATTCGATCTCTTCCTCGCGCGATTTGATTGTCCATTCCCGCCAGGGGGCGATGATCGGCATATTCGGCGCGAAGTGCTTGATCGCCAGCTCAAAGCGGACCTGGTCGTTGCCCTTGCCGGTGCAGCCGTGGCAGATCGCGTCGGCGCCCTCTTTCAGCGCCACGTCCACCAGTCCCTTGGCAATGCAGGGCCGCGCGGTGCTTGTGCCGAGCAGGTATTCCTCATAAACCGCGCCCGCCTTCAGCGTCGGCATGATGTATTCGTCCACATATTCGTCCGTCAGGTCGAGCACATAGAGCTTGCTCGCGCCGGTTTTGAGCGCTTTTTCTTCCAGCCCTTCCAGCTCGTCCGCCTGTCCGACGTTGCCCGAGACCGCGATCACCTCGCAGTTGTTATAGTTCTCTTTCAGCCAGGGGATGATAATGGACGTGTCCAGACCGCCGGAATAGGCGAGTACGACTTTTTTGATAGTTTCCTTGTTCATGGTAATGCCTCGCTTGCTTTTTCAGATTCTGCCCCGTATTATACACGCTCCCACCGCATTTGTCAAGAGTAAAAATGAATAATTTTTCTAAAAATCAGAGAATATCTGTATATTATCTTGAATAATCGCGCAAATCATGAATATTATTTGCATAACGCAAGAATCAAAGCATGATATACAGCAGCGCCAGCAGCAGCGCGCTGTCGGCGCCGTCGCGCCCCAGCAGCAGAATCAGCGGCAAGATCAGCAGCGCGTCGGAATCCAGCCGCAGAAACCGCAGCAGACTTTGAGGCCCCTGCTGCCGCGGCGGGAGCGGCGGGAGAGCCGGCGCCGGCTCCGGCGCGTCCGGTTCTTTCGGCGGCGCCATCTGCGCCATCTGCTGCAGGGCGCGGCGCGTCAGTTCCTCCAGATCGTCCACCCGCTTCGCCTCCCTTCGTTGTCGTCAAAGATCCAGTTCCCGCAGCTGGGGCAGTATGTGCGTCAGCTGCAGCATCCGCGCGGCGAGATCGATCCGTTCCCGGCGCTGTTCGCTGACCAGGGGCCGCAGCGCGCGCAGCAGATCGGCCCGCGGATCGGCCTCGGTGTGGTTCAGCAGGGCAAACAGGCGCGTCAGCTTCATCAGCAGCGCAGGGTCGGGCATCGCGTCGGGCGGCGGCTGCGTTTGCTTCGGCGCGTCGTCCTGTGTCTGCCCGAAGAGGGCCGACGCCGTTTCCAGCAGCTGCGAGAGATCCTGCCCCTGCAGGGCGTCGAGCAGACCGCCGAGATCAAACGGTGTCTCTGCCATGCTCGTCTGCCTGCTGCTGCAGCCGCTGCAGCAGCGCGTGTACCTGCGGCCGGTTCAAAAGCGCCTGCAGCTTCTGCGGATCCTGCAGCAGCTGCTGCGCCGCGGCGTTCTGCTCCTCGGTCAGGTGCGCCTTCAAAAACGCCGCCGGATCCGCCGCGGCGTCCGCTTTGCCGCCTTTGAAGAGGGAAAGCAGCGAGAACAGCTGCTTCGGCGAAAGTTTTGTTCCGTCATCCATTGCAATACCTCCGAATTTATGGTAAAATTCAACTTGTACTTCTATTCTATGTCTATGGAACAAAAAGGAGACTGATGCATGCGCGTTCTTGTGCTTTCCGATTCCCACGGCGCCGTGCGGCGGATGCTTGCGGTGCTGGAGGCGGAGGCGGATTGTCCGGTCGTGTTCTTTCTGGGCGACGGGCTCTCCGATCTGGAACAGGCGAAGGCGGCTTTCCCCGCGCGAAAATTTGTTGCCGTCCGTGGCAACTGTGACCCACCGGGCGAATATACATCCTATGACGATTTTGCTTATCAGTTCCTCGAGGGGCACACGATCGTGGCCACCCACGGGCACCGCGCCGCAGTACGCTTCGG
>JAEEGL011150983.1_pt1 | contig 26404 bp, 19 predicted proteins | sample 9134231 | NCBI WGS metagenome assembly JAEEGL01 (sample SAMN16246548, study PRJNA631951) | gut metagenome | biome: gut microbiome; feature: rumen; material: fiber-attached | host: Bos | place: Iran: Karaj | collected 2018-10
CATGTATGTCTTAACTATCTTGTCAATGTGTTCATCGCTAAGGGAATTCTGGTCCTTGCCCTTTTCAAACTCACGGGATGCATCGATGAAGAAGATATTGTCAGAATTACCATTCCTCTTCTTCTTGAACACAAGAACGGCCACAGGTATGCTCGTTCCATGGAAGAGATTTGCCGGAAGTCCGATCACTGCATCAAGCACGTTAAGGCTCTCAATGAACCATTTACGGATCTTTTCTTCAGCAGCTCCGCGGAACAGAACACCATGAGGGAGCAGCACTGCTATGCGCCCGTCCTCGCTCATGTGATATACCATATGCTCAACGAACTGCATGTCTGCCTTTGTTTTCGGAGCAAGGACACCACATGCCGAATACCTTTCATCATCAAGGAACGACGGATCCGCGGCTGTATTAGTAGCCGAATAAGGCGGATTACTTACCTGGATGTCGAACAGTACCGGCTTCCCGTCCTCATAGAAATTATCCTTGCGGAGAGTATCGTCATTATAGGCCGTGAACTGCTTATAAGGGACACCGTGAAGGAGCATGTTCATGCGGTTAAGGTTATAAGTGGTCGAGTTAAGCTCCTGTGAATAGAAATGTCCGACCTTATGCTCCTTCAGATGGTTCTTGACTTCAAGTAGCAAGGAACCGGAACCCGCACAAGGATCGCAGGCATTCTTTACTTCAGTAAGCCCGATGGTCGCAAGCCTGGCAAGGAGTATTGACGCACAGGTTGCGGTAAAGAACTCTCCGGCCTTCTTTCCGGCGCCGCTCTGGAAGAGACCTATAAGGATCATATATGCCGTTCCGAGATAATCGAAAGTGGTATCTTTTACATCAAAGCTCAGGTCATCTATCTTCAGCATGACCTTTGAGATCAACGCCGAGCGTTCCGATACTTCGCGGCCAAGATGGTCCGCCTTAAGGTTCATATCATTGAACAATCCCCTAAAAGCCGCCTCCGAGTCCTGTCCGATAGTGGATGCGGTAAGAGCATTGACCGCTTTCTCAAGTGTCTCGACAGAGAACCGGTTCTCATGGATAAGAGCGACTATGGACTTCCACATATTTTCCGGGAGGATGATATAGCCAAGATGTTCCATCGACCAGCCCTTGACTATCTCAGCATACGCCGGATCCTTAAGAGCATCGGCATACGATACCTCATCATCCTTAAGAAGCTCATTCATGTAGTTTTCGGTCTTTTCGCTCAAATACCTGTAGAAAATGAGTCCAAGGATATAGTTCTTGAACTCGGACGAATCCATGTTGCCACGGAAATCATTTGCTATCGCCCAGAGCTGCTTCGCAAGCTCGGCTGATTTTTCCCTTACATTGTCTGCCATGTTTTTGTCTCCTCATTAGTCTTCTTCAACTGTGAACCTGTTGTAGCAATCAGAAAGGAACACTGTTATCTTTTCCGTAAGCCCTGTTATCTTTAGAAGTCCCTTAATGCCGAAAGCAACAAATTCCTGCCTGAGATATTCTTTCGTCACAGCTTTGGTATCCATGAAATACTGATGCAGTACCCTTGACACAAGTTCCACCGATAATCCGTTGACCGCGGCAAATACCTCTATATCGGTCTGAAGGATCTCTTTCTCGTATTCCGTATACGCCTCAATGATATCCGCATCCGGATCAAGCTCAAAGAACCGCTCGGTAACGAATGTTTTCATGATGTCCCGCTTGTAGCGCATCTTTTCGTTATCGGAGCGCTCGATCTCGCGGAGGATGAGGTCTATGGACTTTGCCATTTCGTCCTTGTCATTACGGTTTATGTCCTTAAGAAGATTAAGGATATAGACTACGTTTATCTTGTCGGTACGGACAAGCTCTATGTTGAAGTCAACATCCACAAGGATAGACTCTTTATCCCCGCTCTTATGCTTGTCATAGTAGTACAGATACCAGGACTTGTAATCCGCGTATTCGTCCTCGTCAAGTGCAGGCGCAAGATCGGCCCAGTCGAACTTCGAGAAAGTCTTAAGCGTACTGAGCGTACCCGCCAGCGTCCTGAACGCAAGGACGAAAGCCCTTATGTCATCTTCAGACTGAAGATTTCCCGCATCGGCCGGAGTCGCCACGATACTGCGAAGCTCCTCCACCTGTTTATAATATTCAGCCGTATAAAAGTCATAAGACTGAAGGAGATAGGCATTGGGATCGCCATCACCCGAATAGAGCTTCAGCGCATCGTCCTGCGCCTTCTTGATGTTTCTATAGGTGACGATCTGCCCGAACTGCTTTGTGACCTTATCAACACGGTTCGTGCGGCTGTATGCCTGCACAAGTGAATGCCATACAAGGTTCTTGTCAAGGAACAGCGTGTTAGTAGGCTTACTGTCAAATCCGGTAAGGAACATGTTCACAACAAGGAGAAGGTCGACCTGGGGAAGATCCTTCTGTTTCATACGTTTGGATATGTCCTTACGGTAAGCATCGAACTTCGTTAGGTCGTAATCCGTTCCGAACATTTCATTATAGTCCTTCATGCAGACCTCAAGATGTTCGGCTGCGTGTTTATCGGGGCTCTCTTCCATATCCTGATTTGCCTGATATGTGAAGATGGCTGCGATCTTATACCCGTTCGGATTATGAGCCTTCATATAGTTGTAATACTTAACAAGAGTCTCTATCTTATCTATGGCAAAGATCGCCGTAAAAACGCTGTTATTCTCAAGCCTTGTATGCTGACCAAGGTGTCCGAGGATATCCTCGGATATGGCGGCTATACGCTCATCAGAATGATACAGGTCGTCGAGGTCGATCTTATGGCGCTTACAATAATCAGCATCGTCCAGAGAATCAACATCAACGGAAGGGTCCGCGACACCCTTTACCGCAATGCTCCGCATGAACTCAACAGAAAAGCGGAGAACATTTCCGTCTGCGATAGCCTCTTTTATCATGTATTTATGGATGCACGGGTCAAGATTACCGGCATGGAAGATGTCCGCAGTGGTACGCCCCTGCGGGCCTTTATTCTCCTTAAAAATGGGAGTACCAGTAAAACCTATGTAATTAGAATTTTCAAAATGTCTGTGGATCTGCGCGTGCATCTTGCCGAACTGTGAGCGGTGGCATTCGTCTATGATGAATACGCACTTCTGCTGTCGGAACGTATCCATGACAGCCTCATATTTCTCCGAACGCAGCGCAGTAGCCATCTTTTGTATCGTGGTGATGATGAGAGTCTTCGAAGAGTCCTTTAGGTCTTTAACAAGATTATAGGTGCTGTCGGTCTGGTCAACGCACCCCGCCTCAAAACTGTTGTACTCGTCAACAGTCTGGTCATCAAGGTCGCTCCTGTCTACGAGGAAGAATACCCTGTTTATCCGTCTGTCGTCACGCAAGAGCGAAGCAAGTTTGAAACTCGTAAGAGTCTTGCCCGATCCGGTAGTATGGAATACATAGCCGTCCATGTTTGACATGATGATGCGGTCAAAAGCACGCTTTACGGCATATATCTGATAAGGTCTCATGACCATGAGGACAGGCTCGGTATCTTTTATAACAAAATACTTGTTCAAAAGCTCCGTGAGGTTGAACTTCGTAAGGAACGTATTCGTGAAGTCCATGAGCTTATTGATACGCACATTGCTCTCATCTGTCCAGAAGAACGTAAGAGCCTTAAGGATATCCTGTCTGTTGCCAAACTGATCGTTCTCGTTGATATTGGCACAGTATTTTGTCATTGTGGAATTGGATATAACAAAGAGCTGGATAAAGCGGAAGAGCCCGCGGAAAGAAAATCTCCGGTACCTGTTTATCTGATTCACGGCCTCGTTGATCTCTATGCCCGGACGCTTTAGTTCCGTCTGCACAAGAGGAAGGCCGTTGATAAGGATTGTAACATCATATCTGTTCTTATAGAGCACGTCGCCCTTATGTGCCGGATCCATTGTCACCTGATGTGTGACCTGATATATGTTACGAGTCTCGTCATTAGTGAAAAACTCGACATAGACGGTTTTGCCATTATCCAGTTCGAGCACCCATTTTTCACGCAGGATCTTCGCAGACTCATAGATCGTGTGATTGTCGAGCCTTATCATTACGCGGTCAAACTCCGGATCAGAAAGCTCCGCGCTGCCTTTTGCAGCGATAAGCGCCTTACTGTTCAATTTGCAGAACTGCTCACGGAAATTGTCGCAGACATCATCATAGTTCTTAAGGTCTACATACTCATACCCCATATCCGCAAGCCGCTCAATATACAGTTCTTCTACCTCATACTCTGACTGTGCCTTTGGCATAACCATATTCTCCCCATAAACAATAAATACACTACTGTTCAGACTATAGCACAATCAACATATAATGCCAAGTAATCTGTGCCATAAAATGTTATATATGTCCCACCCACATCTAATTTGATACACCGGTCTAGTCAAAAGTACCAAAAAATATGCATCAGATGCAAAAATTTCATGAAAAAAAATATACAATAAAAAACTCTGCAACCCGCAGAAATTATTGGGGGTACAGAGCTTCTTCTTTTTGAATAAAATGTTCGTTTCCATCTGCAATCAGCAGAAATTACCGAGTTCCAAAGCCAAAGTCCTGCCAAACAGGATTCAGGACATATCTGCAATCAGCAGAAATTACTGAGCTCCAAAGCTCAAGCACCTGCCCCATCTGCTCCTGATCATCTGCAATCAGCAGAAATTATTGGTTCCAAAGCTTTGCCACTATGAGCATTAAGCGAACGATTATCTGCAATCAGCAGAAATTACCAGGCTCCAAAGCTCACTAACATATTTGAAAGTTATGCCATCATCTGCAATCAGCAGAAATTACTGGGCTCCAAGGCCCCAAATTATGTCCGACAAGACTTATTTTTGAGAAGTCCAGCCCTCGCAACACTATATACTATCATACCCCTTCTTCTTCTGCTTGTCTGCATACATTCTCTGGTCTGCGAGGGACATTACCTGAGCAGCATCTTTGCCCTCACTCGATTTTGCAAAGCCGAAGGCGACCTGATAATGCACGCGGTCATTCTTTTCAAGAGTCACTGCTTCAAGGTCCGCATCGATCTTCGCGAGCTTATCCTCACTGAAATCATCTGCCGACACAAGAACATTGAACTCGTCACCACCCACGCGGTAGACGTTATCTTCACCGAAATGACTGCTGATAGCCTCTGTGACGGTAGTAAGAAGCTCGTCACCCTTCGCATGGCCGAACGTATCATTCGTGGTCTTTAAGTTATTCACATCGAAACACACGATGACATATTCTTTGTTTTCGGCATTAAATTCATTCAGCTGTTCTGAAAAGACTCTCCTGTTCTGCAAACCCGTGAGCCCGTCATGAACACTTGTGAAGAGCTTCTGCTCCAGATCCTCCGCTTTGGTCTGAAGTTCTTCCTTCTCGGCCGCAAGAGTTTCTTTCTCAGTCTTGAGGCTTTCAGTTTCCGCAGTCTGTTTTTCAATGACCTTCGCCATTACCTTTGCTACGGCGACATCATCTTTAGCGGGCTTGTTAAGCTCCGCCTCCTCGCGTATCCGCTGTCTGAGCCTTGCGCGTTTCACCGCCCTGTATATCGCCCCGATAACAGCCTTGACGATAAGAACAACGATAACGATGGCAGCAATGGAAAGAAAAGCCACGTTATTCAGCGGAGCAGGAAGCGTCGAGATGTACTGCTCGTACATTTCCGAAGACGATATCGCATCAACAAAGTTTTTGTACCAGTTAAAAAGGCTGTCGAACATGAAGGAATTCCTTTCGTGAAGGTTCTGGTTTTTCCGGGCCTCCAACCAGGGAAGCCCGGAACGTAAACATATTATTTCCGTTTGTAGAAGTCAACAACGGACATTTTGATCTCTTCAGCGTCAACCGGAAGTTTCGAGCCGTCATCATACATAGCCTCTACCTTGACGCGTCCTATCGTGGTATTCGAAACCATATCGAGGTCCACGACAGCCTTAAGAGCGGTAAGGTTCTTAAGCTCAACTTCCGCAAGGTCATTCTCGGTCACCCAGAAACCACCAAGTTCTTTAAGGTCGTTGCCCTTGAGCTGATATACCATGACTTCATAGCGCCTCTTCCGCCTGAACCACCAGAAGATGAACACTCCGCCTCCGGTCGCAACAACCGCTGCCGTCGCCACAGGAATAGCAACAACAGGATCTACATTGAAGATACGGAACGGCTTTTCGTGTTTGCCGCGGACAGTAAGACCTTCAACATCGAAGTCGCCTTCAAGACCTTCGTAGGTTGCTGTGAGAACATTGTTACCGACATCATGGATCAGAGAGTCCACTATCGCGAAGTCTCGTATAGGTTCCGAGACCGACTTCGTCCCGTCGTCGTATGTCGTCACGATACGGACTTCAACTTCGTCGGGATCTATCTCCGAGAGCACGATCACTGGCTCACCCAGGTACAGTGCTGATAGTACCACACTTACCGCGGTCTTTTCGACATCGGCTTGATGCGTGACCTCAGCCGGAGCAGCCGTAGGCTTCTTCGTAGGCTTTGTCGTTGCCGTGGGTTTAGGCGTATTTGTCGGAACATTTGTCGGTGTATTCGTCGCCGTAGGAACAGGTGTGTTTGTAGCTGTAGGCTCGGGCGTCGGCGAATAAGTCGGCTCAGGCGTTAATGTCGGTGCCGCCGTGGAAGTGGGCTCCCAAATGGGCTGCGTCACGTCAGGCGCGCTCGTAGGAGTAGCCGTGGGCTTCTTCGTAGGTTTCGGCGTTGCTGTGGGTTTTGGCGTAGTTGTCGGCTTTTTCGTTGGCGTCACTTTCGGAGCTTCGCCAGAAAGACTTAGCGTGAACGTGCCGAATGCCTTCGTATTGAACTCAAGGTATCCGTCGCCGAGCGCACACGCTACCTTGCCCTTCGGCCCGGAAAGACCATAAGATATATTTCCCGTCAGCCTATCGGTCATGTCGCCCACATCTATGCCTATATGGAACGGACTTGCCGTTTCGGTTATATACCTCACTTCCCCCGTCACGAGATTGACCTGCCTCAGCCGCACATCATACGTCGCCGTGACAGACCCCCCGCTTGACGACTCGCCCGTTTTTATGACATCTACCATATACGTGTATTCATAACCGAAAGGTGTCGCCGTCGGCGTATTTGTAGCCGTAGGCTCCGGAGTTGGAGAGTCGGTAGGTACGGGAGTATTGGTCGCCGTTGGCGTAGGCGTATCATCAACCCATACTATATGCTCGGACTTCCTTGTGGGCGTAGGTGTATTAGTATTGGTCGGCGTCGGATCTTCCGGAGTCGGTGTCGGCGAGTCGGTCGGCGTAGGTGTCGGTGAATCCGTAGGCGTAGGTGTTGCCGTGGTAAATACCGCATACAGATCCGTTGTCACAACAGTTGCGGACGTCGACTCATTAGCATCGGCACTATAAAGCAGTATCGGGTCGCCGACAGCAAGAAGGTCCGCATCATCAGCTGTTGCCGTCACACTCTTCGACCATCCCGCGAAGGCTGCATAACCCTGAAGGATGGAGAAGGAAGAAAATACGTCGGGAATAAGGTAGGAAGTATATCCCGGATAATGAGCGCCACTGTTATCGTCCGTCCATTCGGTCATTGGATTGCCGCCTACGACAAACTCCGATGCGGAATGATATGTCACATCATACCCGGCAAGAGGATTGGCGGTCGGCGTCGGGGATGGCGTCGGGGACGGCGTGACTACAGTGAGCACGATATTCTCGGATACCGTCACGCCCCTTATATCGTTAAAGGTCATCGTTATCGTCTGAGGCTCCCCGAACAATGACGAATCGTAGCCTGTCACTTCGTAAAGATTAAGATCGGGCAGCATCTCGTTATAAATATCAGCTGTCTTCCCCGCCATGTCAGAATGATCATACGGAGATATAGCAGTAAAGTTCAAACGGACTTTGCTTTCATCAGTCACATCAAACGTAAACTCAGCCGCTCCGCTCGATACAACAGTCTGTTCCGCATATATCGGCTCAATCGATTCGACCATATATTGCCCGTGGTCAAATTCATCCCGTTTTTGCCACAAGAAATTAAAAGGAGCCTCGTGGTCCCCGTGGTTCATCATTTCGGGAATAGAGCCCTCATCTACATAATGCCAGTCACTACCGAACTTGCGCCCCTCAGAGTCTGAATTTCCAACAAAGCTGCGCCCGACATTTGCTATCCGGTAAGTAGTTGGTCCATCTATGTCAAAACTCAGCTTCGTGACAGTTTCCGTCGAACAATCATATGCATACACGTCAAAATCATCCAGTAGCGTTATGTTCTGAGCATCATACGCATCATCAAAGAGGAAGAACGGCGTATCGCAGGTAAATATCAGATAATCGTTTTTTGAGGGAACATCAAGAAGGCTGCCAAACGGCCCATCAGTCCACCAGGTACCTGCTGAGAGGTTACTGGAATAACGGATATATGTATAATATTTATGTGCGGAAGTAAAGCTCCGTCCGTGACCGCCACCAAAGACCTCGGCAGCACTTAACGACTGCAACAGATCAAAGTTGAACAATATCGTCTTTCCGGTACTGTCAGGAGTATCAACAAACGGCGCGGGCGTAACGGTAACGCCATGATCTTCCGGAGTGTAAGGCACAAGGATATTTTCCTCAGAGTACGCATAACTGTCCGTCATGACAGCATCTTTAAGCGCCGAGCCCGCACCGGTAAGTTCATAAAACTTTTGTCCCGGATATCCGTTTCTGTATGTATTGGTAGCAACGCGCTTCTGATTGGAAACTATAAGTTCAGGATAACCGGGAAGCTGAAAATACGGCGTTATAGGATACTGAGGATTATTTTCCGCATCGCCTTCAGCTATCAATATCCAGCTGTCCGCCTGAGATAAGAAAACATTTTGGTACAGATTTTTTTCATCCGTATAGGAGCTATCTGTATTCTTGCCGCGGCAATAAGAAATCCTGTACTTACCTTCAAGCTCAAGCCACGGCCCCGCCCCTTTGGCACCGATCAGTCCAAAAGAGATAGGCATGGTCGACTCTATCATCGTAAAAGAAGCAAAATCAGAAGCCGAACTACATATCATCACAAAATAATCATACTCGAAATGGTAATTAAGGTTCGCTTCATGCGTCCATGTCGAGCCATCAGAATATGTACCTGTCAGATATATAGTTCTATACAAGTCCTTGCCCGCCGCCGGAGTGGTTATCTGGCAATAATCTCTCTTCGAATACGTTTTCATCGGGTACTCAAGAGCTGCAAAAAGGCTATCAAATTCAGCATCACCCGTTTTTACAAAACCCTGTGAAAAATCATCATAGTTCTCAACGATATAGGTGATAGGGTTTTTCGAGGAGTCAAAAAGGTTGTATGTTGTACCCGTGCTGTCGGTATACTTGAACTTCGTATAAGGGTTTATTGTAGATCCGGCAGAAGGAACCCAGTAAGACTCGACACGATATACCGTGTGCGGCGTTCCGTTGTCATCATAAGTCGCAGGAAACACCTGTATAGACGGGAGCATATTAACACCCTGAAACACTTGAACATATACGCCGTTCTTCCGTGTATAACTCGGTCTTATAAACCATTCGAACGCTTCAAACTCAGTTGAAACCCCATTCTGATATTCCACGCCGTTCGCATCGTGAGTGATCCATTCGGTGGCGACAGGAACATAGTCCATCCACTCGACCGCCTTTACCTCTTCTTCAGGCACAAGCGGCGACAACGGGATGAACGACAACAGTATCGCGGTAAGCATCACCGCTGAAACCCTCTTTACAGTTCTCCTCTTCCACATAATCTTCTCCTGACTCCTTGTCATATTTACAGGGGAAACATCCGTGTCTCCCCTGTTATGTTTTATATATCACCCATACACATTGCATGAGCTGTTTCACATTACTGCTTGCAGAAAGCCACGACAGTTAAAACTGCTATTTCCCGCTAACTTTTTTACCCTTCTCGTCGTAGTCCGTTATCTTTCCTGTGGCATCTATATCTCTTGAACATCCGTCCCAGAACTCAAGATGGGTGATATGGTCGGTATCTTGGAAACCGGTCTTGATGCCTTCATGCTCCGCGGACTCATTTCTCGGATAAAATACATCTATCGTGGATCCACCCCATGAATACGTCACATATGTTGCGCTGGATCCATCCTCATACCATACCGTCTTTTTCGTATAAGTCGTGGTCTTGTTGGTGCTGCTCCTTGACGGAACATCAGGGAACGAGAACGTATACCATGGCGTCGACGTGGCCGTTGCTTTTGGTGTAGGCGTAGGTGTGGCCGTCTTGGTTGACTTCCCTGCCACTGTCAACACTACCGACGCATCCGTAAGGGCATCTGCCCCCGCTGCCGGATACTGCCCTATCACATGCCCCTCTGCCGAAGCAGATGTCGGATCCGTTTTAAATGATATCTTTAAGTTCGGAGCAAGCGTCCGTAAGAGCGTTACCGCATCGTCATATGTATATCCGTTCACGTTCGGCATCCTGAACACCGCCGACGTCGGACTCGGCACGGGAGTCGAAGTTCCCCAGATCACGACCGAAGTAGGTTCAGGGGAAAGAGAGGGAGTAGGTGTTTCTGTAGGCTTCTGCGTCTCCGCCGGAGGAAGCGTCACATCAACGCCTTTCGTGGGAACCACCACGGCACTTGTTACAGCAGGAGCCGATGTAGGCGTTGCCGTAGGAACAGGTGTATTAGTCGCCTTGTATGAAATGTCATATTCCTCTTTCCCATCGATATAGGGAGTAGGCGTGGGAGTAGGCGTCATCTTCGACATATCCGGCACGAACTTTGTTTTTCCCGTAGGCGCGGCGTCCGCAGTCGGCGTCGGTTCCTTCGTCCTGGCAGGGGCAGGTGTCGCCGTCTGCGAAAAGCGGTATACCGATTCATCGATCGGCACGGGTTCTGCCTTTAACGATGCCGTACATCCTTGAAGAAGGAATGATATGACGAGCAACGTGACAAGCATCATTTTATTTCTCATTTGCAAATATGCCTCCTATAAATCATCTATGGGAATATTCACGGTACTGTAACTTGTACATTCGTCATCAGATACAAGGATCAGCCCGGTGAACATATGCTCTTTATCAAAGCTCCTCGAATCGCACAGATAAAGAACGGTGAAACCCTTGAACGATGGAACACTCCTTCTGTACGACTCCATTTCAAGAGCCGACAGTTCCGATTCGGCAAGTATGAGAAAGGCCGCTGCCGGTTCTTTCTCATATGATCTGAATACCTCTTCAAGCCGTTTGTGAGAGTCCGGATCGGATCTTGCGGAAATGATGTTGAAGCACAGCGTCTGCCCTTCCGACTTTACGGAGAGAAATCCGTCGGGCGTATTTCCCTCTTCCGAGAAGTCATATTGGTTATTCAAAAGCCTTCTCTTATATCCGGAGTTCACGGAAATGAAATACTGGTTGAAAGCAAGCCTTCTCGTCACTTCTGTCACCGAAGGCATCCTGTCGGTATTCTTTCCGAAGAAGCTCTGCCCCTTTGAAGAAAGACAGTAAACGAATGGGGAGGAATGAGTGACCTTTGCACCATCGGTATATGATAGTCTGAACCGCGACACCAATCCGAGCCTGAAAAGGTTTGCGATGATGTTCTTCGTATGCTCTTCCTTTAGTTCTTCGTCGGCGTCTGCGCTGCTTAATACCCATACGAGATGCGAGTTGAGATACACGTACCTTGCAAAGTACGCGAGTATTTTTCTCACTTCCTCGTCGAGAAGATGTTTTTCAAAAAGGCTTACAACCTTCTCTGTCTTTTTCTGTTTGAAATTCTCGAACTCAAACACCGTACCGTCATGCCAGGCAAAAGGCGAAGGCTTTTTGTCCCTCTCGTTCTGGACGTCTGACACATCCCTAGTTCCTGTGACACTGACATTCGGATTATTGATATTGTCCATTCCTGACCTCAGTTTTTCAAATAATCATCAATGCTTACTGCTCCGCTTGAACTCTTTTCCGGCGTCGGCTCCGTTTTGGGCTGTTCCGCTGCCGCTCCGCCCGCAGACGCCGTCTTCTTCTCAACTGCTTCTTCCGGTTCGTCCTGACCACCGCCGAAGATCAGCTTGTTGCCCTTCGGTGACGAGCCTCCGATGGTAGTGCTGGAAGTCACCCTGTCATTCTTCCCGTTGTCCGTCTCCCTCTCTCCGGAAAGGGTTATCTTTGTTTCGCTGTCATGTCTGAAAGTGATCGGCGTCTCGTTCGCCGTCGGAGCGAAGTAGTATTTGTCCCAGTCGTTATAGCGGAGCCGCTTCATGGGCTTACGTTTGTACTTGGGAAGGAAATTCGTCCGTCCGATGAAAGGCGGAAGAGCTGAAGAGTTCTTTACCGAAAGCACTGTACATTCAAGGAAGTCACGGTATCTCGCATCAGTAGCCTCGATATTGTTCTGGAACTCAACTTTGTACTGCGTAGTATAGTTCTTTGCGGTTGCGTCATCCACAAGAGCGCTCTCTCTCACTCCGATGGATTCCGTTCTTACTCTTCGCTGGCCCGCAATGTTCTCGATGTATTCCATTTCCTCAACGCCCGCTCTTCCGTAGAAGATCTGATGTGCGCAGTTAGATGCAAATACACCCTTGAGATACTGAGTCGTTTTGTTCTTGTCGAACTGACCAAGGTTCTGAACGAAATATGTACATGCTATGTTGTACTGTCTGAAAAGAGCCAGAGTGATCTCAAGCTTTGGATGGAACAGTCTCGCACATTCATCGACCGCAAGGAAATGAGGTATACGTGTTTCAAGTTTGCCCGGTCTTCTGAGAGCTGCGTTGATAAAGTTAAGGAGTATGAAAAGACCGAAGTTTGTGGCAGCGGCATCACCCATCTGAAGATTGAAATTGATGAGTGTAACCTGTCCTTCCGCAAGGGCCCTGTTAAAGTCAAGCGTCCTGTCAGAGCAGAGTACCTGTCTTACCGCCGGCACCATGAGCGTTTCATCGACAATGTTACGAAGGCCGACCGCCTGCTCAGTCATCTTCTGCTGATTGGATCCGAGCATATCTTTGTCGACACGGTCTATTACGAACTGAAGGTTTTTGACTACTCTCGCACCGCCTATCTTCTTTTCTATCACGCCAATCTCATTCGGTATTCCGTACTTATCGATGACAGCGTCTCTGTATTCCTTTACCTTTTCGAAGTCATTGAGGATATCCTGAACATCATCGGGCTTTGCATAGACACCACGATGAACTTCGGGCATTCCTATAATGCAGACGATGGCGGCGGCTACGTATATGTTTCTGTTTAAGCCGGAGAAATATGCATCCTGCGTACCCTGCAAGTCAAACACTGCCTGGTTAACATCAGCCGCAGCTTTGGCCACATCGAATACACGGTCAAAGTATGTAGCGTCCTCTTCCGCTGGATCATGATACACATAAAGCGGGTTAAAACCGATGAAGCCTTTTTTCCAAGTCCCGTTATCATTCTTTACGGGGTCTATCCTGTTTGCTCTTATGCCCTTTGCTTCGCAAAGAGAATAAAGCTCATCACAATACTCGGTGTTCGGACAGAATACAGTAAGCCCCGCGTTCTTCGCGGTGAATTTCATCTTACTGATCGCTTCCTCCACTTCCTTCGCCTTCTTGGTAGGCACTCCGCGCCTTACTTTGAAACTGTCGATATTGAAGTCTATATCTTCAAAAGGCTTTGTAAGTTCTACAAGCTTGTCTTCGCAAAGCTCATGCATGAACTTCTTCTGGATATCTGTATTAAGTGCCTTCTTTCTGATGTCGGATTCAAAACTTACGGTTTCTATAGCCGATGTCTTACCTGTACCAGTAGATCCGAGGCCGAGCATGTGAAGCCTTCGGTCATTCTCTGATATAACAAATTCCTTACCGGTAGTCATATCATGTATAATCTTGAGGTCATAGGCATACTTCGCATTCTTGTTCTTCTTCGGGAACATCTTTTCGAAGCTGATGGTCTTGAACCAGTCCATGAACAGGTCCTCGTAAGAGGCTTTGATGACCGAGCTCACCACCTTGTACATTGGGAGCGCATACAGGACGAATGTAAGTACCCAACCGGAAACGACAACCGTCTGTTCGTTCATGACCATACTGTTCTTGATCGGTATGAATGCTACAAGCGAATATATCAGCCTCGACAGGATGGAAAGATAAAGTGTCGATATCGTGAATACGGTAATGAGGAGCGAGGTATTGAAAAACCTCCTCTTCCGGTTGTAGTAAGCAAACCATTGTATCCCTGTCGAGTAAACCCACAAAAGAAGCGGTGCGATTACTAGCGCCGTAAACAACAGCCAGGGCATGAGAGTCAGCGTATACCGATAATGTATGAAATTATCGGCTGCGGTCACAACGCCGATAGCCGCAAGTATGAACAGAAATATATAAAGCGTCGTAACAACGATCTGCCCGGATCTGTTACGGATCCTCTCGAAGAGGGTTTCTACCGAAGCCCTCACGTCTTTATCTATGGTGTTCATTGATTCCTTTGCGGCTATATCATTAGCTGCACTCCGAAGCCCGTCCGTGCTCGTAACAAGTGAAGAATACAGGTCGCCCTCTTCTCTCACTGCAGATACGCCGATATTTCCCTGTGTATTGTCGATATTATCCATACTAGCCCCTTTGTACGCAAAAGATGCGGTAAAATTATGCCGCTTGCCTATTGTTCCTCTAATGGCAACCCGATTGTCAAGTATTTTTTTATGAAATTTTGTTTTTTTGAGCACGTTCAGGATATCGTTTCAGGATATTTGACAATAGCAGCCTGTTCGCTTACAATGACAATGAAAAAGAAAACTGGAAAGGAGGAAAGCAAATGCCCTCTGACAACATGACAAACGAACTGCTGAGAAGCAGGAAACTCTCCGCATCGGAACGCGCAAGAGAAGTCGCTGCCGAAGCAGATGCTCTCATAAGGGAGCTGATAGAAAAGAGAATAAGTAACAGAAAACTCCAGGAACAGATAAATCTCAAGAAGATATGGGATGTCCGTCAGAACGCTCCGGCTGAAGATCGGCGTCTGGCGAGCTTTACGCTCTGGAGGATGAGCGAGGATTTTGCTAATACTCCTTGGTATTCTGATGCGGATATTATCTTGGCGAAAGATCCTCTGCAGATCTGTCTCATGCCTGAAGTATTAGATGCTCTGAAACCCGATAAAGAATATCATCTTACGGCCCGCATCATTAGTGTTGACTACGGTGCCCGTACTGCAGTCATAGAGGATCCCTATCAGACGATCACCATACCCATAGGATATACTTCCCTTGCCGCGACAGACTTTCTCACATACCTTACAGTGATGAAGGACGGGAATTCGATAAGACTTACCGGCGCCATAAGTATGCGGATTCTTATTGAGTCATTCAATAGCCAGCAAGACATTAGCAGACTTGCATTTCCTTTTGACTTCGAGAAGATCCCCGCCGGAAAATATTATCCGGCGTTCAAGTACGCGGCAGAATCCGGTGTTTCAAACATACTTCCGATACTCTTCTATCTCGCCAAAAACGAAGTTAACGAGGGACGGCTGTTTGAAGGTGAAAACCACTGCGTAACAGATTACATGAACGAAACGGTCTCCCTTATGGCCGGGATGATGTGCGCGCAGGAATCCGATAAAGATGACTGGGGTTCAATCGTAAAGAGAAGAAGGCTGTTCGTCCAGTTTCCGGAAGAAGAAATGCCGCCATATAACAACGTTAGAGTGATCGAGAATGTGAACAATAATTTCACGTACCTTCACATGATCCACTACGATGGAAACAAACATTATTTCACCCGAGAGCTGCATAAGTTTGAGCCTACGAGAAACTTTTTCAAGCTCTCCACTCCCATCAACTTTTCAATGGCAATGGCTCAGAAACCATTTATGATGTAATGAACAGCGCAGCACTGTCTGCGCTGTTTTTATATCGTCAAACCGTCCGCTCCCACGTAAAAAACACAAAAAAACACGATTTAAGCACAAAAAAGGCGTAACTAATAGCAATAGAAACGAACTAAGCACAAAAAGGGCGTTTTTAAGCACAAATCCGACGTAAGTAATACGTCTTTTTTGTGCTTAAATGACACAAACATATGACACGTTTGCGGCCAGACATATCGCTATACCTTTTTTAAGCACAAAATAGACGCTTTTTTTGCGTCCTTTTTGTGCTTAAATATGACACAAGGTTATGACACGGAATACGCATAACGTGATAATATCTAATTTAAGCACAAAACCGACGTTGGCTATACGTCTTTTTTGTGCTTAAATGACACAAAGTTATGACATAGAAGCCGTCAATTCGTCCAATTCGCTCCTTTTAAGCACAAAATAGACGTTTTTTGCGCCCCTTTTGTGCTTAAATATGTCTCAAACATATGACACAGAAAATTTTCCAGAAAGACGAAGCTTTATTAAGCACACAAATAGGTCCGCTCACGCTTTTTGTGCTTATTTGCCGTTTTAAGCACAAAATACACGTATTGCCTATAGACTAGGCATCGTTTTTGTGCTTAAATAATTCATGTACTCAAGTTTATACTCAGGATCCCATCTGGGACGAAATATATCCTGCCACCACATCGTTCTTTTTAATGCATATAGAGATCGATATGCGATCATAAAGTTCCTTTTGTTATTGTTATGTATTTAAAAACAACATATTATTTCTATTCTTTTAGAGATGTTGCAAAACCGCATAACTAAGGCATTTGAGCTTATATTTGAGCACAAATTTGAACGTAAATAAGCACAAATTTGAACGTAAATAAGCACAAATTTGAACGTAAATAAGCACATTTTCGACGTAAACTGCCAGTGTCTTTTGAGCACAATTTTGAGCGTAAATAAGCACATTTTTGAACGCAAATAAGCACATTTTCGACGAACGTTCGCACGCTTTATTTATTTTTTAAGCACAAAAAAGACGTAACGGCTTTTTTAAGCACAAAAAAGACGTTTTAAGCACAAAATCCCCTTGACAATAAATGCTGCTTAGATGACAATTAATACAAACATTTAAGGAGGTGTCCCATGGAAGAAAACAATATCATAAATAACGACAACCTTCCGATGGATGACGACGGTCAGATGAGACTGTTCGAAGTCCCCGCGGCAACAGATCGAATAATAAAAGCGAACGCCCTTATTCAAAGAATGGGGAACACCACTCTTTTAGGCGAAAAATTACTGCTCCTCGCTCTCTCCAACATAGTAGAGAGAAACTTCAAAGATTATATCAATCCTTATTTAAAAAAAATAAAAGAAAACAATGGCGGTGATTATTCGAACGGACTTGTTGCCGAGATCTCGCTTGCAACCGTAAAACAATACTTGCCTATTTCGAAAAAACCCGGCGGACGCTTCTACGATGATCTTGACCAGTTGATGAACCACGGAAGACTGGTTACGAGTTGGGTAATAATGTATGAGGATAAGGACCGGATATCAAACGTAGCCTTGATAACGTCTGCTCTCTTCGATCGCAAACTCGGCAAACTGTTTATCAAGTTTAACAGCGATGCTAAAGACCTCGTCTTAAGACCCAAAGCCTATACCGAACTGAGCAAATCCATTATGTTCGACTTCAAAAACATTGAGGCTTTTTCTTGTTATCAACTTTTAAAGAGCAAAATCACGATGCTCGAATGGATACAGAAAAATAAAAAACTACCGCCTCTTAAGGAATATAGCATAGAGTTTGAATTGTCGGAGCTTAAATTTTTAACAAGAACGATTTCTATTGACATGGAAGATAACTCCAAGAGAGGCATTGATGTCAGAAGGGCCATTGAAGAAAGAGATTTTGAAGCTGCAGAGCAGATAGTCAAAGATAAAAGAAAAAGAAAAGAAAGATGGCAAATGTTCAAAACGGATGTGCTTGAACGTGCAAGCAAGGAGATAAACGGCTTCAAGTGCCCCTTCAAAGAAGATGACGAGTCACTGGAGCAATACTATAATGATTGCCTTAACAATCATCCGACTGATATTCATTTCCGCTGTACGCTCAATACAGTCGGAAGAGGCGGTAAGGTTATCGGTGTAAAATTCTACATTTCGTGGGACAAGAAAAAAAGAAAAAATCAGGAAGAAGAGCAGGTTATTCCGAGCGCTGAAGTCTTGGAGCGCGAGTCGGCCGAAGATGATTTTATGGACGAAATGAGGGCAGAATTGGCTTCTTTACCGTTTGAATTCAAGACCAAGGATCTTCGTTCAATCGCCGAAAAAGCACAATGGGATAAAGACAAAGTTAAAAAAGCTATGGACCTCCTGAAAGAACAAAATCATGACAACATTTCAAGCCCGGTAGGTTGGATGATTTCTGCAATAGAAAAGGGTTATGAGTCCACGAAGAAAAAAGAAAACGCACCCAGTATGTCCAGAAGCGCTAAGGCATATAACAGCTACGAGCAGCGCGAATATTCCAAACAAGACTATGATGATATAGAGCAGATGCTTCTACAGCGCACCTATGATAAAGTTCATGAGGAAAGCTCAGATAACGATGGTCAGGAATAAAAATATTACGGAATTAATTCCTATTTGTTTGACAATAAACAAATATCGTGATATGGTTCATATCAGATGGCGAAAAATACAAGGATCGTGACCATCGCATAGCGTAAAAGGATGACGCAGAAAGGAAAAAAATCGGATGAAGGTAATCAGTTTTATGAACTTTAAAGGCGGAGTCGCAAAGACCACATCGGTCTGCACGATAGCCGGGATACTTGGAAAAGCGGACTACAGGGTATTAGTCGTAGATCTTGACCCGCAGTGTAATTCATCTTCGGATTTCTCGGTAAGGGTAGACAATCGCGACCCGAACTACGAGAGGCTTTTCTTTGAGGAGCTTACAGAGGACGAAGTAAAGCATCTTGTGAGAAAGACCAACTCAATAGGCGTTAAGCTCATCCCCGGTTCCGGATACGTTGCCGAGTTCCTTGACAGGATCTATGACGCGGAGTTTTCTCACAGACTTGAAGCACAGCTCAGGGAATTCCAGAACATCACCGTTGAGAGTGCCGTAGATACCGTCGAAGCGGTCCGCAAGGAAATGAAAACGGTCATGATGAAGCAGAGGGCTCAGACGCTCACCAACCTTCAGAGGAACCTTAGAAAACTGAGGAATGATTTCGATTTCATCATCATCGATACAGCACCTTTCAGGACACATCTTATAACGGCAGCCATGATCGCATCAGACATTGTCATTACACCGGTAGGCGTTGACAACCTCTCGTCTGATGGCGTAAGAGAGCTGATATCGTGGATAGCAAGAACAAGGGATCTTTACGACACCTCGATAGAGTGGGGCGGAGTGTTCTTTACAAAAGTAAAATCGAATACGAACGTATTCACATATATGTACGAACAGTATGTTGAAGAATACGGCAACAAGAAAGTATTTCCGACATACATAAGAGACTGCAACAAGGTAAATGAAGCAAATACGTTTTTTACAGCGCTTACGGATTATGACGCAGACTGTACGGCAGTACAGGATTATCTTGGTCTTATAAACGACCTTGGATTGATGGATTCGGAGCATATTCGGAACTACAAAGAGATGGTTTTGGCAGAAAAAGCAGCCAAAAAACGCAAGAAGAAAGTTCCGGAAGATACATCGGAAGCCGCACAGACAGAGAGTTCCGCAGTCTGATACTGTATTACGAAAAAGATGATTTTCGGAAACACGGAACTGAATTCCGTGTTTTGAAAAACAGGAGGAATAATGAGCAACGTATTCTCAAAATATGCAAAAAACAATCCCATTACAAGGAGAGAGTCAACGCCCGGTTCAGAGTATGCTGAGGCGTCGCTGGACGAGGTAGTTAACAGCAAGACTTTTGACATACAGTTCCTTCGCCTGTCACAGATTGAAACCAATCCGATGAATGAGACATTTACCCAGGACGGCATTGATGAACTCAAGGAAAGCATCATCGAAAACGGGCTTCTCCATAACCTGGTGGTCATCTATGACAATGAGACGGACAAGTACCGTCTTATCTCCGGCGAAAGAAGATTTCATGCTATCGAGAGCATGACGGACGAAGAGAGGAAGAGAGCGTGTCCGAAGGGCATCCCGTGCAAGGTCGAGGATCCGAACCTCTCCAAAGAAGAAGAAAAACTTAAGCTCATGGCCGCGAACATCGACACGAGAACCCTCACGCCGTTACAAAGGAATGAGACGATCAGGCTGATGAACGACATCCTTTCGGAGAAGAAGGCAAGAGGAGAGAAGGTCAGTCTCAGAAAAGAAGTAGCCGAAGCCTTTGGCGTAACAGACAGACAGGCCGGCAAGATCATCAATATTCAGAGAAACCTTTCTGATGAACTCATGGAACGCCATGAGAACGGAGAAATAAGCCTCACCGATGCGGACAAATTCGCAATGCTGAGTCCTGAAGCACAGGACTATGTAAACGAGCATTACGAGTCAACCGGAAGCGGTTTTACCAAGGAAGAGTATGACGAGCTTCGTGCAAAGGACGAGGCAAAAGCAGAGGCGTTAAGAAACCTTCAGACTCAGATCAGCGAAAAGGCAGCCGCGTTAGTCGAGAATGAAAATGAAAGGGCAAAGCTCAAAGCCGATGCCGGAGAGACGAAGGCACAGATAAAGGTCCTTAACAGCGCAGGCGTTTCAACCACAGACGAGGACAAGGAACTTAAAAAGCTCCAAAGGGATCTGATCGAACGCAAAAACGAAAAAGAAAGAGAAGAGAGAGCAAAGAAAAAGCTTGAAGCCCAGTTAAAGGAAGTCGAGAACCGCAAGGTGACGCTCGAACCTGAAGACAAAGAAAAGGCAGCCAAAGCAGAAAAGTTCGCGAAGAAACTCAATTCGATAGAAACGGCATCAAGAGAATTGTCAAAGCTCAAGAAGTATGTAAAGATAGATGAGAATACAAAGAAAAAGATGACAGACATCGTCAGCATCCTCAACACATTGCTCAACAGTTAATAGTAGAAGAGCAATGTAATGACATAGTTCTGACCGCCGTCCCCTCGGCGATTAGATAAACACCCTCTTTCATATTGCCACCGGCACCCTACTTTACACCGATGGCAGACAAAAAACGGAACTGTTCTGAAAAAACGGAACTCAGTTCCGTTTTTTTGTTTGCGCTGCCAAATAAGGTAAAAAAGAGGATCTTAAAAAATGGCAAAAGCCCAGTGTTTATGCGGTTTACAGAAGTCATTCAATATGAAAAGAAAAACAGACGTCCGCAAAAAATTATATCATTATAACCGCATATAATTATATTGACAGCGCGTAAAAATGGTGGTATAATCTATACAGAAGAGAGGAACAGAACACCATGAAAAGATGCAAAACAAAGTACATGAACATATGGGACTGGATGAGCGAGGATAACGGCAGCACTTCAGAACAGCCTGCTCCCGAAAAGGCAGAGGCTCCCGCAACGCCCAAGCGTACAGTAAGGCGTCCGAGAAAGAAAAAAGAAGAGCCCGTAAAGGTCGAGCGCCCCGGTTTCTTCGTGAAAAGGATCAACGTGACAGCGGGCGAGGATATCACGATCATCGGAAAGAAGTTCGTGTGCGGCCCTAAGGCAGAATCTTACGATTCCGTAAAAAGTGCCAGAGCAGCCATGAAATCACAGTTAAATCAGGATAACGAGCTTTGTCCGGATCACATAATAAGATATGAGATCATCGACAGAAACGGTACCGTCATAGAACAGGAAAAGAAATGGAAGACAGAGGTCCTGAAGGTCAAGGGAAAGGACGGAACATGGAAGGTAAAGCTGTAAAGATAACGGATCTTGATGGTGTATACAGTGGCGGCGGAGTATGGACGTTCTTCGGGAAAGCGGACGGTACGGATTTTATGACCTTTGACGAGGGATGGACATTGTTACTCGACACATCCGGGCTTTCCGACATCGAGAATGCGTTTGATCCGGACTGGCAGGATAAACATACCGTGAAAGAGCTTGAAGGGCCGGAAAGGAACGCACACCTGAAAGCATTGCTCAGGAAAATGAAAAGTATATGCGATATGACATCTTACGAGATCCAGAGGCGCCGTGAGCGCTGGACAGCAGAATACGGATTCAGAGTGTAAAGGAGGATTTGCAATGCTCAAAAACGTATTTGTAATGCTTTGGGACGCTAAACAGGAGCGAATTACTAAAATACTCGGATACAAGGCCCCTTCCGCAAGGGTAGCTCTCGTCAATGCCATTGAGTATTATTACGGGGAGTTCAACACATGGAAGTATCCTCGGGACAACGACAAGATCTACAGCTCGCACCTTGTCGAAGGACGCCTTCTCTATGATATCTCTGACGATCTGACACTGTACACCGTAGAAGATTAGAGGTAAAGGAGACCGGTATGGACGCGATGGGAAATGGGTTCTCGTAAACCACTATATAGCGAAATGGATTGAAAAACGCAACGGCATAGCAGACTACTACGAATTAGGCGCTGCCGTAAAACTCCACTTTGACATGGATTCGGGCACCGCTGAGGCTTGCGTCCGTGATTACTTTAAAAGCATTCAAGAATAATGCGACGAATACTGAAGGAGACTATATGAAATTTATCACAAGCGTGGAACACAGGAACATTGTCGCGGATCACTACCTTGAGGATGGCAAGTTCATGATATGGTATCACACGAAAGACTTTAAAAAGACCGTAGGATTTGTTCAGATAAGGGGAATCAGGGAACCTCTTTCAGAGAACGAGCTGAAGCACCATATAGATAAGCTCTGGGAAGAGTATTACAAAACGAGGGAGGCGGAAATTTCCAAATGAGCGTTCGGACCGAAGACAAAGATATCCGTATCTGCCCTGATTGCAGGCGTGAAAGTGAAAGACACAGGATGCTTTACACAAGGGATTGCCACGGGATAACGATGAGGCTTCTCTGCGAGGATTGTTACCGAAAGGTCATGACAAAGGGTTATGACGGAGCATATTATTCAGATGCCGACGAGTGTATCGACAGTGATTACTAAAGGAGGAAAATATATGGCAGTTACAAGAGCGCGGAGCAGGAGAGGAGAAGATAACAATGGCAAGATTGCTTAAGTTCGGAACAGACAGAAAGTTTACCGAGGTCGTGATCGAAAAGTTTGAGGACCTGTACAAAGCGATCGGATGTGATCTGGTCGAACTCACAAGAAGAAAAGTTGGCGGAAAATACTTTGACATATATGTGGACGAAGAAGGGCTCCTGAAGGAAGCACCTGAAGTGACAGCCGTTAACAGGGACTGCGATTGTCCCCTTGTGGGAAGCCTCGTATTTGCCAACCGCGACGATGAAGGCGACGTAGACAGTCTCTCGGATAACGATATACGAAGGATAAAGGCGAGCACCGTCAGCATAGGAACGGCAAGCCCGGACGGTTTCGAGGGCATCACACGGGCAGTACTTGCGGATCTATAGAGTAGCATGGGTTGAGAGGAGAAAAAAATGGCAAGCATCAATGGGATAGGCCTTAAGAATGTCAGGACAGTCTTAAAGGCACACGGAAAGTCAGTATCAAAGGGAATAGTCACATACCTGGGGAACGACCTTGGCGTATGGGAACATGGAGAAGGCGCGGAACATGATCGCTATGGTTTTGACGAGCATCTTCTCGATAAGGAAGTGGACGATTTTATGGCATCGGAATATGCCGCTGCCGCGGACGCCGAAAAACCTGCCACCGACACTTTTATGAGCAGCTTGCTGAAGCTTTACAACATCGAGCGGAGCGCTGACAAAAGCTTCAGGATGGGACACAGGACCTACGTTGTGGCATCGAGCCGCCATTACTACCACGGGTACGCAAGCCCGGAACCGAAGCAGGTCGTCATGAACACGAAGTTCACGAAAGACTTCATAAACAAAATGGAGAGGTTCTACAATGACGGAGAAATGACCGTAAGAGCATATGACAGGAACACATCATTCGATGTCATCGCAGTGCCGACGTTCACACCGGAAGAGATACTGAGCGCGGTGGATGCATACACATGATTGTAAGCGCGTAAGCATACAGTGCGCCCCGGCCGAGAACGGAAAAGAGGGCAGAAGAGGGCAGAAGAGCGACATAAGCGTGTCCGCTTACATTGCCACCGTTTCGACAGTACATAGCCAAAGATCGCGTTCGGAGCATGGTCGGATAAGAGTAAAGAAAAAGCACCTGGCAAAAGCGGGTGCTCTTTTTATGTCTATCTTGCCGATATGCTGCGCATATACATTTCGTAAAGCGTCATATCGATATTGATTATCAGCAGAGTCTCCACAACTACGACAGCTATGAGGACCATGACAGCGGTCATACGTTCTATTTGGTCCTCTTTCTTTCTCCAGTTCCGGATCCATAATATCACATAACCGGCAATGAGGACAATGTAGACCGCCGACGCCGCCACGACGCTGACCGGCGCCATGAACATCCCGCGCGCATATAAGGCTTTGTCAATGGCGAGGAGGATGAAGGCCGTGCTCACTGTTAACGTAAGAGAGAGAAGGACAATGCCTATCCTCATCCATATCCCGCTGCCTCTCTTGTTCATGAAAAAGAGGATGTTCTGCATCCACATATATGTCATAAGGGCGATCCACAGGATCGTGATGACTAAAATTCCTACAGGTATCATAAGCTCCTTTCTCTGGAAAGATCTCCGCCTGCATTCGGCGTCTGTCGGCGTCTGCCGGCCGCTTTCCGACCGACCAAATTTCTCTCTCGGGAAAGATGAAATTATACATGGCCAAATTACGCACGAGAACGCCCCAAATTCGGCGTCGTAGTATTAAAACGATAAGATACACGTCCGAGGGCATATAAGAGCCAAAATGACACGCTAAACGCTCAAATTTCATAGGGTATGCCTTCGAGTTCAAACGTATCGGGATCATAAAAGCAATAATACACCCCGCTGCCGCGGTCATGCCCGTATTGTTCAAGGAATGATAAAGAGTCGTCCCTGTTGTAGTCGGAAGCGATACATATAAGGCTCATGCCATTTATCTTCCCCTTAAGTGCAAGGCCCGCGCGGTACCTTCCGCCAAGATCGAGGTCGATGTTCTCGATACACACATCCCTTCCGCCTACATGATAGCAGTTCCTGAACGCCACCTGACGCCGACTGCCGTCCGGAAGCTCCACTTCACATTCACGGTAGGTATCGTAAGTAAAGGGGAGAGCCTTCCTGAAAAAGTAGTAGAGGATCATCTCATCCATACCGGAGAGGAACGGCTTCACGGCATCTATCTCTTTCGTAAGAGGATTGGAGAGTACGAGAAGAGATAAGCCCCTTTCATATGCCCTGTCAAGGAAGGACATATCCGCTGCCGAGAGCATACTGTAGATATTCGCTCGGCGTCTTGAGCTGTCTCTCGTCTTACGCTCGCCGTCGGATCCCGAAAGCACTTTATCAATATCGTAAGCATGTACGCTTACACCGCCCGCCCGTCCGATGACGCCGTCCACGAACTTCCTGGTCGAGTCGAACATCGGATCATGAGTCGCCTCAAGGTATCTGGAAAGATCAGAGAGCAGGAGAGTGTGGGGCTCCATTCCCAGGACTGTTTCGATGACTGTGGCTGTCTCCTTAACCTTCCGGATGCACTTGGCGTCGGTCGGCGTCCGCTTCTGCGTCTGGACAGTGACAGGGTAGGAGATTGAAAAAGCAAGAGTGTAATCAACTATCTTTGGGAATGTAAGCATGTAAGCGAACACGCCCGTCTCATATTGTTCGAGCTTCCGTTTGAGGACGCCGAGCGTCTGATGCCCGGTGTCCTGTTCAATGACAAGATGATCCTGGTGCTGGGTAAGAGGAGAAAGGGAGTACACGGCATCGGCTTTCAGCACGGCCTTGGTGACGAACTTGCGGATCTTCTTCTTTTCCTCAAGCGTTACAAGCTCACCCGCTGAAAAGAAACACTCGGACTGATGCGTAAAAGGCGACTTGGAACGGAGAAGATGGATATACATATCCTTTGACGCCGTGCTGTGGTGTATCTCTTTTGAAACGCCACTGACAAATTCATCAACGACAGAAGCAATATACTCATAAGAATATGAGCGGTATCCGTATCTTGTGGCAAAAGGCGCCCTGAGACGTTCATCAGACGCCGAACATTTTGCAAAGGTATCGCTGAAGACCGAGATCGCATATCGGCGTCCCGCGGTGGTGAGAGAGAGGGCAGGGTAGTCCCCTTTTGGCAGTCTTTTCACAAGGCCCTTTTTGACATAACCGGACATAATGACTTCGACACTACTCGGCTTGACGCCGACCGAGAGATCGTAAAGCTGTACCTTCGAGATGACTTTATGCCTCAAAAGGAAAATGAAAAAGACGGTACGAAAATTGGCGTCGGGTTTATGGGCGTAGATCTGAAAAATCAGGTCAAAAATCTCAAGGCTTGCATCCAAGTCTGACAGAAAAATGCTCTCATTTTTGTCGCTCATGGAAGCTCCTCC
>JAEEGL012849641.1_pt1 | contig 26404 bp, 23 predicted proteins | sample 9134231 | NCBI WGS metagenome assembly JAEEGL01 (sample SAMN16246548, study PRJNA631951) | gut metagenome | biome: gut microbiome; feature: rumen; material: fiber-attached | host: Bos | place: Iran: Karaj | collected 2018-10
GCATCGCCGTTGTCGGACTGACATGCTGAAAACGATTGGCACTCGGTGCGACGAGCGGTTCTCCCGTTAAGGCAATCGCCCGACGAAACAGCGGCGCCTGCGGACAACGCACCGCCACGGACGCCTGCCCCGCAGTGACAATATCTGAAACGCACGCTTTTTTCTTCAAGACCAACGTCAACGGTCCCGGCCAAAACCGTTCTGTCAACGCACGAACCAACGGCGTCGTCTCGGCAACGGTTTGAAGTTGTTCGAAACCCGAAACATGCACAATCAGCGGATTATTCGTCGGTCGCTGTTTAACGGAATAAATCTTCCGTATCGTTGCTTCCGAAAACAACGGTGCCGCCAGCCCGTAGACGGTTTCGGTCGGCAATGCAACCGGTTCCCCGCGTTTCAGCCAATACACCGCTTCTTCAACGGAGGTTCCGACAATCGTTTCCATGGCTTATTAAGTTACATCCCGTTCCCCATTCGAAAGTGTGGCAAACATGCCGTCAACCGCGAGATTTTTCATGCCTTGTGCCTCGACAAAAAATATACACGGCACATCACGATTGCAGTTTTACGATTGCGGAGTTAGAATAAAGGTTGGTAGAAGGGATGGTTGATTAGCGTTGTTTCGCAGAACTGTGACTCTGTTGACTTTAAACGTCAACGGACAGCAATGGGAACGATCCTTACGGAGCAATGAACTGCCGACTGTCGTTAACGAACATGCCTCTTTGGCGCGTATTCGTTAAACGATCGTCCGCAAAAAAATGAAACGATGAAACGTTGGTTAAATTTGAAAACATTCGGCTGGACTTGTACGACGGTCGGATTGATCGGCACGATATTTTATTCACAAAACCTGATCACGCCGGCTTCCGTCCTATGGTTCATCGCGAACAGTTCCTTCACGGTGTATAATCTGATACAGGAAAAGCCGCAAATCGCACAAGCCGTCTTTTTCTTTGTGAATGCGATCTTAAATGCCATTCAACTGATGCATTAACCGAAGCTGATACTGCTAATGAACGGCTTTCAAACGCATAAAAGCGGTCTTGTGCGGTTGCCGAATCTACGTACGCTCAACATTTTCACCGCCGGAATAATATCCTTAACACTATACACACGGCGTGCTAAAAAGCACCCGACGGGTATCGAAAACCGCAAAAATAGAACACGCCAAAGCACACCCCGCCCCTTCCGGTTGCGCCAATCTTTAAAGCTTTCAAAACCCAATGGGAAGTCGCCTCAATTTCGACGACAATCAACCCATTCGCGAGGTATCAGAGCACTTGAAGCATGTTGCGCGCCTGCTTGACAATGCGCGTCAGATGCCGCTGTTCATGCGCCGTTAAGCGCGTCTTGCGTCGCGGCAAAATTTTACCCGTTTCCGTTACAAACCGCCGCAGTTTATCCGTATCGCGCCACGTCAATTCCAATACCGACGGACGCTGTTCTTTTTTGGTGTCATTCATGTCTGTCAACAAACAGCCTTATTGAAGATACTTTGATGTAAAATGCAAGCTCAAAACCGACGTTTCCGACAACATCACCCACAGGTATGCCCGAACCTTGCCTTTTGTTGCAAAAATACGTACAAAAAACTGTGTTCCACCGTAAACTTTTTAATAAAGAACAACTGCTTCTCTACGCAATTACCGATCGCACTTGGCTGAACGGAGGCTCTTTATACGAAGCGGTTGAGGAAAGTTTAAAGGGCGGCATAACCTGTTTGCAACTACGCGAAAAAGCCTTGGACACTGAACGTTTTTTGGGAGAAGCGCGACAACTGAAACCGCTCTGCCGGTCATACGGCGTGCCGTTTATCGTCAACGATAACGTCGATATTGCCTTAAAAAGCGATGCGGACGGCGTGCATATCGGGCAAAGCGACGACGATGTTTTTAAAACGCGGGCGCGTATCGGACGTGACAAAATCCTCGGCGTTTCCGCGTCAACCGTCATGGAAGCCCTCGAAGCCGAACGCGCGGGTGCCGATTATCTCGGCGTCGGTGCCGTTTTCCCGACGAGCAGCAAAAACGATGCGGAGAACGTTTCGCTTTCGACGTTGCGGGATATTTGCAACGCCGTTTCAATCCCCGTTGTCGCCATCGGCGGCATTACGCTTGAGAACGTTTCCTTATTAACCGACAGCGGTATTTGCGGCATTGCCGTCATCAGCGCAATTTACGCACAAAAGGATATTCGAAACGCCGCCCGACGATTGAGAACGGAAGCCGAAAGATGCTTCAGAAGTTGAAGCGAAAGCCTTTATATTTTCAATTTGCGTATATAAATTAAACATGAGGTGTTTTCAAAAACCTGCATGTGCTACAGTGAACATTTCACGACAACAGTGAACATTTCACGACAAATTTCCATCCGCCACGCATGCCATCACCATCCCGCACAATAACCTTTGACCTTCCAACCCGTTCGTTTCACATTATTTTCCGTGAAGACGGTTCTTACGATTGCCGGGAGCGATTGCAGCGGCGGAGCGGGCATCCAGGCCGATATTAAGACCATTCTTGCGAACGGAGCCTACGCGATGAGCGTTCTCACGGCGATGACGGCGCAAAATACGATCGGCGTGACCGCCGTTCAACCGTCAACGACGCAGTTTCTCGCGCAACAACTGGATGCGGTTTTTACGGACATTCCGCCCGATGCCGTCAAAATCGGCATGGTTTTTTCTTCCGATTTGGCAAGTGTCATCGGTGAAAGATTGCGCCGTTACAACGTCCGAAATGTGGTACTCGATCCCGTTATGGTCGCTTCGAGCGGCGCGAAATTATTGCAACCGCAAGCCGTCGATACATTAAAAAGGGAACTCTTCCCCTTGGCGCGCGTTATCACGCCGAACCTGCCCGAAGCCAAAGCCCTTTTTGTGAAGGAAATCCCCGACAAAATCGCCATGGAAGCAGCGGCAAAACAACTTTCGGACGCTTTCGGTTGCGCCGTGTTACTCAAAGGCGGACATCGTTCGTCCGACGCCGACGACGTTCTATGTGAACAAAAGCAATTGTATTGGTTCAAGAGTGAACATATTTCGACGAACAACACTCACGGAACCGGTTGCACATTGTCATCCGCGATTGCCGTTTTTCTTGCCGACGGTTGCGATTTACCGACTGCCGTGCAACGCGCCAAGGACTATGTAACGGGAGCGTTAAAGGCAAACCTTCGTCTCGGGCACGGTTGCGGACCGATCGCCCACGGGTGGAAATGGCAAAAATAATTTTAAAAGCATCAACCGGGGATGGTCGTTCCGGTAATCAATCGAGATAATCCCAACTGCCGTTACCACGCTTCCGAAAACGATTAACAATCAGGGAGTTTTGTTCCCAAAGAAATCCCGACAGACTTCGACATCTTTCGCAATTTGCCGTTTCAGTGCTTCCGGCGAAGAAAATTTTTGTTCGTTGCGGATTTTTCGGACAATTTCGACGGTAAGCGTTTGTCCGTAAAGATCACCCGAAAAATCCAACAGGTGTACTTCCGCCAAAGGGTGCATTGTGTCTTCAACCGTCGGTCTTATGCCAAAATTCATAATGCCGATGCCTCTGTCGGTCTTAACGGCGTACACGCCGTATGCCGGAGGCGAAATATCGGGCGGCCATTCGAAATTGGCAGTCGGAAATCCGAGAATAAATCCCAACCGTTTTCCGTGTATGATTTGACCGCTGACGATTGTATTTTTTGTACGGCTTGTGTCACGCATCCGTCCCCGAAAGCAAAAGAACAAAAAAACAACGCAAAAACCGCAAATAAGGGCAATAATGGTTGATTTTTTAAAACTCACGCTTTACTTTTTCCAATTCTTTATCGTAAGGCAATCCGAATTCGAACGACGTTTCCAAACAATTTTCGCATCCGTTCCCGATAACAAACGATTTTTAACGCCAAAGTTCCGATAACAACCGAAAGACAATCCTTTTTTCTCTGTTCCGATTCCGTTGCTTCTCTCCCCTTCGCCTTCCTCCCGCAATCATCGTTGACATTCACATCCGCATTCGTTTTCCTGAAGGCGGTCTATGAAGAGTGATTTGTTGCCCGTTTTGGAGTACATGGAGCACGAAAAAGGCATTGCGCGCACGGACATGATTGCTCTGATTGCCGAAGCCGTCAGCAGTGCCGCCAAAAAAAGTGCGGATTGCCGACAAACGGTACGCGTGGAAATCGATCCGAAAACGGGTGAATTGAAAGCGTGGGCGTCATTCAAAGTCGTCGATTCGGTGACCGATCCCGATGGCGAAATTCACGTTACGAAGGCACGGCAACAAAATCCCGACATTGCTTTGGGTGACATTTTCGAACAGCCGATCGATCCGTCCGTTTTGGGGCGTATCGCTGCCAAAACCGCACAACAGCTGATCATGCAGCAGGTGCGTTTTCACGAAAAACAGCACATTTACGAACAATTTCGCAATCGCATCGGCAGTATTCTTTCGGGCGTCGTGCGCTTTCAGGAGCGCGGCAACATCACGATCGATTTCGGCAAAGCGGAGGGGACGCTGTTTCGCAACGAAGCGATTTGGAGCGAACATTTTAATCCCGGCGACCGTATCACCTGTTTATTGCAGGGCATTAAGGAGACACCGCGCGGTCCCGAGCTGATGCTGACGCGGGCGCATCCCGATTTTATCAAGGCGCTGATGACGTGCGAAATCGCGGAGTTGGCGGACGGTCTGATTGAAATTAAGGCGATTGCGCGCGATCCGGGATTTCGCACAAAACTCTGCGTAGACACGCACGATTCGCGCATCGATCCGGTCGGTGCCTGCATCGGTTCGCACGGTTCCCGCATTAAAGGTGTTCTAAAAGACCTGGGGCAGGAAAAGGTCGATGTGGTGCGTTATTCCGACGATATCCGAACATTGGTATTGGAAGTCGTACGCCCGGCGATTCCGCAGTCGTTGCACATTGATGAAACTAACCGCGTTGTTTCTTTCAGTCTGGAGGAAAAGGATTTTGCGATTTTTGTCGGCAAAAGCGGTCGAAATTTACGGTTGGCGTCGCGTCTGATCGGCTATGAAATCCAAGTCGAGCACCTGCAACGCGTCGGTTTGAATTTCGAAGATAAAAGAGCGCAGGCGGTTCAGGCATTGTTGCAACTGAACCTTTCGGAAGCCGTCGCTGAGCGTTTGGTGGAGGCGGGGATTACGGACACGGAAACGCTTGCCGAAGCGTCCGAAGAGGATTTGACCGCCGTCGGTCTGACATCGGAAGAAGCCCGGGCGGTTCTTGCGACGGCAAAAGAGAAAGCCGCATCCTGAAAAAACGATGAACGAACAAAAGGTCAGGCTTTACATGATAGCGCGCCGATTGGGCGTGTCGAATGAAGTTTTGATCGAAAAACTGCGCGCCGGCGGGATATTCGTCAAAGGTGCCGCCGACCTTGTTTCGGATCGCGAGGTATTTGCGATCTGGGAAAAAGTTCGTTCAAAAGATACCCAAACGGTTCCATCCGCAAAGCAGAGCGCCTCGAGCGTACGCCTTCCGGCACCGCGTGTTCCGCTTCGTTCGTCGCAAGCACCGATTTTACCGCGACCGCCATTGTCAAGCGCACCGAAACCGCCTCTGTCGGCGATCCAAAAGGTTCCGATGACGTCGAAACCGCCTTTGTCGCCCGTTGCGGGTTTCGGTCCTCAAAGACCGTTAAAAAATACTCCGCCGCTGACGGCACCGAAGCCTCCGCCTTTACTTTTTAAACCAAAACCGTCGGTCGCGCCGAAGTTAAACCCGTTCGCGTCCTCGGGAGCGGGAATGTTTGCGCCAAAACCGAATGCGTTCGGTGCGAAACCGAATGTTCCGCCGACGTCGGTCGTATCTTCGGCAACGGTGAAACCTTCGTTATCCGCGCCGAAACCGCCGCCGCTGATGACTTTTTCGAAGCCGAAACCGCTGACGGCACCGCCCGTTCCGACGGATTTGTTTCGGCGACCGAAGGTCGAAGAGGAGTCGTCGGAGCCGATTAAGAAAAAAGCGCTTTCGGTTAAGCCACCGCTGGTATTGCGCGAACTGGCGATGTTGTTGGACGTAAAACCGTTCCGTTTGATTTCCGAGCTGATGCAACAAGGCATTTTCGCCTCCATCAATCAGGTGATGGACGAAACCGTTGCCCAAAAGCTGGCAGCAAAGCACGGCGCGGAGTTGATTTTCAAACGTCGCACGCAGGACAATATCGTACAAAAGCCGAGGGAAGCACCAAAAATCGACGAATCAAAATTGCTGGAACCGCGCCCGCCGATTGTGTGCATTCTCGGACACGTGGATCACGGCAAAACGACACTTTTGGACACCATCCGCGAAGCGCATGTGGCGGCGAAGGAAGCAGGCGGCATTACGCAACACGTCGGTGCTTATCAGGTAGAGGCGAACGGCAAAAAAATTACCTTTCTGGATACGCCCGGGCACGCCGCTTTCTCGAAAATCCGCCAACGCGGCGCAACGGTAACCGACATTGCCGTGTTGGTGGTGGCGGCGGACGATGGTTTCATGCCGCAGACGGAGGAGGCTCTGCGGTTCGCGCAAAAGGAAAACGTCCCCGTGGTGGTGGCGATCAATAAAATCGATGCCAAAGGCGCCGATTTGGATCGCGTCAAACAGCAGATGCAAAAGCACGGTATCATGTCGGAAGATTGGGGCGGACAAACGCTCTGCGTCGGTATTTCCGCGCTGAAAGGCACCAACGTCGATCAGCTGTTGGAGTTGATTCTGCTTCAGGCGGAGATGATGGATTTGAAAGCCAATCCGCAGGGCGCGGCGGAAGGCGTTGTCATCGAATCTCGCATCGAAGCGGGGCGCGGTGCGACGGCAACGGTGATTGTTAATAAAGGCACGTTGCGTTCCGGCGATGCATTGGTGTGCGGTTCCTGCGTCTGTAAAGCCCGTGCATTGCTGGATGAAAACGGCAAAACGCTTAAAGAGGCGCGACCGTCAACCCCCGTTCAGGTACTCGGCTGGTCGGATGCACCGACGGCGGGCGCAACGTTTCATGCCGCCAAGAACGAGAAAGAAGCCCGTCGGGAGGCGGAAGAAGCGGCACGTACCGAACAAGTCTCCGAAACGGGCGATGCGCGTAAAATTCAAAGCGTCGAAGAGTTAATGGCGGCGCTGGATGCGAAAGAGCAAAAGGTTCTGCGCGTGATTATCCGCGGCGACGTCCACGGCAGTGTCGAAGCATTGGTTGATTGTTTATCGGCAATTCAGAGCAAAAAGGTGGATTTGGCGATTGTGGATTCGGGCATCGGACAGATTACGCTCAATGATATTCACCTGGCGCACGCTTCACAAGCGGTCATTGTCGGCTTTAACACAAAGCTCGAAAACGGTGCACAGGCGGCGGCGAAACACGACGGCGTACGGATTTTGCAACATAATATCATTTATGAACTGATCGATGAGGTCAAAAACGCCATGCGCGAACTGCTTGATCCCGAGTGGTCGGAGAATAAACTCGGTTCGGCAGAAGTGCGACAACTGTTCACGGTGGCAAAACGCTCGATTGCCGGTTCTATGGTAGTTGCCGGGAAGATGGTGCACGGCGCGTTGGCGCGGTTGGTTCGCAAGGGGCAGGTGTTGGCGGATACGAAAATCATTACCCTGAAACGCTTCAAGGACGATGTGAACGAAGTCAAATCAGGGTACGAATGCGGCATCGAACTCGGCAACCTGTCGGAACCCTTGTGCACAGGCGATGTCATTGAATGCTACGAAAAGGTTTCGAAACTGCCCGATCTATGAAAACCTTTCGGCTCATCCGCATCAACGAACTGCTGAAACGCGCCATCGGCGATTATTTGCGGAAACACTATACTGCGGAAGCTGTCAGCATCACGATTACACAGGTTAAAACCGTCGACGATTTAAAGAAAGCAGATGTTTATTTCTCGGTGTTTCGCCCGGAAGATCGTACCTCGGCATTTCAATTCTTAAAAAAAGAACGCAATCATATCCAATTCGGCATCAGTAAAGAAGTGTGCTTAAAATATACCCCGCAATTGTTTTTCGTTTGGGATGCGCTGTTGGAGAAAACGCATCAGACGTGGAGGGTTTTGAGGGAGGTGGAGGAGGGAAATGAATAAGAAGAATAAAAGAGATAAGCAATAGCTTTGGACAGTATTTTGAGATATCTCTTCCTGACTTATCGCTCGGAAATCACTTCTTCACTCTGGTGAATTTCCTAAAAAATGCTTGGAATTCTTCCCCCAGTGTATCCCTATCAGAAATGAAACACTTCCTATCCCTGTTGAACACCAATAACCAGTCCCTTCCAACCACCTCAGACTGGCAATCCCCCTCCTGCCTTTTGAAAGCCGATTTACCCGAATCCGGTCTAGACTCTAACGATCTTTACACGCTCGGCGAACGTACTTTTCAAAACGGCGAAGTTGCGTTTTTGACGGTCGCCGGCGGTTTGGGGACGCGGATCGGATTTGACGGTCCGAAGGGGCTGTTTCCCGTGACGCCCGTGATGGGGAAGGTACTATTTCAGGTGTTTGCGGAAAAACTGCGCGCTTTGAAACGACGTTACGGGCGCACGTTTCACTGGCTGATCATGACGGGGAAGGAAACCGATAAAGCCACGCGGGAAGCGTTTCGGAAGCATGCGTGGTACGACGAGGCATATCTGCATATTTTCAAACAGGGCACGTTGCCGGCGTTTTCAACGGACAAGCAACCGTTGTTGAACGAAGACGGCAGCATCGTTTGTCTGCCAGACGGACACGGCGGGGTTTTTAAAGCACTGAAACAAGCCGACTTATTGTCGTTGCTCGAAACCAAAGGTATTCAAACGCTTTCGTACTTCCAGGTGGATAATCCGCTGGTTCGTTTGGATGATGCGCTGTTTTTGGGTGCGCATCTGCATCAAAAATCGGAATTTTCGACCAAAGTCGTTGCAAAAGTGCACCCGGAGGAGCGCGTCGGGCTGTTCGTTCAGGACGGGGATCGACTGCGTTTGGTCGAATACAGCGAATTTCCACCGTCGTTGCAGTCGGCACGCAACAAAGACGGTTCATTGAAGTATCGGTGGGGCAACACCGCCATTCATCTTTTGTCGACCGACTTTGTTCAAGCCTGCGCGAACCGAGAACTCCCGTACCACGTTTGCCGCAAGAAAATAAAAGCCTGGGATCCGATTTCAAAGACCGTGCAAACAATCGAGGGCTTGAAACTGGAACATTTTATTTTCGACGCCCTGCCGCAGGCGAACAATCCGCTTCTGTGGGAAGTCGCGCACGAAGAAGAATTCAGTCCCGTCAAAAATGCGACCGGCAACGACACGCCTGAAACGTGCCGCCGCGATCAAATTAACCGCTGGTTGCGTTGGCTGAAGGCGGCGGATCCGACGTGGCTTAAGGAGCAACTGAAGGAAAATCCCGAGCCGACGGTTGAAATTTCGCCGCTTTTCGCCGATAATAAAGATGACTTTTTAAGCGCATGGAAGCGACTTCCCGAAAAACCGAAAACCCTGGACGGGTGCTGTCTGTAGAAACGCTCGTTCAAACATTGCAAACCGCCGCCGAAAAACGGCTTTTGACAGACACAACCGTCGAAAACGCGACCGAATTCCTGTGTACGCGAAACCTGCCGGCTTGGGCGATTGCGAGCGTATCGGAATTGGTGCAAAACGAACAGTGGGAAGAGCTGAACAATCGCTTTTATAAATCGCTTACCTTCGGAACGGCGGGCATTCGCGGACGCACCGTCGGCACGGTTCCGACAAAGGTTGAAAAGCAAGGCTCGACCTGCATCCGTGCCGCCGTCGGTTCCGCCTGCATGAACGATTTCAATGTGATCGCCGTTACGCTGGCGTTATTTAAATACTGCGAGAAAACGTTGAGGGCAAACGGTGCATTTCCAACAAACCCGCGGCTGGTGATTGCGTACGATTCGCGTCACTTCTCGGAACACTTCTGCGAGTTGACGGCATCCGTTTGGAGTGCCTGCGGCGGCGATGTTTATTGTTTCAACAGCCCGCGTTCCACGCCGCAACTGAGTTTTTCGGTGCGTTGGCTGGGAGCGACCGCCGGGGTGATGATTACCGCCAGCCACAATCCGTTTTACGACAACGGTTACAAAGTCTACGGTCCCGACGGAGCACAAATCGACGAAGCGCAGGCCGCCGCCGTTACGCGGGAACTGCAATCCGTCGCGTTAATCGATACGTTGCCGTACACGGAAATACTTTATACGGAAAACGTCTTTTACCTTTCGCATAAGGCGGATGACGCTTACATGAGCACCTGCCGAGACGTTCTCATCGATCCGAAGCTGTTTCGGGAGCGGAAGGGAACGCGCATCGTGTACACGCCGTTGCACGGAACGGGCTCCGTTTGTATCCTGCCGCTGTTAAAGAAATTTTCATGGGAGCCGCATGTCGTTGAGGAACAACTTCCCACGGACGGAGCGTTTCCGACGGTCGCGTCACCCAATCCCGACAATCGCGAAACCCTTGCCCTTGCGTTGCGGGACGCCGAACGCACGCACGCCGATGCGGTGATTGCCACCGATCCCGACGGCGATCGCATGTCGATGATGATGAAGGATACCGACGGTCGTTGGCAGTTGTTAAACGGTAATACGATTGCGATTTTGCTCGCCGAATACCGTTATACGCATCTTGCGAAAGATCTGCCGACGGAACGTTTGGCGATCTTAAAGTCCTACGTCACAACGCCCCTGTTAAATGCCTTTGCCGAAAAGAATAACTTAAAGTGCGTTGAAACCCACACGGGCTTCAAATGGATCGGCGCGAAATTGAAAAAATACGAAGAACAGGCAAAGGAAGCGCTCTTTCTTACCGAAGGTCTTTGTTTGGATTATAAACGTTGCACGTACGAAGCGCGACGGCGTTTGCTCGGTCAACATTCGAGTGTTTTGCTCTTGGGCGCGGAGGAAAGTTGCGGGTTTTTGACAAACGACGCCGTTCGTGATAAAGATGCCAACGCCGCAGCCTTAATGGCATGCGAACTGGTCGCGTATTTGAAAGCCGAAAACATCCGTTACACGGAGTATCTGGATCGTATTTACCGCAAGTATGGTTATTTTCATGAGGATTTGCTGAGTTTCACTTTCGAAGGTGCGGCGGGGCTTGAAAAAATCAAAACCCTGATGCGTTCCTATCGACAGTGTCCGCCTGCAACCTTCGGCAACACGCATGTCATCGAAACCATTGATTTCCTGAACACGGAAAAGATGCGGGATGCGGACGGCGATGCGGTTCCGCCGAGCAACTTTATGAAGTTTCGCCTTGAAAACGATTGCACCGTCGCCGTTCGCCCGAGCGGCACCGAACCGAAAATCAAATTTTACCTGTTCGGCGAAGGGAAAGTCAAAGAAGGCAATGATTTAAACCGTATCAAGCGCGATGTCGCGGAACGTTTGAATACCTTAAAAGAAGTCCTCAAAAATGACGTTTTGGGACGGACGAAGTAAGCAAAAGGAACCCAAATTCGAAGGGGATAGTTCTAAAACTTACTTCTTCTCTTTAACGAACCCCTGCGTTTGTTTGCTTTTGAAGATACATAAACCACCACCGAAATTCGTTATAACCTTACCGTCCACAACGAACTCGCCTTTACAGGAAGCTTCCAGCAACTCCTTTGTTGACAAATCTATCGTCAAATAAAGATTAATATTCAAATCTGTCAGGCGTTTTGTCCATTTTTCGGTACGAAACCTCCTTGCTCCGTTATCTTCATAATGATCTTGTGTAATCCGCAACATAAATGTCACCGGCTCCTTGCTCACCGGATATCCGCCATGTTTACCATGGCACAGGCATCTGCACTTCGCGTCCGCAAAACGCTCCCGATATTTCGCGAACATATTCTCAAGTGCCTGCTGCTGCCGCATATAATATCGACGTTCTTCACACCTGTCACGAACTTGACGTGCGTCGTCAAGATCGACCTTCCGTTTCTCAAACTTATCCGACAACTCACATAACCTCATAAAATGCTCCCAAAGAGGATGTTGACGTGCTTTTGAAGCGAATATATCACCCAATTCCTTAAATAAAACATCTCCTGCCCGGCGAAATCTATCCCTATCCATGGAATAATAATTGGAAACATTAAACTCAGCCAAAGCGTCCCATAAAGGATTCCATCGTTTTTCCTTTCGCATATACTTTTGGCATCCTATTCGTATGAGTTGTATTCGCTCATACAACTCGTCCTGTTCATTTAAACAACTCTCGTAATGCTTCTGAGCATCTTGAAAATCTTTTTCTACTTCTTCTTCCTGAAGAAAATACAGGGGTTTAACCCACTTGTCATACCTCTCCGCTAAAAAACAGTACGTCGGCAATTCGATTTCATGAAAAATGGAGGTATAAATCTTTTCTTCCTCATCACGCGCCTTCTCAAAAAGCGCACGGGAAAGATCTTCTCCAAAGACACCTTTCAAAAACTCACCGCTCACAAAGAAAGGCACAACTTCAGCCATTTTTAACCGGTCAACACACACTTTCAGCCTGTCGGTAAACTCTCGCGGCAAAGAATCAAAATGACATGCAACAAAATCACTCCATCGACCTTCTTTCAACACCATTTCATCTTTTTGCGGCCAAATCAACCCGGGACCTGTCCATTTTTCCTTCCCCAACAGTATTTCTTTTTTCCCAAACCCATCTTTCGCAAGGTATGAATCCAATTTGCACCAAGTATCCAACAAAGCAGGAGGAGAACCATCCGCAACGGGTTTGCCGTCTTTATCAAACGTTACGCCCAAACATTTCAACAAATCTTTCCCGTCGGGATATTGTGCATAAGAAGAATGCACACCGACAAACGACATGCCGATGCAAAATAAATATGCTAATAATTTTCTCATACCAACAAAACTCAGAATAATTTTGTTTCGGAAGAAAAATTTTTACAAGCAAAAAAATAATGACTTGCTTATCGATACAACGCGATCGTTTCAAAGGAAAAAATCGTTGTCTGTAATTTTTCGTCCCAATGTTTCTTTTTTTGAAAAACACTCGTGTTTTTGATATAATTTTTTTATGAAACGGCTGGTGTTGTTGCGACACGGCGAGAGCGTTTGGAACCTGGCTAATCGTTTTACCGGCTGGACGGACGTGGATTTATCGGAAAACGGAAAAGCGGAAGCCCGAAAAGCGGGAGCGTTACTGAAAAAGTATGAATTTCCCTTTGACCGCGCCTACTCATCCGTACTCAAGCGCGCCATCCGCACCTTGTGGATCGTACTCGACGAATTAAATGAAATGTGGCTTCCGACCGAACACGACTGGCGGCTGAACGAACGCCATTACGGTGCGTTGCAGGGTCTTAATAAAGCCGAAACCGCCGTTCAATACGGCGAGGAACAGGTGCATTTGTGGCGTCGCAGTTACGATATACCTCCGCCTTTGTTGGAACCGTCGGACGAACGTCACCCGAAGAACGATCCGCGTTATGCCGACATTCCCGTCGAACAACTGCCGTGCGGCGAGAGCCTCAAAGACACTTTGCATCGCCTGTTGCCTTACTGGCATTCAACCCTTGCGCCCGCTTTGAATGCGGGGCAGAAAATTCTCATCGTCGCCCACGGCAACTCCCTGCGAGCTTTGGTGCAGTATCTGGACAACCTTTCCAATGACGAAATTCTGAACCTCAACATCCCGACGGGCGTCCCGCTGGTATATGAATTGGATGAAAATTTGAAGCCGATAAAGCACGGGTATTTGAGGGAAGAGGGAATAAGACGGGAAATATAACGCATACTGCACCAACAGGTATTTATTTTGAAGCTTTACTCAACACACAACAACCTGTTCCTCGTCTAATGTTTTTAGAATAAACAAAGAGATAATAACAACCGATTGATTTTGGTAGTATGAACCAAATCACGCTTCACTTTTTTAATCCAACATAACACAGCCATGAGCATTTTTTTTCAATCTCGCACCATCACTGGATAAGTATCGCAAACGATAGCCAGCAATTAACGATCAATTGTCATTTCAATATACACAAACTCGACAAATGACTGTTTCAACATAACCGTCATTTCGCCTTAAAATCGATTTTTTCCTTCACCACCTCAGCCAAAATTCTAGTGGAGTATTAAATTTTTCATACTGTCAATCAATTTTTCCGAAGTTTACGATTACTTTTCCAAAATGACGAAGATAGCCAAAAACGCATCGACGAAATTTGTGTTTCCGCGGATTAAACCTTAAAGTACGCACATCTACATTCTCTGGGACAGGAACTGATCTCATATCTGGTATATACAGCTGTCTGCATTTGTTGGGTTATGATGATTCACCTGAAGACAATCGATGGATAATACAGAAAATGCAACAAAAAACATCGCAGCCTTTAGCCAACCAATCCGTCAAAACACTCAGAATGGCGCAAGGGAACTCTATCGCGTGAAGTCCCCTTTACGCTACTCCATATGCTAACCGTTCTTCCGCTTAAAAAGACAATCTTACGACTTCAAATATACCTCAGCGCTATCCAAACACCTGCAAAACTCCCAAAGTTCCTTTATTTTCCCTCCGCCCCCTCTAACTCATAATTCGAATACACCGCCTTCACATCCTCGATGTCTTCCAGGCGCTCGGTCAATTTGCTGAGCTTTTCCGCCGTTTCTTTATCGTTCACGGGAACTGTGTTGAGCGGCAGGTACACCAACTCGGCGGCATCAGGTTCCAACTTCGCTTCTTCAAAGGTTTTTGAAAGCGTATAAAAGTCAGTTACGGCACAGGTGACCTCGTAATGATCTTCTTCGGTGACAATATCCTCCGCGCCGGCTTCCAGAGCCAATTCCATCAGTTTCTCTTCGTTGATTTTGTCTTTTGCGATGAGAAACTGTCCTTTGCGCTGGAATGTGAACGCCAATGCACCCGAGTTTGCCAAATTACCGCCGCATTTGGTAAAAGCGTTGCGCACATCCGAAACCGCGCGGTTTTTGTTGTCGGTGGTCACTTCAACCATGAAACCGACGCCGTTCGGACCATAGCCCTCGTAGGTCAATTCTTCGATCTGCGCGCCTTCGATTTCGCCCGTTCCTTTCTTAATCGCACGCTGAATGTTCTCGTTCGGCATATTGGCGGCTTTTGCCTTCGCCAGAACGGTACGCAGCTGCGGATTGAAATCCGGATTGCCGCCGCCCGCTTTGACGGCGAGCGTAATTTCCTTGCCGATCAGACTGAACGTCTTGCCGCGCTTCGCATCCGTGGCGGCTTTGGCGTGTTTAATGGTTTTCCATTTGCTGTGTCCGGACATAACTCAAACTTTCCGCTGTTGCAACGCATCCGACGTCGGTCGTCGATACGTAAGCTTATTTTGGATAATCGTGAACAAATTCTGCACCGTCCAGTAGAGCACCAACGCCGCCGGGAAATTGTAACAAAAGAACAGAAAAATGAACGGCATCAGCATAAAAATCTTCTGCTGCGCACTGTCCGTCGACGGCATGGGCGTAACCTTCATCTGCACCACCATCGTCACCCCCATCAACAGCGGCATGATGTTGATCGGAAAGGAGCCCAAGTAACCGACGGTGTCCGGCATCGACAAATCTTTAACCCACAAAAACGGCTGGAAGCGGATTTCGGATGCCGAACGCAACATATAATAAAGACCGATGAAAATCGGAATTTGGACAACCGCCGGCAGACAACCGGACGCCGGATTGACGCGATTTTCCTTAAAAAGTTTCATGGTTTCCGTCTGCAACTTCTGCGGATTATCCTTATACTTCTCGCGCAACGCTTTCAAAGGTTCCTGGATAGTCGCCATTTTCTTCGAAGAGCGCAACTGCATTTGAGTAACCGGCCACATCAGCAGTTTAATGATAACCGTCAGAATGATAATCGTCCAACCCCAATTATGAACCGCCGAATGAATGCCGTGCATGGTCATCAGCAGAACCTTGCTGACGGCACCGAAAAAACCGAACTGCATCAGCTCGTCCTGCCGTTGCCCCATATGCTCCAACAACAAGTAGTCCTTCGGACCGACATAGTATGTTGCGCCCACAACCGTCGACGGTTGTGTCAACTCGAACTTCAAAAAACCCTGCATCGATGACCGTTCGCCTTGCTTCAACGGAAACGAAAAACAGCCGATCGCCGGCGTTTTCGGCGTCAGAATTGCCGTAAAAAACTGATCTTTTAACGCACCCCACGTACAGGACATATTCGCCTCAAAATACGGATGTGCCTCGTGCCCGCCCAACCCCAAAAAGCCGTTGCTTGCTTCAAAATCCGCCAAACGTTTGCAATCCATGCTTTTGCCGTCGTAAGCACAGAAATTCAAGTGCTCTCGATACTTATCGCCGGGCATTTCAGGCATTACACCCAACGAAATCCACAGCGGATAAGGTTTATCGACGCTTTCGTCCCCGCTCAACAACCGCATCACCGAAATTTCCGTTTGGATTAGATAAGGATTTTTCGCCTTCGAGGATGGTAATTTATAACCGCGAATAACATCCGTACCGTCTTCGAGGACGGCGCGAAATTGAATAAAATCATCGCTTTGTTGCGTAACGGCGAACGATTGCATCCATAAGTGCTCCGCATCCCGTCCGATTACCAACGCGGGCAACGCAACTTCCCGATTAAAAACATACGGCGCATCGGAATCGCGTTCGGCGGGGAATTTTTTTAATTCAACCGTACGAATTCCGCCGCCGATCGTTGTAAAGGTCACCCTGACGGCATCGTTTTCCAACACAATCAGCCGTTCGCCGGTCGGTTTCAAAATCGGCAGTTGAAATTCGGAACCGTTTGAAAGTTGCAACGATGTCGGCGCAACATCGGATTTCGGCTGTAACCCTTCCGCATTCGCCACCTCTTCATCCGCCGCCTGCGATTGTCTCAAAATCGCCTGCTGTTGCAACTGTTTCCCCTGGTAAATAAACAGCGAAAATGCGCCGAAAAGACACAGCAGACCGAAAACGAGATTTTTCTTATCCATACTTTACGGCACGGGATCCCAACCGCCGCGACCCCACGGCTGGCAACGTAGCAAACGCTTTGCAATCAAAAAGCATGCCGTCGGTAGATGGTATTTCCCTAAACATCCCAGCGCATACTCGGAACAGGTCGGGCGAAAACGACACTCGCATTGGAGACCGAAGGTAATTCTCAATGCGTACTGCAACGGCGACAAAAACTTCTTATATGCCCGCACCGCGACACACAGCCAAAACGTCAAAAGCCGCTCCGCGGAACGCAATGCGAACATCGAAGGCACCTTAACCCAACGCCAAATATCCGACGACCGAAACACACCTGCTCCATCTTTTGTGTACATCCGACTTTTCAGTGTATCCTCCGCTTTTTTACCCGCATTACGGAAACAAAACCAACCGTCGTCCCTCAAGATACAACATCACACCCCGGCGAACTCGCGCCATACACATCACACTCGAAGCAATAAATCGCGGAAGTTTTCGCATACAACGGCACTTTCTTTCACATCCGAACATCCAACAACCGCGCCCGTTTCAGCCCGCCTGCTTTGATACCGCCTCCAAACGCACACGTTTCCGAATATCTTCCCCGAGAAGCTTTCGAAGTTTTTCAAATCCCTCACGCACGCGTACCTGAAGTTCCGCAAAAGACCACCGTGCCGCCTGCGGTTGCGTTGCGATCCACACCGCGTCACACGGAATGGGTACTTTTTCACGAAACAGCTCAAAGAACGTACGCATGCGCCGCTTAAAGCGATTGCGAACGACTGCCGAACCGATTTTGCGCGAAGCTACAACACCCATGCGATGCGTTTCGGAAACAAACGGTCGACCGTACACCACAAGCCCCTGCAAACGAACTTTCACGCCGTCGCGATACAACGCACGAAAATCATTGCTCCTTCGCAGTCGGTTGTCCCGTTTCACACATTCCGTTTCTTATACCTGCGTCAATTTGCGACGACCTTTGCGACGGCGCGCATTGATCACGGAACGACCGCCCTTGGTCGCCATTCGCGCCCGAAATCCGCACATGCGCACGCGTTTCAACTTCGATGGATGATACGTTGGTTGCATAGTAGCCTTACTGTCAAAAAAATTCGGCGTTCACGCAAGCTCAATTTCGAACTTTAACCGTCCGTCTCTTTTTTTCATTCGACCACACCGCACACCGCCTGCGACAAAAGGAAAAGCGGTCTTAAAGGAAGAGAGGAGAGAAAAGAAGAGGAAGGGGAGAAGAAAGAAAGAAAGAAAGGCAAATAGGCAGGAAGAACACTTATGGGAACACGAGCAACAGCGCGGACGTACCTCTCAAAGCAACAATGCAACAAAGCACTCCGCTTTCGAACGACCGCCGCGGCGCATTTTTTCACGCCTTCCAATGCAATTTCCGGCTCACCGCAAAGCTTACATTTGCCTCGCCAGCCAGTTTTGCAGACCGATCTTCGCAATCAATTCCGACTGCAACGCCATCCAATTCAAATCTTCCTCTTCGTCCTTCAAATAGGCTTTCAACAGATCCGCCGTTGTCAGGTCATCCGACAGTTTTTGAATGTCCCGACGCAACATCTCAATACCCTCTTTGGAAACCATCATCTCCGACCGCAGATATGCTTCGACACTATTGTGAACAGGAACGGCTTTTGTCGCTTCAACGGTCAAAAATCCGCCCAAATCCAAAATTCGATCGAGCATTTTATCGACCCAACCGGCTTCCTCAACGGCGTGTTCCGCGTACTTTTCGCCCAACTTTTCAAACCCCTGTGCCGCAAACACCTTCCCTTGCACTTTATGCGCAAACGCCTGCGTATTCAGCTCGTTCGCATAATATGACAATATCTTGACGGATTGATCCTTATCCATGCCTTTAAACCATAAAAAATCGCCGCTCGTTGCAAGCCGTAAAACACACTTTCTGCAACTGCCTCGGGCGGAAATCAAACATCCGAAAATAAAAACTTCCGAAAATTCGTAAAAACAACGAAACTATTCTTTTATAATCCTTAATCAAGGCAACGTACTCCGAAAGAAGAGATGCGAAACAGTTGGCGGAGTGAGCACAATAGAAACGGAAGCAATTCGCACGGTTAAAACAACTCTGCAATATACCGAAGCATACGCGGCGTTTTCGGTTCAGCGATGTGTTATTCGGATCGATATTGTTTTAAAAACATCGAAACATTAAAAACAGACACGCTCCGACCGTCGGAAACAAGGGCAAAAAAGAATTTTCCGGGACACGTTTCCCAAACGAACGCGGTTAAAAACAATCAATCTCTTTTAAGCCCCCCATTTGAGCAAAAGCCGTTTAACAGAAAGTTCTGCGTTTCGATAAAAACCGCCCTAAACCCCTTTTGCCTCTGTCGGAGCTATCTGCGTATCGTACAGTTTCTTCAAAATATACCGCGGACGTCCCTGGGCAATTTGATACGTTCGCCCGACGTATTCGCCGATGAGACCGATGCCGACGATGGCGACACTGACCATGAAGAATAAAATCGCAAACAGCGTAAAAACACCCTCCGCTTCCGGACCGATGAACAAATGTCGCCCGAGCATATACAAAACCAACAGAAAACTTCCGCCCGCCAGCGCGAACCCAAACAGCGTAAAAAACTGCAACGGCACCAGCGAAAATCCCGTCATCAAATCGAAGTGCGTGCGCAGTAAATAATACAGTCCGTATTTAGTCTTTCCCTGAAAACGCGGCGCATGTCGCATGCCGATTTCCGTGTAACGCGCGGCAAATTTGTATGCCAATGCCGGGATGAACGCCGTGTAATCACCGCAGTGCACAATCGCATCGACAATCGACCGCTTATACGCGCGCAACATACACCCTTGGTCGGTCATGCGAATGTCGGTAATTTTCCCGCGAAACTTGTTGTCCAGCTTCGACGCCCAATCGCGCCATTTGGCATCGCGACGCTTTCCGAGCCGCCAACTGCCGACGTAATCGTACCCTTCGTCGATTTTCTCCAACAACTTCGGAATTTCCTCGGGCGGATTTTGTAAATCGGCATCCATGGAAATTACCCATGCGCCGCGTACATGCTCAAATCCCGCCCAAAGCGCATTGTGGTGCCCGAAGTTGCCGTTAAAGTCTAAAATTCGAAAGGCATGCGGATATTGCTTCTGCCATTGCAACAGTTTCGCCAGCGTCCCGTCGCGGCTCCCGTCGTTGACGGCAACAATTTCAAAGGTGCGCTTCGATGCCTCTAAAACTTTCAACAAACGCGTACATAATTCGTCCACGTTCGGTTCCTCGTTGTACATCGGAATGACGATCGACAACTGCGGAATGTCCGCCTGTGCCGACAGGGAAACATCACCCGACGCATTATCGGGTTTCGAAATATGCATTGGAGAAGGCATCACGGACAATTACAATATAACGTAAAACACTCGTTCTTCGTCAACGGATAAAAACCGTACTCGCGCATCCGACCTTCGAATTCGGGAATACAAATGTTCTTCACGATCGCATAACAGCTTTTTTTCTCCTTCCAACGCGCCTGAAATGCTTCCCATCGCAAATAACGGTCGCAACCCTGAACTTTTATGCCGAGCGCATGTTCCTTCTCGATAAATTCCAACGTTCCGATGTTTTGGTTGAGATAAAACGGAACATCGTGAAAGTAACCGTACAAACCGAAAACATCGACCTGCCCCGTTTCCCGTTGCCGTATGACGCGACACAGCGGTTGCGCATTCCACCGCTGAAACGACGGCATCAACTTCGGAAACAACAGGTACAGCAAAACGGTCGTCGCCAGTAATCCGCCGAATGCCCTTTGTACGTAACGCTCATCCGACGTTCGGAAGCTTTTCATCAAAAAAAACAGCGCACTAACGGAACCGACGATTAAAATACCTTCGAAGATCCATGCCAAATCCGTCGGGATCGGCACTAAAGCGCGTTTTTTGACAATCGACGAACCGACAACGGCGGTTGCGAGAAAAACAAGTGCCCACAAAAGGCTTTCAAAACGCAAATTTTTTACATCCGTCTTCTCCCAACCGATCGCCATCAACAGGCAGGCGGCAGGAACGGCGGGCAGAATGTAGGGAATGAGTTGCGAATGCGAGCAGGAAAAGAAACCGACCACTCCGAACATCCACAGGAACGCAAAAAGCACGATTTGCCGTTCGCGATCGCGTGTTCCGAAAAGTGCGTTTTTCGTTAAACGCGGCAGAAAAAACGTCCACGGCATCAACCCGCACAGAAACGCGGTCGGCAGAAAGTACCACGGCTTTCCGCGCAGGTGAGTGTCCGTCAAATAACGCTCGAAATGCTCGTGCCAAAAGTAAAAATTAAAGAAACACTCGTATCGTTGTTGCACCGCCACATGCCACGGAACCGCGATCAGCAGAAATAAGAGTGTTCCGCGGAATAAACACGCGCGTTTGAGTTTTTTGATATTCCCCGTCAACAACAGCCACGGGAAGCCGATTAAAAGCGGAAAAACAATCCCGATAAGCCCCTTGGTCAGCACCGTCAGCGCCATAAAGAGGTACGCACCGTAAAAATAATACGTTGCGCGCGTCTCGTCCTCCTCCAAAAATCCCGATACAAACAGCAACAGCGTGGTCGTGAGAAAAAACGTCAGAAAATTATCCAGCGTCAGTACCTGCGATAATCCGAACGGCAGACCCGACGTACCGTACAAAATCACTGCGCATAAACCGACTTTTTTCGACAAAAAACGTCGGCAAAAGCCGTACAAAAACCCGCACGTCAGCAACGTTGCAAGAGCATTAAAGAAGCGGGCTCCGAATAAGGTAACACCGAAGATTTTTTCCCCGAGTGCCGTCAGCCAGTAACCGATCGGCGGTTTTTCAAAGTAAATCAGACCGTTCAAATGCGGCACGATCCATTCGTTCGTGCGTAATATCTCCGCCCCGATACTCGCATAACGCCCCTCGTCGGGATTGGCAAGCGGTCGCGTCCCGATGTGCGCAAGGTACACCAACGCCAAACCGAGAAATGTCGCAATAACTTTCATGCAACCGGCTCCGACACGCAATTCTCAAACCACAATCGAAAATTGCATGCCCGATCGAAAAAAAGCTTCAAAGGGGGTTCCTTGAACAGAACAGAACAGAACAGAACAGAACAGAACAGAACAGAATGTTTGCGTACACTTCATTCCCATCTCTGTAACCATTTCGAATGAAATCTGCCTGTCCCCTCCCCCTCTTCAATCATTCGGGTCGACAATATGCAATTCAAAACCTTTTTCAACCGCCAACGGTTCCAGCATTTTCCTCAATAATTCCGTCGAATTGCACTCGCGACTGATGTGCACCAAATACACAAATTTCAATGTCGGAGGCGCGTTTTGCAAAAATTTATACACATCGCCGTTCGACAAATGTCCCGTTTCGCTGGCAACGCGCTCCTTCAAATACTGCGGTCGATGCGGATGCTTCCACAGCAATTCCTCATCGTGATTGGCTTCCAGCACCAACGCATCGACTTGGGACAGATACTCGGCAATCTTCGGCGTTAATCGCCCGATGTCCGTTGCCCACGCCAGGCAGGCTTCTTCGGAACGGAACAGAAAGCCGACCGGATCCGCCGCGTCGTGCGGGATCGAAAAGGTTTGCACCGAAAAATTTCCGAACGTCAACGTATCGCCCGTTTCGAAGGTATTCCACGGATCGGCAAACGGCCGAGACGTAATTTCATAACGTTCTTCGATAGCTTGTGCGGTTTTGGAATTGGCAAAAAAACGGATCTCCGAAAGCTTCGACAAAACCTTCAGCCCCGCCGCATGATCCTGATGTTCGTGCGTAAGAAAAACACCTTCGATATCTGATAACGTCAAACCGTACCGCGCCAATCGCTCTTTCAACTGTTTTCCCGAAAACCCCGCATCGATCAGATAATGAGAACCATCAACAGTCAACAATCCGCAGTTGCCCTTACTGCTGCTGCCGAGAATGTCGATTTTCAAACCCATGAAGACAAGGAGACAAAAGGCGAAAGATTATCCGCTTCACCCCGCAAAAGAGCGTACCCGTCGCAAATTTCTTTTTCAAGGTTCAAATACCGCCTCCGATTGAATCCGTTGCCAAAGACCGCGAACGGCAAGCAGATATGTTGATTGCTAAAATACGGAAGCGGATAAAGACGCCTCTGCTCTCCACGGATGAAGCTCAGTCAAAACCGCAAGCACGCCACCGCCGGCAATCGAAACACGGATCGCCTTTATCTGTTCCTGTCGATAAATTACCTATTTTGGGTGTCGACTGCTGTTCCTTCCGACAATGTCCCAAAGACTCTTTTTCCGTATTCCGGCATCCGTTCTTCTGCGCCGTCTGCCGCCGTCCTCCCATCCTTCTCGTCCTTGCGCCATCGGTTGCCAATGCAACTTTTCACCTTTTTTCGGTATGTAAAACAAAACTTCATCGCCGTAAATCTCATCGACGGGCACGCTCGCCGGTTTCTCCGTAACGTCGTTATTGTACTCGTCTTTCCCAATCACCTTCACGGTCACTTGCTTCCACAACCGATAGGGTCTGTTGAACTCTTCGGTACTTTCCGCTCTTCTCTCGCGCAGATAAATCCAAAAACGGTGAATGTTTTCGCCTTTTCGCTCGGCATCCGAAAAACTCTCGAAACATTGCTCGATCGGATTGCATCCGTAACGATTTTCTCCCGATAAAATCGCAGGCAATTCGCGGGCATAATGCTCAACCTCAATCCAGTTATCAACGGGGAAAACATAATCAACCGCTCCGTACATACTCCTCTTCGGTTCCCCGTTTCGCTCTCTGAAACACGGACAATGACCGTAAAAATCTTTGTAGTTTGCCATCCCCCTTATCACGCGCTCTGCCTGATTTTTAACCTCGCTTTCCCCGTTGCACACACGAAACCGATTAAAAAAAGCCAACAAAGCACTGCCGACAATCGCCGTCACCGTTAAACTCAACATCACTCCGATGAGCGTAAAACCGTCGCTTTTTCGATTTAGAACCGCATCCCCTTCCGTACCATGCCTCATCCGTGAGCTTTTCATACTTTCATCGCGACATGTATGTTTAATCTTTTCAAGATTTTATTTTAAGTTGAATTTTTTTCTTAAACACCGTCAATCACCTCGCCAAAAAGAGAAATAATCTCGAAACAGAACGCCCCATCTTATTTACAACAGGCAATACGCAAAAAACCTTTAAACAACCCTCTTTTACCTCAAAAAAACCTGCGCGATTACATGCAAGCACAGGCAGGTCGCGGCGGCGGCGGCAACATCGTCTATGACGACGCCCTGCCCGCCCGGAAGTTCCTGCAACTTTTTAATACCGAACGGTTTTAAAATATCGAACAGGCGAAACAACAAAAATCCCGCCGCCATAAACCACCAGACGGGATAACGGTGCATGTACGGTTGCAGTCCGAGAAAGCAAATCGGCATCGCGACCATTTCGTCGACAATCACGCACGACGGATCTTTTTCGCCCAACACCCGCTCGGCTTGGGTACAAAAACCAATCGCCGTCTGAACGGTCAGAAAGCAGAGCAAAAGGTAAAAGAACGGCGACAAATCGTGAAACAGCAGCGTGTACCAGATGAGACCGACAAAACTGCCGTTGGTTCCCGGCATTTTTCCCCAATAGCCGATGCGCCCGAGCGTGGCAATTTTCGTACTGATTTGCGGCGGAAATCCGCTCCCGAAAAACAAAATCATTTAAACAAATCCTTATTGTTCAAAAAATCTTTATTAAGAAAAGACGTGTCGCCGCACATTTCCTTCACGAAGTCCTTCGCCTGCGACGTATCCATTTTATTTAAACGCCGTGCCATCTTTTTCAACTGCTGAAACTGCTTGATGAGCTTATTGAACTCGACAATCGTCGAACCGGCTCCCTTCACGATACGTGCCCGTCGGTGCGGAGACAGTACCAGATTCGGCTGTCGTCGTTCCTGCCGCGTCATTGACAACACCAGGGCTTCGTGACGTTTGAGCGTATCCGCCATGTCGTCTTTTATTTTCAACGTCGACGCGCTCGGCAACAAACGCGCCAGTCGGTTCGGGTTCAACTGTTGCGTTTTGCGCAACTGCACGAGGAAATCCTCGAAAGTAAAGTCTCCTTTCAGCAATTTTTCCGCCAAATTACCTTCCGTCCCGACTTCAAACGCCGCTTTGGCTTTCTCGACGAATGACACGATGTCGCCCATACCGAGGATGCGGCTCGCCATGCGATCGGGATGAAAAACTTCGAAATCCTCGCTTTTTTCGCCGATGCCGGAAAATTTAATCGGTACGTTCACGACGCGCTTCATCGACAACGCCGCACCGCCCTTGGCATCGCCGTCCATCTTCGTCAACACCGCGCCCGTCAGTCCCAAAGCCTCATGGAACGCTTTCGACACCCGAACGCCCTCCTGCCCCAACGCACCGTCGACGACCAACAGCACTTCCTGCGGACGGACGATTTCCTTTAACCGACGGACTTCGTCCATAAGGACTTCATCGATCTGCAAACGCCCGGCAGTGTCGAAAATCACGACCGACGCTTGCCGTTCTTTGGCATCAACGAGAGCTTTCTCGGCAATCTCCTTCACGGGGATTAAACCGTAATTTAACACGGGAACATCGATATTTTTCCCTAAAATCTCCAACTGCTCAATCGCCGCCGGTCGGTGAATATCGCAGGCAACCAAAACGGGACGCTCGCCTTTTTTCTTCAAATACAGCGCCAATTTCGCCGCGGTGGTCGTTTTTCCCGAGCCCTGCAACCCGACCAATAAGAGATTCAACGGACGTTGCGCGTTTAAGGTACTCCGTTCGTCACCCAAAATATCAACCAAACGGTCATGAACGATTTTGACAACCTGCTGCCCCGGCTGGACATTTTTGAAGACGGCTTGTCCGACGCATTCACGCTTAATATCTTCGATGAACGTCTCAACAACCTCGAACGCCACATCCGACGCCAGCAATGCGCGCCGAATGTCCCCGAGTGCTTCGCCGATATTGGACTCCGTCAGGTTTTTCTTCTTCGACAAAACCGAAAAAATCTTCGAAAAACGATCCGCCAGTGCTTCGAACATAGTTTCAGGGTAAATATGATTTTTGACCGACGGAAGTTTAAAATCGAGCGGCGGGCATCACATACGAGCGAAATTCCCAAAATCCGATTTCCCCCTCCTTTTCCGTCCCTTTTCCCTCCCTTCATCTCCGGGTTGCGAAAATCTCCTCCCTTTTTCCTCTTGACACTCCTCTCGCTTTATCGTCCAATAAAAGCAGAGTTCGCGAAACGTCTTTGCGGTGAAGGCGCGGGCAGGACGAAACAAAATAAAACAAAGGAAAGATGATGAATAAAAAGTTCATGATTGGCGGGTGCGCGGCGGTTGCGATTGCCGGCAATGTGTTTGCGGGGGATGAAGACTATTCGTACTTCAATCCGTACGCGAGTTTGAAGGGCGGCTATGCTTTTTTGGGCAAGCGCA
>JAEEGL011767511.1_pt1 | contig 26403 bp, 26 predicted proteins | sample 9134231 | NCBI WGS metagenome assembly JAEEGL01 (sample SAMN16246548, study PRJNA631951) | gut metagenome | biome: gut microbiome; feature: rumen; material: fiber-attached | host: Bos | place: Iran: Karaj | collected 2018-10
CGTCCGTTGTGCGTTTGATAATTTTCGTTTAAGCCGAAGATGGATAATCAGGTACGTATATTGTCTTTCATTTAATCCCGCTGGGATTATGTTAAGGTACGCGGATTCGGGGCACGGACGATCGCGCTGGCACTGCGGCTCCCGGGCGTTTATGGCCCCTGGGGGCGGTGGGGGATAAACCAGCAAGAGTCTGTGGCCGGCTCGTCCGGTCACAGTCTCTTGACCTTATTCCCTTTATTGCGCGAAGCGCGGCGCGGAACGGCCGCGAGTCTGTGACTGGAGCGCGTTGGCGCGGAAGGAACAGTCTCGCAGTGGAGCTGCCATAAGTGGAGTTCGCAGGGGCGCTTTGTGCCCCGGAGGACGGAACCAAAGCGAGTGAGCGCAGCTTTAGCGGAGCGAACTGGCTTTGACCGCTTTCTAATTACATCGTCCCCAATCCCTGCAGCAGGTCCATTAGCGCTTCACCTTCGGTCGCCACGTAGGGCTTCTTGGACAGAACCATTCTGGCAATCTTAACCCCATCATCAGTCTTGGTAATCTGCTGGAAGTAGGGCTTACCGAACTCTGGCCAGACTAACTCGGCCTTATCGCCTTCATTGACGAGATCGACGTAGACAACAACCGTCCAGCCGTGGTCGTAATCGTATCTCTTGCATCCGTTGACCTTGATTTTCATCTCATTGTCACTGACGGTTACGGTGCCTTTCTCGAAGTCCATGTCGATTTTGGTGATTTCGACCGACGGAATTCGCATCTGCTGGGATACGATGGCGTGGTCTTCATAGGAGATGTAACGAGGCGTGGCGTAGATTTCAATGGCCTCGACATACATACGGCCGCTGTAGTTCAGCGGGTTGGTGCTCTGGGCTGTTGCAGCAATGCAAGATACCAGGGCCAGAATGATGGTGATGATACTCTTTTTCATTGTGTTTGGAGTTTTATAACTGGTTAATACTCTTTCTCATTCAGCTCGGCAAGTTGCTCAAGCATTTCTTTACGCTGCTCACGCTTTAGGCTTGCTCGAACCAGGCCACGGACTTGACGATGAGCGCCCGTTGAGCAGGCGTGGCCCCAGAAGGTGGACCAGCCCAACATTCTATGAATACTGCAATGGCAATGTATAAAGACAAGTTTCGATGGCCTATTCTTTGGCATCTCGTCTTGCCTATGGGGATTTCGTACAGGATCGTCATAATGGTCCGATTTCCATGACCGTCCAGTATAACGACTCCTCATGTACTTGTCTTTAAGTATGCTTCTGCTCATACCTTATAGTTCATCTGATTGCTCTTCGTGGACCTCTACCAGGATGACTGGGATGCCGACGCCTCCGGAAAGCCCTTCAAGGCGACTGGCTATCCATTCTTGTCCTTTCTCCGGGCGGTCTTTGAAGAATTTCGCGATGAGACGCTCGGCACCGCTGATGATGAGGGCGCGGACGAAGCGGCGGTTGATGATTCCTGTGGCCTTGCGATAGACCACTTCAAATTCGGGATTCTTCTGGTCAAGGACATAAACCCTGCCGACCGCATTCTCCTGAGGTATCAGGGATTCGATAGCCTCTTTGTGGCCGTCAAGGGAGATGCAGAGGACTGAGGTATTCCACTTCTTGCGCAGGTCGGCCGCCATCTGGGCGACGATGAAGGATTCGCTCACTTCGTCAGTGGCGGTGATGCGCTGAAGACGCCCTTTTTCGTAACCGGGGATCTGATTGATTATTTCTGCCATATCTAACTTTTTTCGGCAAAAATAACCGGACCTTCGGCAGAAATTCGGCAGATGCTAAGAAATAGCGTTGAAAACGGATATATTTTGGCAGATGGTGCTGCCCAGCTGGTACTGTTGCCCCTCTGTTGCGTGAATATGGCCGAAGAGATGCCACTTTGGTTTTGCCTTCAGCACGAAATTGAGAATCCCCGGGGAACCCAGATCTCCATCAAGGATGCCATACGGCGGATAGTGAGTTATAAGGATGTCAAGATCATTAGGGATGTCTTCGTCGGCAATCCTGGCATTACCTGAAATGGAGCCGATGTTTACGCCATCGCAGTCCTCAACGGCATCCTGCAGAACAGTAATGCCGACATCATCGAACTTGCGGATGATGTCTTTGGCTTGGTCCAAATCGAAGGATAGTTCATGATTCCCAGGGACAAAGATTTTCCATTTGCCCGGAAGCGCCCCGAACCAGGAGATGAAATCGTCATATTCGCCCCCCTTTAGGTCATCTTCCACGGCATCACCGGCACAGATAATAATATCAGCATCCTCCGGCACCTGTAGGCTGCAATGTTTGCCGTGGGTGTCGGAGAATGCGAATAACTTGAGGCCGCTATCCAGGATTATCTCCACGCGTTTTACTTTTCGCAAACGGGATGAATGAAGGAAATAAGTTGCGCCACACTCTGAACATCCAACCCGAGTGTCTCAAGCTCTTCATTCCAGACTCTCATCCAGTTATCGGCTGTTTGCATTTCATCTTTCTTCCTGCGGAATCCTTTTACAAATCCGATATAGACAAGTCTTGCCTTTATTCCACATTGGTGGCAAAAGTATAAGAATGCAAGGCGGTTCGCCAACTGGTAGCAGTTGGAATCTATCCATTTTGTCCGGGGCGCAGCGTGAAGCCATGCTATCGTATTTGTAAATGCCTCGTTAATAATTGCTTTACTTGCCTCTGAGGAAGCGCTGCACTTTTGATAGGACTCCTCTTCGTGCGCCTTGGCTTCAACAAAGAACCAGGTGTCGTCAATTGTAAATACTCCATCCCAATTCATTGCAGTGCCTCTCTGAGGCCAGAACTTTTTCCAAATCGCCTCTATCTCTGCATAGTTTTCCAGTCGTTTGAAACATTCAATTCCTTTCCACTCTCCATCTCCTGAAATCCTTTCGTCATCATAGGGGAAATCCAACCAATGGACATCTCCGAACTGCCCTGTTGCATTCTGAATCAGCATATCCAATTCTTCTCTGTGATGACCGAGAAAGCGCATCAATTGATACTCGCTTCCGTAACCAAGACCCATTTCTGCCATAATCATTGATTGTATTTAGAGTTTAACATTTTCACTGTTTCTGCCACGCTGCCGCGCAGGGTTGACGGCTCAAGCACTTCCACGGTATCCCCAAACGACAGGATGTCCTGTTTGAAGTCATAGTCCGGGGCGAGGTTGTAGGCGAAGATGCTATGGTCACGGTGCGTTTCGACCTCTTCCTGGCTGCTGTGGAGCGGAAGGGAGCGGAAGTAGCGGACCTGTTTGCCATAGACCTTCAGGAGGACATGCTGGCTCTTCATATCGTCGTACTTACGTATGCCGTACAGTGACTGGAACCAAGCCTTGGCATCTAAGCCTTCCGGGACCTTGAAGGTGTCAGGAAGAATCTCTACCTCCAGCATCCGGTCCAGGGCGTACATGTGCGGCTTGATGTCCTTGTCGTAGTCCTTATGCCCGTAGAGATACCAGCGACGCTTGAACTCACGGATGAAGTAAGGCTCCAGCTCAAAGGTCCGCTCTTCGTCCATGCGATAACCCTGATAGCGTACCTTCAGCTTCCGGTTATCACGGATAGCTTGGATGACTGTGGTCAGGAACTGGTGGCTGGACGGAACATTCTCGAAGAAGATCCTGTCCTTCATCCCGGCGCTCTCGTTTAGGAGCGAGTTCAGGCTGAGAGCGTCCAGCATCCAAGAACGGATACCAGTTCCGTCCATATCTTCTTCGTTGACGATGCTGTAGGTATTGTCCCTGCGGTCGCAGACAATCTCGATACCGAAGATGTCGGAGATTGCCTCTATATGATTCGCGAACGTACGCGCAGGAAGGTCACTCCCGAGTTCGTTCACTGAACTCCGCCGCCATAACTGCCTGATTTGGGCCAGAGTGAGAGGCCCGCGGCTCTGGAGTGTTTCCAGCAGCCAGATGTAAGATTTGAAATAATTCTTTGCCATATCTGACCACAAAGGTAGCATTATCTTCGGCAAAATAATGGCAGAACATAGAAAAAGTGCATTTGCCTGAATCTTGCCGAAGCTTCAATTACCTTTGTCGCTAGAAAACGAATAAGAATATGGAAATCAAACAACTCGAGCCAAAGGACAAAGTGCTCACATTCTTCGGAGAATTCAAAAGCGCTACGGTTGAAAGCGCCATCAAAGAAATCGTCAAAATCAACATCTCCGATCAGGAATACCTGAAACAGTGCCGGCAGTGGGCTATAGAGAACGCACAAGATCCGTCACCGGCCAAACTGATGCCGATAGAGTTTTATCTCTCCACCTATGGCGGCGCCTGCTATGACGGGCTGGCGCTGCACGATGTTCTGGAATCGTCAAACACTCCCGTGGAGGTCATCTGCACAGGGAAGATAATGTCGATGGGCGTCATCGTAGCCTTGGGCGCTAAGGTGCGCAAGGCGTACCGAAATACAACCTTTATGATTCACCAGGTATCAGGCCTCTCGTTTGGAACACTGCGGGAGATGGAGGATACCGTAGCTGAAGCGTCCCGCATCAACGAGATTCTTTTCAATATCATCAAGTCAAAGACAAAGGTGATGGAGGAGCAGTTGAACGAGGTGCTTCAGAAGAAGAAAGACTGGTTCATTACGGCCACAGAGGCCCTGGAACTTGGGATACTGACGGAATTGTTGTAGAAACGTCGATAATACTACTAACCGACCGTTTTCTATGATAAGATGGCGGAAAGAATGAGAATACCCAGTATGATAATGATCCAGATGAAGGACCAATCGATGTCTTTCTTTTTATCGCCGGTCACCTGAACAGCCGGTTTGGTTTTAATCGGCTCCGGCTGGGGTGAAGATTTCGATGCAATAGATGCCATTGCTGCTTCGGACGGCAAGTAATGCTCCCGAACGGCGGCCAAGAGTTCCTTTGCCTGCGCAATCAGTTTCTCGCACTCAACGACTTCATCTTCCAGTTCCTCGCTGTCCTCGAAATCGCAAGGATAATCTTCTTCTCTTTCCTCATCATCGTCAATGGCTTCGACCGGAAGATTGGATATGAGGAAATTGACATCGGCCTCTATCTCGTTCAACTTGCTTTCCAAGTCGACGGGGTCGAAGGATGGATCGGTGAGATAGTCTTTCTCGGTCAAGGCCGTCAGGAACTCTACTCCCAGACGAACTGCTGCTGATTCGTTCTCGTACATAGGCGTCAGTCATAGATTTGTCCCCACTCGGCGGACAGTTTGTTCAGGTCGCCCCAGCCATAGTTCTTGTTGCTCCCACTGGTCTCCGGTAGACGCAAAACCTTCACATCGGCCAGTGCCGGATTCTTTTTCAACTCTCTCTCGATCTGGACACCGAAGTCGTCATATTTTCCAAAGCCGTTGATGGCAATGACCTTGATGGACGGATGCTGGGCCATGAAGCCAAGAATGTCGTTTGGCTTACCATCACGAATATCTTTGTCGTTGCTGCTGTCAGGGCGAATGGCGGATTGGTAGTAATCCCACAAAGCGATGTGATGTTTGAATAGAAATGCTTGCTTCTGCTCATAATCAATCGGCATCTGTTCTCCTTTGAGACGGCTTAATACTTCCCAGATGCGATTGGAATTGGAATAGTAATACTGCTTATGAGCCAATGATTCGCCTCCCGGGAGTGTGCCGAGAATCAATATCTTCGGCTCATCACACATCAGCGGAGGGAATCCGACAGTTCTTGCAAACTCAAGGTTCTTTTGCTCGCTTTTCTTGTAGAATCGCCAGGGTTTCAGGTCTTGCTCCTTCTTCTCGTCTTTCAGGTTGAGCCTGGTACTTTGTACGATCTCCTTCGGCTCAGCAGACTCTTCGTCCTTCCATATCACCCTCAGGCCTTCACCGCTGAAACTCTGCTCTCCGAACATATCTTCCCAGAGATATGACGGATGCGTTTCGACTTTGCCGTTGTCCCTTCGATATGATCTGATAAGAAATGATGCCCGATACTCCTTTTGAGGATTCTCGAAAGTGACATCTATGCCAAAGGTATGCGGATACAATGAGCCTTTGTTCGGGAAATATGGAACATCGTCTTTGCCGGTCTTCCTATGAATCATTTTCTTATCTTGCATCCAAGCTTCTTCCTGAGCCTTCTCTCCATAAAGATAGAACTCAATATCGACGGGATAGATTCTCGTTTTTTTGTTCACAAGGAAGTAGCCACCCCAGAAAACAACTTCTGCTATCTTCCGGAATTCCTTGATGATGGTCTTCTCATTCGCCTCGCGGGCGTTGAATTGAGTCAATACTTCTTCTAAACGTGTCATTAGGTTGCAGGGCTAAACGTTATGCTTCCTCCGGTGACCATTCGGGTTCATCGGCAAGGATATTCCAGCTGACGCAATTAAGGGCGCCGCCGTCCTTGATGATGTCCCAGCAATCGCGTACAAGACGAACACTGTAATCGGGATAGAACTTCTGGATCTGCTCGACGGCCATCTGGTCTTCTTCGATACCAAGCCCAGGCACAAAGATACATTTCTCCGTCTGCAGGAAGTTGATGTATGCCCAGTTGATCTTAAGGTGCTTGTTGGTGCCGTAGCGCAGTTCCTCCACGGTGAAATGCTCGGACAACTCCTTGCGCAGTTCTTTCCCCAGTTTCGGGTCAAAATCGGCATAGTTGTTCAAGAGGACGCGGTTTCCGTCGATCCAGCGGACCATTCCGTCTGCATGGCCATAGCGGTCATACCGGTCTCTGGAAATCAAAACGATTTGCGCTTGGAAGTGATTCTCCAGCTCTCTGAGCAAATCCTTATAGAAGCGCATCGGGTTCTCCTTGATGATTTTGTCGGTCATAATGACCTTATCGCCACACTTGACCACGTTGCCGCCGTCCATAACGATGTCGGTTGTGACGCATTCGAGGTTCAGTTCTTTGCAGATGCCCTTGTAATCAGGGATGAAGTCCTCGAATCCATAGAGGTAGTCGGGGTGATAGGCATACTGCAGGAAGCGGCCCTTATCGAGCTGGATGGGCATATAATCCCGCGCCCAGATATGCTTCTTGGACTTGGTGAGAGGAAGAGTATGCAGATGGACACGCGCAGAGTCGAGTTCGTCAAGAATCCTCTTGAATGCGGGCATATAGTGCTGCAGGCCTTCGGCCAGGTACACAGCGTTGGTTTGTTTATCCGAGATCATATAGGTTATTGTATGCTTCAATGTCAAATCCGTGTTCAATTGCCAGGTTTTGCCAGGCATCGGCCTTCCTTTCATCTTCTTCTACTCCGAGGCCGTATCGGAAGCACCTTGAAACGTTGAATTCGGCGCAGGCGCCTCCGCCATGTTCGACCGATTTCATGAACCATTCATAGGCCTTATCAAGGTTCTTTCTAACCAAACAGCCAGTTTCGTAGCACAGGCCAAGGTCATTCATCGCAGTAGGCTCTCCACAATCTGCCGCCCAAAAGCAAAGCCACATTCCCAAGCTCTTACTGATCTTCGTGAACGTGTTCTCCAGCACCAACTGGGCATAACTGGCGGCCGCATGGATGTTTCCCTTCCTGATAGCCTTCCACATCCAATACTCTGCGAGCCTGAGGTTCATCTTCACGCCAGTTCCCAATAGGTAGGAGAAGGCGTAGTTATTCATGGCATCAGGGTCGCCTTTGCGAGCCAGTTTCCGGTAGATAGCGGTTGCGGCATCGTAGTCCCGCTCACCGAACCATCCGTGACAAAGACCATAGGCCAAATCGTTGCCAGCTCCAAAGTTACCCATTTCATAGGCTTTTTCCAAAAAGTGCCTGCCCATCACGGGGTTGTCGTTGGCCAGAAAGCTATATGCTTCTTTGTAGTAATACTCACCTTCGTTCTTTGGTTCATACCCCTTCAACTCGGTGGGTCTTGACATCAGACTGAATGTCCTTCCGTCACTCTGAAATCCGCGGTCACCTAGATCGGGATTTCTGTCCAAAATTAAATCTAAATCAATAATATTCATACACTTAGGCGTTTGTTGACGCAAAGGTATGAAGGGGATTTCGGGAGGACAAATCTTTTCTGTTAAAAAGTGTTAAAGGTTTTGAAAGAGTTATTTATTGTATAGTATAATGCATCCCCCACATCACCTGAATGAGGGAAGTGGGGGAAATGAGGGAATTGAGGGAGATTGTTATGCGGCTGAAGCCAAATATCGACGGATACCGTCTATATGGAGGTTAACAAGTGATTGTTGGCCTTCTACGGTGAGGAGGAAACGATAGTCGGGTAGGGCGTCCATAAAGAAGTTCTCTGTGAGCACGGCGGGGCAGGCTGTATGGCGGAGGATGTAGAAGTCGGATTCGATGTCAGGATCTCCATCCGTGTAGTCCGTGCGGAGATGCTTTCCCGGGAGATGGTATGACGCAGCTTCGTACAGGCTGGTTGCGAGTGCATCGGCCCTGGTGTCTCCGCGAGTGGTGAAGGCACACCAACCGGTAGCGTCCATCCAGCGGTCGCCGTGACCTGCCGCATTGACATGGATGGAGATCAGGATGACGTTGTCTTTGCCCAGGCGCCGGCAGAGTTCGTTTACCCGGCGGCAGCGTTCGGGCAGGGGAATGTCCTCCTGCTCAGGAACGAGGAGCTGGGCATCGAGGTCAAGAGCTTGAAGACGTTGGACAATCCGGCCGGCGATGAGCCGGTTGTAGGCATACTCGCGAAGCCGTCCATCGGGACTCCGTTTGCCTGGAGTTTCACGGCCGTGGCCGTTATCGATTAGGATTTTCATAGCTGGTTTTGTGTTTAGGTTTAGACCTTTAAGTTACACAAAATCAGCGAGAAAAGCAAGTTTTTCTTGCGTGAAAGGGTCTTATGTGAAGATGTAGTTTTCGAACAAAACTTCGGAGAGTGTTGCCCTCGAAGAAGAGTCTTTCATTAGGATAAAAAGGTCCTCTGGAATCTCGGCATACTTGACATATTGTCGAATTGCTTTCAAAGAAGAACTCGGCGTTGATTGAGATAGTGCAAAGATTGTCTCAACACTATTATTGACAGGAATCAGTTTCCAAATGGACGCTTCATTTCTAAGGTGCCAAAAAGGCATAGCGACCTCGGGATTAAAGAGAGGGGAGTCACCAATAAATTCGGCCCATATGTCACGAAATCTCTCGCGGAGAGCATCTGAAAACTCAACCTTATTGTTGACCAAATCCCCACTTTCCACAAGACTCATCACCGCAAGAAGGAGAATGGCCTTATGAGGTGCCTTATATCCTTTGCGGTGGCTTACATTGAGTTTCTGAAACAAACTCACGTATTTGTCAAGAGCAGATTCCAATTTGAGTTTTACACCAGTTCAACGGTTAAACCAAGACCCAACCGATCGGATATTTCTTTAATCTGTTCGAACTTGGTAGGTGTGCCTGAACAGGTATTACATAACCATCCGTCTCCTACTGGTTTACAGGGATTCTCATATCGCGGCGTGGGGTGCTTAAGTATCAAGTTGTCACCACAGCAGATGATATTGAGCGCGCGGACACGTTCCGCACCGGCAAACTTCACGACTTCAACAAGAGCTTCGAGGACTTTGCTGGGTTGAATCGTGCGACCATCCGGGAAACGAACTTTTATTTTCTCTCGCGTGCCCGTCTTAGATTCTGGGGGAACAACGGAAAGCGTAGCGGTAGGATCTAATGCGACCATCGATACCTTCATATCGACTCCGTATTCTTCAATGATGCGCAATAGGTCTTGATATTTAACTGGGGTCGGACTGTTCGTCATCACGTACCAACCGTCACCTATTGAACGTTGATAATCAGCGTATTTTGCGTCGAGTTCGCGGGAAACTATATTGACACCAGCATGGCATATACCAAGAATGCTGATTTCTTCTGGACCAATCGACTTAATTGCTTCGCAATAGGTCGTGCTGACGTTTTTATGCTCAAGAACAGTTCCGTCAGCTAATTCGACGCGCAAAATCACGCTTTTGCTTCTTCTGGTGGGAGTTTCGGGCTCCGTATTAAATGAAGACCGAGGGACAGGGTTAGACCAATCGATTTGTTTGAATAAGCGTCCCCATTCGTAGAACTCCATATCCCTAAACCTGTCACCGTAGAAATCTTCGACAATGTTGCAAGCAGTTGCTGCATTTGGATACTCCCGATCAAGAACCGGGCGTAGCTTTTCCAGAAGTGCAGGGTTGGCTATCCTGGTTAATTTACCATTCTCGTCAGTGAATTCTGCTTCCCAATCCCGTCCTTCTTCTACTGGCGGCGGCGTTGTTCCATATGGCACAGGCTCGCCCTCCTCTAATACGTGCACAGGCTCAACAGGTTGAACGTATGTCTCTGTTCGGACTAAGAACTCAACATACTGTTTCATTGCTGCGGAGTAATCATGATGACGCTCTTCGTTAATCGCCCTGACATCAGGGATGCGGAAGAACTGATCAGCAGCATTTTGATACTGGGAATACGATGTGCATGTCAAGAAAACATTCTTGTGCTGTTCCAGAAAGCCTTCTTTGATTAGATAGCGCATTGCTCTGGAATAACGCTTAACCGTACTACGTAAATAGTCTTTGTGGAATAAGGCTCGTTCAAATCGCTCCACAGTTTCCAGATTGCAGAAATGATCAAACAGCGTTGCTTGATCTGGTTTGTCAACGACCTCAGAGGGGGAGGGAATACTATCTTCTTCAACTGGTAATTCAATCGTAGCGTCTTCTTCTTCGGGTTGAACATCGTGGTTAAGGAAAGCGATGTAAGAACCAAGTGCCGCAGAAATCAAATTATGCCACTTGTCGTTCTTTGCACGAACCTCCGGGATGTCGATAAACTGAGGGATAGACTTTTCATAATCTGCAAGAGAATCATACTGTAGAAATATCTTTCTATTACGAGTTATGAAGCCTTCAGAAATCAAAGCTCTGATTACTCGACAGTAACTACCTATCGTTATCGAAGATAGACCCTCATCAGTAAGATACTTTGCAAAAGAAGCAACATTGGCAACATTAGAAAATCTCTTGAACGCCTCGTTCGCTTCAGGTCTTCGCTTAGATCCCATCGCCACATAATCACCAGTGTTAAGGAAGTAGCTTCCTACATTGATGAAAAACATCCTGGCCATTTCGCGAGGGAATATTACGACTTCTCCATCATTCCCCAGATCCATACGTTTCAACTGAAAAGTCTGACGAGCTTCGACCTGTAGGGGATAGCGAGAGTATAAGGAAACATTCTCTGTGCTGTTCAGCCGCTGTTTTACCCAAACCGGATTCCAGGTGGCATAAACATCATTCTCGTCGTCATACCCGAGCATAATAAACTCGGCTTCCGACTCTTTGATGACATTGAAATCGTCTCTAAGGGGCAACTGAGCTCTCCAGACATCGGGGTTAGTAAAGTGGGCCGAGGTAAGATTCTTGATATAAATCCAGTATTCCGTTCCATTCAGAAGGATATGAAAAGGATTAAGGCCCTCGATAAAACGATAGTCTGCACCGTTGATAGCTTGCAAGAAGCGTATCTGTAACTCTTGTCTGTCAACTTTCTGTGCCATAGGCTATATTAGGCTTTTAAACAACGGAGATGATTTAATATCGTAGTCGGACTCATCATCACGGACATCAACAAGCCCTGAGAGATCACTTGTAAATTTTACCTCGGACACTTTTTCGGGCACATTATTCTTCGCGATACTTGGGACGTCTCTATAGTCGTAGAACGCCAGGCTATCAGAGGCTCCTGTATAGTCGAAGTATATGCCATCGAGCTTGTCAATATCGCTACCAATGGTGTTGGCAATGATTGTAAATAACTTCAATTGAGAGTTAATTGCTGTTACACGCTCGCAAATCTTCTGATACAGTCCTTTGACGGACAAACCATCAAACGCGGGGCCGGATTCACGGACGATTACAGATGCAATTAGTAAGTTAGAGTGCTCTCCGGGATTGAGTTGATCAAGTGCAAAACGGTGAGCTCTTTCTTCTGAAGATGTGCTTTTCACTTCAATCTTATCCCTGCCTGAGGTGAAATCATATTTTGCGGTAGGGGCGGAATGCCAAGCTGCAATAAGCGTTTCAGGTGATGTGCTCTTTTCTATCACGAGCAACTCGGCCCAAAGTCCCTGAATTTTCTTTTTGGGTGGCTGGACTAAGGCCGAGAAAATGGCTATGAGGTTTTCAACTTCAACAGCAAGTTCGCGCCGGGACGGCTCGACGGGAAGGCGTTGTAGCATCAGGGTGAAAATCTCAATGAAATATGACTGAAGCGGCTGGTCAAGAGATCGAAGTGTTATGATGGAGAATTGGTCATCTTGAACATTGCCTTCATCATCTTTTATCTGACAAGGAACATTATACTCTACAGACAAGATTTCCCTTACTACATTCTGCACAGTGGACGCTGAAGAATTTGTCCGAACGAAAAACTTGGGGAAGCCTTCAGTTGATGCCCCCAGTTTATGAGACATACCGGGGATAGAGATGACATTAAATCTATCTCCTACGGCAGACTGCGATTGGATGGCCGTAAACTGGCTGTATAGAGTATTAATTTGTGGCATAGTGTCTAATGTGTTTATTCTTCGTCTTCCTCGTCGGAGTCATCTATATTATACTTTTCGTTGGAGCAATAATTGGCAGCCAAACTTTCCGGGTAATAAACTGCAAGTGTGTAGGCTTGCCGGGCAAAGTCCAGCGGAGCTCCATCAAACTGTATATGATAGAGTTGAATGGTCAGTGAATCTTTATCTCCTACTATCTTTGCATCACCAGGGTAATTTGTCGAATCCCCTTCGGAACTGGGACCAGCAAAAATTCGAGTATTGGCGGCTAACCTGTTTGTCGCTGCGTCAAAGGCACGAGTACGAACAGGGGCGGAGAAGGCCATTTGATAGAAATAAACGTACTTTAGTGGATTTGGGCTGTCTTCAGCGGACAGATAACGCAAGTATCGAATGGTGTCAGCCTTCCGTTGTGCATCAGGCCAATTTTTGAAACTAAAATCGCTCAAGAACTGAATTGCCTCATCGATTTCCAGTTTAAACCAACGGTGTGTACGGTCTAAAGTGGTAAACTCGTTCCTGACCGTCCAGTCATTTTCATGCGCTTTCAGGAACGCATCCACTATCCTGTCATTGTGCTCAATCGTCGCCTTACTTGCAAAAGCCTGTAGCTGATGCATACCCTTTAGTTTGGTGTTGACCACCCAGATAGGCAGAACATTTGAACGAGTAGGACGCAAAGTAGGGGAGAGAAGGACTTTACGCTCTGCGGCCTCAAGAGTGTCGCAGGAAGCTAATGTCGACCGTAATTCTTCTTCATGCCTTATGTACGCCAGATAGTTCATTATTGAGGACTGAGGCAAGAAAACACGGCACGATTTGATATAATCTGTTTTATACCCAAAGAAACGGCAACGCTGCTGTATTGTGTCTGCATTTGTCGCTCCCTTAGTATAGCGGGGCATATAAGTAGTAGCCAGTTTCTCAACAGTAAAACCACGGTTAAGCATTTCTGCTCCGACCAATACATGCATTTTATAATCGTCCCACTCAATGCTTGTCTGAGCTTCCTTATCCGTATTGACAAGATAGACTTTCTTGTTGTTTAAGACCTCCAATAAATAGACTTTAATCTGGTCGAAAGAAGGTTGATCATCAATATCGTAATACTGGATGGCCATAGGAAGAAGTTCCTCGAACCGAGCAAGGAGAGAAATCTTTCCTTCGTGGTCGTCTGGCTTACGAAGAAGTTTGCGCCACAATTTGAGTTCATTATCTATCCAGTCCTTAAACACCTTATTCCATTTCTTGGTGTTATCTGGATGGACCATCATCGAAAGATAATTAACACCGTCAACCTGAAGCCAATATACCACAATAGCAATTGCGAGAATGTGGAGCATTAACGCATCTTTAAGCGACTGTGGCATCTTCGTGAGCGGATTCTCCTTCTTGTGGAATACTTGCTCCTCTGGTATTTGAAGAATCAGTCCGCCATTATACAAACTGTGATTCGGTCCCTGGCCGAAGAACAACTTTCCACCTATATAGCCTTCCCCTGGAGTGAGGAGAGTGTGGCTCTTGGGCGAAAGCATATCTTGCATACTGATGAGGATATTTGCCTGAGGGGTTGCAGTATATTGAACATACGTGTTCCCGGGAAGATCCGCTCTTAAACGCAAAATAGCATCGTAAGTCCTGGATTTCTCATCCTCCTCATATTTGCTATTCTTCCTCCCATAGCTATTCAAGGATGCTTGATCGGCCTCGTCATCGATGATGATTATCGTCTCGTCCTGCATAATCCCTTTAAGTTCATCATCATTGAGGACATCACGTACCTTCAAGATATGGTCATAATGCTTGAGGATGGGAATTAATACTATCGGCTGATTGATTGACTCCAGGTTGCCGATTATATCGTCGACGTCAGCAGTCGTCGGATTGGGGTGAATTTTATAGTAATTGTTAAACTTCCCATCAGGTCCGATTAAGTCCTTCCTTAATCGTTTTGAGGTCTGGTCGAGAAGATTATTCTTGGTACCGGCAAGATAGATGATGACACGATACCCGTTATCCTTTGCTAAGGCTGTCAGTCCAGTAAACGACATCGTTTTACCGCTCTGCACATATCCAACTACAAGATGAGTAGTCTCGGCGCTTTGAACGGCGTTATGGGGGTTACAATGCGAGAGGACATCAAACGTTTCTTCGCGAAAGCGGACGATGGCTTCTGCAGTGAGGCCTTTGGGCTTGCTATCACTCTGGCGCTGCGAGTCCAAAAAGGCTTCGAAGAACTTCCCTGCAGATACTTCCTGCAGAGCATTCGAGCTTTTTGTCTTGGCTTGACCTCCAGTATTAACGATGATCTGTTCCATCTTAAACCTGTGTCTTCTTAATGAATTCGTTGAAGTATTCCATAAGTTCTGCCGCGGAGCCATTGCCGTTCTTCCCGGCTGTAAACTTGGCAATAACCAGAGACTTTAGAATTGCGACTATAGAATCCGAAGGATCCCCAAAATGCTTGAAGAATACGTGCTTTACATTAATGTTGCACACAATCGTATCATTCAATTCTTTTGGCGTGCCCACGTAAATCAAGTCAGACCCTCCTTCGACAAATTTGACCTGCAAATGATATTGCTTACCACCAATGTCGTAAACATCGAGTTTTTTATACTCGTTTATAACTGCCGGCTCTTCGACATAAGGTTGGTGAACAAATACAGGATCGCTCTCAACGCGAATCTTTTCCTCTACAGCCTTTGTATCAATGACAACCGGCGTATGCTTTGCCTTTGGAGCATCGTCGTGTTTCGTAACAAGCTTTCTAACTTGTTTGGCCGTATTATCTGCACGGTATCCATCAGCTTGAGGGAAAAACTGCGGGTCATCTTCACGAATCTTATCCCGGAGCGCTTCCATAAGCATCTCGAGGTTGTCCTTATCCTGGATGTCGTTCTTATTAAACGATACAGCAAAACCCTCTAATTCTAATTCGCCAAACAACCTCTTGTATTTGAAGTTACCAGGAGCCCCAAACAAGATTTTTGGGAAATACCGGCCATCTGATTCTGCACCAATAATAACGCGACCACGACGAGACAACACAAGGCCATTTTGAAGGCTGTTAATGTCCCGTAGGATGGCAATAAAGCCGGTAGCCTTGTATTTCCCGAACTTGAAATCTACTTTGTAGCGCCATGTCTTAGCCGGATCGTCGGTTTTGTTAAAGAAAGGAGCATGCAGAATCGGGTAATCTACAAACTCAAGAGGATTATCGTTGACAAGGATGTCTAATTCGTCCTCCCTTAAACTGTTTCTGTAAATACTGGCTATCTCCGTCCGAATTTTCTCCAGACTCTTGAATGTAGGGATGTTCTTAGTTGTGGCATCAATTTCTATGATTGTGCCATGCTCGCCCGGCGTCTTGGGGCGAGTCTCATAGGGGAGTTCCTTGAGTTCGTTATCTGTAACCTCGTTTATGTCAAAGCGAAAAATTCTCTCGACATTTTCTCCGAGAGCCTTTGTTTTGACTGACCATGTTTCACCAAGCCAGCATGCAGCAGTCTTTAAGCCCATACCGAACTCATTCAAACCAGAATCGTCATCGGGTGTTTCTGCGGATTTGAATGCGTGAGCGTAATGGTTCAAATCAATACCGGCAGCATTGTCTGTAATAATAAACTTCTTGGCTAACCTCTGGCTACCTTTACTCTCATTCTCATCCCAGAATATCTCGATATTGACGTTGAGTTTGTAGCTGGGATCTATCGCCAGCAATTCCTCCCGATGGTCACGGGAGGATTGCAAGGCGTTATCCACGAACTCGGCAAGAACGTGAGAAACCGTATTTGGCAGGTCTTCGAACCTGCGAAACATTTTGGGGCCAATGTCGATACTGACTTTCTGGTTTGCGAGTTCTGCCATATTACTTGATTAAATTTTTAGCGATTCTATAAACCACATCCACGTTAACAGCATTTCCGAGAGCCTCGTAAACTCTGGACTGTGTCAACTTGAAGGCACCTTCTCCGAATTTCAGGTCTTGCATACACTGGAGAGCGGCGGCTTCTCGCATTGTCATGTATCGACCTTTGCCGGGCTCGCCCTCAGCCAACGTTTCCGGAGGCAGGTCAATCCAGGGACAGATGGGAACTTGCGTCCCGACGAGGTTAAGTGCCGGGGCAAAATTCGGGAGTTTGACGCGGATACCTGAGGCCCGGAACTGGATGATTTTATCCTCCATCGTGGTTGTTGCCTTGGGACCGCAATTCCACTCAAATTTCAAGTGGCTGTTCTCAAAATGCTGGACCTTCCTGAGCCATACGTCCAACCATTCTTTGTTGTGCTCGTAGAATTTGCGATTCTCTTCAATGTAGCGGATTTTCCACTTGGGGAACTCTTTGGACGTGGCTGTACGTGCATAGACCGGAAGTTGAGCCAGGCAGTCCTCGAGATTCCAGCCCTCAATCATACGACCGAGTTTGCCGCGTTTACCCAGCAGATTGTCAGCAGTATTAAATGCCGGTGCAGGGGAGATGGGATAATCAGCTCCGAACTCCATTGCCCAGATAGGGAAGCGAGGAATCTTGCCCTCATGCTCCTTCGTGAGATCCAGGAACTCTTGCCACACTTCCATTTGATACCGCGTGTCGGCCTTGAGATGCATATACTGCGTGCTGGACTCATCTAAAACGGACTTAATATGCGTTTTCTTTTTGAGAGGCTTCGGATACTTGAAATCGCCAAGACCGCCCTTTTGACGATCTACAGCAACTATATAAACTCTACGACGATGTTGCGGAATGCCAAACTGATGCGGAGAAAGAATCTCCGGAGTCGGCACATCGTACTCCAGTTTGTCAAGTTCTCGCAAAATCACGCGCATCGTATCGCCACCATCATGGCCGTTCAGGTTGGAAACGTTTTCGAGCATCACATATTTGGGACGATGATACTCGATAATCTTGCAAATGGTAAAGAAGAAGTTTCCACGCTCTTTCTTATCCTTAAAGCCTTCGCGCTTGCCTGCTTGGCTAAACGGTTGGCAAGGGAATCCTGCGCAAAGTATGTCGTGAGCCGGTATGTCTTTCGGCTCAAAAGAGAGTAAATCGCCGTGAATAACGCCACCTCCAAAGTTGATTTCATACAACTGCTGAAGATCCTCTTTCAATTCGCTGGCGAAAACGCACTCGTGCCCCAATTTCTGGAGCGCGAGATGGAATCCACCAAGACCGGCGAACAGGTCTATGAATTTCAATCCCATAGGATTTGATTGCTTTCTGTCTATTTTTGGGTGCTTAATCATACAAAGTTAGCTTTTTTTGCTGATTTTTCGATAAGAATCGATACTTATAAGAATCGCGCACGCGAAAACTGCGTTTATTTACACTTTTTATAGTGCCCCAGATCCTGCCGGATCAACAGTCCTTCATCCGTCCATTTTTTGATATTTCTTTCCGCTGTTGAAAGCGGCATTCCCAGGCGTGACGAAATCTCGATAAAGGTCTGGCGGTCGAATTCATCAGGCAAAGCGTCAAGGAAAAGTTGGCGACGAACCGTTTTCTGGCCGTTTCCTGTAGCCTTCTGTGTGGCCACTCGCGGCAGCTCTTTGAAGACTCTTGCGGTATGCTGCAGAAGGGCCTTCGAGATAATCATAGCCGCCTGGAAATCATCGTCGGAACATACCCGCTCGGTCCCGAAGTCTCCGTCATCCATCATTCGCACCGTGGACAGGATCATCGCTATACGGAAGGTGATGAGCCCGAGACGGCGGACGGAGGCTATGATTTCGTCTCCAAGGATCTGCGGGTATTCTCCGTGGATGATCTTGAAATAGCCGTTGAACTCGTCCTGCTGGGCGGGCGTGAGATGGAAGTGAACATCGCCGGCCTCCTTCAGGATCTTGTAGAAGTCGAAGAACTGGCTTCCCAGGCCCTTGAAATAGTCGTCAACTGTCCCGTTTTCAGATAGCGCAAATACATCCTGCCACTCCGCACCGGTGGGGAGAAAGTAGAACATAAAGCGGCTGAAAAGGCCGTTCTCGGCATCTGTAATCAGGCTCTGGACCTGTTTGGGCGTTCCGGTCAAGAGGGCGCTCAGGCGAGGATGCTTGAGGTTGACATACTCGCGGTCCTTACGGCGGACATAGGAGATGTTTTCGTGATGAAACGCCTTGCGGAAGCCGTCGGAGTAGTTCCCATAATCGGACGAGAAAGTGTTGGCCAGTGTGTCGCCCTCAGTCTCGAACATTATGCCTTGGCCGTCGTTGTCTCCAAGCACCTGGTAGACTGCCGTGGCACTGGAGTTGGCAGGGATGATGAGCATCCGGAGAGGTGGCTTCTCGGGCTGCTCCATCGTCATCTTCTTCTTATTTGCATTGTACTCCTGAAGATTCTGCTTGTAGGTTATCTCTTCTGCCTCGTTGATTTCGCGCAAACGGTCGTGGATAGGGTCAATGAGGTATTTGCACAGCGTAAGCCGTCCTTTACCGGATGAAGCCCTGGCGGTTACGAAGAGGAAGAGATTCGACCAGACCGGACGTTTGTTGTAGATGCCGGACACGTTTGGAAGAACTGCAGAAATGACCGTAAGAGAGCCCAGGAGGAGGATATCACCATCCTGCTCGGATTCGGATTGGTCTGCAATCTTCTGGAACAATCCGGGCAAAAGGTCACGAATTTGGACGGAGAAAGAGGGGAGAGGTTGCTCTTCTTCTCCCTCAATTCCGTCGTTTCCCTCACTTCCCTCATTTGCCGAAAACGAGTCACGAGGTAATACGGGAGCCCCGCTGCCGTAAAATGAGGTATGTGAGGGAGTTGAAGTTTTTGAGGGGACGGAAACGCTGATGCCGGCGTCTTTTGCGGCCTGGAAGAAGGTGCGGATGGTGATGCCGGTACCATGTGCCCGCATGCATTTGTCATACTGGTCGTCTGCTTCTTTTTCAGTATAACCAGCATAGAAACGCGAGATCCGGTGGAAGTAGTCACGGCCATTCTCGCCCAGTTCGTCGGAAAGAGCGAAGCCGAGATCTCGCCATGTAGCGTAGTCACCGGTGATGTCCACCCGGGCAGCTTCTATGCGCTGAGTGACGACTTCAATGTCATCGGTGGTGTCCGCTGCAGGAGTGATTCGAGGAGTTGTATTCTGGGGAGCAGGAGCCTGTGAAGACTCGCCCCATTCTTCGGGGTTGAAAGTCTTTTTCATTATTTGATGGCGTATTTCGGGTTGATGTAAGCCTGCGGATCGCAGGGGAGGAAGCAGGCGCGGGATAGGTCTTTGCCGGACTTGTCCACTTCGATTCCGTAGGTTTGTCTGATGTAGTTGGCTACACGCCGGAAGTATTCAGCGTGCGTCATCCGGTTCTCGGCTATGGGGACAACCCATTTGAGACCGTGACCGGAAGGACTGCGGAATAAAAGCTCCGTATCGAAGTATTCATCCTGCAGTAGAGCCTGGAAGAGGCCCTCGACGTCAGAGAGATGATCGAAATCGAGACAGATGAGTCCGGAAGGCTGGATGATCTCTTTGTCGCTGCGGGACTTGAATTGGCCGCAAAAGGTGGCATAATCGAAGTGTGCAGCCTTGTAAATCCGGGCTTGATTCGGGTCTGTGATGGCTCTCAGTTGCCGGGTTTGCTCGGCGGCATAATGGCCACGAATATAGGCGTAGGCGTCACTCAGACTGATGCTCTTGTGCGGGCGCGTGTTGGTAATAGGTGCCCGGAAGAAAGAGAACCGGGGGCCCCAGGGCTTCTCGTCCTTGCGTCCGTATGGATTGTAATCGTCCTCCAAGTGAAGGTGCATCACCTCATTGATGTGATTAAGCAGGAATTGACCGGATTTGCCGTAGTATCGTTCGGCAAAGTCCAGGGCATCACCATCCGGGATGGTGCCGGAGAGGTCATGATGTCTGGCCAGCTCATCGCAAAGCTTCTTTTCCGGCTCCAGACGGATGATGTCCACCTTCAGGCAGGGCTCCCAGTCGTGGAAGGGGTTGCGGATGACTCCGCAGTCCCTTCCTTTGACGGTCATTACAATCTCGTTGGGGAAGTGCTCCCTGACGATATGGGAGTAGATACCGGCTCCGTAGAGAGTCTTGTCGAGGATGGTTTTCCTATTGATCATGGTCATCATCCTCCTTCGGCTGATCGGTCAGAAACTGACCGTTGTGTTCTTTGTACAGGCGGCGGAAAGCCACGGCGAAATCGTCGTTGGATTCCAGGAGATACTCTTTCATGATATCCCCAAGCAGGCGTGGCTCTTTCATATTCTCATCCGGTTTACGTAGTCAATGGCCATATTCTCGACTTCCTCGGCTGTTGCGCCGAAGCCTTTTTCAAGCCAGGCATCGATCTCGGCTTTCTTGAATGAGAGTTTCTTGCTGTACTTGTGGTAGGGGATAAGCCCCTGGCCAACCCAGCCGTAGATGGTGGATTTTGCGGGGTGATCAGGAAGATAAGCCCGCAGTTCGTTGATGTCCATAGAAGAGTCGTCCTTAGGCTCTTCGGGTTTCTCGAGGGACTTGATGATCAGGTCCTTCAGTTCAGACAATGTGTCCAGAACCTGGTCCATTGCCTGAGGCAGTTGTTCAAAAGTAAATTGTGACATAAAATTCTTGGTTTTATGTCGCAGTCGTTCTTTCTTTTGGCGCCTTATATTACAAAGAAAGCCCACGACGTTGTTTCGTGGGCAAATGTAGGAGTATGTAAGCAAGCCGTTTTTGTAGTGAACGTTAACTACAAAAACATTTTGCGGTTACTTTGAGATTATTTCTTTTTGTTTGGCCAGCATCTCCTCAAAAACGCGAGTCAGAGCCTTCTGGTCGGCGACAGATGCGCCCTTGGTAGTGGAGAGAAGGTTCTGATAGTCTTTGAAATTTTCGTTCAGCAAGAGGCCTAAAGCATCGAAGAAGTCCGCTTTTACGGCTTGGTCTCCGTCGCTGTCAACAAAGAATCCCATTTCGAGAAGCACGTTCATAACGCGGGCGAAGTCCGTCTTGCGGCCTTTCTTCTGCTTCAGGTGGAATTTGGATGCGGCAGCGGCGTTGCCATTGTCCGTTGACGGGAGAACACGTTTGAGTTCTTCTTTGATGCGAATCAGACGTTTGTCATCGGAAGCTGTGGATTCGATGAGAGTGCAGATGAAGCGGAACGTCAGGGCTTTTGCTTCGTTGCTACCACAGCTATTGTCCTCATCGTAGATGCGAATAGCAGACAGGGGATTGGCTTTGACCAGGCGAATCTCGTCATAAATACGGTAGGCGTTATTGAACCAGTCGAGAATGGTCGCCTCATCGGTTATGCCGGCATCTGTAAGTTTCCGGTACTGGGCGAAGTTGATATCATCATCAAGGTATTCGGAAAGCGCAGACTTAGGGTAGTCGTCGCGTGATTGTTTCAGGGCATCCAGGATTCCTTTCTCGTCGGGAACGCAGTCGATGGGATGAGTCGGGCGCTGGCTGTTGCGAAGGTTGCCCAAAAGGAAGAAGAGATAGCCGAACGTCTTGTCGTCTTTGATTACCTCAAAGAGTTCGTCTCTAACAGCAGCGGCATCCTCGACAGGGATCTCATCTGAACCCAGGAGGAATCCTTCCGGCTCGTCTGCCTGCATAGCATTGTTTTTCTCGTAGAGTTCTTTCGCGAGAAGGCATCCTTGAAGCCGGATGTCAGATATAAGTTTCTTATTGTAATACTCGACGGTTTTCTGCTTGCATGAGCGAAGAGGAAGCAGTTCATTGATGATCTGCTTCACTTTCTCGGGGTGCTTCAACGAGGCCTCGTTCGAAGCGATGAATTCTTTTGCCCTCATAGTACGGTGCTTATTTCTTCTTTAAAGTGATACTTTCAGCAGCCTCACGTTTCTTCTTGTCCATCACCTCGGTATAAATCTGCGTTGTGGCAACGTTCCGGTGCGTGAGCATCTTACTTACAGTATAAATGTCGGTGCCCTGGTCGAGCAGGAGGGTGGCGTTGGTATGACGGAAGCAGTGGAAGGTGATGTGCTTTGTTATGCCGGCCGCCGTAAGCCAGAGTTTGAGTTGGTACTGCGTCATCGAACGGTTCAATCCGCGGAATACCGTCCCGCTCCCGGGTTTACCACACAAAGATAATGCTTCTGCCGAAATTGGCAGTGTGGTTTCGGTCTCGGTCTTCTCAGTTTTAAGCCGGAGGCAGGCTCCGCCATCCGGATATTGCTCGATGTTTTCCCATTTCAGAGCCAATATATCGCTGATTCGCAAACCTGTAAGGCAACTGAACAAAGATGCTGCTTTAAGCACGGGAATCCGGCAGGGAGTCTCGGCAAGCTTCTGCAGTTCGTCAAGGGTCAAGTAATCTCGACGAGTCTCTGTATCTTCAATGGCCTCCAGGTAATCGTTGATGTTCTCCGGAATCAGGTGCTCCCGATACGCGATGCTCAGAAGCGCACGGAAGGTGGAATAGTAACCGGATGCGGAGTTCTGACTGAGCTTCTTTTTGGTGTGCTTCTGCTGCTTCGCATTCAACAGATACTCCCTGAAATTCTTGCACAGATCTATGGTGATTTCGCCCATCGTGCAATGTCCGCCAACGAAATCGTTGAAGTAGTTGTACGCAAACGCCCAGTTCTTATTGTTCTTCTCGACTTGGCTCCGGTACCACGCGAGGAAGTCCATCTTGGCAGTCGCTTTGTCCGCAAAGCCGAACTTGTCCTTGAGCAATGATATCTCGCGCTGGGATCGGATGCCCTCAGCGATTCTGATCTTCTCGGCGTTCTCTTTCCTGTCCTGCTGCGTCTTTGGACTCTTTTTAAGGTAGATTCCAAGATACTCGCGGCGGGTCTGGTGCTCGCTGTCTTTGTGTTTGATCGGAGGCCAGAAGTCCAGATACAAGGTTATCTTTCCACTGGGAAGAGTGCGTTTCCGTAGGCTGACTTTAGTTGCGGACATAGTTTACAGTTTCTTGAAAAGTTTATCGAGTTCGGATTTCTTGTACCAGACGAAGTTGCCGGCCGTCCTGATCTTTTCGACGTTATTGGCCTTGGTTTCGTCCAGGAAGCGCTGCAGGCCGATGTGATACTTCTTGAGCGCATCTTTGCAGCGAATGTAGTTCTTGGTGATTTCCTTGGGGATCTTCGGGGAGCGATCCCGCAGGAGCGGTTCCAGTTCGGCTTTCTTGTAGTACTTGAAGTGGCCGTTCTGAACTCCTTGCAAGCCAGCTGCGCCGATGATCTCACGGAATTTGACCGGACCTATGCGGTACTCTTTGCAGGCTTGCTCCGTTGTCATGTAGTAGCGCTCAAGTTTCGAGAGCAGTACACGAGCTTTCTTCCAGCCCTCTTTGGAGATGAGAAGCAACTGCCTCACACGGGATGTTTCTATGTTGTGCTCGCTGACAATCGTGAGGATTCGCTTGTCTGACATCCCTTGGGCCTGGACAAGATCATCGATTGTGAACCATTTGCTCCGGTCATACGCCGAGCGGGGAGGGAACAACCGGTCCAGGGCATCCTTCTGGAAATAGGCTTTGCCTTTGACTACAACTGAGGGTACTCCGTGGGTCTTCGTCTTCCTGTAAAGCCATGTCTCAGAGATAGAGTAGCGTTTGAGTGCGTCTTCTTTCGAGATTGTGAGTCCCAGGTCGGCCTTATCCAGGACAGGGGAGTCATCCTGGAGCAGAACGAGTTGGCTCATCGGAATCCTGACAGATTTCTCAGAAAACGGGACCGGAGAAAGAACGCCAGATTCTATACATGAATATATAGTAGGGCGGCTGACATTGAGGAAGCGAGCAGCGGCGGCAATCGACAGAAGCTTTTCACCACTGGCTTTCTCTTTCTTGGCTTTGCGCTGGTCCAGTTCCTTTCCAACGACGAGGCTGTTTCGCTCCATCGTGTGAGTAGCAGTTTTGCCACAAACCTTGCTGCAGAAGATTTGCCCCGTGGTGTACGGGACGAATTCTTTGCCGCATACGGGGCAGATTTTCTTATCAGTATCAGGTGTCGATTTCATTTTATCCTGAGATATAACGTGATATGTCGTGGATGGTTCTCGGAACCTTCCGGCTACTGCAAATATACACAAAAATTGTCAAAAAGTGTAAAATCCTGCACAACTTTTTTACAAGAGAAAAAGTTTGTACCACGCACGGTACAAATGTGGTACATAATCTATACCAAAAACGGCCACCTTCGAGAATGAACCGAAAGTGGCCTGTTAGTGTTATAGTGTTGATTACAAAGTTATTACGTTATGCTATCTAACGCTTCGTTACGCTTTGCAACATTATTCTACTTTCCGATGCAGTGATTGCGGAAGATGTTGTGGAGGATGACTTCGGGGTCCAGGAGGTCTGTACCAAGGATGGAATTGATGGCCGAAAGGGCACGGCGAAGGTCTTCGGCCACGAGGTCTGAAGGGATGCCGCGGGAGAGGGAAGTGTGGCAATCGGAGAGGGCCGATGAGGCATTCTGCAGGGCCTCAAAATGACGAACGTTTGTCACAAAGGTCGAATCTTCGTTGGGAATCAGATCCTTCTCCGAGCAGAAAAGGGCTTCTTTCAGCTCTTCAATGCCCTTTCGGGACTTTGCGGCAATTTGCATTATATCTACCTGATATTTGCTATTTATAACAAACTTGTTAATTACAGTAACATTTTTGTTAATATCATCGAAGCTCAATCTGTCAACCTTATTAAGCAGGATAAAGACCTTCTGCTTCTCCGAATCTATATGCTGGAGCAGATCCCTCAAATTATTCAAAAGGTCGAATTCGCTAGCCTGGGCGTCCAACATACAAAGCACGATTTCGACCTCTGAAATCTTACGGAAAGTACGGTCAATTCCCATCTTTTCCACGGTGTCGGAAGACTCCCGGATGCCGGCCGTATCGATGAAGCGGAAGAGAATCCCGTTCACGTTAAGGGTTTCTTCGATGGTATCCCGTGTAGTACCGGGAATATCCGTTACAATGGCACGCTCTTCACCCAGCAGTGCGTTGAGCAGGGTACTTTTTCCGGCATTGGCCGGCCCCACAATGGCCACCGGCACACCGTTCTTGATCATATTGCCCTGGCGGAAGGAAGCCGCCAGCTTATCCACATGCTCCTTAGTATCCGCCAGGAGGGCCAGAAGTTTCTCCCTGTCGGCAAACTCCACATCTTCCTCGCTGAAATCAAGTTCCAGCTCCAGCAAGGAAGCCATTTCCAATAATTGCGACCTCAGACTGGCCATCTGGACAGAAAAACCTCCTTTTAGCTGGTTCATGGCCACGCGATGAGAAGCCGCCGTGGTGGAGGAAATAACATCGGCAACGGCCTCGGCCTGGGCCAGGTCTAACTTTCCGTTCAAGAAGGCCCGGCGGGTGAATTCCCCGGGTTCGGCAAACCGTGCCCCGGCTTTCAGGAGCAGGCCGATGAGTTCACTGACGATATAGGCCGATGCGTGTGTGGAGATTTCCACACTGTCCTCTCCGGTATAACTGTGAGGAGCCCGAAAAACGGAAACCAGCACTTCGTCCAGCAGGGAAGAGTTACTATATACCCTACCGAAGTGGATTGTATAACCATTTGAATTTGAAATGGTTCCGGAGCTTAATTGAACCACCGAATCAGTTATACGGAAAGTATCCGGACCACTGACCCGGATAATAGAAATTGCACCGGTTCCTGGAGTGGTAGCCGGTGCAACGATGGTTTCCTGATAGGAATTAATCATACCGTCCGAACTTGGACATATTGTCTACCAAATCCTTGTTGGTCTTAAACTCGTCCATATGCTGCTGCATCCAGGTCATGGCCTCTACGGGGTTCATATCGGCCAGCAGCTTGCGAAGGATCCAGATACGGTTCAGGGTGTACTGATCGTACAGGAGATCGTCCCTTCGGGTGGAGGAGAGGATAAGGTTCACGGCCGGGAAAATGCGCTTGTTGGACAGGTTGCGGTCCAGTTGGAGTTCCATATTGCCGGTTCCCTTGAATTCC
>JAEEGL012133852.1_pt1 | contig 26402 bp, 15 predicted proteins | sample 9134231 | NCBI WGS metagenome assembly JAEEGL01 (sample SAMN16246548, study PRJNA631951) | gut metagenome | biome: gut microbiome; feature: rumen; material: fiber-attached | host: Bos | place: Iran: Karaj | collected 2018-10
GAATAATTTATAAAATCAATTCACAATAATTTTCTCATTACAATATTATGTTAACACAAAGGATAAACACAAACTTTGATAACTCAAAAGATTTACATAAGATATATCAATAAGAATAACAATAAGCAAGAGAGAAAAAGATATAATATCAATAACAATAATATTATTATTATTGGTAATTATAACATAAATTATAATAATTATAAAAAAAATCCCATCATGATATTAATATTATTCGGAAAAAATTTATTCAATAAAACAATAAAATATTAATCCTTTATTAAATAATTTATAAAAAAATCGATATTTATTATATTAAAACTAATGAAAAACCTCCATGAAATTTGTTTCAAATTCTAAGTGTATTTTAGTTTTTCAAAGCTCAATTTTAACAAGAATGAAAACAAAAACTGAAAAGGTAATAAAATCTTTATGAAGAATATATTTTAGAAAAATAAATATTAATTATATTTATAGGAAAAATTTGTTAATTAATTAATTGTGAATAAAAATAATTGTTATTTTGAAGTTTATTATTTTAAATTATTTTAATAAATGTTTAAAGTAGATATTTTTAAAATTGAAAATGAAATAATAAAAGACACTCCAATTATTTTAGATAAAAAATTAAAAAAACAAATAACAAAAAAATATTCAAAATATCAATTTGAATATATAAAAATAATGTTAGAAAATAATGTTTTAATTTTTATATATGAAAATTTTGGAAAATATATAATATCAAAAAGAGAAAAGCCATTTAATATAGATGAATTAACAAAAATAATTTTTCAAATTTTAACTTTTTTAAAAGAAAATGAAGAGAAAGGAAAATTTATAAGATTATTTACTCCATATGATATTAATATAAATGAAAAAAATAATATTAAAATAAAATCATATTATATTTTAAATAATAGGATTTATGGTACTCAAAAATTATTTATATATATTCCCCCAGAATTTATCTTTTATAAAGAAAAAAAACCAATATCAAGTAAACATTCTCTTTGGTCTTTAGGAATTCTTATATTAAATTTATTAAATAATAATAATATTAAATTAACAATAAATGATTATATTTCTGTTTTAAAATCTAATCAATATGATAGTTTTTTTGATTATTTTATTGAGAAAAAAATTATAAATGAAGATATTGAATTAAATTTAAAACAAATTTTATACAATTGTTTAGTTATTGATGTTGATAAAAGAAATTCAATTGATAAATTATTTGAAAATCAATTATTTATTGATAAAGACTTTTTATATGATAATAATTTAGAAATTATAATTCCTCCATTAACAAATGAAAATAAAGAACTATTATCAAAAAAAATAATTGTAAATAATGAATTATCTTCTTTAGAAACTTATGTTTGTTTAAAAGAAAGATATAAAAAAGATTTTTTAGAAGAATTATATAAAAAAAATATATTAAGGATGAAACCAAAAATATTTAATATACCAGAAATAATAAGCGAAGATTATAATATAAATAATAGAATATATATAAGTGAAATTGATATAAATTTAAATGCAATTGTTAGTTCTGATTTTAAAATTTCAATTAAAAATCAACAATTTTTAACTGATTTTTTATTGTTAAAAACTTTAGTAAATAAAATAAGTTTTACAAAAAAAAATATAGATGAATTAGAAAGTTTCATTAAAAAATCAGGAAATTATATTCCTTCAATTTATAGAAAAGATATTTATTTATGTTTATTAGATATTGATAAAATAAATGATGTAGATGATTTATTTGCTTTTAATAATTTTACTTCAGAAGATATTTTAAAGGAACAATATAATATTATAAATGATAGTATTAAATTAATTACTAAAGATAAAGAAGAAAGAAAATATATTTTAAAATTAATTTCTGCTTTAATATTAAATGTAAAAGATTTTCAATTTTCAAATGAAATTATTTATCTTTTCATTCATATTAAAAATTTATGTGAAGATGATTTTTATTCTTCTTTTCAAATTTGTAAACAATTATATAATATGAAATATATTACATTAGTTTCTAATTTAAATTATAAATTTATCAAAATTATTTTTAGAAGAATATTATCATATTATATTCCTACTTATAGTTTTTATTTGTTAAATGAAGGTTTATTTGAACCAAATAAAAACTATTTATTAGATTTATTTTCAACATTATTTTCAAAAAATATTTATAAAACAAATTCTTATTTAAAAATACTTGATTTAATAATTTTATACAAACCAAACATATTATATTTAATTATAGAAGATATAATAGAATTAACTGAAGAAACAGTAATAAAAGAATTATATGGAATTGAAGAAATAATAAATTTAATATATGATATAATTAATAATTTAGATATGAATAAATTATTTGATTCAGTCACAAAAAAAATAAATGAATTACCTCAAAGTTTAATTCCAATTGAAGATGATTTTAATGAAGAAATAATTGATGAATTAAAAAAAAATGAATTTTTAAAAGAAAGATGGTGGGAATTTGAAAATTTTAATATTGAAGATTATAAAGCTCCAATTATTTATATTAGTGATTTAGAAAAATTTTTACAAAATATTATTTTAGTTGATGTCAGGAATAAACCAGGAAATAAAATTAAAAATTCTATAAATGTAAATGATTTATTAAATAATTTAAGTATTGAAGAAATTGAAAAAAAATATAAAAATAAAATATTTGTTTTAATAGGAGAAAGAGAAACAAATTGGAAAGATTTAATTATTGAATTAACTAAAAAAAATATTAAGAAAATAACAATATTAAAAGGAGGAATAAATATAATAGAATCAGAAGAAAGTGATTTAATAGAATAATTAAGATAAACATTTTATTTAATTATTTAATTTCATTAATATATTTAAGTTTAAAATAAAAATGAATAATTTACATTTTCAAGAATTTAGAAGAATGATGTCAAAAAGCGTTGTAAATTCAAGTAAAGAAAAAACTATTTCTTCAACTAAAACATCTCATAGAAAAAATAAAAAAATATTCAATAAATATATTCCTCAAACATTAAATTTAAAAAGCTATTATTCAATTCAAAATAAAAAAAAAGAAAATACATTTCTTTCATATAATGATTTAGATAATAAAAATTTAAGTTCTCCAAAGAATAAAAAGAAATTAAAAAATATACCTCAAACTATTGATAAAAGTTTTAGAAAAAATATATTATTTAATTATCATAATTCAATTGCTATAAATTTTTCTTCTTTTAAAAATAACAAAAATAATATAAATAAATTAAGTAGTGATCATATTTCAATCGATTCATCTTCAATTACAAATGAAAATCATGGTTCTTCTAAAAGTTGCAAAAATGTTCATTTAAATAAAGAATTTGATAATATAAAGTTTAAATGTTTATTATTATTAAAAAGATATAACAATTTAATCATTAAATGCCAAAAAGAAGTTAAAAACAATTAAAATTTAAATAAATCAAGATAATTTTCTTTTTATGAAAAGAAAAATTTGTATTTTAAAGTATTAAAAAATCAAAGATATTTGATTTTTTAATTACTAATATGATTTAATATAAACATAAAGTAAAAATATAAAATTTTATTAAATATGACTTTTAAGAAATTCTAAATTTTATTTTAATTGTGAAAAATCATTTAATTTAAAATAAACATTATTATTTTAAATAAAATGGAAAAAATAAATAACATACCAAATGAAGCTCCTCCTGTTATAAATAATCAAGAAAACATTACAAGATGTATTAAATGTAATTTAATTTGTTTACTTACATTAAATTATAAAGAAGGAAAACCATTCATTAATTATGAATGTGAAAATGGTCATAATGGAAACATTTCATTAAAAGAATATATAAATAATTTTAATAAATATTCTATTTCAAAAGAAAAATGTAATGATTGTGGAAAAAATCAAAAAGAAATTAAAGGAGATTTCTTTTATTGTTCTAAATGTCAAAAATTTTTATGTAGTTTATGTCAAATAAATCATCCTTATGGAGGTAAACATAATATTATTAACTATAAAAGATATGATTCAATATGTAAATTACATTCAAATACTTATTGTTTTTATTGTATTGATTGTAAAAAAAATATATGTGGTTATTGTCAATTATCACATAAAAATCATGAATTAATTAATTTACCTGAATTTAATTATTCAGACGAAAAAATAAATAAATTAATAGAAGAAATTAAAACATTGGAAAATAAAATAAAAAATTTAGATATTATAAAGGAAAAAGTTATTGAAGAAATTAATAAATTAAAAGAATCAAATGAATTAGAAATGAAATTTATTAAAATATTATTGAATTGTTATAAGTATGAAGAAAATCAAAATAATTTAAATTATAATATAGTTCAAAATTTAAAAGATTTTGAAAAACAATTTAAATTAAATGGATTAGAAAAATATGAAAAAATTTATGAAGAAGGTAATAGATATTTATTATTTCTTCAAAAATTAAGAGGTAATGAACAGAATGATTATAAACCAAAAAAGTTGAATCTTAATAATGAAAAAAAATCATATGATTTTAATCAAAAAGGAAATAAAGCAAATAATTATAAATCAAATTCATTAAAAAAGAATTTTAAAACACTAAAATATCACACTGATAGAATATTTTATTTATCAAAATTAAAAGATGGAAGATTAATTTCATGTTCATGTGATAAATCAATAAATATATATAAAAAAGACACTTATGAACTTCAATTATCAATTCAAGAACATTCAAATAATGTTCGTTCATGTACTCAATTAAATGATGAAAGAATAATAAGTTGTTCAGGAGACAAAACAATGAAAATAATTAAATTAATTGGAGAAGATAAATATCAAATTGATCAAATATTAGAAGGACATACTAATCAAGTTGAGAAAATTATTGAAATAAAAGAAAATGAATTAATTTCTGTTTCTTTTGATAAAAATATGAAAATATGGAAATTAAATAATGAAAATAAATTTGATTGTTATAAAACAATTAATTTTCAAAATTCAGAATCAAATTGTAATATTTTAAAATTAAATAAAAATGAATTTGTTACTTCATCATGGGCAGATAAAAATTTAAAATTTTGGAATTTAAATAATTATACAAATATTTCTATTATGAATAATATAGAAAGTATTTGGACAAGGAAAAATATGTGTTTATTAGAAGATGATATATTATGTGTTGGAGGAGATAATTCAAAAGGATTTTATTTAATTAAAATATCCACTCATCAACTTATTAAAAATATTAAAGGAGCTCAAACAATTTTTGCCATTAATGAATGTTTGGATAATTTATTTTTATGTTCACTTGTTAATGAAGAAGGTTATAATTCTTTAGTTAAATATAAATATGAATATCCAAATTTAGTTAAAGTTTTTGAAAAGGAAAAAGCACATAATAATACTATTATTGCTTGTGTTGAATTAAATGATGGGATTATTGCTTCTGGAGGAGATGGAGATAATTATTCAATTAAATTATGGAAAGATTAATTATCAAAACTAAATAATTATAATAAAAAATATAGTTTTAAACTTAAATAATAAATTAAATTCTTTTATCTTTCACTTGTTATTTATCAATTTGATTATTATTTTCAGTAATTTTTTTTATATATTTATTAGTTTAAGAATATATGTTTTTGAAGTATTCATTTTAAAATATTAAAATTATTAATTACAACAATAAAATTTAAAGTAATTTTCAGAAAATGACTGTAGATTATTATTTATCTCATAAAAAGATGAATGTAAAAATTAGATTTTCTAATAAAATATTTGAATTACCGTATTCGTCTTTTTAGAGAACACCCTAGTTTTAAGCTTTTCAAAAAAGCCAATAGTGTTAATAAGAGCAACATTTAATCCCAATTATTTAGAGGATTAAAAATTTTCTTTTTTTTTTTTTTTGAATTCTTTACATCAATATGATATATTAATAAGACTTATTTTTTTTCTTAATAATAGCAACATCTCAAAAAAAAATTTTTCGTTTTTTTATAAAATTGTCTTAATATGAGCAACATATTATGTTTGCTTATTTTATAAAATTTTGTTGTGTTGCTCTTAAAAAGACGAATACAGAAATTTTTTTAAATAATTCAATTATATAATGAAAAAAAATTCAAAATAATAATTGATTAATTTAAAGGTTATGTTATAATTTTTTAAAATTAAATAAAAAGAATTTTATTATTTTATCGTATTTTAAATTCTCATTTAAATATTTTAATCATAAAATATAGAATACATATGAATAATAAAAAATATGTGTGTCATAGAATATAATAAAATAACTAATTGAATTTATTATAAATCTATAATATGAGAGTTAATATTTAATCTCAAAAATATAATTAAAAAATAAACTATTAATAATATTCCATAAAGTAGTTTAAAAGTTATAAAATTTAAAAAATTTCCCTCCTTTAAAATAATAATTAAATTGAATAAAAAATTAAAAAATAAATTAATATTTAAATATTCAACTAAAAGTATTCATGTTTATTTATATATTTGATAAAGATATATATTAAATTTACTATTACCTTTACATAATTTTCAAAAAAGATTTTTTTGCATTAAATTTAAAATAATGTTAAATTAGCTTTAATATATAATCTAAAAAATGTTTCTTTTTTGAGAATAATTAAATTATTTTAAATAACCCTTGAGTATAAACATCTTATCCATCATTATGATTAAAATATTTAAATGAGAATTTAAAATATGATGAAATAATAAAATTCTTTTTATTTAATTTTACAAAATTATAACATAACCTTTAAATTAATCAATTATTATTTTGAATTTTTTTCATTAAATTTTTAATTATTTAAATAAATTAATCCAAATTTTTATCAAATAAGTTACTATTTTCATAATATTTAAAATTAATCTTTACACACCAAAATAATATCTAATTAATTTCCTAAAATTCTATTCCTATAAATAATAATAAAAAGAAAAATATAAAAATACTTAAAATTATATAAAAAACAAATATTTTAAAAAAAATAAAAATAAAGAAAAAAATATAAAATAAATTTCATTACATCTGAAAAATATTTTTAATATAATTTTCTTTCTTTTTTAATAAATGTACGATATAAACTCAAATAGTATTTTTTCAAATTCAAAATTAGATTTTACAATAAATGAAAAACTTCCTCTTTTTAACGACGAAGACAGTGAATATGAATATTTAAAAAAAAATGATAAAAAAAAGGAAAAAACAAATATATCATTTGAAGGAATAATATCAAAAGAGCCATTATCAAATCAATATGAAATAGTACCATATTCATTATTAAATTTATTTCCTAAATGTTTAGTAGGAAGAATAATAACAAAATTTTTAATAGGAAAAACAACAAAATATCAATATGGAGTTGCAATATTAATTGGACCAAGAATAGTTTTAACTGTTGCTCATAATTTATTAATTGATGGAATTAAAGCTGATAAAATTTTTTTCTGCCCTATTTCAAATGGAAATTTTTCACTTTGTGATAATATTATTTCTGATAAATTCTATATTCCTAATGAATTTATTTTTTATGGAAATATTAATGAAAAAAAAGAACAATTATTACATGATTGGGGTTTAATTTTCTTTGATTGGGATGTTGGAGATTTTATTATTAATTCTGTTAATGCTTATTATAAAGATTATTCTGGGTATTTAAAAGAAAATTCTGGGTTATATCAATTTTTTTTAAATGAGTTAAATAATGATATTAAAAATTATAAGGATGATTATTGTAAAAATGAATTAATTATTCTTGGTTATACTTCTTATGAAGAAGCTTTAAAATTTAGTAGAAATAATTTAAATAAGAAAAAAAATGATTTTTTAAGAACTAAAAGTTTAACTGATTCACATCCTAAATTAAATCAACCTGATATTAGATTTTATCCTAATTCAGAATCTAATCCTATGAATAAACATATTCAAGGTAAAATATTTGCTGAATTAGTAAATGAAATGGATACTTCAAATAGTTTTTTAAATTTAAACATAGAACAAATTATATCTGAAAATAATTCAAATATTCCATCTTCATTAAATGAAGAAACAAGAAAAGAAAATGAATATGATTCATATTTAATTACAAAATTATTTAGAAAATCATTTCAAAAAAATAAAAATGATTATTCCTATTATGAAAATTATAAAAATATAATACCATATATATTATTTGATGAAGTAAATAAATTTCAAGATATATATGATGATAATCCAAAGATAGATTTAGTTATGACTGAAAGTAAAGGAAAAATTCTTAGTATAATATCAGAAAGATCAAATAATATAATTAAATATAGAATAACAACTTATAAAGGTCAAAGTGGTTCTCCAATATTTTTAAACAATATTAAAACTAATAAATTAAAATTTCTAGGTTTACATAGTAGAAGAGGTCCTGTTGTTGATATAATGAAAATTATTAAATTATATGATAAAAATAATGAAAGTGATTTAAATAAAAGTTTTAGTTATTATTCTTCTTTATCTAAAAAAAATAAATCTTTAGAAAATTTAATTGACCCTGTTAATGGAGTTTGTGATTTTAATATTGCTTTAGGATTTAATCCTGAAACTATTTATAAAATAAAACAGATTTGTTATAGTCAAACTATTCCTATGGTTTTATCAAATTATAAAATTGATTCTGTTTATTTTAATATTTCTTTATTTATTCAAAAAAGTAATAAAATTTATAATGGTATTTTTAGAAGAAATTTAATGTTAAAAGATATTTTTATTATTTCTTCTAAAATTGTAGGAATTAATGAAGATTATATTTTATTAAGAGATAATTCTGAAATGATTTATAATTATATGTTTGATAAAGAAAAAACTTTAGAAGAAGTTTTTAATGATAATCATAATTTGATTGAAAAAAATTTAATTTATTATCAAAAAATATTTGAAATTGGAATTAATACTAAAGCTTATTGTGAAAATGCAGCTAATACAATTATTAATGATTTTCTTACAAATAATTTTTTAAATATTAATCAATTAAAAGAAAATTTATTACAATATTCAATTCCTCTCTTTCAAAATATATTTGAATTTTTAAAAACAATTGATTGTAAATTACAAATTTATGGGGAAATTTTTAAAAAAATCAGAACAAATATATTAAATAAAATAGAAAAGTGTTTTGTAGATAATTAACAATTTTTTGTTTTTATATTTATAATTTATATATTAATTTAATTAAAACAAAAACTAATTTTTCAAAAAAATAAAAAGTCACAATATATAATAATATAGAATTAATCATTATTTGTTTCATAATAAATATTCTTCGCTGGTTTATATTTTTCAATTTTATTCATTATTGTTTTTGAATATTTGCAATTTAAAGAAAGAATATTTACCCAAATATTAGAATAAATATGTGCTTTTTGTTTACTATGAGTATCTGAATATACTTTTTCATAAATTCCTTTCCTAAAATTAAATTGTTCTTCAGTTTCAAAATCTTTTTTAACTAAATTAAACACCTCATCATTCTCATCCATAATAATATAAAATAAAAAATCAAATAAAATAAACCAAATAATTAAAAACTAATAATTTTTTTTAAATTAATTTAATTATTTATTTATTTATTTTTTTATTTTGTTAGTTGTTCTAACTTTTGCTTATATAATAATATTTTATTCCCTTTTTGTGAATTGTATAAATTATCAATTATTTTTCTAAAAGGAGAATTTGTATTTGATTTAATATTTGAAAATATTAATTCTATTTTTTTATTAACATCAAAATTTGATTTGTTTTCTTCTTTATAAATATCAATTAAAATTTCAATAATTTTCAATAAATGAAAATCATCTAAATTAAAATAATTTTGATTTAAAATAAAATCACATAAAATATTATGAGCTTCTTCCATTTCAGTTTTATCAACTTTAATAGGTAAAAATTCAATCCATAAATTAATTAAATTAATATCATTTATTTTTTTATATTGAATTCCTTTTCCAATAGCAGCAACTGCATTATCAATTGCTAAAGAATCAGCTCTAAAATTATCTTTATTTAAACTATTTTGGATTTGAAATAAAGAAATTGAATTTTTTAATGATGTTAATATTTCATTGATATAATTATTTATTATATTATCATTTGATAATTTTAAAAATATTCCTAAACCATAATTTGCTGCTTGTCTTGTTTCTGCTTTTGAAAATTTAGAACATTTTTCTAAAATTTGAATCAAATATTTTAGAATATCATTTGAAAAATTATTTATTTTACAATTTTCAAAAATATCATCAATTAAAATACAACATAATTTTAAATTATTAGGATAATTAATTAATAAAGGATCTTGACTTTCACTATTATATAACGAAGGAATAAAATTAGATATTAAATAATTTAATATAACTTCTTTATAATTATTATTACTATATTTAAGAATACTTTCAAAAATTTCTATAATTTTTTCTTCATTTGTTTCAGAATCTTCAATTGCTTCATCATATAATTCAAATACTTCTTTATCTCCTGAACTCATTGAAGAATTTGATGCATTTAAATTTTTTTCTTGAATTTCATTATTTTTTCTATTTCTTTGATGAATATTTGCTTTTCTTTCTTTTTCTATTAACTCATAATATTTTAATAATCCATTAAATAAATCATTTAATTCTTTTTGATCAAATGATTTTATTGAATTTTCTATTATTTTATTCAAATTAGATATTATTCTTGTCAATACTTTTTTGTCATATTCTCTTTCCATTAATTTAAATAATATATCTATATATTTTTTTGATTTTTCTTTTAATATATTTACATTATTATTTTCTATTATGTTTATTAAATTTGAAAATATTTCTGATATTGTTCCTTTTAAATTTATTCCTTTTGTTTTTAAAATTAATTTATTTATTATATTTTCTGTTTTTTCGAAAAAAGGGATAAATTTATCTTCTAAATTTTCAATTATTGTATTTAAAATATTTAAATTATCATTTAAATCATTTAAATATTCTTTATTTTCTTCTTCTTCTTCTTTTTTTTCTTTTTCATTTTTTTCATTATCATCATTATTTAAATTATATTTATTATTATTAGGAGAATTTTCAATAGAAAAAATTAAAAGTGATAAAACAGTTTCAATTAATTCAGGAATTAATTCTTGATATTTATTTTGAATATAAGGAATTAACTTTTCTAAACTTAATCTAATATCTTTTCTAACAAATGAAATTTCATTTTTTTCATTTTGAATAATTTTAATAATACATTTAATTAAAGAAGGAATTAAAGGAATAAATATATCTTCAACATATTGTCCAAAAGTGGCTAAAACTCTAATTAAATTTGGATAAATATTTTTCTTAGTTTGATTAGTATATACTTTATCAAAATATTGAGCTAAAATTTCAATTGTTGTTTTTGCATAAGGTTTACATAATTCATCAACAGTTTCTGATGTTTCACAAATACAAATTAATACTTCTTTTTTAACTAAATCATTACTATTATCATTATTATCAGAATTTTTAAATAATTGAAATAAGCATTCAAAAATATTTTGTAAAAAAGGAGAAATGATTTCTTTATCATCAATATATGAAATAAAATTTTGTAAAGCATTTATAATTTCGCATTTTACTCTAAATGAATTTTCATTTAAAAGACATTCTAAAAGTAAAGGAATTATTTTATTATATTTTCTTTGAAAATCATCATTATAATTTGAAGAAGCTTCATCAATACAATAAGCTGCAGAAAATCTTAATTTCATATTATCAGACTTCAAAGTTTCAAAAATAAATGGAAAAATATTTTCCAATTTATTCATTTCTTTGATATAATTTATCAATTGACTTAAAGATAATAAACCAAGATATTTACAATCACCACTATCATTTTTTATTAATGATATTATTAATTCACTTAATAAAGGAGATAATTTTTCAGTTCCAATAACTTCATTTAATCTATCTATTATTGATAAAACATATCTTATATTATCTTCACTTATTATTGGAACATTTTTATATGTTTTATAATTTGAAGACATATTTGACCATTCAATATCATTTTCATTATTTATTTTTTCTAAAGCATAATGATATAAATAATCAATGAATACTTTTAATTCAACATTAAAGTTATTTTCTGAAAAAAATTTTTCTTCTAAACTTTCATATAATGATATTATAACTTCAAAAGATAATTCTTTTATTCTTTCATAATTATGAATTGAAAATTTTTTATTAGAGACAATTTCATACGAACACTGTTTAATATCATTATAGAAAACTAAAATATTTTCACTACTAACATATTCAAACATATCAATAATAATTTGTAACATTTTAATTAGATTATCTTCATTATTGTTTGTATAACATTTATAAGTAGTTTGTAAAATATATTTAATAAATTTTTGAATAATTTCAGATTCCAATTTATCTTCAAAAGCAAACATTTCACTAATAAAATCAGAAGCAGTCATTTTTAAACTTAAATTATCTTTATCATCATCATTTAAATTATAAATATCATCTAATAACTTTAAAAAACTATTAAAATTATTAATAATATATTCATCTAAAAATCCAACTGATTCACTTATTAATTTTAGTAATGAAATTATAATCGGAATTTGATTTTTATCATTAATATTATAATTTATAATACTCATTGATAAATTAATAAATTCATCCCATATTTCTTCAAAATCAATTGAAACATAAATTAATTCAGTAATAATATTTGAAATTTTATTTCTTAAATTAAAATCTTGTTCATTTATAAATAATTTTAAAATTAAATTCTTAATTTCTTTTTTTTTATTATCATCAATTTTAGTCCAAGAAATTTTACTATCAATTTCAATTATTTTTCTTAATAAAACCATAGAAGTTAATTTCATATTATAATCAGATGAATTATCAGAATATAATAAAAGAAAAGCATAAATTGTTTCTCCTAAATTTTGTTTTCTTAATTCAGAAAGAGTATTTTCACTTTCATCTCTTATATTTTTATCAGGATTTGAATAATTATTTATAATTTTTGAAAGTATTTGCAATAAATTAGACATTAATAAAAATGTATAATTCTTTTTAATGATAAAAAATAAAAATGAAAAAAAAAAATAATTTTATTTTAATAAATAAAGATTTTAATGCCTCAATTATTTTGTTGTCAAAATTGTAATCAAGAACTAACATTAAGGAAAATAAATTCAAATTTTCAACCTTTAATAGAATATAAGTGTGGATGTTTGAAAGAATATTTATCAATATCACCAAGTGATTTAATATCAAATTTTTCAGCTTCAATTGAATTAGATAATCCAGAATCATTTCAATTTAATCTTTGCACAAAACATCATATAGATTATATTGCTTATTGTAATTCATGTGATATTCCTATTTGTCCTTTATGTGAAACTGAACATTCAAATCATATTATTGATTTAATTGTTGATTATGTTAATAATGAATTTAATGATAAAATACTTAAGGAATTTAAAGATAATATTAATAAACAATATGAAGAATCTGAAGAAATAAATAATAAATTTTATGAAGAAAATTCTAAAGATGAATATACTAAAGGAATTTTAAAGAAAAAATTTGATAGAATTAGTAATATTAATTCAACTTTATATTTTATTATAAAACATTATTTTGATTTTGATGAAAAATATAAACCAAAAATATCTTTAAATAATACTCAGACAATAAAATATTTATATTATAATCATAAAGAAATAAAAAATTATTTTTTAAGTTTAAAACCAGAAGAAATTGAAAAAGAAGATTTAAAAAAAATAAAAAGTTTCACAAAAATAGAAGAATTAGCAAAAATTGAATTTCCAAAAATAGAAAAAGCAATTTTTTTATCAAATGATCAATATTTAATTGTTTTTGAAGAAAATATTCAAATTTTTTCAGATAAATTTAAAATGATTCTTGCCTTTAAAAATTCTTCCAAAATTTTAGATATAAAAGAATTAAGTGATTTTAATATTATTTTTAGTAGTGAAGAAGGAAAAATTAAACTTGCTAAAATGAATAAGAATAATAAATTTATTATTGTTAATCAATTTGATAATATTAAAGCTAATTATATTTTTCAATTATTTGATGAAAATATTATTACTTTTGATTGTGAAAGTGGAAATTTAATTTTGAGAAATTTAAATCATATAAAAAATGAAATATTTAATTATAAATATGAATATTCAGAAAAAGAAAAAACATCTTTTAATATTCTTGAAATTTTTCAAAAAAATTTATTATTAGTTTCTTTTGATAAAGAAGTTTTAATTTTTAAAATGAAAGAATCAAATATGGATTTATTAAAAAAAATAGATAAAGGAGAAAACTTTGGTCAAAGCAATATTAATATATTAAATGAAAATAAAGTGATGATTGGATGTAATAATGGTTCTATAATGTTTTTAAATTTAGATAATTTTGAAATTGAAATAAAAAAATTTATTGAAAATACAGAGGAATCAAATATTATTTTTGTTTTTTCTTATAATTCTAATAATATAATATATATAACTTTAAATGGACATTTATTCCAAAGAAATTTAGAAAAAAATAAAATAACATCATCTAAAAAATACTTTGAAAAAACCCTAATATCAAATTTCATTTATCAAAATGGAAAAATGTTATGTATTTACAATAATAAAATATTAAAACTCTTAAAAATATAATTATTTAATTTAAAAATTTTAAAAAAATAAAAGTTTAAAATTATGAAATAATAATGAGAAAAAGAAGCAAAGAACAAAATCAATTTAAAAAAAGGACTTGCAGATCAAGTAATAATAATAGAGCCTAAAGAAATAAAAAGAAAAAAAATCTTCAAAAATATTAAAATAGGAAAACTGTTTATGAAAATAATAATAATATATTTCAAAATACTATGAATATTTTAAATAATTAAAATTTAACAACAAAAATGCACTAATATTTAAATAGGAAATATTCATTAAATAATGAAATAATACCAAAAAATTTAATTTAAATTCAGAAAAAGAGAAAAAAATCAAAAAAAAGTTTTTTTCTCCTTTAGTAGAAAAAAGATATTAGGATTTAATAGAAGAATATATATCCTTGAGAAATTACTTCTAAAACAATTAAAATCAATCATCATTTATTATAAACTCAAAAAGAAAATATTAAAAATTATAATAAAGAAAGTAGTAAAAAAACAATGGTAATAAAAGAATTAAAAAATAAAATAAAATCTTAATTTTTCTTTAGAAATTATTAAAATTTATTATTAAGAACTTGTGAAAATGGTTTATCTAAAGATTCTTTTAAAAATTTGTAAATTTAAATTAGACTCTTAATTATAAATTTATAAAAGATATTGAAAAAAAAGGAAAAAAATTATTCGACAAGTTTTATTAATGATTTTAATTGCTAAAAGTAATGAATTAAATATTACTACCTAATTTTAAATCTTTCTAAAATTAAATTTAATCAAGTTATGAAAAATAATATCAAAAAATTTATAAAGATAAAAAATTACAATAATTATTAAATTAGTTTATATACTTTTTAAGAGTAAAGAATTGAAAAAAAAATTAAAAGAATCTATTATGAAATAAATATTTAGAGAGTAATAAAAAATATAAATATATAAATTTTAAATTTCTAAAATTAATATTACAAATAATTTATTTTATATATGTCATCAATATACAATAACACTGAAAATGATATGTCAATAAATTTACCTAAAAAATCAGAAGAATTACCAGAAGAAGCAAAAGAGATATTAAAAATAATATATTTAGTTTTTGAAAAGGAAAAATTAGATCCAATATTATCTGTATTTAAATCAGATTCAATATTATATGAATTTTATCATAAAAGAATATTTGAAATTATAACTGAAAAATTAGGAAATGAACAAGAAAAAAAAATATCATTTTTAGAAAGTGAAAATGTTAAATTAAAAAATACAATTCAGATTTTAAATGATAAATTAAATCAAGCCGATTTTATTTCTTCTGATATTTCAAATGAAAAAAATAAATTAATTCAAACTTTAAATTCTTTAAATGAAGAAATAAAAATTAAAAATGAAGAAAATAATAAATTAATTTCTCAATTACAAGAAATTACTCAAGATTTAAATAATAAAAATGAACAAATTAATTTTTTTAAAGAAAATTTAAATGGAATTAAAATTAAACAAGAAGAAATGAATTCTTCTTTAAATAATGTTTTAATTGAAAATGTTGAATTAAAAAAAGAAATTAAAAATAAAAATATTGAAAATGAAGAATTAAAAAATCAAATTGAAAATATTAAAAAAGATTATGAAAATAAAAATAATGAATTAGAACAACAATTTAATAAATTAAAAAATGAAAGTGAAAATGTTTTAAAAATTAAAATCCAAGCTTTAAGAAATAAATTAAGAGAAAAAATTGAAATAATAAATAAAATGAAAGAAAAAGATGAAAAAGAAATAAAAAATTTAAATGATAAAGAAGATATAATTAACTAAAAAAAATAAAAAATATATTTTTTTTAAATATAAACCATCCTAACAAATCAACAAAATATAAAAAATAAATTAAAATTAAAAATAAAAAACATTGAAAAAAAAATATAAAAAAAAACAATAAATTTTCTTATATAAAAAAATATATGTCCTCACCTTCTCTTTCAACATCATCATATTCTTCATCATCATCAAATTTATCTTTCAAATCAGAAGACATTCAAAAAATATTTTGCTTCATTTGTGGTTTTTCTATAAATAAAAAAGCCTTTATTTCTCATTATAATGAATGTAAAAATCATTATGAAAATAGCAAAATAAATGATATTAAACCTTTAGAACAACCATTCTATTTAAATGAATTACTTGAAAATTTAGAAAATGAAAAAATTGAAAATGAATTAATTTCAGATTTTAATTATGAATCAAAAGAAATATATTCAAATAGAAGAATTAAAAAATGTGATGCTTGTAATAAAACTATGACTCTTGAAGAATTTTTAATTCATGATCAAGAATTACATAATTATACTTTGAAATGTGATAATAATCAAGAAAAAAAAATTATTAAACCAAATATTCGTAAATCTTCAAAAAAAATTTTAAAAATATTAAAAGATTTAACTAATGAAGAAATTTCTACTTCTTTGAATTTTGAAATTTCTAAATGTTAATTGTTAATATTGCAATATTTTTTTTTGTATTTTTAGGGTTTTTTTTTTAATATTTTCATTTTATCATTTATTATCTTTTGTTATTATCTTTTTTTAAATGTTTCTGGTATTAATATTTGTACGATTTAATGGTGTTAAAAATTTGTTTTTAAAAGTGTATCTTTTATAATTTTATGAATAAAATTTTTTATAATATAAACTTTAAAAATTTGTCAATTTTTTTATTTTTAGTTAATCATTAATTAAGATATTTTTTAATAAATTATCATTATTGTTAAATTAAAAGTAAAATAATAAAAATAAAATAAAATGAAATATAAAAGATGTAAAATAGAATATTTATAATATTAATAAACAAATAATTTTTAATTGATTCAATGTTTAAATTGCAATATTAGTTATTTATAATTAATATTTTCTATAATATTAATATTCAAATTTATTTAACAAAATGTTTAAGTAATTTCTATTCAAGTTTTCTCCATATTTTCCTTAATCAAAATATTATAGAATACAATTTTATTTTGAAAACTCTGTTATTTCTTTTTTAATATAGATTATTCTAATTTTAAATTATAGTATCATATAATTTTGATTTAAATATTTTATTTTGATTTTTGGAATTATTATTTTGAGTCATTTATTATTTTTTTTTTCATTTTCATTTTTTTCAAAAATTATTTTATTACAAATATCATAATCTATATTACTATTTTTAAATATTGAAAATGCCTTTAGCATCTTAATTTTCATTATTATATTATCATTTATATTATTGTTTATTGAATGGAAGTACTTTTTAATTTTTTCATTTTAATTTGATTATAAAATATTTATTAGAAAAAGGTGATAATATTAAAGCCAAGATTTTTAATTAAATATTGCTTTACTTTATTCTTTATGTCATAATAATTTTTATTTTACTGATTTATTCATATGGATTAACTTCTTGACCTGATGACTTATTGAGATTTCAATCATTAAAAATATTCTCAATTTTTTTACCTATATGGTTTTATGGGTTTTTTTAATATTTTTTTTTGTTTTTGTGTTTTTGATATATTAGTATATATTCTGCTATTATTATTTAGAATATATTTGATATAATTAAATAATAATTAAAAATGTTGGAGTACTAAAATATTATTTATTTGTAATCTAAAATTTATATAATTTTTTTTGAATAAATAATAATTAAAAATTGTTAAAAAATGAATTCAGGCATTCACTCAATAGATAAAAGTCAATTTTTATCATTCGCTCAGAAAATATCAAAAAGTAATTTGATTAACAAATCATTAATAAAAAACTGCAATAATAATAGAGCTCAAACAAAAAATAATTCAAATTTAATCTACTCAAATATATTACCAAATAAAGAAAGAAGTAGATCAGTAAATTTAATGATGTCAACATTATTAAAGCAAAAAAAGGAAACTCCAAAAGAAAATGAAAAAGAAAATAATGAATTAAAAGATTTATTATCAGATAATGATGAAAATAATATAAAAACATGTAATTTAAATGATATTTCTTTTAGTTCAAATATATCTAACGATTCAACTTTGAATCAAAAAAATAAAAATTATTTTAATAGAACTAAATCTCAAAGTAGTAGAACAAGTTTTTGTGATTCATATTCAGTTAAAAGTGATTATGGAGTAACTCCTTCAAAAAATATTATTTCTTTTTTAAATAAACATTTAGCAAATAATAACAATAATAATATTTTAAGTAATTTAAATTATAAATCAATTCCATCTACTCCAACTTATAATTCAAATACTGCAACTTCTGCGAGTAGTACTTATAATAATAATAATTTAAACATTAATTTAAATAAATATAATAATAATATACCTTATAATTTAGATGAGGTTGATAATTATTCTGCTCGTTCTATTAATTCTCATAAATCTAATATTAATAGTGCTACTTATTTTAATGTAATGTCTGTTAGAGAAAATAATGTTTTTAGGAAAAATAATAATAATGGTAATATTAGATGTTTTAATCCTATTAATTCTCATTTAAATAATAATAATAATAATAATAATAAGAAATATATGCCTAATTTAAAATTTGCTGAGAAATGTTTTACTCCTCAATATAATAATTATGATACTCCACAGAATATTAATAATAATAATATTCAATATAAAATTGAAACCTATAATTGTAACAAAAGATCTCTTACTGAAATTGAAAATAATGATAATGTCGCTTATAATAATAATATTATAACTGATAATAGCAATAATATATATTATTCTCGTTCTCCTATTATAAATCAAAATTCAAATAATAATAATATAAATAATAATAATAAAGAAAATATAGTTTTTCAATTAGAAGATTTAATTGTTTTAGAAGAAAAATTATATTCAATTCTCTATAATTTTACTAATGAAAAACCTCTTCCTAAATTATGTATTGAATGGTGGAATTTTTACACATACACTTCATTTGGAGGAAATTTTGAAATGTTTTTTAATAATGAAATAAATAGTATAAACTATCAAATTGGACATGAATCATCAATATTAGAATTATTATCAATAATTTTAGTATATGAAGCTTTAAGAGACCAATCAATTAATCAAAATACTTTAAATTTACTTAAAAATTTATTGAATAATGTTCATCAAAATTTTTTAATTGTATGTGATTTTATATTACAAATAATTAATTCTCAAATATTACAAAATATTTGGATTAATAAACTTCAAAATGTAATATCATCAAAATTAAATCATAGAATAAATTCAAATTCTCATATTTCTCTTTTAAAAAAGGGAAATCATACAATAAGTTCAATAATAAAAACAATATTAAAACAATATCAAAATGGAACAAAGATTAATACTTCAGCTTTAAATTATTATTTTAAGAAAATATCAAATATATCTCCAAATACATTAAATGAATATTTTAAAAAGAAAATAAATCAAGACTATTGTAAAACAGGAGATAATTTATCATTTATAATAAATGAAAATATATCAAATCAATTAATTACAATTCCATATTTAAATACAAGAATATCAAAAGGGAAAAAATTTACTTTAGTATTAGATTTAGATGAAACTTTAATAAGTTATAGATTAGATGAATTAGGAAGAGGAGTTTTAAAGCCAAGACCAAATTTATATAATTTTTTATCAGAAATGTGTAAAATTTTTGAAATAATAATTTTCACTGCTGGAACTCAAGAATATGCCGATCCAATATTAGATATAATAGAAAAAAAGAAATTATTTTTTGATAAAAGATTATATAGACAACATACTATTATTATGGATAATGTTTTTGTTAAAGATTTAAGTAAATTAGGAAGAGATTTATCTAAAGTTATTATTGTTGATAATATGCCTCAAAATTTTAAATTACAAAAAGAAAATGGAATTTTTATTAAAAATTTTAATGGAGATGATAAAAATGATTCTGCTCTTATTGATTTAATTCCTATTTTAAGAAAAATTACATGTGATATTAATAATGATGTTAGAGTTGAATTAAGTAAATTGAAAAATGAAATATTTACTAAAATTACTACTAATCTCGAAAATGATGATAAATAATTTTTTCAAGAGAATATTTATATATTTTATTTTAGCACTTTTTTGTTTTTATGTCCTTGTATTTTAGCAAAAAGTTTTTTTTTTAAAAAATTTATTTTTTTTGGACATTAATAATAAAAATAGTTTTTAATAATTTATACATAATATTAAAACATTTAAATATTTAAATTAAATTTTTAATTATTTATTGTAAGGAAAAAATATATGGATGATATATAAAAAATTTTGTAAATTCACTTTAGAAAAAGAGGAAAAGATATTAAGAAATAAGAAAATAAATATAATATAATTTAATTTATAAATGAAAGTCATTATCAATAAAATAATATTTGAAAATTTATAAAAGGAGATATATAAAACATAATAAATTTTAATTTATCTCAAAATGATTTAATCAAGAAAATTATCAACATCAAAGGAGTATTTTTTTTAATGACAATGGAAAAAAGAAGAGAATTATATTAGAAGATATTCTGTTATAATCAAAATATAATAATATTAATAAAATATTATAATATAATTTGGATAAATAAAAATAAATTGTGTAAAAAAATGATTATTTAGAGCATAATATAGATAGAGTAATTATTAAAGTAGATATTGAAAGAAATAATATAAATATTTCGGTCAGTAAAATAAACAATAAAAAATAAAAAAAAATTTAGAAAAAATTTTAATTATTTAATTACATTTCATAAAGGGGAATTCCATTATTATCAAGGTTATCATGATATTTTAATAATTTTTATTATTTATACCCTGATCATTTCTATCTAAATATATTACTTTATCAAAGAATTATTGGTTTTTTATTAAAAGAAAACTAATATTATAAGACAAAAATGGAAAAGTTTTTTAATTATTCTTTAATATTTTTTAATGTATTCTTTCTGAATAAAGAAAATAACCTTTGATGATAATAATAAATTTGCAAAGAATGTATTTATCTTTTATCTAATATTTTATTTTATTTACTCATTATCAATAATATTTTTCCCAATGAAATTAATTCAATAGTGTTAGTAATCCTTTGTCGGTGTTTGTTTTAAAACTATTTAAATTATAATTAAAATATTTATATTTATTTATGAATATTTCATTATTTTTAATGACTTTTTTCCTTAAATTTATTAACTATCTAATTTGTTATTTCACTTTTACTTTTTACAATAATAAAATAATTAATTAATAGACCCTTTAATAAACATTTTATGTGATATAAATTTTTAAAAGGATATGATTACTTTATTTAAAAACAATAATTATTTTAGAACTTTTCTTTTCATCATATAATTTAGAAGCTTGGGAAAGATTACTCATAATTTGCTTTTTTTGTTCATCTAATTTTTTCTCAATACTATTATCATCAAAATAAATATTTTTTGTAATTTTTTTCATTTGTTCAATATCTCTAATAGTTCTTTCAGTTTTTGTTTTAAATCTAGTGAATTGTTCACTAAGAGTTTTAGTAATAAGAGGTTTATTTTTAATTTCTTTACATAAAGTATTGTATTCACTTTTAATATTATCAATTTTATTTTTTAAATCTTTCATTCCTTTAACAGCAACTTCTTCCGCTTTTTTATAACTATTTTCAGCTTGTTTAAAATCAACCATTTTTTTAACATCTTGAGCAACAATTTTAACAAGTTTCTTTAAATTTTCTTCTAAATGAATACGTTCAACACCTTCTTGAATTATTTCATCAGCATTATAAAAAACATAAAAACCAAAAAACGGATGGTTAAAATATTGTACCCAACCAATTCTTTTTTTAACATCAAATACTAATAATTGCGATATTAAATCATCAAAATCTTTATTTCCACTTTTTTTAATAAAAAGTTTTTCATTTAATACATTAGTTAGTACTTCCTTTGGATTTAAAGCATTAGTTGAACATAAAGGATGAGAATTAAAATATAATTTATATAATATTATTCCAATACTCCATAAATCACATATTTTTGTATATGGTTTCATTTTTATTATTTCTGGTGCCGTATAATATAGTGTTCCTCCATATTCATTATTTATATATTTTTGATCTTTCATTTGAGTTGCTAAACCAAAATCTGATAATTTAACTACATATTTTGTTTTTATATTATTTAAAAATTTAATTAGGAAATTTGCTGGTTTTAAATCTCTGTGAATTATTTTCTTTTTTAACATAATTTTAAAAGCTCCATTTAATTGGGAAAAAAGATATGATATTAACTTTAAAGGGACTCCATTTGGATAACATATTTCAACAAATTTTTCTAAATCAATGTCACAAAATTCCATAATAATATAATAATGTAAATAATCTTCAAAAGTATCATAAACTTTAATAGAATTTTCACAATCTGTTAATTTCATTCCCTCAACTTCTTTAATAAAATATTCTCTCTCTAATTTATCTTTTGAAATTATTTTAATTGCTCTTTTTTCAAAAGTATGAGTATCAACACATAAATATACTTCACCAAAACCACCTTCTGATATTTTATTCAATAATTCATATCTATCTTTAATTTTTCTCTTTTCCATATATTTTTATTTATCATTCTTTTTTAAAAAACCCTTTTATATTCATTTGTCTATTTTAGTTTTTTTTATTTAATTAAAATAAAATAGATTATTTAAAAAAACAATTAAATATAAATTTAATGTGAAAAAAAGAAATGAAAAAAATAATATATATCCAAAAAAGAAAAAAAAAGTTTAATTATGGGCTTTGTTTATATTTATTTATTTAAAATCAGCTTCTTTTTGAATTTTTTCTCTTAATTTTTTATTTTGTCTATATTGAACTTTAACAGCATCGACCATATCCATAAAGAAGTCATCATCATCAACTTCTAAAATTTGTTCAACGGCAGCTAAAACAAAGCAAATTTTTTGGAAATTAGCTCTTTCAAAAGAATGATGTTCACATTTAAAAAGCCATTCTATAACAGGTCCTTTAGTATTACATACTTTACATCTTATCCATCCTCTATCATTTATTTTTGTTTTTCCACCACAATTATAATGACTCCAGTATATTGGTTTATTAGCATTTCCACATCCAACTACTGGACAAAATGAAATAAAATCATATTCTTTTGACATTCTTTTTTTTTATTTAACTTTTTATTTTCTTTTTAGATTATTATATTTAAGATGTTTATATATTTTAGAAAAAGGCTTTTTAAAATAGACTTTGAAAATTTAATTATTTTATATATATTTGAATAGGTTTTTTTCCAATAAAAGAAATTTATGTATTTCGGGAAAAATCTTCAATTAGAAAGTGAATCTGTTATTCAGAAAAAAGAGCAATTTTTTAGTAATGATATTATGTGTAAAATGTTATCTGCTGCTGAAAATTATTATAATTTAAGTATGAATAAGAATTCTCATATATTTGATTATTATTCATGTGAAAAATCTAAAGAAAATAGTAAAAGACATCTTTTAAAAGAAATAGAAATATTTAAACATTCTTATGAGAATTTCCATGATAAATATTCAAATTATGATTTTCCTTCAAATTTAAATAAGAATGAAATAAAGCAAATAGTAGAAAATTGGAAAAATGAATTTAAAAATAAAAACAATCAAGATTATAAATATTATGAATCAATACTTTCTATAATTGAAGGAAATTATCATAATGTTTCTTTAAGAAATGATATTAAAGAATTAAACACAGGGAAAATTAATACTCCTGGAAATGTTTCTTATCAATTAATGACTTCTGTTCCTTATGTTCAAGAAATGGCTAATAGACATGAACATAAAATTGAAAATGATATTATGAATGGGAAATATAATTCTAAAGTTCATTTGAATAAAAATTATAATGATAACCATGAAATGGTAAATGTTAGAAATAAGATTAATAATGCTAGAAATAATAATATTTATAACTATAATTTTAGTAATAATATATTTGGTTAAAATAAAAATTACATTTTTTATTTTTTTCATTAATGAGATTTTTCATTTTTTTAAGGTTTTTTTAATTAATTAAATTTAATTTTTAGTCTATTAGAATTGTCTATTTAATATTAAATAGATGAAATAGATTATTTAATCCCTTTTTAAGATATAATAAAAACTTTAAAAAAATATCAATAGATAAAAAAAATATTATAAATGTTGATAGATATTTGATAAAAATCTTTAAATAGTTTCTCAAAACAAAAAAAGGAAAAAAATAAAAAATAAAATTTGAGTGTATAAATAGAGTAAAAAGTAAAGAAAGAGAAAATATAAAAAATAAAAATGAGTACAAAGAAAAATTTACAAATGCAAAAACAAACTCAAATTCAAAAACAAGATATAACTCAAGCTCAAAATCAAGCTTTTAGTAATGAAATATTATGTAGATTACTTTCATCAGCAGAATGTTATCATCATAGAAATTTTGAAAATAAAATCAAGAAAAAAAAAATGGGAGAAATATTTTCTTATTATAATACTTTGAATTCAGGAAATGAAAAATCAATTGAACATTTAAAAAAACAATTATTAAATCAATTTGAAATATTTAAATCTTCTTTTGAAAATTATAGAGAAGAATATGAAGAATATAATTTTCCTGATAATTTAGATCCTGAATTTATTAAATATTTACTTAAAGATTGGAAAGAAGATTTTGAAAAAGATAATAAATTAAAAGAAGATGCTAAATATTATGAAGGAATTATTAAATTAATTGATGGTAATGAAAAAATTTCTTTTAGACAAGATATCAAACAATTAAATAAAAACAAAAAAAATAAAAATGGTACTGTTGCTAAAAAATTAATGGAAAGTATTGGTGCTGTTCAAGATGTTGCTTCTAATATTGAATTAAAAGTTAAAAATGATATTGAACAAAAAGGGTATTATAAACATGAAGTTCAATTAGATAAAAAATATTCTGATAATGAAGATATGAAAAGAGTTAAAGATGAAATTAAAAGAAATAGAGAATTAATTAATAAGGAATTAAATGATGAAAATGATGAAGAGAACAATGATAAAAATAAAGAAATAAAAGATGATAAAAATAAAAAGAAAATAGATAAAAAAGAAGAAGATAATAAAGAAGATGATGAAAGTAATAATGAACAAAGAGAAAAAGAAAAAGAAAAAAAAGAAAAAGTAAAAGAATATCAACCAATTATACGAAAAATAGCACACATTACGCTATACACAATAGGTGGAATACTAGTTTCCTTGTATGCAAATACATATAAAATTAGTATTGCAAAAAAGATAATATGTGCTATAATATTTTGTGCAATTTATGCAACAACAGATGAAATACATCAAAGTTTAGTACCTCGGTAGAGGCCCACAGGTAACAGATGTATTAATAGATACATCAGGAGCAATATTTCGGTATGGGAATTACATTAGGAATGTTAAAAATATTTAGGAAGAAGGAAAGAGAAAATGAGTAAGATTTTATTAGCTTCACCACATATGTCTGATGAAGGTTATGAAAAAGAATATGTAAAAGAGGCATTTGAAACAAACTGGATTGCACCACTTGGAGAAAATGTAAATAAACTTGAAGAAGGAATAGCAAATTATGTAGGTGCAAAACATGCAGCTGCGTTATCAGCAGGAACAGC
>JAEEGL010251986.1_pt1 | contig 26401 bp, 22 predicted proteins | sample 9134231 | NCBI WGS metagenome assembly JAEEGL01 (sample SAMN16246548, study PRJNA631951) | gut metagenome | biome: gut microbiome; feature: rumen; material: fiber-attached | host: Bos | place: Iran: Karaj | collected 2018-10
AGTTCGGATTGAAGGCTGAAACTCGCCTTCATGAAGTCGGAATCGCTAGTAATCGCAGATCAGCATGTTGCGGTGAATACGTTCCCGGGTCTTGTACACACCGCCCGTCAAACCATGAGAGTCACCAACACCCAAAGTCCGTTTAGGCGGCCTAAGGTGGGGGAGATGATTGGGGTTAAGTCGTAACAAGGCATCGGTACGAGAACGTGTCGATGGATTACCTCCTTTCTAGGGAGAACAGATGCGCATGAAACCGAAAGGTTGCATGTAGCTAGGTCGGTCACAGTTATACTAAAATCAAGCTTGTAGTATAACGTTTCTTTTATAGATGTGACGTTCAGCTTGAACAAGTTAGACTATAGATGAAGATTGCACAACTAAGTTGTTAAACGAAGCCGCCTTAGGGCGGCTTTTTGGTAATAATGACTTATAATGGATGATGAAGATGGAAAATGATACAAGAAATTTGATTGACGAATATAAAGGTATGAGCAATGAGCAAGTTTTTGATGAGTTGAGTAAAAAACGTAACGAGCTTGAAGTGGCAATTGAAAACGTTGAACATGATTTTAACGTGGGAACGATTGTGCGCTCGGCTAACAGTTTTAACGCCGCTAAAGTGCATATTATAGGGAAGAAAAAGTACAATCGCCGAGGCGCAATGTGCACGGATAAATACCTAGAGATTTGTTATTGGAAAAGCGCGGAAGAATTTGTTCATGATCAGAAAAAACGTGGACGAGAGCTAGTAGCAATTGAAAATAACGTGGAAAAAGTTGAACCACTCGCGAAGAAGAATTTTGCACTAAAAACGACTTTAATCTTTGGTAGCGAAGGAAATGGTCTTTCCAAAGAGTTATTAGAGCTAGTTGATGACGTGCGCGAGATTGAGAGTTTTGGCTCTACTAGATCGGTGAATGTAGGTGTAGCAGCCGGAATTGCTATGTATGAATGGGCGAGACAAAATATTCTTTAACGCTTAAAAACGGCGCTAACGAAGAGTCTTAAGATAAGAGTGTGTAGGTTGGTCATTACGATGATGCCAAGTGCACAGATGATGATTCCAGCGAGTTTTACTTTGTCGTAGGAACTCACGCCGTGAGCAAAATTCTCGGCGATTTGGCGATAAAAGAAAACTACTGCACCACCAGCAATAAAAATGAGAATGCCGGCGAAGAGCCAGCCAAAACTGAAATTCCAGTTAATGTCCATGTGCTTATTATAGCACAAAAAACTGCAAATACGGGTTTTATGCAAATAGGGTTTGCAACAAAAAAAGGCGCTATGGCCTAGGTGGTGGGGATATGTGGACTTGAACCACAGACCTCGTCATTATCAGTGACGCGCTCTAACCAGCTGAGCTATATCCCCAACATGCTGTTAATTTTAACCTATTTTTTCGAAAAAGACAAGAGTAAAAAATAAAAACCCGCCGATGAAGGCGGGTCCGCTGGGGAAGTGTTGTAGGGAATGGAGCAAAGTCATTGTGTTAGTCGCGATGAAGCGTTCCAGTACGATGTTTTACGTCGTAGTACCCTTTGAATCTGACACAATCATACGTATGAGTACGGCTATTCGGATAGATAGCGTAGGCGACCAAGTTGAAGCTTTCACCACTGCCGTCTTCATGTTCCAATCCGGCGATGATGAAATCGGCAGTACCGCTGAGAGGGCCGGGCTCTACTCTGAGCGTGAATTTAACGGTGTGATACTGATCGGAGTAGGCATAGGCAAGGCTACAGAGTAGGTCGAGTTTGGACGGGCCGTTACTGATGGTGAAGTAAGAGTTTTCTTTTACTTCGTTGTTCTCAAAAATGATTTTTTCGATTGTGTTCATAATCAAACACTCTCCTTTTAAAGTACTCTACCTCTTTGGGCAGGCATATAGCATAACGCTATTATTTATTATTATAGCATAAGTTGTTAAAAAAAGCAAGTATCTTAAGCGGAAATGCGATCATTGAGAGGATGGCTGTAATACTATAGGGCCTAAAGAAATCTAGATAAAAAATAAACGGCTGAAGCCGTTTAAATAATATGGTGGAGTAACAGGGACTCAAACCCTGGACCTCCGCCTTGCAAAGGCGGCGCTCTAATCAACTGAGCTATTACCCCTTATTCAGGTCTTAGGAGATTTTACCAAACCAGGTATGTTTTGTCAAGCAACTTGACGTTTCACGAAAAAATCGCCCTATTTTGCGGCGATTTTTTAAAAGTGTAGGTCATATAACCTTGAATGTCCTCGCAGTTTTTGGGTATCATTCAAAGTCACCTCTATTTTATATCACCATATGCATTTTGTCAATAGTTTTTTTCCACAAATTGTGAAAAAGATTATGTTTTAATGTTCGGTTTTTGGACATAATATTACAACATATTTTTTAGCAAAAGTGCATTGACAAAACGGTAGCGGTATGATATAATGCTTATAACACTCTGAAGTAGGGTGGTGTTTATTAATGAATTTGGTGGGCAGAAGGAGTTCTAGAATGGCTGGAACTAAAGCTGGCGGTCTTAAGGCTGCTGCTACTAATAAAACCAAATATGGCAAAGAATTCTATGCCCGTATTGGTCAAAAAGGTGGCCGTAATGGTCACACCGGTGGTTTTGCTGCCAATCCTGCACTTGCCCGCATTGCTGGTGCTAAAGGTGGTCGCATTTCCCGCCGTGGTCCTGCTAAAAAAGCTGCCTAATCAGTTTTTAGCTTAAGAAACTCCCCATTTGGGGAGTTTTTTGATATGATTTTATAAAAGGAGGGAAGATGAACCTAAACGAATATCAGAAGTTAGCTGAGAAATATGATAGTTTTGAGCCAAACGGTAAGGTTTTATCGGCTGGTATGATGGAGAAGGTACTCGGTTTAGTCGGTGAGGCAGGTGAGACGGTTGATAAGTTTAAGAAGGTGATTCGCGACAAAAACGGGGTGATAAATGCTGAGGATAAGGAGGCTTTAGCAAAGGAACTTGGCGATGTACTCTGGTATGTGGCTTCAACAGCTCGTTACCTAGATGTGCCCTTAGATGAGATTGCAAGGAAGAATATCGATAAATTGCAGAGTCGATATGAGAGAAATAAACTACACGGAGAAGGAGATGACCGATGAAAAGTAAGGTCTATTTTATTCGCGAAGTGTCGCCGGAGGCTTTAGTAAAGGTTTTTGAGGCACTAAAAAAGGAATTAAAAGGTAAAGTGGCAGTAAAGTTACATTCTGGTGAGGCGGGGAACCAGAACTATTTAAGGCCAGAGTTTGTTAAGCCTTTGGTAGATAAGGTTGGTGGCACGGTAGTGGAATGTAACACTGCTTATCCGGGGAAGCGTAATTCGACCAGAAAACATCGTAAACTGATCAGTGAGCATGGCTGGGATAAGACATTTGATTTTGACCTATTAGATGCGAATGGTCCAGATTTAGTGCTACCGATTAAAAAAGGTAAGGTGATTAAAGAAAACTACGTTGGCAAAAATCTGGCCAAGTACGATTCGATGCTGGTACTATCGCACTTTAAGGGACATCCGATGGGTGGTTACGGTGGTGCATTGAAGCAGCTTTCAATTGGCTGTGCTTCGACTGCCGGCAAGAGTTGGATCCATTCAGCTGGAAAACATAAAAATCAATTCATGGTTTGGGGTGATTTGCCAGCGCAAGACTTGTTTCTAGAAGCGATGGCGGATGCCGCTAGCTCTGTAGTTGCATATTTTAAGGGGAATATGGCGTTTGTGAACGTTATGTGTAATATGTCGGTGGATTGCGACTGCTGTGCGGAGGCGGAAGACCCATGCATGAAGGATATTGGTGTGTTAGCTTCGCTTGATCCAATTGCGATTGACCAGGCTTGTATTGATTTGGTGAAAACTGCCGACGATAAGGGAAAAGAACACTTATTAGAACGCATTAATTCGCGTCATGGCGAACACACAATTGAAGCGGCGGCTGAGCTTGGATTTGGCTCACGTGAGTATGAATTAGTAGAATTATAAATCGTCACAATGAGGACAATGATAGTGCCCGTCAGGGGTTTGATAACGAGTGAGATGGCATTTTGGGCATTTTGACTTAGTGTGAAGCCAATCTCGGTAAGAATCGAGCTCTGTTTCGACAAACTCCTCATCGTAACTTACGCCAAACTCTGAGCAGAGGTTTTTGGCATTTTCCCAAGCTAAGCGCTCAATTTTAAGGCGCTCTATATCGGTTTGGTAGTCATATTTATTAGAAAGGGCATGGCCTAGTTCGTGTAGTGAGAGTAACTCAAAATTAGGGGTATCTTCTGGCCCTAAAATGATGGTTTTTGGTGGACGAAAGGAAAAACGAGGCCCAGTTTTAAAGGTTAGATTCTTATATCTACGCTTTAGATTTTGCGTAAAGGTAGCAACCATAGATAACAGACTCCGTCGGACGTTTAGCTTTAACAACTCTTGGATGATAGACTAGGGAATCAGGGAATTTAAAATAAGGGTAGATTTTGTTAAAAACAAGTCCAAGTGGACCACCTACGACGATGGTATCTGGATGATAGTTGCGAATGATGTCAGTCAAGCCAAGACAGACGCGTTTAGCTACGTCTTCGTAGGCTTTCTTACCGCGCAATTTGATGATGTCTGGGAGGTCATAAACACGGCGAATAGCAGAAACGGCGGCAATATCTTCCCATTCTAGAGTTTCGTCATTATAGGTATATTGCCAGTGGCCCGGTTCGAATTTGGCGGACTCATGCGAGAGCTTACCGTTCTCAACGATACCACCACCGATGCCGGTGCTAAAAGTGAGGTAAATGGTTTTGCCGGAACGGCCTTTTGATTCATAAAAAGTAGCCAAATCGGCATCGTTAACAAAGAAAATTGGGCAGTTGAACAAGTTTTTTATAGGGGAGTAGAGGTCAATATTTGGCCAATTGAGGTTGCCGAATTTGAAGACATAATTTTCTTGAACGATTCCTGGAATCGCTACGACGACGGTCTTGATTTTTGCGCGCCTAAATGGCTGTAGGTTGATAGAAAGTTCGTTTAAGAATTGAGTTTGGTTGTGATTTGTGGGGAATTTAAAGCGTTTGATGCAGTGACCGTGTCTGGTGAACAGAGCAAGAAGCGTTTTTGTACCTCCAATGTCGATTGCTAAATACATGTTTCAATTATAGCATTCATAGAAAAAGAGTGTAGGTTGTTTTTGCCTCTTAAAAATGCTATAATTAAAGGAGTGGGCAATTGGGAATCCAATGTACCTTACAAATTGTTTTATTTTTAAATGAGGGGGTGTTTATTTGAAAATTGAGATTATAAGGCAATGCGATATCAACGGTAAGCTGGCTGAAGCAAAGACGATCGTAAAAGAGGAGCTATTAAGCGCACTCGACGATGTTCCAATTTTAGTCAGAGTACAGGACTGGGAGGAGACGCCAATTGGTACCATAGAAATCAATGGTGCGCCGGCTCTCGTCTCTATTCGTACAGAATTTCTGGATGTGAAGGAGCTAGATGTCAGGGGTGACGGTTTTGGAATGTACTATAGCATTTCGGATACCAGAGCATATCCTTTTGGTGAAAAAACTGATGACCTTAATGACGAATTCAAGAATTGGTATTGTTGCAGAATTGGCAATAACGGAGGTGGCGGAAAACGCGGTCGTGAGAAAGAATTCTTGCCTGGATATGCCGATTACGACGCAAATGACCAGAAAGCTATTTCTGACATCACTACCAAGGACTGGATGATGGCCAGATTGATGGTCAACGCGAGTTCTTTTACGGGCAATTATTTGCAAATGGAAAAGCATATCAATGCTCCGTGTGAGACTGTAGTGATCAGAAAGGTATCTAGGATACTGAAGGCGACTAAACAAACGGTTCTGTTGAAATTTGACGAAGCAGCACATGTCTGGAAGTGTAGTTCTGAAGATGTAGAAATTCCGGTAACGGTACAAAGCCCACAGTTCTTACAGATGATTGACTACGCGATAAAATTACTCGAACGAGCATGAGGAAAATAAAACAATTTGGCAAAGCGGTCTAAAGGCCGCTTTTTCTTTGACAAATAGAGAAGAATTTGATAGAATAGGAAAAGTTTTTGGATCCGTTCAAAAGTTGGGGGCTTTTGAACGGGTCTAAAGGAAGGAAAAAATAATATATGGCAAAAGATGCCAAAATGACTATGGATGAACTCCTAGCTAATGCGGATGATTCCATTAAACAAGTTGTAGCGGGCGATATCGTCTCAGGAAAGGTAATGTCCGTTAAAAAGCACGAGATTTTAATCGATCTAGGTGCTAAGGGCGTAGGTCTAGTACCACGTCGCGAAGCTTCATACGCTCGCAATATGAATGTTGGTGATGAGGTCACAGCCTCTGTCATCGATGCAGAAATGGAAGATGGCTATGTGCTACTTTCTCTTCGTAAGGCCGTGAAGGATAAGGGTTGGGATGAGATTAATGCCAAACTCGATAATGCTGAAATCGTGGAAGTTACGCCATTTGACGCTAACCGTGGCGGTCTCTTAGTTGAATATGAAGGTATTCGTGGTTTCTTACCAGTTTCTCAACTTTCAGCTGAACACTACCCACGCGTAGGTTCTTCTGACAAGGATGAAATTTTGCAACGTCTAAACTCACTCGTCGGTAAGCCAATTCGTGTACGTATTCTTGATGCAATTAAGAAAGAGAATAAATTAATTTTCTCTGAAAAAGAAGCAATCAAAGATGGTCTTGCCGCTCGTTTTGCCGAGCTTAAAGTTGGTGACACTGTTAAAGGCGTGGTTACTGGCGTAGTTGACTTCGGTGTGTTTGTAAATGTTGATGGTATCGAAGGTTTGATCCATATTTCCGAGATTTCTTGGGAACGTGTTAATAATCCAGCTGACTACGTAAAGGTTGGCGAGACTATCGAAGCTAAGATTATCGCTATCGATAAAGAACGTCTATCCCTTTCAATGAAGCAACTCAAAGAAGACCCATGGCTATCTGAAATCGAAACCCTGAAGAAAGGTACTAAAGTTGAAGGTACGGTTACTCGTATTACTCCATTTGGCGCATTCGTGCAGATTTCACCAGCTGTTGAAGCCCTAGTTCACGTCTCTGAACTTGGTGAAGGCAGCGATGTTGATCCAGAGAAGGTCTTTACCTTAAATGAACGTAAGGAATTCAAGGTACTTGATATTGATAAGGAAGGCCGTAAGATTTCACTTTCAATTGTCGATAAAAAGAGCAAAAAATAATATCGCTACAAGGAGCCCCCACAACGGGGGCTTTTTGGTGGAATATGGTATAATGTGATAGTTATGGCAAAGAGAAAATTTGGTGACCGCAAGGACGCTAGAAAGATTAGAAAAATACCTGGTTTAACTCAGATTTCGATTGATTTGAAACCAAATCGTAGTGTGAGCGACGTTTATATTAATCAAAAAATGGACGTGACGAAGCTAGTAAAATATATCGAGAAAAAGAAGAAAAATGGAGAAGATTATACCTATTTTCATGCTTTTGTGACGGCAATTGGCAAACTGCTTTATAACCGCCCAGTTTTGAACCGTTTTGTGGCTAATAGGCACATTTATGAGCATAATGACGTAAAGATATCGTTTGTCGCGAAGGTAGCTTTTGACGATAAGTCAGATGAAATAATGATGATTGTAAAAATTGAGCCGAATGACACGATTAAAACTATTGGTAAGAGAATCAAGAAGCATGTTGATGAATTGCGTAGTTGTAAACACTCAAAGAAGGGCGCAAATAGCGCGATTGACATCCTAGGAAAGCTACCAAACGTATTAAGGGTGCCGGTAGTGGGGCTGTTTAAGTGGTGCGACAAGAAGGGGGTTTTGCCAGCTTCTTTATGCGAAGATAATCTGTATTATAGTAGCATCATCGTCTCTAACCTGGGTTCAATTAAGTGTGGAGCAATCTGTCATAACATCAATGACTTTGGTGAATGTTCGTCACTGGCTACTTTTGGTGAGATTAAATCAGAGCAGGTAGTGAATGAAAAGGGAAAGGTGGAGATTAGAAAGCTTTGTGAATTTGGAATAAACATGGATGAACGTATTGGTGATGGTTATTACTTTGCGAAGTCGTTAAAAATGTTACAGTACATCTTTGATCATCCGGAGATGCTAGAGGAGAAGGCTAGTGAAAAAATCGAAGCAGCAGAAATTAGATAAAAAGCTACGTCCGTGGCTGAACTACTACGGGAAGATTCCGGCAAATTTGGAATATCCAGATGGTTCGATGGTGGATGTGATTATCGAAAGTGCCAAAAAATGGCCAAATAACATGGCTTATTCGTATTTTGGTAATAAAGTGACTTATAAAAGCTTTCTAAAAAAGATTGAAAAGGCGGCAAGGGCGCTAAAGAATTACGGGGTGAAAGAGGGCGATAGGGTGACTATTTGTATGCCAAATACGCCAGAGGGCATCATTATGGTTTATGCCGTGAATATGATTGGTGCAATTTGTAATATGGTACACCCACTTTCTAGCGAGAAAGAGTTGGAATATTACATTAGAGCAGCTGAAAGTAAGTATGTTTTAGTGATAGATGTGGTATTTGACAAAATTTACCGTCTGAAGGAGTCGGCTGGGTTAAAACGTATCATTGTGGTGCGCGCGACGGGCGGTATGGGCTTTTTAAAGAAGAATCTCATTAACGCGATTAACATTAAGAAGGCTAAGATTCCGCGTGATGATAGTGTAGTGGTAACTTGGGATGAGTTTATTGTGAATTCATTTTTCTACCAGGGTGAAGTTTATCAGCATCGTAAGGCAGATGATCCGGCGGTGATTCTATATAGTGGTGGCACAACTGGTGCACCAAAAGGAATACTATTATCAAATTTAAACTTTAATGCGCTCGGTATTATGGCAACGACGGTAATTGACCAGGCGGTGCCTGGTGCAACGGTCCTATCGATCTTGCCGATTTTCCATGGATTTGGGCTGGGGGTTTGTATTCATACGCCACTTTGTATTGGTATGGGTTGTATCTTGATTCCAGCGTTCTCGCACCGTAAATTCGGCGATATTATCAAGAAAAACCAGCCAAACTTTATCGCTGGTGTGCCGACTTTATATGAAGCATTGGTTGAGACTAAGTTAAAAGGTAATGACCTCGAGAGTGTGACGGCAGTGATTTGTGGTGGCGATGCCTTAACACAAACTTTACGTGATAAGGTAAACGCGTATCTTGATGAACATGGTTCAAATGCTAAAATTCGAGTGGGGTACGGTTTAACTGAAGCAACTGGCGCAGCTTGTCTTTCGCCAGAAAATACTTTTGAAAACAATATCATTGGCGCACCATTCCCAGATATGTATTTCAAGATCGTAAAGATTGGAACGCACGAGACGCAGGCAGTAGGACAGGATGGGGAAATATGCATTAGCGGTCCGCTAGTAATGATGGGTTATCTAGATGACGAAGCGGAAACTATGCAAGTTTTGCGTTATCATGATGACGGTAGACTTTGGTTGCATACTGGCGATGTAGGTTATTTGGGCAAAGATGGCCTGATTTACTTTACTCAGCGTCTAAAACGTATCATTGTATCTAGCGGATATAATATTTATCCAACCTATCTAGAATCGGTAATAAATTCACATGAAGCAGTATTAACTTCTACAGTGATTGGCGTTTCGCATCCTTACAAGGGTCAAGTGGCGAAGGCATTTATCGTACTAAAGGATGGTTATAAGCCTGGCAAAAAGATTGAACGTGAGATTAGGGAATTACTGGCTAAGAGTGTGGCTGTCTATGCTTTGCCGGCCGAATATGAGTTTAAGGCGCAGCTACCAAAGACTTTGGTGGGAAAAGTTGCTTTTAAGAAGTTGGAAAACGAAGAGAATAAGAAACGCGAAAGACGAGAAAAAAGACAGCGAAATAAAAAGGTTGAGAAGAAAAAGTCGAAGAAGTAATTAGAAATAATATATCCAAAGAATTTGCAGATGAGTTGGGGCTGTAGATATATTAAATAAGGTTGGTTTTGAAGACGGATTTACATTTGATGAAACCAACGGTATAATCAAGGTTAATTCTTATGAATGGACTAACGATAATATATTTGTTGATGCGTTAGCATTATTAAAGAAGGAATTAGGAGATAATTATGACTTTTTACAAGAGAACACCATCGCAAGTAACTACATTGACAAATCTCGTCAAAGAGAAATTCTTGGAGAATGGTTGGGAACCACCGGTGAAGGGGGACAAAACGGGATACTCTATAACCGTGTTAAAGAAACCTACGACAAACTCGGACAAAAAGAAATAGATGATGTTGGAGTTGTAGATAATAACCAACTTGTTGGTAATGATTTTGATGAAATAATAACAAGAATAGCCAATAATGAAGCTAGTCCAGAAATTAGGCTTTTTGGGCTGGTTTTGCGGTGAGATATTTTTGAGCGCCCATAAAGGCAAAGGCGATGGTTAGGCCGAAGAAAATGGCGGCAAGGACATCGGTAAACCAATGCATGCCAGAGGCAACACGAGCGAAGGCTGAAACACCCATAAAGACAATAAGAAGGATGGTTAAGATGACGCGAGCAGTTTTACTTTTGATGTAACGTGGAAGTTCAAAAATAGTAGTGGCGATAACGCCGATAATACACATAATATGTGAGGAAGGGAAGGAATTAATAAGCTGGCCTTCTTCAAGAACTGGGCGATAGTTGATAACGATGTGATCAAAAATAAAGTATAGGGCGAAAAGAAGCATATAGGTGCCACCGAGTAGGAAGATATCAATATCAACCTTTTTGAGGTTTTTACGTTTAATCCATTGGAAAAGTCCAAAAGCCGCAAAACAAAGCATGATAAAGATAGAAAAAAGTAGACAATAGTCGGAGAATTTGTCCCAGAATGTACTGGTGCCTAACCAGCGGAAAATGACGTCATTAATAGCTGAAAAACCGACTGCAGTATGTCCAGCACCGACAAGTTTAACGTCGATTAGGGTGACTAAAACGGTAAAAATGATTGATATGACGGCAAAAACGCCTGCTAAAATGAAATATTTTTTGTAAGACTTTTCCATAAATTTATTATAGCATTTTAATTAGTTTCACAGTAGGAGTCGTCACCCTCTAGTTTGTAGAGGACTGCAAAGCTTCTAGAACTATTTGCTTGGATTGCCATTTTTTCATTGCAGGTTGCGTTAACTACAATGTGGATATTGTGATTTTGAGCCGTATGTGATTGCTCTTCAGATTCAGTGCCAGAGAATTTGAGGTTTTGTACTTGCGAATCTGGGCTGCAATAGTCGCCTTCTTTTTTGCCATCACATTGTGTAACGCGAAGATTATAGGCGCTGCCATCCGGATCAAGGAAGGCTTGGGAACCAGTCAAAATGTAGTTAGCATAGAAGCGATACCACTTGTTGGAATGTGAACGGTATTGTTGAATTGCAGTATTATCGCCAATATCAGCGATACCTGAAACAGTACCAGCCCAAGTTGCATCTGGTAAATTACCACGGTTACTAGACTCATAGTTCGTGAGAGAAGCGATTAATGTACCGATGTCGTTTTTACGAGTGGTATTGTTTTTGGTTTGTATAAAAATTCTAGCGGCTTCATCGGTGTCGGTTTGTTTGTCTTTCTCTGAAGACGACTGGTTGTTGAGTCGATTAATCTCTTCGTTTTTGGCCTGGATTTCCTCATCTTTAGCTTTTAGCTCTTTATCTTTAGCTTGGACTTGAAGCATTTCATAAATACCAAAGCCGAGTCCAAAAAGAGCGATAATTAAGAGAAAAATGGTGGTGATTTTTGATGAGCTGTTTTTTGGAGCTGGAGATGGGGAAAACTGATTGGCTGGGATTGGTTGAGATGGATCGGGACGATTAAAAGAATTTCCATTTTGATATGGATTAGTTGGCATTGGGTTTTGATCCATAATGTTATCCTCTCGAAAATGATTATGTTTAAATTATACTACAAAAGTGTCTAGCTGATGTTAACTCGGATAACTTGATTTTCTCTGAGAAAAATGTTATTATAGTAAAGTTCAGATGAACGTACTTTAGATAGGAGGTAGAAAAATGGGTGAGTATGGAGCGTTTTACGGTACCATCGGTTTTCAACTGGAACAGATTATCGATGGTTTAGGCAGGCATAGCTACGCAATTGTTCCTGAACCATTTTATCGTGGCTGGAAGCATCTATCGAGCTTCAAAGAAGAAAAGGAAAGTTCGTACTATGGTACGGATTTTGCCGAGCACGTAGTAACTATCGCAAATTTTGATGATGAAAATCATCACTGGTCTATCACAACAGCGAAATGTCCACATTATAACAACCCAAAAGATTATTCCTGGCGCTATATCGTTAAGATAGTAAGGGATGGTGAGATTATATCTCGTCCAAAAACCAGGTTTGAAGATTACCTTCAGTATATTAGCCGCATAGGCTAAAAATAGCTCCCAAGCTGGGAGCTATTTAATTATGAAATACAAATTAAAAAGAAACTGAAGCAATAAGAAAATTATGAACGAGAGGCTTTTAAAAAATTTTCTAAAATGAGTCGAGCATTGTCTAGGTCACCTTTTAGTACTGCGTCCCTATATGCATATGCTTCCGGTGTCTCCCCATCGTATCCTAAAATTGGTAAATTTTCTAAATCATCATCAGATATTACTGGGCGATCGCCATATTCTCTAGCGCAATCTTCTAGGCTTAAATTCTCCGGTAAGAAAAAAAAGTACATGTCTGGATGACCAAAATCTTCATTCCAGGTACTTCCGTTTTGTAAATCTTTTTTGCTCCATCTTGTATGCGCTACTGGTACGAAACCTAGCTGCATATATTGGCGCATCATATTTTCTCCATAGCATTCGCCTTTGGTTCCGCCTGCCCCAATTGCCGACAACATCATTGATGGTAAAATACCTTTTACTGTGGAAGTTTCTAAATTCCTAAATAATGATCCGATTTCGCCGTCTTTTCCTATACGGACCCCAGCCGACCTATCTTTGCTTACTAGTAATGTATCGCCAGCTATTTCTTCTGGGGTTCTGCGCCACACCATTACGCCATGCGGGTTAGCATCAATGCCGTCATTTAAGGCTTTAGAAAAAACTTCAGGCATTGCACTAACGTTTTCTAGGTCCACGATTGGTAAGCCTTTTTCCTCCATGATTTTACAAACTTCGGCACCCAAAATCGCTTCTTCATTAAATTCCTCTGTTTTTTTCTCTGGACTAGCTTTGTCACTATTTTGTTCATTTTCTATTTGTTTCATATGTTCGGAGAAATCCTCCTCTTGCGTTAATATATCAAAAGGAGTACCGTTCTTTTCTCCCGTGTTATTTTCTGGCGTTTTCTCCATTTATATTATCCTATTAATCTAATTTTAGCATAACGACAGGTTATCTACATAAAAAAATTGGACTCTCGTCTAACTTGGCTCCCCGAACTGACAGATTTCCCAAAGTTGTTTAAATTAAAAATGTTTATGGTATAATTTAAAGCAAGAGTAAGGGTCATATGTGTTTTTGAAAGATAAAAAAGATTTTAGGTTATGCCAGTCTAGATATAGATTGTTATCGATATCTTTGTTTTTGGTTATTCTTTTCTCTGGCTTTTTCTTAAGCCGCGCTCCAGTGGCCGTCAACGCGATTGACGACGAACCAACTGCTGGAGAAGGAGGATGCTCAATAGCCACAACAACTTTATCAGAACACATCGTATCGATTGCTCCAGGCCAGCAAGCGAATGACGTTGGTAGCACTAAATTTACTGCCATTTGTAATAATACTATTAATTATCGCATTTATGCCATTGGTTATTCAAATAATACTGAGGGAAATACTAACCTCATAGATTCGAGCTCCAACCAAACGATTCAAACGGGAACTGGAACTAATAGCAGCACATCGCAATGGTCTATGAAAATATCAAAGGATACTTCATCGTATCTTCCAGCAAACCTCACTATTGAAAATAGTTTTGATGCCAATCATATAGTGCCAAACACATCCACGATGGTGGCGTCGTATTTAGGCTCAACGGACACCGAAACTGGCTCCTCGATTCTGATTACCTATTCAGTCTCTGTTTCCGCTACGCAAGTTGCCGGTGAATATATTGGAAAAGTCAAATATACCTTGGTTGCGGAACCAAGATACAGCTCCTATATTATTACTTACAATGAAAATGCAGGCAATGACACCGTTACTGGCATGCCAGTTCCAAACCCTAATCAAGGAGACGCTTCTAGTTCTAGCGTGTTGTTATCAGATGCTATACCAGTGCGTTATGGTTATAATTTTCTCGGCTGGGCAACTTCTTCAAGCGCCACTGTGGCCACATATCAACCAGGAGATTCAATCACCGTAGCGGCTGGTAGCGATAGTATTACTCTTTATGCGGTTTGGGAACTAAAACTTTATAAACTATACTATAATTCGAACTATCAAGACGAAAGAGAAGAGGACCATAGTGTTGGGCAAGAGTTTTATCACGAAGGAACTTTCACTTGGAGCGATACAGACACAGGAATCTGGCACAAAGTTCCTAACTACGAGAACCCAGGCTATGGTTTCGTTGGCTGGAGCACGGATGCAAACGTTGCTGCCAGTATTGACCAACCTAATCGTAGATTTATTTATGGCACATCCGAACTCTTTACTACCTCAGATACTGAACTGATTAATTATGCTAATTCAAATAATGAAATAAATCTCTATGCTGTTTGGGTTCCATCGGCAGGTAGTATGCAATCGTTCTCTTGCGATAGTCTTTCCGTTGGGCAAGTCACCGCACTCACCGATACTCGTGATAATAATACTTATGCCATAGTCAAATTAAGTAATGGTGTCTGTTGGATGACTGAAAACCTCCGGCTCGACCCAGGGGGAACTACTTTAACCATTGATAACACTAACAAACCGACCAGCTCATTCATTACCAGCGCTTCGTCTTCTTCGTCTACCCTACCCGCTTCGTGGTGCCATACAGATTCCGCAGCCTGCGACAATCAGGTACTTTATAATACCGATGGTATGAGTAACCCAGGCGTTACAGGTGCGACTTGGGGATCGGTAGTATATGGGGATGGGGTTTACTACAACTGGTTTACAGCTACAGCTGGGAACGGAGTTTATGGGACCACTACAACGGTAACTGGCGATATTTGCCCACAGGGCTGGCATCTACCAAGTCAAACAGAAGGCAACTCTCTTTTACTTCAAGATTATGGCGCTTTCCCATACAACGTTATACGATCTGGAAATATTTGGAATAGTAGTTTCGATCGTATTGACGAAGCCGGCTATTATTGGACATCAACCGGATATAGCGATAGTAAATACGCGTACAGAATAACTTATGAAAACATGGCAACGCAAAATGTAAAAAAATACGCCGGGACACCTTTACGATGTTTATCTAATACGCCAACCACTTATTCAATTTCCTACAATCTAAATGGTGCTTCTGGTACCGCACCGGCTAGCGAAACGGTATCTACAACTCATACATACCAATACTTCACTATCCCAGACGACGAGCCGGTTCGTGACTATTACACCTTCCTTGGTTGGGCAGCCAGTGACAGTGCAACCACACCAGAATATAGCCCTGGTGAAACAATTAGAGTTACAACCTCTACAACCAACTTGTATGCAGTTTGGTCGGCAAACCTGTACCATTTACGTTACAATTCAAATTATCAAGATGAGAGAACGGACTATGATTTAGAAGCTCAGAATTATTATTATAAAGCTGGTTTTACTTGGGATGATACCGTTCATAGTACGGCGCATAAAACACCTAATTTCTCAAACCCGGGTTATGGTTTCGTTGGCTGGAGTACTGATCCGGACGTCATTGAAGATTTGGATAATCCTAACCACCGGAAGATTTTTGGGCCAGACGAACATTTTACCGATGAAGATCAAGATTTAGTTGATTATGCCGATGCAAACAATATAATTACAGTTTATGCAGTATGGGCTCCGTCTGTTGGTAATTTACAAGGATGGTCCGGCTGTTCTTCCATGTCAACTAATGATGTAATAGCACTTACTGATATCCGTGATAATAATACTTACGCTGTTGCAAAATTGGCTGATGGAAATTGTTGGACGATAGAAAACCTAAGATTAGATTTTTCTAACCTTTCATCCGGGGTAGATATTGCAATAGAAAACACCAATAACCCATCTACGGGCTTTGCTTCATCACTAGCTTCCACAAGCTCTACTTCGCCAGGATCATGGTGCAATACCAATAGCGCCGCATGTGATAATAAAATTTCATACAATACAGATGCCCTAGCAAACCCTGGTAACGTGAGTACTAACTGGGGGACTCCAGTCTACGGTTATGGCGTATATTATAACTGGTATACCGCTACAGCAGGTCATGGTACTTATAGTATGTCTTCAGGCAATACGCCTGGTGATATTTGCCCTCAAAGCTGGCATTTACCAGCCAGCGCCGACTTTAGTTACATTACCGTAGCAAACTTAAAAGTTTTTCCTCAAAACTATGTAAGTTCAGGGCAAATATGGAGTGCTAGTATGCACAATGTAGAAAACATAACTGGTATCTGGTCGAAGACCGCCAATGCAACTAACCTGGCATATAGGTTATATGCGACCCATTCGTCTATTGAAAATACAAACACTCTCAATAAATATGCTGGTGAATCGGTTCGTTGTATAGTGAATGAGTCAACAACTTTTTCCATCTCCTATAATTTGAATGGCGCTTCTGGCACAGCGCCAGAAGGCAACAGTGTAGCTTCTACTCGCACATACCAGGACTTCACCATCCCAGACGACGAACCGACCCGTAGCCACTATATTTTCCTTGGTTGGTCCACTAATAGCTCCGCCACTACCGCGGACTACACTGCTGGCAATCAACTTAGAGTAACTTCCGCTACCACTGAACTATTCGCTGTATGGGAGCCATTACCTTATCGCATTATCTATAACGGCAATAACCCTACCGCTGGGAACATGTCATCCGTAGAACATCAAAATGTAATTATTGGCTCAGACATTCGTCTTGTCGCGCCAAACTACTATAAATCTGGCTATGCGCTTGTTGGGTGGAGCACTAATCCAAACGAAAGCCCAACCGCTGCTAATGCAGATATCTTTGGGCCAAATGAGCACATTACCGTTACAGGAGATTTATTAGACGAGGCTGACGCAAATAGCGTTGTAACTCTATATGCAATTTGGCTAGCTTCGGCTGGACAAATGCAAGATTTCTCTTGTAATACTCTTGCAGCTGGTGCCCATACTGCTCTAACTGATAATCGTGACGGCAATGTTTACTATATTGCAAAACTAGCAGACGGTAATTGTTGGAGTACAAATCCTCTCCGTCTAGATATTGGCTCAACAACATTTACCGTTGAAAACACCAACAATCCAACCAGTAGCTTTGTTTCCGACGCCGGCAACGCTATATCTTCAGACTCTTTATGCCCAACCTCTTCTACTGCATCTGATTGTAACAACTCAATTGTTTATAACACAACCAATACATCCACTGCCACTTTAAATTCTAGCCCAGTAGATCGTGAATCAAATCTTTACTATTATGGCAATTATTATAACTGGTATACCGCAACTGCCGGCAATGGTACGACCAGTGTAACTAGTGGCCATGCCGAAGGGGATATCTGTCCGCAGGGCTGGCATATCCCAACTGGTGATAGTAATAATGGACAATGGGATAATCTTGCTGTTGCTCTGGGTGGTATTAGAGACATAATGGATGATACCACTACGCCAACCGGCACAGTGATAGAGGCGACATTAATTTCCTTCCCGTATAATTTTATTAGAAGCGGACACAATAATGGCGATGACAGTAGTAATCGGTATCGTGGAAGACTTATTAATAGCTGGTCATCAACACCGGTTTATGCTACTCAGATATACACTGGCTATGTAGAAATGCGCTCTGCACACAGCCGATATAATTTAGACTCAGTCGTTTGTATGGCAAATGATATCACTCAATATAGCTTAAGTTTCGATATTAATGGTGGAACTGGCTCTGTTCCGACAACTCAAACAGCCTCATCTAGTCATGCCTATTATGATTTCACCATTCCACAAAGCAGTCTTACTAAAAATCATTACCTCTTCCGCGGCTGGTCCACAGATAGCTCCGCTACCACTCCGGATTATGTTGCAAGTGATACTATTTCTATAACTAATACCAATGCTTCTACTATTCTTTATGCTGTCTGGGAACCGAAAACTTACGAAATTCGCATGTGGGATGAGCTAAATGGTAACGTAATTGGTCAAACGGGCTCTTTCAAATATGGTGAAGGTTTCTCTTGGGATTCCAATACTACAGCATCCTCATTAAAATCATATAATATGTATAACATTGGTTACGGATTTGTTGGGTGGAGCGCAGACCTCAATGTCGCACCTTCAATTAATGCGTCAAATCACTCCAGGATTTATGGTCCAAACGAAAGATTCACTACTTCACAAGATGATTTAGTTGATGTTGCTTCAGATATTCCAGAAAACGGTGTTTACTATGTTAATCTCTATCCTGTCTGGGTGCCATCAGCCGGTAATTTACAAAACTGGTCCAGTTGCTCTTCTATGGCAACCGGAGAAATCACCGCCTTAAGCGACACACGTGATAATAATACCTATGCCGTAGCTAAACTTGCCGATGGAAGATGTTGGATGATAGAGGACTTAAGGCTTGATCCGAGTGCTAACGGCACCAGCATTACTGCCTCCAATACCAATAATCCTACCAGTAGCTTCGTTACGGCAATTGCATCAGCACAGCCAACCGATCCTGCATCATTCTGCCATGAAACGACAGCCAACTGTCAAAATAAGATCACATATAGCACACAAAACATAGCAAATCTCTCTACTCCAAACCCTGACTATAGTGAACCGCGCTATGGTTACGGCGTTTATTATAACTGGTATACAGCAACCGCTGGGAACGGGACGCGGTCTAAGACCAGTGGCAATGTATCTGGTGATATTTGCCCTTCTGGCTGGCGACTACCTACTGGAAATACTTCTGGAGAATTGTATGGTTTAGCAAAAGCCGTTGGCGGTAATAGCCCTGCTCCATCAAGTGTTAGAACATTCCCAAATAATTTCCAAATAGGTGGTTTTGCGTGGGGAGAAGGCCCACCAGTATTGAGTCGTGAAAGTATTGGATGGTATCATAGCTCTACCGCATCTAGTGATAATGCTACATACGATCTTTATATCAATGATGGCCAATCCGCTCTTCCGTCTAATAATACCTCTCGAAAAGAAAGAGGAAGAGTTATTCGCTGCATTCTAAAGAATAATTAGTATTCAATAGCACCGTAAGTTGGGACGGCTTTAATAATGGTTTGACCAGGGGCGAGCAAGATTTCTCTACCATTTGCATCACTAAAACTGATTTGGTCGTTTACGGTTGGTTTACTCCAAACACCCTTAATCATAGTGCCATTTTGGAAAATGTAAGCCTCATTTTGTCCTATAGTAGTAATATGAAAGTTCGAAACCAGAGCAAAAGAACAAGATTTTGAAACTATTATTTTCGAACCTTAAAATCGACCAAAAAAGGCTCAACTGTAATCTGTTAGAGCCTTTCAATACGTTATCATTAATGTCAAAAACTCAATCTTGGCTCCCGGGGCCGGGCTCGAACCGGCAACCTCGAAGTTAACAGCTTCTTGCTCCACCATTGAGCTACCCGGGAATGTGCTTCTTATTATAGCACATTTTTTGAAAAAGGCGCAATGTTTTAAGCGACAATCTTATTGCTAAAACATCGTTTTTTGTCTTATAATATAGATAGAAGCATAAGAAGAAAGGTCATTAAATGGATAATGTTGAACAATTCATCGAGCAATTGTTAGTTGATAAGGGAATAACGGACCTTGATCCTGATGTTAAAAAAGAACTAAAAACTCAAATGCTCCAAGAGTTGATGAATCAGATTGACCGAGCTGCGATTAACGCTTTGCCAGAAGACAAGGCGGTCGAGCTAGCAAAAAACTTAGACGATCCGCTCTATACAAACGAACAAGCTTCAGAATTTATTGCCAAATCGGGAATAGATTTACAACAGATATCCCTTCAGACGATGATGCAGTTTCGCAACTTTTATCTAAGCAACGGACAATAGTATGAGCGAGAGGCCAGATTTTGAGAGCGGAAGCACCGATGATAGCGAGCTTTACGAGAAGTGGGCGAAGTTGCATGAAGATGAAAAGCCAATGTCCGAAATTGAGGATGGTGAGATCACTTGGGAAGAGTATGATAAAAGGTTAAAACCTAGATATGGTGATGAAGATGATTTTGCAGGTGAGCGAAACATTAACGACCACCCAGCTAGCGGTGGTGGGCCAAAAGAACGCACTTTTGGCAATTTTGATCGATACCCAAGGACAAGTGATGATAAAACAAGTCGAGAATATGGTGATCGCTTAAATAGAAATAAATATCTTAGCCATTTTCCGGATTATGTCGACTATGTCGATAAAAAGATGAAGGATTATGAAGATAGATTACGTTCTAAGGTGATTGAGGGCGATATGCATCGCACGCGCAATATAGAGGAAATTGGTGCCGATAAGCCGCTATATACAGATGAAGAGATTGAAAATATCTTAAATAAGATGCGTGCTAAATATGAGAGTGAAGAGAGCTATCAAAGGTGGTTAGAAGAAAACTTGAAGATTGGTGAGACAGCAATGGCTGGCGCTGGAGTTGAAGGTGCCGGTGAAGATGGCGGCGAAGATGATGCTGGTGAAGATGATGAGGACAGTGGAGAAGATACTGGAGAGGGTGCAGGCGAAGACGACGATGAATCAGATGAAGGTACTGGAGAAGACGAAGATGAATCTAGCGAGGATGGTGGCGAAGGTGACGACGGCGGTGAGGGTGATGATGATGGGGAGGACGAATCGGAGGATGAGGGCGACGATGATGTGTTTAAGATTCCGCTACAAGTAGTTAATTTGAATGTTGATAAGGATGCACGCGAAGCTGCGCACGATATTGCCGAAAAGGCTTGGCAAGAGAAGGTATCAGCTTCTAAATTTATCAAAAAATGGTGGCTAAATGGTATTGGCAAAAAGGGCTACATTATTAAGAGTGAACGTGATGCCTTCCAAGAAATAGTGAAGAAACAAAACGGCGAAGGAGGCGACCTTTCGGATGCAGATTGGCGTACAGACCGCAAATCGACAATTGATCGTTTTGTCCGTGGCGCGATGGACGATTACGAGACGTTTGTGCACGAGAACGCTGGTGAAAAAATCTTTGACGAAAATGAGGAAACCACGGCCGAAATTCGCTCTATAATTGAGAAATTTGCAACAGCTGGAGAAGATGAAGACGAAGATAGATTGAAACATGAGCTACGAGAACAGATTAATGAGGCAAAAGCGAAACTAAGAGCCGATTCTGGAGCTAACGGCGAAGGAGTAATGGTTGATAATATCTTTGAGGTTGCGTTGGAAGCCCGTAATCGAGTTCGTCATGGTCTAGCTTTAGAACAAGTGATGGAGGGTTTTAAGGTTATTAATGGCGAAGCGCGTGACGGTGTTAGAACTGAACAACATCGTGACAGTATTGATAGGATTGTTGATGCCTTTGAAAGGTCACGTATCGGTAGGATAGTTCCACCGGAAGCGATTGCAACGGCAGCTGGTATGATGGGTTACTTTGGTAAGATGAGTCTAAGTAGTGCTGCGAGAGTAGCAATACCACTTGGTGGTGCGGCGGCGGCTGGGATTTTTGCCGCCATGCGCGAACGTAACCGCGTAGGTGAGGATCGAGCTAGATTATGGCGTGATATGGCTACTGGTATGGAAGTAGGTCAATCTGAGGGTAGAAACGCACGTTATGAGCAAAAAGTGGCTGGTACGATTTATGAGATGCGCCCAGCGACTGAGCTAGCTGATACGATTAATTCTGCCGTAGAAAGTGGCGATACTGATGCTGTGATGAAGGCAGTGATTGAAGCACAGGCACGTATTCAGTTTAGCGATAAGGAACGTAAAGACTTGATTAGCTATTCTGACGCGGCTAAATGTGGCGATGAACGCTTAGCACTTGATATTGCCATTTCTGAGGCGCTGCATGGACTAAGTGAAGAGGATCGAGCGAGGTTTGATGAGACGCGAGAAGCGATGTCGGCGGAAGCGATTGCTGAGATTCGAGGTGGCGACGAAGGTGTCAGAGCGAAGGAAAGAGCATTTCGTAGCCTTCGTGTTGGCCGTATGTTTAAACAGGGATTAAAGACAACCGCAGTGGCCTTTGGTACCATGGCGGTAACGCAGGAAATAGCAGCTATCTTTGATCCAAATAAATACGGCGTGTTTGACAGGATGTTTAATTATGAAAATAATCCAGATGCCGAAAACACGATGTTAGCTGGCTTATTAAGGTTTAGGGGCGAACGTACAGTTCCGATAACTGGCGCGGAAGCAACTGGCGTAAAACTCAACCAAAGCGAAATTGATAGTCTGAGAGCTGAAGGTTATACGGTGACCGAGAGGTCAATTCCAACAACTGGAACGGAAATGCAAAATGTTAACATCGATAACTATGAAGGTGCGACTACAATTACACGTGATGCTTGGGCTAATAACGGTACAGCGGGCGCAGATGGGAATGAGCTTGGTATCCACTGGGGTCAGGATGGCTCGAGCTTTGTGGCTAAGATGGGTGGCAAATCGACCTATCCAGGTGGAGAGATTGACTACAAACAGGCAGTGGCTGACGGTAAAATTAAAGCCTTTTTGACGGTTGGTGGTACGCGTGGAAGAGCAATTGAAATTCCTTCTTCTGGCGTGGATGCTAATGGAAACTTAATCTTTGATTCAGAGATTCTAGACCAATTTGCAAGTGGCCGCTCCTTTAGTGGTGGTACTTTCCAGGTAGTTTATGATAATGGTGTGGATGCACTCGGTACACAGCACGTGATTCCACTTTCGACTGTAGTTGGTAGTGGTACTAAGACTTCGTTTGAAGCTTTAGTGACCACGCATGGCTTTGATTCAGTATTTGATGTAGTCGGCTACAATAAAGCAGAGGCCGTGGCTAGAACAGTTAACTATGGTGGTTTATCACTGCCATTTGTCTCACGCGAGTTTATTGCCCCAGCCCGCTATGCTGAACGAATAGAAGGGGATGAAGAAGATATTCCAGTTGAACCTGCGCCAGAAACAACTGGCGAGGCGGGGTCGGCGGATGAGTCGGTAGAAGATGAGTCTAGCGAAGAAACTGGTGGCGGTGAGGCTGCCGACGCTGGTGACTCTACTGATAGCGAGTCTGGCGGCGATACGACTGGTAGTGGGGATGGTGGTGAAGGTTCGGCCGAGAGTCGCGATGCGGAGCGCTTAGAGGCTATTAGACGTTCGTTGCAGACAGATAAAATTAATTCTGCGGCTGGGTTAATCGGGGAAAATGGCGTTGACTTCATGCTAAATGAACATGATGATCTAGATAGTTCTGAGCGTAATGAACGTTACGAAAGCTGGTGGAACAGTCTAAGCGATTGGGCCAAAGATGCTATCTCTATTAACGAATTAGATGCCGATATAGACGGAAAATATGTTCCTCTCTCAAAGAATCTTTTGAAATGGCTTGAAGAATCTGGTAAAAAGACTAGTCTTTAGGTAAGTTTTTACTTTTTTAGGTGTTTATGGTAGAATATATAGAGTAGGTTTTGCTTTTTTATCGCAAAAGAAAGGAGAGTCCAATGGAAAATCAAGAGAAAATTATCCAGATTGCTGGCTCAATTACTGTTGATGAACTTGCTAAAGCCCTTGGGCTTTCAGTGACATCTTTGATTGGTGAGCTATTTAAAAATGGCATCATGGCTACGATTAACCAGAGGCTAGATTTCGAAACTGCCACTATTATTATTGATGAATTAGGCTTAAAGAATGTTAAATTAGAGCGTAAAAACACTTCAACCAGGACGTCTGATTTTCATCATGAATTGTCTGATAAGGCGGTCTCTCGCCCACCAGTGGTGGCGGTGATGGGACACGTTGACCATGGTAAAACCACGTTGCTCGATACTTTACTCCATAAAAAGACAGTGGAAGGTGAGGCTGGCGGCATTACTCAGCATATTTCAGCTTATCAGCTTGAACATGAAGGCCGTATGATTACTTTTCTAGACACGCCTGGACATGAGGCTTTTGCTGCAATTCGTCAACACGGCGCAATGTTAACGGATATTGTGGTGATTGTGGTGGCGGCTGACGATGGCGTAAAGCCACAAACAGTTGAGGCGATTAAGTTTGCCCAGAGCGCTAACGCTAAGATTATTGTAGCGATTAATAAGATTGACCGTGAAGGCGCTGATATTCCACGTACGATGGCTGACCTCTCTCAGCATGGTTTACAACCAGAAGAATGGGGTGGAGATGTTACTATGGTGCCAATTTCAGCGAAACTAGGCACGAATCTTGATAAACTGCTTGATATGATACTTCTTACCGCTGATATTGAAGAATTAAAGGCGGATGTTGATATTCCGGCTGAAGGTTTAGTGATTGAGTCCCATATGGAAGTTGGTCGCGGCTCAGTGGTGAACCTGCTAGTAACTGGCGGGGAATTAAAAGTAGGCGATTTTATCGTTGCTGGCTCTTCTTATGGTAAGGTTCGCACGATGTTAGATTTTAAAGGTCGTCCAAAAGGTAAAGCTACGCCATCAACTCCAGTAACCGTGACTGGTTTTAAGGAACTGCCAAACTTTGGTGATCGTTTTGTGGAGGTTTCGGACGAAAAGACTGCTCGCAAGATGGCACTATTGAACGCTCAAGAGCACAGTGATGAAATGGCTTCGGCTAATGTAACATCTAGTGATTTGCTTCGCATGATGAACACGGCAGATAATTCAAAGATCTTCAATGTCATTATTAAGGGCGATGTGCTCGGTTCTGTTACGAGCGTAGTGGATTCTTTGAAATTAATTGATACTAAGGGTGAAATTACGTTAAATATTGTTTCAACCGGTGTTGGTGATGTTAACGAAAATGACGTTTATATGGGTGCCGGTGAAAATACTGTAATTTATGGCTTTAACGTGACGGTACCAACAAATATTTCCAAGATGGCAGCTCGCAATAACGTGCCGATTCGTATATATAAGGTCATTTATGAACTCCTAGATGATGCTAAACATTCGATGGAAGATTTGCTTGATGCTGAAGTAATTGAGGAAGACACTGGGGAGCTGAAAGTTGAGGGTGTTTTCCGTACTGAAAAGACCTCGATTATTGCTGGTGGCGAAGTGCTGAAAGGCCGTGTGTCAGCTGGTATGAAGGCGCGTGTGATTCGCAATAAGACTTATCTTGGAGAAGTCGAAGTTGAAAGCGTTCAGAAAGAAAAGATTGACGTGAAAGAGCTTGTAGAGGGTGAAATTGGTGGTTTGGCACTTAAGACTGAACATAAGATTCAACTTGAAATTGGCGATCGCTTGAAGATGTTTACGCGCGAATTGAAAAAGAAAACGCTTTAGATTATAATTAGGTGCAAATAGGAGGCAAAATGATGAGACTAGACAATGACTTTCTGGCGGAAATGGGTCTTTCGGCTATGCCAGAGAATGAAAAGCAGGCCTTCCTTGATTATGTAGAAGAAGAATTGCAGGTACGCATTGGACAGCGTATCAGTGATGGTATGACAGATAGCCAGTTAGAAGAGTTTTCGAAGATAGAAGATAAAGAAAAAGCCGTACAATGGCTAGAATTGCACCGTCCAGACTATGAGCACGTAGTAATGGCTGTGATAGAAGAGCTTAAGTCCGAAATCAGTGCTAATAGAGACCAGATTCTTAATTGATAGTCTGAGTGCCTTAGACTATTTTTTATAACCATTAAGGAAGGATTTAGCGTCCATTGGTTTGCGACTCATTGGTTGGAGTTGGTCAACGATAACGTATTTCCCATCAGAACAGCAAATCGAAAGATCGGTTTCTGCAGTATCAGCTACGTGGGCTTTTAAGATGATACATTCAAGTCCAAAGAACGTGTATTTTGGTTTTGGAAAGTATTGGTAAGCCACGATTTGGCGGAAGACTTTTTCGGCAGTTTTGTTCAAAGGATTTAAGGTCGATGAAGACTTGTCAAATTTGGTAGTGAAGGTGGCTTGCGAATCGTCCTGTTTTACAGGTGTAGGTAGCGTATAAATATTTTGTACAATCCACTCTGCGCCAGCAGTGGCAAGCGCTTCATAAATGGCAGTTTTGTCAATTGGAAGGCCTTTTAATGTGGTTTGATAATAGACTGGACCGGCGTCCATGGCTGGTACGAGTTTCATGACGGAAACGCTAAAATCGGTATCACCATTTATAATTGCAGACTCGATCGGTGAGGCACCACGATATTTTGGCAATAGTGATGGATGAATATTAAGAATGCCAACTGGCTCAAATAGATCGAGCACGTC
>JAEEGL015258636.1_pt1 | contig 26398 bp, 25 predicted proteins | sample 9134231 | NCBI WGS metagenome assembly JAEEGL01 (sample SAMN16246548, study PRJNA631951) | gut metagenome | biome: gut microbiome; feature: rumen; material: fiber-attached | host: Bos | place: Iran: Karaj | collected 2018-10
ACACCATCAGCTGCGGGTAATGACGGGATGTGATGAAAAAAAGACTGTTTTCATGGATATGTGTCGTTCTGGCTTTTGCGATCCTGCTTTCCGCGATGCCGGGATGCGGATCCAAAGAGGATCAGAATCTTTCCATAACGACCGGTGTTGTGAAGGATGAGGAGTTCTTGAATGTCTATATTGGTCTAACGATCGACGAATTCAATGCTCTCGGGTTCGCGTTCGGCGACAGTGTCGACATTGCGTTCGACAACGGCAAATCCTACGAGGATATTCCATATTATTCGGGTTATTATGTACCTGTCGGGCAAATGCTGCTGTGCGGTTATCCCGGTTATCCGCATCCCGTCATCGCCCGGAATTACGGCGAGTCGACCTGGGCAGAATTCGAAATGACCGCAGATTCCAAAGTGACGGTCACCTTGCGTGAAAAAGGCAAATATGCCGCGACTCAGGAATTGTATTCTCTCAGCAATTATGACGAACGTGAAAGATACGATTCGGATGTAATGTTTGCCAATTTCCGAGAGGTCAAAGGAGGCAATCTTGCATCCGGCAAGTTCTACCGTTCTGCGTCTCCCTGCGATAACCAGCACAATCGTGCCTCCTATGCCAATGCGCTGGCCGAGGAATACGGGATCGGGTTTGCCCTGAATCTGTCTGATAATGAGACCAAATACGCAGACCACGTGGCTCAAAGCGATTTCACGTCCGTCTATTACGATACGCTCTTCCAAAACGGCAAAGTCCTGCTGCTGAGCATGAATGCCAACTACCGTTCGGACGGATTTGCCGCGATCCTATCTGGTGCATTTCTGGCCATGGCAGAGGAAGACGGCCCGACTCTGATCCATTGCGTGGAAGGAAAGGACAGAACGGGTTTTGCCTGCGCGCTGCTCCTTGCTTTAGCTGATGCGACCGAACAGGAGATCATTGACGACTATATGATCACCTATGCGAATTATTACCGCATCACGAAAGAGAGCGACGCGAGAAAATATGAAGCCATTCTCGTCAATGTGAACGACTTTATCGCCTGCTTGCGTAACACGGATACAGGAACCGTCAGTTTAAAGCTGGGCGCCGAACTCTACCTGCAGAGAGGCGGACTGACTGCGGATCAGATCGCGCAGATCGAAGCAGCGATCACGACGGAGTAGAAGGGATTCAAGCAACAACAAAAAAGACAGCACGGATCGGTCAGATGCCTCTTCGTGCTGTCTTTTCATGATTAGTTTTTGCAACACAGACGGCCAATTAGTTGGATCGACGGTCATGTTTGGAATAAAAGGCTTTTTTGTCGTCATACATATTGACGTCTGCTCTGGTAAATACATCTTTGATTGATGTGTCCAGATGGGGATCGAACAGCGCATAACCTTTTGAGAAAGAAAGCGGTTTGTCAGCCTTTAAAACACCGCTCTGGTTGAACGCGGCGCATTCCTGATCCAGCTGTTCAAAATACTTTTTGACGTCGTCTTCGGAAATGTTTTCGATCAGGGAAATGAATTCATCCCCGCCGATGCGGTATACATGATCTTTGCCCAGCACCTTGGAAATGATTTTAGCTCCGTGCATGATGTACAGGTCTCCGATGGCGTGACCGAGTTCATCATTGATGATCTTCAACCCGTTCAGGTCAAACAGGATCAATGCAAAATTGGCATTCCCTGACTCGATTTTCTGGAACAGCTGCTCAGTGGCGCTGTAGTAGGCCGTTGAGTTCTTGACGCTCGTCAGCTTATCGGTATATGCCTGCAGGCGCATGTAATCGATGTAGTGATTCAGTGTATCATGCATGTTGCTGATCTTGTCACTGATCGTTCCGATCTCATCGTTAGCTTTTTTGTCGGGCTCGTTTTGAACATAGCTGTTGAAATAATCCTTATCCTCGGAAAGCCGGTTGGTCAATTCATCGATTCCAGAGGACAGTGCGCCGAGTTTGACGTGGACTTTATTCAATTTGCTTCTGACCCTGGCTGCAAAGAGCGCCACGATCACACCGCCGATCAGCATGGACAGTGTGCAACCGATGACCACGGTCACGGTGATCCGGGTTATTTTCTGATCGAACCACTCTTTTGGAAAGTCGACACCGACACAGCCTACGACCTTATTGCCATTGAATATCGGACTGAAAGACGTGTAATACTGGCCCCATTTATCAGCGATCGCGTCCTTATCCACAAAGGATTGGCCGGTCGTCAACGCGTTGTACATGGCTTCTGAATAAACGATCGGGCTGCCGAAAGGAGCAGGCTCTTCTGTATCCGGGTCAATGACAAAAACAAATTCATCTCCGACCTGTTTGACTGTATAAATATAGTCGCAGGCGATCTTGTTCTGAAAAGTTTCCAGGATCGAGTTGATCTGCCTGAAAGCATCAGTCTTGTTTTTGATGTCATCTTCAGTCAAGGCTTCAAAAACAGCACCGTCGATCAGAGCAGCGGCAGAATTCGATATATCCAAAATCCGTTCATCGATCATCTCAAAAATCGAGCTTTTGGCCTGCTGGATCAGTAAAGCGCCTAATACGACATTGAAAACCAGCAGAAGCGCAGCCACGATGATGATGACTTGCGTGGTTATTGTAGTCTTCTTCATAAGAATTCCTTTAGTAAGGCAAGCAGGAAAGCAATAATCAAACCTCTTTTGCTTGCCACGAATAACGGTTCAAAGAAAGGCTGTCATGGTTTCGACACAAATGACAGGATTTAATATATTATATCACTATTATTTGTATTAAAGCAAGACTTTTTTTGACTCGAGAACAACAGGCTTTACAGAACAGCGAATTGGTGGTATACTTGAAACGATTCTTAATTCCGGAGAAGTATCAATGTTTGATCCAAAAACCAAAAAGTTTCCGTATCCAGAGGATACGGCTTCGCACTATATCATATTGAAGAAAGATGACGGAACGGTAGTCGACAAAGATTATCCGTATTATGATCACAGCAGGAAGAGAAAAACGCTTCAGGGCATGACAAGAGTCCTGCTGTATATACTCGTTTTTTGGGTGGCCAAGATCCGCACGGGACTTCGCGTCCATGGCAGAAAAGTGTTAAAAGAGAACAAGGACCTTCTCAAAAAAGGAGTGGTTTCCTGTTCCAACCACGTGCACTTTTGGGATTTTATAGCCGTGATGTATGCCACCCGTCCTTTCAAGCCCTATGTTTTGGTTTGGGAAAACAATATCCGGGGAGAAAACGGAAAGCTGATGAAGAACGTCCGGGGCGTTCCGATCCCGTCGGAAGGGATCCGGGCGCTTCATGCGATGAGTTCTCAGACTTGCGAGCACATCAAAACGGGTTCCTGGGTGCATATCTACAGTGAAGGCAGCATGTGGGAATACTATATGCCCATCAGGCCTTTCAAAGACGGTGCTGCATATTATGCAGTGGCATGCGACAGACCGCTTTTGCCGATGGCGTTCTCCTACCGGAGACCCGGCTGGATCCGGCGCGTCATCTTTAAACAAATTGCTTTGCTCGATCTGCATATCGGGGAGCCTCTTTTACCAAACAAGGATCTGCCTTACGAAGAAAGAAAAATGGATCTTCTCCTCAGAAGTCATCGTGCTGTCTGCGAATTGGCAGGCATCAAACCGGAAGAGAATATTTATCCTCCGGTTTACGATCATTCAAGAAGAATAGATTACTATTGATCAGAGACCTGGAAGGAGTCTTGTAATGGAAATCATTAAGAATTATCAGGATCAGAAATTGACTGTCATTCTAAAGGGAAAGCTGGACATTCTGACGTCACCCGAATTGGAAAAAAGCATGACGTGCGCACTGGACGGGATCAGTGAATTGGTTTTTGACTTTACGGACCTCGACTACATCTCGTCGTCCGGTTTGAGAGTGCTTCTGGCGACTCAAAAGAAAATGAATGCAGCAGGCGGAAAAATGATCGTGACCGGCGTGAATGAAGTGGTCGCTGAGGTGTTCGAAGTGACCGGCTTCGACCGCTTGTTGACGATTCGGTAAGGAGATTATTGAGTTATGAGATCTGATGTCATTACGATCACAAATGGCGGCAAGGGAATAGCTGAAGCCCTGCATCAGGCGGAAGCGACCGCCCAATTCAAGGATCTGTCTCCCAAAGATTCCATTCAGCTAAGGCTTTTGACCGAAGAAATGACCGGAATGTTCCGCGCATTGACCGGAGAGCAGGAGGCGAAATTCTGGATCGAAGAACACAATATGGCATTCACCCTCCACCTTTCCGCCTGTACCCGGATGACAGAGGTCAAAAGGGAACAGTTGCTGGCCGCTTCGACGTCGGGTGAAAATGCCGCGGCTAAAGGTTTGATGGGCAAACTGCGGGATCTGTTCGCACGTGCTCTGGAACCGATCGACGACTCCGTATCGGACAGTATGCCCGGAGGCTGGTATGCTTCAGACGTGGGCTCGGGCGGAGTTCCGAGTCTGCAGGGCGTGGCGGCTGAAAGATGGTCCATGAATCAATTCCGCAAATCCGTATCGGGTACCGCGGAACATGCAGAAGAATGGGATGAACTGGAAAAATCCGTCGTGGCCAAAGTCGCCGACGAGGTGGAAGTCGCCATCTACAGAGACAGAGTCGAATTGATCATCTACAAAACATTCCATTAAGTTTCGAACATACGAAAGACGGCGGAGATTGCTCTCCGCCGCTTTTCTGACCCTCCAGATATAGGAAGTCGGGTCAGGCTTTGTATTCAGGATATTCGTTGCACAAAAGGTGCCAGGGTTTCTCGTCTTCTTCGATTTCCGGAAAACGACCGACTTTGTCCGAAAAACGCTGCTTATCGCTCGTATCGGCGTCTTTGATCTCCGAAATGTAGGGGCAGTGATCGAACGGCTCAAAGAAACGGTTATCCGTCGAGTCGTCATTGCACTGGCTGACTTCGCCGACAAGCACTTTTCCGTGACCGGGTTCGCCCCAGAAAGCATGATACAGTTTTTTGGTGTTGGTCAGGCTCATACCAGGAGTCAGACGAATGATGGTGCCTGCAGGGACCGTATAATGACGTCCGTCTACCTGAATCTCGCAATCCTCGGTCGACAGATTGTCGTCTTTATCGGCCGCATAGACGCGGATCATCAGATTTCCGCCGCCGCGGTTGATGATATCTTCCTGCTTATACCAGTGGTAGTGGTACGGCGTTGTCTGATTTTCTTCCACGATCATGATTTTTTCGGCATAAACTTTCAGATCGTTTTTGTTGTGCATATTCCCGTTGCGCAGTGTGAATAAGAACAGACCGCACTTATGAAAATCTCCGCTTCCAAAATCGGTGATATCCCACCCCAGGCAGTTGCGTCTGATTTCATCATATTCATGATTCTTTTCTTTCCATTCCTCAGGCGTGAAGTAGGCAAAAGGAGGCAGAAGGAACTGATGTTCATTCAGGAAGGCGGCAGCGTCTTTCATGATTTTATTGATTTCGCTTCTTTTCATATTCGAATCCTTTCTTGAGGCCGAACGGCTTGGCACGGCTTTTTAACAATAAAACTATATCACGAATATGAGGTGAAGTCAATAGATTTGGGTATTTCACAGTCGGGCCTATATGGACAAAAAGATAAAAAAACTGTATAATGAAAGCAGTCAGCGAGACAGTATCTCGAAATCAGAATGGAGACTGTAGGATATGGAAAAGAAATACTTGCTTGCACTGGACGAAGGCACCACGAGCGCAAGGGCCATCCTGTTTGATGAAAATCTGAATATCGCTTCGATTTCTCAACACGAATTCGCTCAGATCTATCCCAGACCCGGATGGGTCGAGCAGGATCCTCTGGCTATTTATGCGGCTCAGTTGTCCGCGATGACGGAGTGTATCGCTCAGAGCGGGATCTCACCCAAAGCCATCGTGGGCATCGGCTTGACCAATCAGCGAGAGACTTGCGTCGTTTGGGACCGGAACACGGGGAAACCCGTCTATCATGCGATCGTTTGGCAGTGCCGGAGAACGGCGGACTATTGTGAACAATTGAAAAAAGACGGTCACGCAGACATGATCTTGAAGAAAACCGGTCTGAAGATCGACGCTTATTTCAGCGCCAGCAAGATCAAATGGATCATGGATCAGGTGCCGGGCGCAAGGGAACGGGCAGAGCGCGGAGAATTGATCTGCGGGACCATCGACACGTTCCTGATCTGGAAACTGACAGACGGGAAACTGTTCATTACAGATCAGACCAATGCGAGCCGCACGATGCTCTATAACATTCGTACAGGTGAATGGGATGATGAACTGCTGGCTCTTTTCGGCATTCCGAAAGGCATGCTTCCCGAAGTCCATTCCAGCAGCGAATACTACGGCGAGATACGGTTCATGGGCGCCAAGATCCCTCTTTGCGGGATCGCGGGAGACCAGCAGGCCGCACTGTTCGGACAAGGCTGCTTTGAAAAAGGCATGGCGAAGAATACGTACGGAACAGGCTGCTTCCTGTTGGCTCACACCGGTCAAGAACCCGTTCTGAGCAAAAACGGCCTTCTGACGACCATGTGCGCGACAGAAAAAGGCAAACCGTTGGAATATGCTTTAGAGGGCAGCGTGTTTGTGGGCGGCGCCGTCGTTCAGTGGCTGCGGGACGAACTTCATTTCATTACGGATTCCCAGGACTCCGAATATTTTGCCAAAAAGGTCAAATCCTGCGGAGGCGTCTATGTTGTTCCGTCATTTGTGGGCATGGGAGCTCCTTTTTGGAACATGAACGTCCGCGGAGCGGTCTTCGGATTGACGAGGGGCAGCGGAAAAGATCAGATCATTCGCGCAGCTCTGGAATCGATCGCATACCAGAGCGACGACATGCTGAAAGCGATGCAGGCCGATTTCGGAGGCGAGATCTCCTCGTTGAAAGTGGATGGGGGAGCATCTGCCAATTCGTTTTTGATGCAGTTCCAGTCATCTATTTCCAACATTCACGTATCCAGACCGCAGAACCGCGAGGCAACTGCAGCCGGTGTGGCGGCACTCGCAGGATTGGCGGGAGGAGTTTTTGAAAACCGGTCCGAGATTCTGGATCTGCTCGGTGCAGGTGATGATTTCGATCCGCAAATGAATGACGATACAAGAAAGAAACTTATCGACGGATGGCACAGGGCAGTCAAAGCCTGCATGGCCTTCCAGTGCAATGAGTAAGGAGAATTCCCATGATTGAAGAAAAGATCGAAGTGCTGTCGACTGACGGCAAACATATGCTGAAAGGTTTTATTTATCTTCCTGACGGAGAGATCAAAGGATATTTCCAGATCGTCCACGGGATGTGCGAATATACCGGCCGGTACAAGAAGTTCATGAAAGATCTTGCCGATGCCGGATATGCGGCATTCGGGTATGATCATCTCGGCCACGGCGAAACGGGCAACGTCGAAAAGGATTTCGGTTTCATTGCTGAAAAAGAGGGCTGGAAACTGCTCTGTGACGACGTTTCTGCCGTCTATCGTGCCGTTTCCGAAAAATACGGACAGCATCCCTATTATCTTTTCGGCCACAGCATGGGCTCTTTCATCGTCAGAAATGCTGTGACGATGGGTGCCAAGCCTGACCGTCTGATCGTTTGCGGAACGGGCGGACCGAATCCTGCCTCAACTCCGGGGCTCTGTCTGTGCTCCATTATTCGCACCTTCAAGGGATCCCATCATGCGTCGGAATTCATCCGGAAGACGGCTTTCGGAACGTATAACAAGCGGTTTGAAGAAGAAAACGACAAAGATTCGTGGCTGACGAAGGATAAGCATATCCGCGATCTGTACAGGCAGGATCCGTACTGCACGTTTCCTTTTCAGATCGCTGCCATGTCCGACCTGATCCGTCTTCAGATCCGGGCCAACAAGCAGGGGGTCAAGGAATGTCCCCGCGATCTGCCTGTCTTGCTCATCTCGGGCGAGGAAGATCCTGTTGGAGATTACGGCAAAGGCGTGAAGACTGTTTTTGAAAACATGAAAAAGGAAAATTGCGACGTCCGGATCAAATTGTATCCGAATTGCAGGCACGAGATCCTGAATGAAGATGTTTATGAGACTGTCCGGGGCGATATCTTGGCTTTCATTAACGGAGAGGAGATCGGCGCATGATCCGTATCGGCATTGACAGGATCGATGAAGAACCTGTCCGAAAACTGCTAGGGAGCGGGAGGATCGGCGTGATCTCAGCCGCATCCGGAGTGTCCTCGGATTACCGTTATCCGATAGACGTGCTTTGTGAAAAGTTCGATGTGGGCGGGATCTTTGCTCCTGAACACGGCTCCCGCGGCATGCTGGGTCCCGGAGAACTGGTGGCTGGAGGAAGTGATCCTTTTACCGACGTTCCGGTTTTCAGTTTGTATACCGACGAATACACGGAAACGAACGAAAGAAAGAGATCTTACACCCCGTCTGATGAGTCTCTGAAAAACATCGACATGATGGTTTTCGACATGCAGGACGTGGGTTCCAGATATTTTACCTATGCTTCCACGCTGTTCTATGCCATGCAGGCATGCGGTGAGAAGAAACTCCCTCTGGTCGTTTTAGACAGACCGAACCCGCTGGGAGGGGAAGTGGAAGGCAACTGCCTGGATCCGAAATACCGGTCTTTCATCGGTTTGACAAGCGTTCCGATCCGGCATGGTATGACTTTGGGAGAATTGGCGCAGTTTTACAACGGCGAATACGGACTGAATTGTGATCTGACCGTGATTCCCGTGACCGGATGGAAGCGGGACATGTATTTTGATGAAACGGGGCTTCCATTTGTCCGTCCCAGCCCGAACCTTCCTACGTTCGAGTCTGTGCTGGTCTATAACGGCACGTGCCTCTTCGCCGGGACCAATGTGTCTGAAGGCAGGGGCACCACATGTCCCTTTACCATCATCGGAGCGCCCTATATCAATCCGGTCCACCTTGCGGACAGGCTGAACAGCGACTCGTTCATCGAGGGCGTCCGGTTCGCCCCGGCGTTCTATATTCCGCTTTTCTCGGTTTACAAAAACGAAAAAGTCTACGGCGTGCAGCTGTTTGTGAAAGATAAAAGGGCACTGAAGCCCGTTGCTCTGGGCGTGCGCATGATCGAAGTCATCAAGGACATGTATCCGGATCAGTTCGAGTTTACCAAGCCCTCCGTCGAGGGTGCCAGATGGCACGTGGATCTGGCTTCGGGCAATACGGATCTTCGCGAATCCGGGCTCGGTGCGGAACAGCTGATGGAAAAATGGAACGCCCAGGCCGTCCGTTTCCAAAAGGAAAACAGCAAATACTATCTCTATGATTAAAAAAGAAAAAACAGACGCTGAAAACAGATGGTCTGCCCCGCGGATCTGGATGGGTGACCCCTCGAAAGAGGACGTTTACGTCGAGTTCAAGGACCGATTCTCTGTTTTGGAAAGAAAAGGCAGTGTCCGGTTGCGCGTCTCATGTGACAGTATTTTTTCCGTACACATCAACGGCAAACTGTCCGGATTCGGCAACTGTTCCAACATGCCTAGCCGGTGTCTTTATTACACTTTCGACATCGGGGATACGTGCAGAGAGGGCATGAACGACCTTCTGATCACGGTATGGCATCAGGGAGTGGACAGCCAGACTTATATCGCACGGGACGCATATCTCATGTATGAAGTCACTGCAAGCGGGCATGTCCTCACTCAGAGTTCGGACCGGACGCAATGCAGATACCATCCACATTATGTCAGCGGACGGAAAAAACTGATCACGTCCCAGATGGGTCTGGGTTATGCCTACGATTTTGTTCAGGATGAAAAACCTTTTTGGCCAGCCGATGTCCTGGGTCGGGGAGAAGCCGAGCCCACCGACATCAAAAATCTGGAACTGCTGCCTGCCCCAGACATGAAACGGATCGAAACGGAGCAGAGTCTCATTTTTGATATGGGATCGGAAGTGGTAGGGTTCCTGTTTTTCAATATCGAATGCGAAAAGGAAACCAGCCTGACCGTTTCATACGGAGAGCACCTGACGGACGGTCACGTCCCGGGAAATATACATGGCAGAGATTTTTCGGCGTCATTCAGACTGAAGCCAGGGATCAATTCGTTTGAAAATGTTTTCAGACGTTTTGCCGGCCGCTATCTGGAGATCGACACGAAGGACGTGCAGGTCCATGCCATCGGGCTCAGACCCGTTGTTTATCCGCATAAGGTCAGGTATCCCTCGTTTGAGAGCGAGATCGACCGAAGGATCTATCAGGCTTCGGTCAAAACGCTGGAATGCTGCATGCATGAACATTATGAAGACTGTCCCTGGCGCGAACAGGCCCTCTATACGATGGACAGCCGTAACCAGATGCTGTGCGGATACAAGGCTTTCGACGGGACCGAGTTCCAGATCGCCAATCTGCGCCTGATTGCACAAAGCCAAAGAGAAGACGGACTGCTGAGCATCTGCGCCCCCTCGGGTAAGGATATTCCGATCCCTTTCTTTTCTTTGGTGTTCATTCTTCAGGTGTACGAATATGTCAAATTCACCGGAGATTTGTCGGTCAAAGACGAGTTCAGGCCGGTCATGGACAGGATCCTTGCCTCTTTTGAAAAAAACAAAAAAGACGGGCTGATCCACCGCTTTCCGTACCCTTGCTGGAATTTTTATGAATGGAGCGATGCCAGCTCCAATCATTCTGATTTAGGCCGGAAGCCCGATGATCCTTTTGACGATCAGGCCGATCTGATTCCGAACTGCATGTTTCTTTTTGTCAGTGCGCTCTATGATGAACTGTTCTCCGGAGAATCGGACAGAAAAGAAACGATGCAAGCCGTTCGTGAAACTTTCTATGATGAAGAAACACATCTTTACAAACTGAGCACCGCGGGAAAACAGTTCAGTCAGCTTGGACTTGCCATGGCTTTGCTGGCCGGATTGGGCGATGAGACCATCTGTCAGAAAATGACCGAGTCGGAGACCTTGATCCCGGCAACACTATCCATGCGTTCGTTCGTATACGACGCTTTGCTGGCCCGTTGTGCCGGACAAGAGGGATGGATCCTTCAGGATATACGGACAAGATGGGGGAAAATGCTCGATCAGGGTGCGGATACGTTCTGGGAAACGGAACTCGGTGCCCATGATTTCGGCGGAGCGGGCAGTTTGTGCCACGGTTGGTCCGCGATCCCCGCATACTACTTGACGATCATGCAAAAAGAAACAACAGATAAGGACAATTAAATGGAAGCAGTTTCAATTCAAAATTCAGACGTATGCGTGATAGGCGCCGGGGTTGTAGGCAGCCTGATCGCGCGGACTTTATGTGCATATCAGTTAAACGTTACAGTGCTGGAACGCATGGATGACGTAGGGATGGGCGCTTCCAGAGCCAATTCTGGCATCGTTCATGCAGGCTACGACTGCAAACCCGGGACGCTCAAAGCCAAACTGAACGTTCAGGGTTCCCGCATGATGGAACAGGTGGCGAAGGAACTGGGTGTATCCTACCGCCGGAATACCTCGATGGTCATCGGCTTTGATGACGAAGACCTGAAAAAGATCGAACTGCTCCTCGAAAAAGGGCGGCAGAACGGCGTTGAAGGTCTTTCTATCCTTTCAGGCGAGCAGGCCAGGGAAAGGGAGCCCCATCTCTCCAAAGAAGTCAAATATGCCTTGCTGGCACCGACAGGCGCAGTCATCTGTCCTTACGAGCTGACCATCGCCGCCATGGGGCAGGCTATGGATTACGGAACCAAACTGTATACGGGCTTTTCGGTACGGGAGATCCGGAAGCTTTCCGGCAAGGATCAAACAGAGAGATTCGAAATCGTCGGTGAAAAACCCGGACAGATCGTCAGGTCCAGATTTGTCATCAACTGCGCAGGCGTTTTTGCAGATGAGATCTCCCGGATGGTCGGGGTGAACGACGTACAGATCAAAGCGCGGAAGGGCGAATATATGATTTTGGACAAAGACGCCGGCTCATGGGTCGATGCCACTATATTCCGCACGCCCACCGCGATGGGCAAGGGCATTCTTTGCACGAGAACAGTAGACGGAAACCTCCTGCTCGGCCCGACCGCGGAAGACACCGGAGATAAAGAGGATGTCTCGACGTCGGACACCGGAATGGAATTCGTTTCAAAAATGGCTCAGGTCATGCTGCCTGACGTACCGCTGAGAAAAGTGATCACATCCTTTTCGGGGTTGCGCGCCGTCGGCCAGACCGGAGATTTTATCATCGATCAGCCGATCCCAGGATTTATTCAATGTGCCGGCATAGAAAGTCCCGGCCTGTCCGCTTCTCCCGCGATCGCACAGTATGTCGCGGATATGCTGCGTGAGTCCGGTTTGGCGTTTGAAAGAAAGAAAGATTATGATCCGAACCGCTTGCCGATTCACTGGTTCAGAGAGTTGTCTCCATCGGAAAAGAATCAGGTGATCAAAGAAAATCCGGCTTTCGGACGGGTCGTTTGCCGCTGTGAAACAGTCACGGAAGGTGAAATACTTGAAGCCCTTCAGCGAAATCCACGTCCGCACGATGTTGACGGGATCAAGAGGCGTACTCGGGCGGGCATGGGCAGATGTCAGGGAGGTTTTTGCTCTCCCAGCGTGATGGACATGATCGCTTCGACCGATGGAATCCCTTTGACGGAAGTGACCAAATTCGGCAAATCATCCAAAATGCTGGCCGGATCCAGAGAGGAGGGGCGCAAATCATGAACCAAACATGTTTGCCTGAATATGCGATAGATTTGGCCATAATCGGCGGGGGCCCTGCGGGACTTTCCGCAGCCGTTGCCGCTTATGACGCCGGAATCAGGGATATCTGCGTTCTGGAGCGCGACGAGGCTCTGGGCGGGATCCTTCAGCAATGCATTCATAACGGATTTGGATTACATCACTTCGGTGAAGAGCTGACAGGGCCGGAATATGCGGAACGGTATGTTCGCATGGTTTGCGAACGCAACATTCCGGTTCGTTTGGGTACGATGGTTTTGGAAGTCAGACCGGACAAATCGATCCTGGCCACGAACAGGGAAGAAGGCATTTTCATTCTTCGGGCCAAAGCGGTCATATTGGCCATGGGATGCAGGGAAAGACCCAGAGGGGCTCTCAACACCCCGGGAACCAGACCGGCCGGAGTTTACACGGCAGGCACTGCTCAAAAAATGGTCAACCGGAAGGGCTGCATGCCCGGAAGGGATATTGTCATCCTGGGTTCCGGAGATATCGGACTGATCATGGCCCGCCGCATGACGCTGGAAGGAGCCAAAGTCCATGCCGTCTGCGAACTGATGCCTTTCTCGAGCGGACTGGCCCGGAATATCGAACAGTGTCTCCATGATTTTTCCATCCCTCTCTATCTGAGCACGACAGTGATCAGAATCGACGGGAAGGAACGGTTGGAAAGCGTTACCATCGCTTCCGTAGATGAAAAGAGAAAACCGATCCCGGGGACAGAAAGGAAGATCCCTTGCGACACTTTGCTGCTTTCGGTAGGGCTGCTTCCGGAAAATGAACTGTCCCGCGGAGCGGGCATTCCCATTGATCCGGTCACCGGAGGCGCTATCGTCGACGAGAACCGCATGACTCAAACCGATGGCATTTTTGCCTGCGGCAACGTGCTTCATGTTCATGATCTGGTGGATTATGTGTCCGAAGAGTCCGCGATCGCAGGGCGCGCGGCAGCTCGGTATCTGTCGAGCGGGTTGTCCAAAAACCGTGAAATCACCGTGAAGACAGACGGGAAGGTCCGGTATACGGTTCCTCAACGGATCACAGGGACCGATGAATTTCAGCTTTTCTTCCGTGTTTCCAACGTTTTCCGAAACGTACGGATATTCGTGAAGGACGGAGACCGGGAGATTTACTCGGCACGCAAGATCAAAGTCGCTCCTGGCGAAATGGAAAGCATCATGCTTCGCAAAGAAGTGGTTGCAGACCTGTCCGGTGAGCCCTTACTGGTCGGAATGGAGGTGCTCTCATGATCGATGAAAAGCAAAAAGATATGAGTCGAAACGAACCCAAAGATTGCGAAAGGGACATGACGTGCATTATCTGTCCCCGCGGATGCACTTTGCATGTGGTTTGTAAAAACGGAGATGTGGATGTGACAGGCAATTTCTGTCCGCGGGGTGCCGTTTACGCCCGTGACGAGATGACTCACCCGGTCAGGACACTGACTTCCAGCGTCCGAACAGTCAGCGGGGAAATGGTGAGCGTCAAGACCAGTTCACCGATTCCCAAAGAGATGCTTTTTGACTGCATGAATGTGATCCGTTCATTCGTGCTTGAAACGGAAGTCCAGACGGGCGATGTTTTGATCCGGAATGTGATGAACACCGGGGCCGATATTGTGGCCACATCGCCGTGGAAAAAGGTCTCATGATATCGAGATCATATCATGGCCATTTTATGGCAAAATGTGAAATCACAACTTTGATGGGAAGGAGACTGTTCAAGAGATGAGATACACTTATAAAACACAAAACACATGTTCCGTGGAAATATCTTTTGATATCAATGGAAATGTCATCACAAATGTTTCGTTTGTCGGCGGATGTAACGGCAACCTGAAGGCCGTTTCCAAATTGGTGGATGGGTATACAGTCGAACAGATCGAGGACAAACTGTTAGGGAATACCTGCGGCAGAAGACCAACATCCTGTGCGGATCAGTTGGCGAGAGCCGTCAGGCAGGCTTACAATGAAACGAGTACCCAAAGGTAGATTGAAAAAAGTAATTTTTTGGGAGTGCGGTATGTCGGCTGCGCTCCCCACTTTTTTGTTCACATTTTTATTAATTTTCAATTAAACAGTTGACAAACTGTTCAACTGTTGATATAATGAACGTGGAACACAAAAGGGAGGTGCTGAATGGATATTCAGGATATTCGAAGACAAATGCCGGACACAGAGGTGATCAATGCTGTTTCCGAACTATTCAAAGTGTTAGGCGATATGACGCGGGTCAAGATCCTTTTCGTTCTGGAACAAGGCGCCTTATGCGTGGGTGATATCGCGACTTGCACCGGGATGACCAAATATGCCATTTCGCATCAGTTGCGAGTTCTGCGTCAGGCCAAACTGGTTCGGAGCAGAAGAGAAGGCAAAGAAGTTTTCTATTCTTTAGATGATGAACATGTTTTCCAGATATTTGATTGCGCACTCAAACATGTGCAGGAAGAGTGAGACGAATGAAGAAAGTTTTTAAAATCGAGGTCGATTGTGCGGTATGCGCGCAAAAATGTGAAGAAGCCATTTCCAAAGTGCCGGGAATTGCATTCTGTCAGGTCAATTTCATGTCACAAAAAATGACTTTGGAAGGCGAAGACATAAACCAGCGTCTGATCAAAGAAGTACTGAAGGCGGCCCGTAAAGTCGAACCGGATTTTGAGATCATTGACTGAGCGATTGAACGATGACACGTAAACTTAAAAGGCGGCTGAGGCGGATCATCATCGCGCTGGTCCTGTTTCTGGTGATTTTGATCACAGACAAAGTGACGCCGCTGATCTGGCCGGACGCGATGCCTTATGGACTTGCTTCCGCGTGGCAGGAGTCCGGATTAGGGTGGATCCTTTTGTTTGGCCTCTATTTTGCCGTCTATATCTATATCGGCTATGATGTATTGAAAAAAGCCTTTCTGAATCTGATCCACGGTCGGATGCTGGATGAGAATTTCCTGATGACCATGGCGACAATCGGTGCATTTGGCTTGGGCATTTATACCTCCGTCAGCACTCACGGTGAACAGATCGAAGGATTTGACGAAGCCTGTGCCGTTTTGCTTTTCTATCAGATCGGAGAATGGTTCCAGACCTATGCAGTCGGCAAATCCAGAGCTTCTGTATCTTCACTGATGGAGATCAGACCGGATTATGCGAATCGGCTCTTGCCTGATGAGACGATCGAGCAGGTTTCGCCGGAAACAGTCGAAATCGGTGAAGTGATCCGGATCCTGCCCGGCGAAAGAGTGCCGATCGACGGAACCGTTGTCCAGGGAGCAACCGCACTTGATTTGCGAGCACTTACCGGAGAATCCGTTCCCAAAGACGTACAGACCGGGGAAAAAGTCCTGTCCGGAAGCGTCAATCTCCAAGGAACGATCGACGTAAGAACAGAAAAACTGTTTGCCGATTCGACGGTCACGAGGATACTCAATCTTGTGGAGAACGCATCCGACTTGAAATCCAGATCCGAGACGATCATCAGTCGATTCGCAAAATATTACACACCGATCGTGGTTGGATTGGCCCTGCTTCTGGCCGTTGTTCCGACTCTGATCGCAGGCTTCGGAGGAAACTGGGCTGCGGGTTCTGTCTGGACTTACAGGGCTCTGTCATTCCTTGTCGTTTCCTGCCCGTGTGCATTAGTCATTTCCGTTCCGCTGACGTTTTTCGCGGGCATCGGAGGAGCATCCAAAAAAGGGATCCTGATCAAAGGATCTTCGCATTTGGAACGATTGGCTCATGTCAGCGTTGCTGTTTTCGATAAGACGGGAACTTTGACAAAAGGAACGTTTTGCGTCACCGAAGTGCTCCCGCATGATCTCCGTGATGAGGTCCTTTTCTATGCTGCGATCGCGGAGAGCCAATCCGTTCATCCGATCGCCCAATCGATCCAAGCAGCTGCGGGTCCGGTCGATGCATCCGGTTACCGTCTCGAGAATGTTCCCGGAATGGGCGTAAAAGTGAGCGGTGAGCGGAATATCCTGTGCGGAAACAGGAAACTTTTGGAGTCCGAGAATGTTCCGTGTCTTTTCGATGAAACCGATCAAACGGCCGTATATGTGGCTGTAGACGGTGTCTGCATGGGCAAGATCTGTGTTGCAGACCAGATCAAAGACGGTGCCAAAGACGCATTGAACGAATTGAACGGAATGAATATCCGGACCGTGATGCTGACGGGAGACGCGGAAGAACCCGCGAAAGAAGTGGCTGAGACTTTGTCTCTTTCCGAATACCATGCGGGACTATTGCCTGAGGACAAAGTGTCCCGAGTTGAGGAACTGCTGAAGAACAAAAACGAAAAAGACATGCTCTGCTTTGTCGGGGACGGGATCAACGACGCGCCTGTCCTGATGCGTTCGGATATCGGAATCGCGATGGGAGGTATCGGGTCGGATGCCGCGATCGAGGCGTCGGACGTCGTCCTGATGCATGACGATTTGAAAGATTTGCCCCTGGCCATGCGGATTGCGAGAAAGGCTTTGAGGATCTGCTATGAGAACATTTGGTTCGCTTTGCTGGTGAAAGTGGCCATCCTCATTCTTTCTGCTCTGGGCCTGACCAATATGTGGCTGGCTGTTTTCGGCGATGTCGGCGTCGCTGTGATCGCCATCTTGAATGCCATGCGGACCGAAAGAATACATTGATACCGAAAAAGGGCGGTTGCACACGCAATCGCCCAATTCTATCGTCCGGGAAGGCACGACAGAAAGATTATGTGTTTTTTAAATTTTCAAGCGCGGACGGATTGTTCCCGATAATGGGTGAAATCTTTTCGCAGCTATGGAGATCTGCGCAGTCGGCGCAAGTTTCGAACGATTTTTGCATAGCACACTGGCGAATCGGACACAAAGCATCACAATAGACTGTTTTGACTCCGTCCACACGGCACCCTTCACAATGGATCATCTCGGCCGTGATAGATATTTGATTGAGTGAACTCCACTTTTCGGCGACACGAGCTTTTGCCTCATCATCGTTGTGGATCGTGGCGAGGCGGGCTTCGCACGTTTCACAATCCAGCCCGCAGTAGGCGATCAGTTCTTTCATAATAATCAGCACCCGATGTCCAGAACTTTACCATCCCAGTCTCTGTCCTTTTCAACGCCCAAAACAGCCGTTATCGTCGGGGCCAGATCCAAAATGGAGACATCGCTGAGACGTTCGGATTTGAACTTCGGATTGTAAAATAGTACCGGAATGGTCATGTCCTCGGGAATATCGGCCCCGTGTCCGCGTCCGTGTCCGCCATGATCCGCTGTGATCACGACAAGATAATCCTCACCTAAAGTGGAGATGACTTTTTTCATTTGATCGAAACAGCCTGAAACGGAGCGGAGATATTCTTCACCCATCCATCCCTTATCATGACCTGCCGCATCCGGCCAGCCGAAATACAGGAATGTAAAATCTGCGCTTTGGTTTCGTAAATACGGGATCAAGGCGTCGACCAATTTTGCATTCGCGCCTTCGTAACCAGCAGGCGTATATCCTGTCGTAAAGTAGGATTCAGCGAGAGAACCGGGTCTGGTCAGATCCCTGAGCGGCTCCCAGTTGAAAAACATGGCACAGTTTTTCTGCGCATCATGGAGCACTTCGCAGATGCCCCTGACGGGTCTGACCTGGGGCACGTAGGTGTTCGTCAGAATACCGTGACGATCCGGATCCACACTGTGGAAAAGTGACATGTGGCAAGGTAGCGTGACTGAAGGCATCACTGTTTTGGCATTCAGATCATATTTGCTGTGCTTCAGCAGTTCATCTACATAGGGGTTTTGGCAGGCCGCCAAACTGTCCGGACGCAAGCCGTCCGCAAGAATCAATAATACTTTGTTCATTTTTTCTAGTCCTGTCCGTTTTTTGAACAAACCTGTTCGAAAGGATTATACCACAAAACCGGGCGGGGATACCGGTTCAAAAACGAAAAGCAGGGCCAAACCGGGTTTGAACCGGTCTTTTTTTGCTGTTTTTTGCTGTTGACAAACTGGAACGGTTATGCGAAAATAGGGTCGTAGCTTTGCTACTCAAAAATGGAGGTGTCATTATGATCCAAACACCCAGTTCACCTGTAAAAGATGCATTCAGGCTGGCTTCGGACGGAGGTATGATCTACGATCCGCTGTCCCGGGATGCACTAAAGCACTGCAAACTGCATCAATATGACAACGCAGATTCTTTCTCGGGTCAGCTGACCCTTTCGGACGGGACGGTCATGAGCTACAGAATGCCTCAGCAGGCTACCGCATTCGAACTGATCCCTGTGAGTTACCGGTTTGATTCACTCCCAGGTGATGAATGTGTGCATGTCGAGGCTACGGCTTCTGAAGACGTTTCCAGAAAACACGGAGGCAAATATTACGACACGACGCTGCCGGGATATGTCCGTGTCTCGCTCGAGTATCTCGGTTACATCCGTGCGGAAGGCAGACCTGAGAACAGACCTCTCCACACTCCCGATTTTTCAGGAGACGATCAGGGCAAAAGGTACCCGAATTATATCCCATCCGAAGTCATTTGCTCCGGAACTGTCCATACAGCCCCGTATCTCTGGTTCAGATTCAGGTATACGAACACGGGCGATACCATTCTGGATTCAGACGGCGGAGGGACTTTCATGTTCGATCCGATCCTCCAGAAGAAAAATGAGGATGGAACGTGGTACAACTATCTGTTTCCGTCCAATTTATTTAACCGCATTACGGGACAACTTTATCCCGGCGAGAGCGGAGAGGTGGATTTCATTTTCACATGGGACCGGGAAGGACACAGAAGCAAAAATCCCCCGGAGCCCGGTGAATACAGGATCCTCATCCAGACAGAGGTCCGAAATGAAACGGATCATCCGGAAAACTATATGACCAACATCTGGAATGGGAGATGGTACGGGACAGCGACACAGGAACTGACCATGGCCGATTCGCCTTTGCAGACGGATGTCAAACCAATCGAATACCAGATCCGAAACCAGCCCACCAGGAACCGGTGGCTCCACAAATACGAAGAGTTCATGACGTCATTCGATTCATGGCTCAAGCCTTCGGAAAAAGGGCCGGAGAATGCATGGCATACGCTCTATGTCCAGAGTGCCCCGTGGACCCGATCGATCGCATTGAAACTGATGCGCGGCGATCTCATGGAGATGGACTGTTCGGACATTCCCGTTTCGATCGAAACAGACTCGATCCGAATTCGGATTCCTAGAGACGGACAGAACTATATCCGTCTGGCAGACGGGACTAAATACCCGGCCATGGCGACACAGTCGATGTGCGACATGCGCGTGAACACGTCGCTAGGCCCGGATGCAGCCCAGACCCTTCTCAACGAACTGCTGGACATGAAAGAATGCGGGGTCAACGTCGTGACGACGACAGCCGCTTTCGAAACGGATCTCAACGGCCGAAAAGCCACCAAGGATTCAACGGACGCAAACTGGTTCATGGCGGACGCTATCCGTCTTTTGGATATGCGTATGGAGGGATACATCACCTATCCCTACGGAACGGGCAACAATATCAACAAGGCCAGATGGATCACGAAGGACAACGAACTGTTTCCCGAAGGTTACCAGGTCCCCAGTGTGGCAGATGAAAAGCTGGCCCTGGCCAATGCTATCAAGACGGTCTATCAGTACGATCGCTGGGGCGACAATTATTTCTCGTTCGATGACGGCACGGTCCCCGTGACCGCGGAAGACTCGAGAGGCTGGATGCGTGTCGACATCAGCAACCGGAGCAGTCTCAGCGAAAAGGACGTCGAAGAGTTCAGACGGTATCTGAAAGACAAATACGGGTCAATAGACAATCTGAACCGTGAACTGGGCAAAAACTACACAGATTTTTCGAATATCGAACCCGAAGCAGGTGTGGAAAAGGATCATGGCGGACCGAGTTTTGCTAAAACGGAACATCCTGATTTCGAAGAATGGAGTCCCATCGTCAACGAACTGGATATTTTCAGAACCTTGCAGAGGGTGCAAAACTATCAGCTGATCAAAGACTATACATCCAAATCGTTCAAGTCCATGATCGGACTGAGGACCGAAGGCGCCAACTGGACGTCCTCCGTTCCTTTCGACACCGAAAATCAGCACTACCGCCATGTTTACTATTCTCAGCGCCGGTGCGCCATGATCCCAGAGATCCTTTCAAAATCCGGCGTTCTGGACTGGCATTCGGATTATATTACGCTGCCCTATACGCCGGATGAATTCGAAGAACTGACGAAGAGTTCCATTGCATTGGGGATCCTTCCGGTCCCTCTGAATCAGTATGACCGGCTCCGGGATATAGCCATTAACCCTGTGTATGGGCAGGATTATTCCAAAGAATACAATTTAAGCGGGCCTGACACACAGGGCGTTTACATCAACACGATACGGTCTTTGTTCGAATCCTACAAAGCTATTTACGAGGCAGGGGGCATTCCGGGTGTTCTGTGGGAAGATTATCTGTGCGACGGATTCGTGACGGAAACGCAGCAGCTCGAAATGAAATTCTTCTCCGAAAAGATCAAAGAGGCGATGAAACTACCCGAGAACCGGGAATGGGCCCAGGAGGGCTCTGCGGAGCATATGCATCCCATCCCGGAAGACGCACATTTCAGTTATCCCAGGGAATATGTACAAAGCGAGATCGAACGGGTGCTCGCACTGAGAAAGAAAGGTGAGTTATGAGAAAATGGATCGCGATCCTCATCTGTGCTCTGATGCTTTTTTCTGTTCTTGTTTCATGCGGACAAGAAGCGGGGCAGAATACCGAAACGGAGTCTGATACGAGCGAGGAAATAATTGAAACCGGGAAAGATAGCGAGACTGCCGCCGAACCCGGATCGGAAACAGAAACGAAAGACAACGGAGAAGAACCAATGAAAACGATGAGCATGACATGGACAAGCGATCATGTCTTTCCGACTTTTTCAAAACCGGACGGAGTGGTCTATTCGGTTTCCATAGACAATCTGGGGACCGATGAACTGATCACCGTGACCTGCCTGCAGGGCATCATCAATGCCAACGATACCAGATTCGTCATTATAGATAGCGACGTCAAGGCTTGGCTGGATATCTACGGGATAAAGACGGAAAGCATCGATGCCTCACCGGTCCGGTTCGAAAAGTTCAAAGAATTCGCGTCTGAGATCAAAGGCGTCGTGCTGTACGACAAGAGCAAAAGCGTTCATTATGAAAACCTCGCATGCTCGGTCGCGGGCATCCTGCGGGGTATCCCCATGACGAAAAGCCTGTACAGAACATGGACTTCGAAAGGCGTCGATTTGCCTGTGATCGAAGACCTAACCTCTTTGGAATTAACAAAACCGGAAGAAATTTACGATTACTATTACGAGAATTATTGGTTCGAGGCGAACCAGAGGCTGATCCTCGTTCAAAAGCCTGGCATGTATCAAATGAGGGACCTGGCCGCCGCAACGGGCAGCCCGGTCATCTATCTCAGCTGCGAAGGCAATGAGGAGACGGAAGAGTACAGAAAATTCCTTCTGGATATGACGCCCGGAGCATCTATCGTGACCGGGTGGTACGCAGATCAGGAAAGGGAACTGATGACGGTTTCGGGAAAATGCGGCATCTCTGTCGTTCCTTCCGATTATTTCTCCAATCCCACGGTATTCGCTCAACCGATCCAGATTCAGGCCCGGGCCGTCCCGCAAATGCCCGAACTGGAAAACAAAATCTACATCGCTTTCTATTTCAGCGACGGGGACAACATCCAGTACGATATGCACGCCATGTACGAATACTGGCGCATGAACACCAAGGCAATGGATTATGTGCCGGTCAACTGGACGATCAGCCCATCTCTGGCAGACGTGGCGCCCGGCATGATGAATTATTACTATTCCACGGCTCCGGACAACGTCTGCTTCGTATCAGGTCCCTCCGGGATGGGGTACACGATGCCTGTGAACACGTTCGGCGCGTCTGTGGGAGACAATTTCCCGGATTCCGCATCATTCAAGGCATACGTGGAACTGACGAATACCTATCTGCAGAGGACCGGACTCAGGGCTGTCACGATCTGGGACAATCTGACGGACGTCCAAAGGGAGATCTACACTTCATCCGCGCCGTATCTCTACGGTCTTACGGTCCAAAACTTCACGAGCAGTTCGCTCAGACTGAAATATACCGGCGTACGGAACAACAAACTGATCCAGCAGATGACCCCCGCCTACTTCGCCAAGAACGCGGAAGGCACGACCCCGCTGAACGACATCATGGGTCACATTAAAGATGCCGTTTCCTATCTGGGATACGACGGTACTTCTCCCGTGTTCGTCTCTGCTCAAGTCAGCGTCTGGGCTTTCCACCTGATGTATGATGTCCGAAACCTTGAAAAGGCTTTGAACGAGTATTACGCTTCATACGGGGAGCATCCGGTCGAATTTGTCCGTGCCGATCACTATTTCAATCTGTACCGCAAAGCGAACGGACTGTCCTATGATCTGAAGCTTGACAATGCATGGCAGATCGCGGCTTCGAGCGGTGCGGACAAGGCCTCTCTCGTGTCCGACGGCAGCTGCGGATCCGATCATATGTGGACCGCTGAAACAAGCGGAGAACAGTCTTTGACAATCGATCTGGGCGGCGATTTCAAGATCTCCGAGATCACGGTCTATCACGCCGGGACTGCCGGATTGGATCCTGCGTTGAACACGAAGGATTTCAGAATCGAGATCAGTTCGGACGGAACGGAGTGGCGTCAGATCGGCGAAGTGACGGATAACGACCGGGATTCGTCGACCGTCAGTGTTTCCAATGTCAGGGGCGCTTATTTGAGGATCGTCATCACGGATCCGGGTTCAGACGGAGTGGCGAGGATCTCGGATATCGACGTTCTGGGACTTCCCGGATGATCGAATCGGATACAAAGTCAACACAAAGCGGTTTGAGTCTTTCCCAGACCGCTTTTTTCGCGCAAAATTATATTGACTCACTTAAATATATGTGTTAAAATAACATGGTTAATTTGAAAAGCGAAAGGAGAACTGACTATGGATGATCGTCCTGCATGGGAACCGTGGTTTCCGTTGAACAGACGGGTGACAAGCAAAGTCAGTTCTTTTTGGACCGTTTTCGCTGTTTACATGGTCGTTGCCGTTTTGCTGATCGTTGTCCTTTGGATCACCGGCCATTCCGTGCCGGTCGTGGCACTCGTCATCGGAGTTCTCTCCATGCCAGTCTTTTTTTATCTGGCTGTGGGCATCATTTTTGCTTTGATCACCCACAAGCAGGCCGTTAAAAGAATGGAAGAGCGGATCCGAATGCGCGAAGAGTACAAAAAGGAAATGGCCGAGCGGAGAAGCGGCAGACCGAACAGCGGGGAACGCTGATTTTCAATTTGTCAAATTTTTAGCAACAAAAACTTTCCAGGAGGAAGGATAGGTATGAGACTTACCCAAGAACAAATCGCGGAAAAAAATGCTGAGCTCAAGCAATATATCGATGCTCACAAGAACGCAGACGGCCCCTTGATGCCGATTTTGCAGAAGGCACAGACCCTTTTCGGTTATCTGTCCTATGAGACGATGGACATCATTTCCAAAGAGATGGACGTCCCGGTCAGTGAAATCTTCGGCATCGCGACTTTCTATGCGCAGTTTTCTCTGCAGCCTGTCGGCGACAACGTCGTCAGCGTATGCACGGGAACGGCCTGCTATGTCAAAGGCGCCGCATCGGTGCTGGATGCAGTGAAGCAGGAACTTGGAATCGGTACCGGAGAGACGACCGAAGACGGACAGTTCACGATCCGTGACACCAGATGTCTGGGTTGCTGCGGTCTTGCTCCTGTCATGATGATCAATGATGACGTATACGGCAAAATGACTCCGGACGCCGTCAAAGGCATCCTTGCTAAATACCGTTCATAATCCCGAGGTAGATCGATGAAAATGACAGATATTGCCAGGCTGTTGGATTGCGACGTTCTCTGTTGCGAAGACCAGCTTGGAGGACATGTTTATTCAGCTTGTGGAAGCGATATGATGAGCGATGTGCTGGCCTACGTCAAGAACCAGGCGGTTCTTTTGACAGGCCTTCTCAACACCCAAGTCATCCGCACCGCCGAGATGATGGACATGGTCTGTGTCGTGTTTGTCAGAAACAAAATGCCTTCCGAGGAAATCCTACGCATCGCCAAAGAGAGCGGAATCGTGGTCATGAGTACGAAATACAGAATGTATGAGGCTTGCGGGATACTGTATGCGAACGGATTGAATCGGATCGAAGGAGATAACCGTGGGTAACGAAAGTTTGTATTACCGGTTTGACGTGGACGGCGAGAATTTCACATCCGCAGGAGAAGCCAGTGTACAGACAAAACGCATTTTGAGACGCGTCGGTTTTTCTCCCGATATCATCAAGCGGGTCTCCATCGCCATGTATGAAGGAGAGATCAATATGGTCATCCATGCATGCGGAGGAGTCGTTGAACTTTTCATTGAAGAGGACAAAATCAAGATCATTCTGACAGACCACGGACCCGGTATTGAAAATATTGACCTCGCCATGCAGGAGGGCTACTCAACTGCTCCGGACAATATCCGTTCACTCGGATTCGGCGCAGGCATGGGTCTGCCTAACATGAAGCGCTATACCGACAGTATGGAGATCGAAAGCAAGGTCGGCGAGGGAACAAAAATTACCATGACAGTCAACGTGTAAAGGAGGTGTTCGCCAATGGGTTATCAACACTCAGTCACTCTGGACGTTGAAAAATGCAAAGGCTGCACACACTGCCTGAACCGCTGCCCGACGGAAGCTATCCGAATTCGCGACGGGCATGCCGTGATCAATGCCAACCGGTGTATCGACTGCGGTGAATGTATCCGTCTTTGCCCCCACAAGGCCAAAAGGTCTTCGTTCGACAAATTGTCCTCCATGCCAAAGGACAAATATAAAATCGCTTTACCGGCGCCGACGCTTTTCGGCCAGTTTACCAATCTGGACGATCCAGATTATGTCATCGACGGGCTGCTCAATATGGGCTTCGACGATGTGTATGAAGTGGCGCGCGCTGCCGAGCTGGTGACCGAATACACGAGAAGATATCTGAAAAGGGATAATATCCCTCTTCCTGCGATCAGTTCTGCCTGCCCCGTCGTTGTCAGGCTTGTCAGCCTGCGTTTCCCGACGCTGGTGGACAATTTGGTCCCGATTCTCCCTCCGATGGAGATCGCCGGACGTCTGGCCAGGGAAAAAGCAAAGAAAGAACATCCGGAACTCAAAGACGAAGATATTTGCACAGTCTTTATTTCTCCATGTCCCGCCAAAGTCAGTTATGCCAAAAACAATCTCTGCGGCGGTAAGAGTTCTGTCGACATGGTCGTTTCGCTGAGCGATGTTTATTTTGAACTGCTCAATGCGATGAAGAAAGCCGAAGCGCCCAAGAATCAATCACAGACCGGCATGGTCGGCCTCAGCTGGCCTTCAAGCGGTGGGGAAGCATCCTCTCTGATGAACGACCACTATCTGGCCGCAGACGGGATCGAAAACGTGATCCGCGTACTGGAAGACATCGAGATCGAAAACCACCCGAATCTCACGTTCGTCGAACTGAATGCCTGTGCGGGAGGATGCGTCGGCGGTGTCATGGCGGTTGAAAATCCGTACATCGCCCGTGTCAGACTCCGTAATATCCGCCGCTATCTTCCGGTCACCCTGAATCATCCGGGTCCTGAAGATCCCGCGGATGATATCCCGGGCCGCTTCGCTCTGGATCTTTCGGATGATGAATACGG
>JAEEGL011049312.1_pt1 | contig 26396 bp, 22 predicted proteins | sample 9134231 | NCBI WGS metagenome assembly JAEEGL01 (sample SAMN16246548, study PRJNA631951) | gut metagenome | biome: gut microbiome; feature: rumen; material: fiber-attached | host: Bos | place: Iran: Karaj | collected 2018-10
ACTGCAGCAGTCAAGAAGACCGCAACAAAAAAAGTAGCAGCAGCTAAAAAGACAGTAGCGAAGAAGACTACAGCAGCAAAGAAAGCAGTAGCAAAGAAGACTACTGCTGTTAAGAAAGACGTAGCAGCAAAGACGAAGACTGTAGCAGCATCAGCAGCTACATTAAAGAAAATAGAGGAGCAGAAAGCTCAGATCGCAGAGCTCAAGCTGCAGAAGAAAGCACTTGAAAGAAAGCTCGCAAAGATCAAGGCTCTCGCACAGTAATGTCTACAGCGATAATCTATTATTCCAAACATCACGGGAATACAAAGAAACTCGTAGATGCCATAAAGGAAGCTCATCCTGAGATCAAGACGATAGATATCACCGAGAACCGCGTTGAAGATCTAAGCCAATACGAGCGGATCGGGATAGCTTCCGGAATATACGCCAGCAAGTTTGCATCCGGGCTTATGGAATATCTTAAAGATAAGATGCCGTCCGGAAAGAAAGTCTTTCTTCTGTACACCTATGCAATGAAGATGGGTCATTACGCTAAGGATATCAAAGCTCTGTTAGATGAAAAGAACAGCAAGCTGATCGGAGAGTACAGCTGCCAGGGCTATAATACCTTCGGACCGTTCAAGCTGGTCGGCGGTACAGCTAAAGGTCATCCGACAGAAGACGAGATAGCTGGAGCGGTACATTTCTACGAGACATTGTTATAAAATATCCAGATAATATCTACAGCCCCTGTTCAAACCGGACAGGGGCATATTTTTACCCTCTTTACACAATCGAACAAATGTTCTATAATGTAAATCCGCTATAAATGGCAGGTGAAAGGGGGATATCATGCGAAAAGGACACGATCAGCAGCTCGTAGATGTCATATGTCAGCACAATAAGGACGGTTCCATGATCCCCATGAGAGTCAGGCTCACTGATGAAGACGGCGCAGTCCAGACCTATACGATAAAGAACTATGAGGATCTCTCACACCAGGGCACGAGGACTATGCCGGATGGAATGTATGTCACAGACCGCACCTTTGTGTATGAATGTCAGGTACAGGCCTTCGGCAGATACCGCATGATCCGCCTCTATTACGAACCCTCCGGAACCGTCTGGAAGATGACAGTATAAATCCGGTACAAAGAAGAATCCTGTGAAGAATGGCTCCACATCCCTCACAGGATTATTCTCTTAAAGGAAATTAATGAAAAAGTTACTCAGCGTTCTCTTCTCTCTATTATTCTCTCTGCATATATACGAACAACAACCCCAATCTGGCAGTGAAAATCAAAAAAGCAATTTCCCATACCCTGCTCCATTGATCTTATGTCTCAAGACAGATGGTATACATGATAAACACTATGACTATCCATCATAATTTATATCCCAAGCTCCCTGAGCCTGGTCACTTGAAAACAAGTCACACACTAGCGTGCCTTTACATGGACTCAGGGCGTGATACAATCAAAAAAGCGATGGGACAGGACAGATACCTTATCCATATCCCTTAGTCCCATCGCCTGAAAGACGATCATCACGCCCTGTGGCCATGTCAAGGCCGCGGCCGGGAAACCAGCACCTTCATCCAAGCATCCTCACAACATAACACAGGGGCGTTGCGGGGCTAAATATTGCTTACTCTCATAAAACCGCTTCCGCCCCGCTAGAAGGGGTGGGCTGAGACAGCTTGCTGGCTCAGCCCAGGGGAAGGCTTTCCACTTTTCATATGTCCTTCCTGCGTCCATACCAATTCATTGTTTATTCATTATAATGTACTATACATCGAGCCAACATTATGTCAACCGATATAAGCTAACCCTGTATATTCTACATATAATCATTTTGAATAGGGTGAACTATCAGTTTATGTTTTTCTCATCCGGGTTGTGACAATATAGATACTGGATATGATGGTTGAGGAAATCAGTCGTTTTTGGGCAAAAATAACGCACGCGACTTTTACATGGAAAATATGAAGTGATATAATTTATCGGGTTTTACTCTAGTATTGAGCGTACTCAAGCAAACAAGGAGGGGGGAGTATGTTAAAGCGCGATTACGAGGATGGAGGAATGGGGATTCTGATAGGTCTTGTTATTATTGTAGCAGTCATTATCTTCATTGTATACCTAATAATGATGTTTATAGGTATTATAATAGGAATTGCGGCGGGAATAGGTGTTCTTTATGGCGGTGGTACTGCTATTGCCAATTATGCTTCATCTTTTAAGGAAAATATCATTGATAGTAACAAGAAAAATGGTGGAATAGTAGAGGCATAATAAAGGAGGCACTTAAAATGGCAGTTGTATCGCAACCGGCAAAAAAGAGTTACTTTTTTGAAAAGGGCTATACTGATTTACTTAATACCATAAAAGGCGCGTGGAATAGGAACACAAAATCAATAAGAGTCTACAGTGATAATATATCAAATTCGAGCGCTGCTCGTGATGGTAAGGCCGGTGTAATTCTGAAAGCAATACTAAACATTTTTGCGATGATCTCGGTTTTAGTGTTTGGTTCGGTTATCACGGCTGCAGTAAGCTTAGTCAATATTGTCATTCTACTTCTGTTCATGCTGGTTATTTATATTGGCTTTTCTATTATATGGCTTATAGATCGAATTTATCTAATAAGAAAAAAGATTTTTACAGCCTGTCATGAATGTAAAGAAAAATCATTAATACCAACATATATATGTCCAAAATGTGGAGCCCGTCATACCAATTTAACACCTGGCGTATACGGCATATTGAAGCGTACTTGTATTGGAGAAGATCCCAATTCATATTGTGGAGAAATTCTACCCACTACTTTTTTTAATGGCAGGAGAAATCTAGAGGCCATCTGTCCTCATTGCTCAACTCCTCTGTCAGATAGAGAGTCAGTTCCTATTTGCATACCGATAGTAGGAGGAAGATCTGTTGGAAAAACAGCCTTTATTACGGCTTTTTCTAAAGAATTTATCGACAAGGTAGCACCTGAACACTCATGGGATATTGAGTTTTACAATAGTAGAAAAGAGGAGATTTATAAAGAAATAGAAACGGACTATCTCAAGGGAAGTACCAGGATGACAGATCGCCCGCAGGACGTTAACAAGGCTAGTTCGGTGTCGTTCAGCTTCTTTGTAAAAGGGAAAGAGTTTAAGCCGGAGAGATTGGTTCATGTATATGATATAGCAGGTGAAGTATTCACTGATAATACAGAAAATGAAATCCAGAAACAGTATGAGTACTGCCAAGGCATTGTCTTGATAATAGATCCATTTGCTATACCGAGTGTTAGAAACCGCTTGGAGGATCAGCTTACACCAGAGGACATTGCCGGAATTGGAAAAGCAGATATAAACGGCATAGTGGATGCTTTCCTAAACAAACTTAGAGAAGTGACGGGACTGAGCGATAGAAAAATGTCTGGAATACCGCTCGCCGTTGTTATAAGCAAGATTGACTCGGCCAGTTTGGAAGAGGAAATGGGGGATTCGGCTATTAATCGGAAAATGACGGAAAACCCGGAGATATTTAATGATTACTATAACGTAATGGATTATATCTGTCGTGAGTTTTTGAGAAATAATGGAATGGAGAGCTTCCTCAATAATGTAGAACTTAAGTTTTCAAATAACCGTTTCTTCGCTTGTTCGGCCATTGGGCACACAAGAGATGCAGGGCAATATGTGCCAGAGGGCGTGTTGGCACCCATGCAATGGATTTTTGATAACGCTGATGGTGTAATGGCAAAAAGCTGGAAAGATATATCATTTCCGAAAAAAACAATAACGATAAAGGAAGCAGCTGCAAATTGAGGTGACAAATGGACATTATCTCAGATGAAAAGAGTTTAATCCTCCCTAATAATACGGATAATACTATGGATTTAGAGGACTCTAAACCCGAAGAAACTACAATTATAGCAGACGAGTCTGAGGAAATAGATCCGGATTCTAGCGAACTGAAAGAAAATACGGAAACCGAAAAGGCAAGTGAGAACCCTACCTTAAGCCAGGGAAATACCAGCAATACTAATGAAGAGGAAAAAATAATTGATAATAACGCTCCTATTCTAGCTGCCATAAACAATCTTTCAGACAGAATTGAGCAGATGAGCAAACAGTTCGACACAAAGATAATGCATACTGCACATGAAGAAAGAATAGTAGATCAGATGCATTCAGAGTTGCAGAGATATAAGGAAGATATGTATGCGCAGCTCGTCAGGCCTATATTGCTGGACATTATAGAGGTTAGAGACAGCATTCTGAGATTATCACAGGTATATGGTGATAAACCGATGGAAGAGCAAAAAATACCCTTGAAGACCTTTAGTGATTATGCATTTGATATTCAGGATATTCTAGAGAAAAACAATATCCAAATATATAAAAGCAATGAAGGAGAATCGTTCACTCCTATTAAGCAAAGAGTGATAAAGAAAATTAATACATCTGTCGAAGGGCAACATGGAAAGATTGCTGAAAGCTTGAGCGACGGGTACGAATACATGGGAAAAACGATTTCCCCCGAAAAGATAGCAGTATATGTATTTGAAGCAACTGAGAAAAAGGAAGGAGAGAAGGAATAATGGCAAAGTATGTTTTTGGAATTGACCTCGGCACAACTTACTCATGTATTGCATATGTAGATGAGACAGGACGAGCTACGGTTGTAAACAATGCAGAGGGAACAAATACGACCCCCTCAGTAGTTAATTTTGCGAGTCCTAACCAAGTTGTTGTGGGACAAGTTGCAAAAGAGAACGCGGTGATAGATCCCAATAATACTGTTTCTCTTGTTAAGACATTGATGGGGAAAACAGATTTTGCCATAAACTACAACGGCGAAGACAAATCTCCGGAGGAAGTATCAGCTTATATTCTTAGAAAGGTAACAGAGGATGCTTCTAAACTTATAGATACCGAGGTAAAAGATGTAGTCATTACATGTCCTGCATATTTTGGAACAGCCGAAAGAACTGCTACAAAAAATGCAGGGATTATTGCAGGACTAAATGTTTTGGAGATAATTAGTGAGCCTACAGCTGCCGCTTTGTATTATGGTTGTGCAAAAGAGCAGGAAGCCAAAACAATCCTTGTATTTGACTTGGGTGGTGGAACGTTTGATGTTACCATAATGAGCATTAGTTCGGAGAAGATCGAGGTAATTTGCTCGGATGGAAACCATGAACTTGGCGGCAAGGATTGGGATGAGGCAGTAATGAGGTATCTTGCCGGAGAGTTTGTTGCCCAAACTCAATTTGATGGTGAATTAGATGAGTATGCACAACAAGATTTAAGACTAAAAGCAGAAAAAGCTAAACAACAACTTTCATCAAGAGAGTCCGTACCTGTAATGCTTGATGCAGCAGGTTTAAGGGCGAGAATCAATCTTGACAGAGAGAAATTTGACGAGTTGACAGCAACGCTTCTGGCAGAAGCAATAGATAAAACGGATGCAGCTATAGCAGTAGCAAAAGAGAAGGGTTATTCCGTAGATGAAATATTACTGGTTGGTGGCTCTACGAGAATGCCGCAGATCACAAGGGCTTTAGTGGAAAAGTATGGAATGGAGCCTAAAATACTGGAGCCTGATGAAGCTGTTGCAAAAGGGGCTGCCATACACGCTGTAAATGTATATGTTAATAATCAGAAAAGCCTCACAGAATCTCATGGGGATCTGGGAAGTGTTTCCGGTGAAGTAGAAGTAACTGTCGGCGGTACTACAAAGGAAATAAATGCTGATGACTACAAGGAAGAACTTGCCGTTCAACCTGAAATGATGAGCATTGGAGGTAAAGCGCAGAGAGTTGTTGTTGCAACAACAAAGAGTTTTGCGGTAGAAGTGCTTGATTCCAAGGGTAATTCCCGATGCTGCAATATGATTATAAAGAACGAACCCATGGCGGATGGATCTATTACAGTATCAAGGACATTCGGCACACATAACGACAATCAGGAAAGTGCCGAGATTGTAGTATACGAGAGCGATTTTATGGAAGAATATTTTGATGTGGATGAGGATTTTGTTCTTGGCAAGGCGACACTTGATCTCCCAGGTAATATGCCTGCTGGATCCCCTATCGAGATTACATTCACGTTGAATACAGAAGGTATCTTGGATGTGAGAGGGATGGATAAAACATCTAACAGGGAAGTACATGTAACGATGAAATCAAAGGGTATTATGGCAGAGGAGAAGGTTGACGAACTAAAAGAAAAATCAAAGAAAATGGTAGTTATGTGATCTCTCTAACCTGCCGTAGAGAATACTTCTACGGCAGGTTTTTTCATTTTGTAGACCGTTTATGACACCGTGCGATATTTGCTTTGAGTCGAAAAGGGAGCAAGGAAATGACGGAGAACTGGTATGTTGTATTAGGATTAGAGTTCGATCCTAAGCCTGTAGATGATGAGAACCTGATTAGAGAGTGCATACAGGAAAAGATCAAGTTTTGGTCAAGTAAGGCCAATGATTTTAATAAAGGTGCCGAGTATCGAAAGTATTTAGATTATGCAAAAAAGGGCATAATAGAAAAGGAAATGATTGGTGACGCCAATATTCGTGCTGAACTGATTAATGATGCCCGTGAAAAGGTCTATGGTCCTATAGATAAGATCCTGAAACAGATGCGTAAGACAGAGATCCCCTTGGATACTGTCGAGAAAATGGCAAAAAAATTGAAGGTTGACCCTGACACAATAAAAAAGCGTATTACAGCTTTAGGCATGAAAGTGGGAAACGCTCAGGGTGTTGATCATGAAGAAATTTATAAGAAGTATTACAAATCTAAGCCGCAAAGTACGGATATTTATAATGGAATTTCATCTATGCTTGATAGTTTCCATGTTAAAGATCTGTATGATTTTTTGTATCAGGGAACATCCTTAAAGAATGCTCAAAATCAACCCTGTGACGAATTACGACTACGTGCATCTGAAAAGAAGAAAAAAGAGTTCTTTAAGTCTGACGGCATAAGTGGTACTGGGTCAAAATTATGTGCTCAATGTGAGCAAACATTCAAAGATGATGCGACAAAGGCTATTTATGATAAATACCTTGAATACATTCGTCGCATAGAGATTATGGATGAAGCAAAGAGCATGTATGATCTTTCAGGAGAATTATCCAGCGAACAGATAACTGATTTTGTGAGGAGATTAGCTGAAGTATTCAGGGATCGTGATCTTGCAGAAAAAGTGTTTATCGCATTTTGCAAAATTGAAAGAATACCGATTCCTGTTGGAAATTCTGTGGCTGCGATAAATAAAAAAATAAAAGTATGTAGGTGTGGTTGTAGCAATGATACATCGGATGGTAGAGTTAAGTGCTCTGCATGTGGGCTGGATTTTCAGATTAAGTGCCCAAAGTGCGGTGAAACAAGTGACAACACAATAAATGTATGCAAATGTGGCTTCAAATTTGAGAACATCGATAAATCTATATCTCTATGTGAATTAGCTTTGTTTGATATAGATAAAATGGAGTTTGAAGTTGCAAAAGCACATCTCGCTGATGCTGACAAGTATTGGCCGGGAAATGACAGAGTATCCGAAATAAAGTCAAGACTCTCTGATATAGAAGGACGAGTTGGAGCAACAGTCCGAGAAATGCGTAATGCTTGTGAAGCTAAAAAATACTTTGAAGCTCAGAAACAGTACACCAATATAAAAAAATTCTTCCCTGAGTACAGTGATCCAAAGTTAGAAGATGAGATTAATTCAGCAATAGAAGAGGCAGAAGGACATAAAAAGCTTGCTGAAACAGCTCAAAATGAGACCGTTATAGTCGAGGAGTGTATTAAGGCATTTGAAACTTGCAATGATTACCCTGGAGTAAGAGATATTATTTCTAATTATCCTCCTGCTACCCCAACAGATCTAAAAATTGTCGCAGATGCTTATGCAATGGTAAATGTCCTGTCATGGAGTGCAAGCGCTACAAGCGGCGCACTATATTATAACGTTATAAGAAAAGAAGGGGCGATTCCAATCAGCATACAAGATGGCACATTGATCGGAAGAGTCAATATGTGTACAGTAACGGATAATTCTGTAGTTCCGGGATCTGAATATTTCTATGCCGTATTTGCTGAAAGAGCGGGGATATACTCAAATGCCCTTTCTTCACAAGGCGCAGTATGCAATTATTTTGAGATTGCAGGTCTAGGGGTGGCAGCAGGAGATTCTTCTCTGACCTTTTCATGGGAGCCGTTGTCAGATAATGCTGCAGTTATGATAGAAAGAGAAGCCGCAGGGGAGAAAACCGTAATAGAGTGCAAGAGTCGCTCAAGCTATGTTGATAGGAACCTAATAAATGATCAGGAGTATACCTATCATTTCTATTTGGCATATACAGTAGGAATAATGCAGCATAATACAAAAGGTGTTTTTTTATCTGGTACCCCTTCAAGGCCGCCATTGCCGATAGAAAGAATGGTTATCAAACCATTGGATAATGATGAATTTCATATAGAATGGGACAATCCAGAAAATAGTGACGTTCAGCTTTTCTACTCAGAAAAGAAGCCCGTATATAATATGGGTGATTATATCCCAATAGGAACTATTCAGGCCGAGATGTCAGAGCTTATGATAAAGAAGACATCTGACAATACAGGAACATTTCATCATGAAGGAGATGAAATGTTTTATGTAGTAGCTGTTGTGGTTAAATCAGGTTCTGCTGTTGTTGGTGCAGTTGCACGAGCATGTAAGGACGGAGCAGTAAAAATACGAAGTGTTACTCTTGTAAATGGAAAAATCATGATTGGGGTAGATCTCCCCAAGGATTGCATCGGATTTGTCGTTCTTTATAGATACGACCAGTTTCCGGAAGATATATCCGATACAAATACAACAAGAAAGTATATATCTCTAAAGCAATTTCAATATGATAGCGGATTACTTATAGACTCAAACGAGCCTAAAAATTATTATTTCTCTGTTTTTGCTGAATTTAGAACGGATGGAGAGAGGAGTTATTCTGTTGGAACAGACTATTTGTTTTCTAATGTAGCTAAACAGATAGTCATGTATTCTGTCAGCGTGAACAAGAAGATATTTGGAGGAAGTTCATTAGTTATAACCTTTGAGGGTGATAAAAGGACGTTTGTGCTTCCTGCAATCGATATAATGTCGGCAGTTGGCGTTGCCCCTATGTTTAAGAAGTCGGCAAATCTCTTTTATCAGATCCCAGAACAACAAGTTGATGGCGCTGTTACAGTGAATATTCCGCTGGAAAGAGGTTTAGCTAAGGAGACTTATGTCAGGGCATTTCTTAAAGATGAAGCGTTGCAGGGGACTTATCAATTGAAACTAAAGTTGAAGTCTGATCTTAGAATCAGTTAATGAGGAGGGAATATGTTTAAGCAGACTTTTATATGTCCGTTCTGTTTTGAGGAAAGAAAAATTTCGGAGCTGCAGTTTCGCTGTGTAAACAGAAGATGCAAAGATGTAGATGACATTGAGATGACTAAATATGAGAATGGAGATATCAAAATACCCAAACAGGGTAAGATATGTTTCAACCCCGTGATGAAAGGGGTTGGATTCCCGGATTTTGGAACTTGTCCAGAGTGTGGGAGTAAGTCACACAAGGTGGTCTGCCCCGCATGTCACAATGCCCTGCCTGAATCTACTGTTCTGGGTACAGATATGATTATATCTATAGTAGGAGCGCGAGATACAGGTAAAAGTCATTTTGTTGGGGTCATCATAAACGAGCTGATAGAAAGAATATCTGTTCGCTTTGGCGGTGCAATGGAAGGTTTTGATGATACCATGCAAAGATATAAAGCTGGGGCTTATCAAAAATTGTTTGTAGATCTACAAAAACTAGAGCTAACGAAGAGCTCGGAACAAGATGTTAACAATGGTGCATACAGGCCACTAATTTTTACTCTGAAGCTAAAAAAGAAATCCTTCCTTAAAGAGAAGATAAATAGCTTTACGCTAGTGTTCTTTGATACGGCAGGAGAGGACTTGGAAGACGCGGATGTTATGAATACAGTCAACAAATATATCTGCAAGTCTGCAGGGATTATATTCCTGCTAGATCCGATGCAAATACCGCAGGTAAGAAATCAGTTAGACGATAATACAGTAGCAAGAGCGTCGTCTGTCAGCTGGCAACAAGCGACTAGGTCGGATGATATCATGACAAGAGTATCTAAGATGATACGCGATGATAAGCAATTAAAGCCAACTCAGAAAATCAATATTCCTGTTGCAGCAGTATTCTCCAAATTTGACGTTATAGCAAAGCTGGTTCCCGAGGGGAGCACAGTATTGGATATGAGTCCGCATTGTTCTGAGAAACAGTTTGATATGACAGATTGGCACAATGTAGATTCAGAGATCAGAGGCTTGTTGACGGAATGGGGAGAAGAGTCATTTATGGCACAGGTGGATGTAAATTACAATAATTATTCCTTCTTTGCTGTCTCAGCTCTCGGCTTAAATAACAATCCGAGAGAAGATTTTAGAATTGATCGTCCACGGCCACATAGAATCGAGGATCCTATGCTTTGGATATTAAAAGAGAATGGAGTTATTTCGGCTAGCAAATAGCAGGGGGGCGTTATGTCAAAACATCAGATAATTTATACATCTTGTATGCGGGGAATAGACGGAATAAATGATGGTCAGCAGATTTTTTCATATGATAAAGGATTCACAGATAATAAGAGCGATGCCATAAAGAGTTTATTCACGTATCAGATTCCGGCACTCGAGCCCGGACAAACAATGACAGAAGAACTCGCAAAAGAAATGCCGTCTGCATTCTCATATCGGAATTTAGAAAAAGATAGATGTGCGATTACACTAAACACATATCTCGGTCGTGATTATATGGGCAGTGCTGGGCGGTTTGGGAATCACCTGAGCCATTCTATTATATGTGACTATAAGGATTTGGATATATATCCAAGCGAAATATATGGCAGCTCTTGCCTGAGAGATCATATGAATTTCGATGAAGTAAATAATCCTAATCCCCCTGAATATCTGCCTGTTCCCGAAATAGAAAAAGGCTATGTAAGTGATATTGATTCTGTAATAGATTTTCTAGGTGAGGGAGAGAATATTGATTATCTGAAAAAAATGGTAATCGCAATGATTTCTTTTGCAGCGCAAAAAAAGAGAGTTGTTATCTGCGATGAGCCTCAAAACATAGCCAGGTGGATTGCTGCGATGCAATTTGTTTTACCTTTGGATATAGCGAAGAAGGTTAATTTTTCTACATATGAGTATGATCCGGAACTTTCTCCTGCTCAAATATGTGGGGTTGTAAGTTCCGGCACGCGATATAACAGCCAGACATATATTCAGTCAGGGCATCATTATGTGTTTGATTTCATTAATAATATCTTTTCGGAGATCGAGGATAAAGATGAACCTTTTATTGATTTTATTGATACATCTTTGAGTTTCTCATATGATAGCCTGACGAATTTCTTTCAATTTGTTATTAATCAAACAAGCTATCGTGATTTAGATGAGGATTATTACAATTGCTACTTGCTGTATACCTTGTTTTCAGATGGTTTATCAGATATAACAGAAGATCAATTTACCGGATTAACACACTTTGCAGATAATCATATAGATGCGGGAGAAAAAAAGAGACTTCTTAAAATATTGGAAGAAAGCATTGAAACAATAAATGGGTTAGATAATGAATATGCACTGAAAATTCTATCATATTTGCTGAAATATGAAGAAGTATTATCTGACGAACAAATGAATGCAGTTAAACAAATGGCAGTTAGGAGAATTACGTATACACTTTCAGACAATAGTACGGAAGAAGATGCTTTCTATACAATATATGATACAGTGGAGAGAATCGCACGGCCGCAGGGATTAAGTATACCAGCTGAACTAATGAATGATAGAAATAGAGATGCGCTCCTTGGAGTCATATCAGATAGTACAGTTGCTGATTGGAAGGTTTACTCAATAGTTAGAATAGTCAGCGATTATGTTAAGGATGCAAATATGCCTTGCGAGGAGCTGTATCCTGATCAAGATACAGGGAAACTCTACCAAGAAATTTTCACAGTGGTAAACAGCGCTGATAAAGAAAGAGGAAATAATCTAATTGCTAAAATATTGGATTGTTTTAAGGATGACATATCGTATTTGGCGAATATGACCTTGAATATCGAGGGGTATCTAATAGATCAAGGAAATGCTGAAAAATCGATAGAATACCTGTGGGACAGATATTGTAGCTATACAGAAGTATATGATAAAACCGAGACAGAAAAAGCGGTAGAAATATTTAGGGATTGTGATAGGTTTGACGTGGTTTATTACATCTATAGATCTAGATTGCTGAAAGAAAGTCAATTTGATAAGGCTAGAATTATCTATAGGAATGTAATAGATGAAGAATTTAAGAAATATCCTTCGCTTAGAGAGAAATACGCATCGAATATTATCGAGGAATATTATAACAAATATGACTCCTGCTTAAAGGATTTAGCCACTGATGATGCCGTAAATTACGCACGGGAGTTAGTGAAAGATGCAATAAACAATAACATAAAAGATGAGTATTTTGATGTTTTAATAGGAGCTTTGGTAGATTTTATTCCCCTCGGCAAATTAGAAAAAATAGATGCTGAAATGATTAGTAGTATAGCGGATTACCAACATGGTATCAGACATAAGAATATTGAAGGAAGGATACTACTTTTTGTTATCGGGATAAATTTCAACAAAATACTAAGCAGAAGGGATATAAGACTGGAAATATCAGAAATAAGGGAGTTAGCAGGAGATAGACCAGCGATTTTAAGAGAAGACGAAAAGACCATAGAGGCATATTATGATTGGATTCTTCCGGTGTTTTTAAGATTTCCTCTTGAAAAGGAGGATTATAAAGCCATTTATGATCTGTTTAATATGTCAATAGATGCAAAACAAGCATTTATTATCTATTTCTGTAGAGAAAACTATGAGAAATCAAAAATTGGCTACACGGATATAACTGATTTTTCGGAATTCCTTTTGTTCGTGTTTGAATCAGGAGACAGGAAAGACTGTGACTTAGTAGGGAAAACTCTTTGTAAGCTTAATAAACAAAAGCTGGCTGAATTGGATGAACGTATGAAGGAAAAATTCAAAAACGACAGAAACGCAACACAAAAATGGGAGAGTATTAGAGAAATAGCTGAGAATACAAATCCATTGCTTAATAATCTGTCAGGACTTTTTAAGAAAAAAAGGGACTAATAAGGTGATCAAACCAAATGCATGATTTGGCAATTCTATTAGAATACATAGTATGCCGATAGGCATATTTTATATTTAGAATTGAGATAGTAATGGAAAAATTAGCCTATAGCTTACTAAATGATAGAGACAAAATACTATATAGGGGTTTGGAAAATGCAATATTAAATCATAGTAGTGGTTGCGATATGCCCGTTGTTTCACGTAATTCTAGTATCATGCAGGTTTTAGAAAGTGTATTAAGTGACCATCCGGAAATAATATATTTCAATAGAACCCTATTAAGAACAAATGACGTACTTTTCCCAAAGAGGGTAAACTTTACCGGGATAGTATCTCTAAAGGAGGAAAAAAAGAGGGAGCAAAAACTATCAGAAGAACTAAAAAATGCTGTATTTGACATAGATAAAGCTGCAAAAAATGACAGGGAGATAATACGAGGAATATCAGAATATTTACAAAGAAATATTAAATACGATTACAAAGAGGCATCGTCAATGTCTTTTTGGAGAGGGTCAAGTATGCCAGACTCCCATAATTCGTATGGAGCATTAGTTAATAAACTGGCTGTATGTGATGGTATTTCCTCGGCATTTTCGTTGATAGCTAACGAACTTGGGCTTAGAAATATGGTAGTCGAGGGCAAAGCCAAGCGTAATGGGACAAGAAACATTGATCATGCATGGAATATTATAGAATATCAGAATGCATTCTATCATATGGATGTTACATGGGATCTTGGCGGATATGAAGCACTTGGTCAATACCCATATTTTTATTTTGGCTTAGCGGACAATGAGATAGCAATTGATCATGAATGGAATTATAAAAAGACACCGAGGTGCAAAAAAAATGATTTGTCTTACTATGCTTATAACAGACTTATAGCATTTAGCATAGACCAAATAGATGCAATAGCGAGAAGAGAATTAAAACTAGGGAAAAAATGTATCAGAATAAAATTAGCGGATGACATCCCTGTGGAGGATGTAGATGGAGATTACATTTCAAACAGGATTATGGCACAGGCATCAGATATTGGGATTGCAATCCAATTTAATGGTTCATGGAATAGTTACGCCAAATGTTTTATAGCAGTATTAGTATAGATTTACAATAAACCGATGAATTACCCGTGCATATTTGGACTTAATTGTGTAATATGATACGACTGCATACATGGAAGAGATCTTTGTACTTTAAGAGAGAATATCATGATCCTAAAGAAACCATCCGGAGAATATTATGTCTTGACTTGGCAAAAAATAGGAGGGTTATATTTTCATGGTTATTAGACGGCCCGTCTAATCATCCGAATGCAATGTCCATAGCAGGCAGATTGATTGTTGTAAACGCCGAATGGGCTGCTAGATTGACACTTTTCGATGATAATCAAGTATGGGAAGCATTTTGGATGACGATAGGACATGAACTAACCCATCTATCAGGTGAATATGTTTTCTGGGAGATATTTACAAAAGATAAAAGGTTTGTGAACTGGGTGAGCGAAGTACATGCGGATTACGGTGGGGCAGTATATGCATTTGATGGAAACATTGAAAAGGCGATAAACGCCTTAAAATATAAAGCAAGAGACTATAGACAAGATAAAGATCATCAAGGTCATCCGTCCTGGCAGCGTAGAGAAGAATACTTGACTGAAAAGAGATTTGACAGGGAATTAATATTAAAAATAGCAAATGACACAGGATGCGTGAATCAAACACTTATAAATAGTGTGTGTAAGTTTTACAAGACAATAGTGCTAGAGACTTAAGATTTTGAACTGTAAAATACAGCTTAGAATATCATCTGTTTTGTGATATGGATAATAACGGAGAAAAAAACCTATTCAACATGCCAGGAGATGAAATGAATGACTGGCTTAGAAATCTCTCGAGATATGTGCTTGTAGTTGAGTTGGTGGCTACAGGGGCTTGTCTTCCGATTTTGACACATAAGAAATACATTATTCTGACAGCAGCAGGAATATTGATGTATCTTGAAATATTGGCTATGTATTTTTGCAATGAACGTAAAGATAGACGATGGATAATAATTCGGAGAATGCAATTTGCTGTTGCTGTTATGGATACATTGACAATCATTATATCGATTCTTGCGGATATAGAGGTTGTTGCGTTGGTAATGACATATGCTTCTTTGGGAGTATTGTGGATCCACAGTGGATTATGTTTCTTTGAATACAGGAAAAATGAAATAGTTCCATTATTGAGATTTGCAGGTGCATTTACTATATGTTTGACATTAATAGTGTTCATGGTAATGAAACAGTGGCTGATACAGAAAGGGATTTCATTTTAATAGACAAGGGGGTGAATATGATGACAGAAGGGAATTTTGGATTTATTTATAGTATCAATCGCAATCTGTATAACAAATTGTACTCGGCAGAAATGTATTCACGAATTGATTTTAACAGATGCGGACAGGATTGTAGATCAGCTCTGGAAATATTCATTAATACAATCATTAAGAAAAAAGGACTAGAGAATCAACTTGAGGGTTTGGAATTGTTTCGAAAAGTTGAAAAATTGAGAAGCGAAAGCTTTCTGAGGGAGGAGGGATTTTTGAACCAGGGAGAGAGGATTGAAGAAAAATGTATTCTTCCATCACTCGGAAAGGTTAAATATGAAAGAGAAGATAAAAAGAAAACACAAATGGATTATTGGGACTATATGCGAAGATATGGAAACAGGGGATCACATGTTTCTGTCAAGCCGAGTGATCCTAGGCAGACATATAGTAATTCGGTGAAATGCTTGAAGGGATTCTTTAAGGCATTAAAAATAATATATAAGAATCAAATTCCTTCAGATACAGGCGACTTTGATGAAAATAAGATGCCTATAGGAGAGTACTGCGTTTATAGTTCTCATGTGCCTTCAGATTCAGTTAGGTCAAAATGTGAGCGAGAGTTTCTCGCTTATACTAAAGATGAAAATGGTGATAAGAATTTTTATGCCATACTACGTCTGTATAATAAGCAGGATGCAGATGATGTGTTTATGCTTAGAAATCAGAAGTGTTTTTCTGAGGCTGCGAAGATGTCATTAAGCAGTGTCCCGGAGGGAATGACAAGGCTAAGAGAGATAATACCTAAAGATTCTAGTAACAGTTCATTTTACATCATTAGTTATATTTTTAATCAGAAACCATCACCATTGAATAACGAAATACTATCAACAATGGATCTAAACCAAAGAGTCAGGTTCTGTGGAAGGATAGTAAACTGTCTTGAAAATCTGCATACCTCGCCGATACCAATTTATCACCGAATGCTCAACTATGAGTGCATTTATGCATGTAAGATTAGAAGTGAATGGATACCATATATAATAAAGTTCGATTATGCAAAGATAGTATCAAAAGCACCGATAGGGACAGTATATGCTAATGCTGTGAAAGCCAAAGGCAAGCTCAACGAGAGAAGTCTTAATAAATATCTACCGCCGGAATGGGATAGTATAACTCAGGAAGCAGGAGATAAAGAATGGTCGAAAGTTGATATATATTCTTTAGGTATACTTTGTTCGGATATTCTTGTTGGTAAGATAGAAAATCAGGTTGTTTCATTGGATGAATTAGAGGAATTAGGTGTTTCAGATGAGCTCTTGGATACGCTTGATATTATGAGAGCTGATGACCCAAACGAGCGATGGGGAATTGAAGATATAAAAGGGATATTTGATGAGGAATATCGTAGAGGAAGGAAATAGATTGCACAATGGTTCTAGAATTTGCTTCACATCATAAATATAACCTTATTGAAGAAACCGCAATCGAAACGGAATGCGGGGCTTTATATAAGGGAATGGATCTAGAATATGGGAGATCCGTAGCAGTGAAAATCGTGAGAGTCCAGGGAGAGAATCAAAAGCAGAAAGAGGCTAATTATAAAAAGGCCTATTCTGAGGTGAAGGCCATGGTTTCTCTTGAGTCAGAAAACTTGCCAATACCTTGTGTTTTAGAAACATTTTTTGACATAAAAGCATCCAATTTATGTATTGTAATGCAGTGGATAAATGGAGAAAACTTATCTTATCATATGAATGAGCCCGAACTAAGGTTCCTGACGTGGATAGAGAGATTATGTGGAATTCTTGAAGCAATGGAAAGGAAACATATATATCATAAGGATATAAAGCCTTCAAATATAATGATCAACGAGAAAGGAGAACTTTATTTAATTGATTTTAATATAAGTATTTCTACTCCAAATCTGATAGAAGGAACTGTGAACTATAAAGCACCAGAGATGTCATCAAACTCTAAATATGTTGGGAGAGAAAAAGTAGATATGTTCTCAATTGGTGTTATCCTTTATGAATACTATACGGGATGTGTTCCGATAAGAGGAAAAGACTATGCCAAGAACCGCTCGAGAGGCGAATTTGCATGGGAGAAATTCACGGAACCTAAAGATAAAAAACTTGAAATGAATGCGGCTGTTAACGAGTTGATTGTAAAGTGCATGAAGCTTGATCCCAAACAGCGCTATAGAAATTATGGAGATCTTAAGCATGCTGTTGGCCAGGCAATAAGGAGCATAAAAAATGGACAACGAAAAAAACATTGATCAGGAATTGTTGGAGGAGCTAAAAAAGACATTCGATGGAGAAGAGATAGTCACTCTTCCCGTGACTATAAAAGTTGAACAGGATGATCTACCCGATATTGAGAGGTGGAAGTCCCATGAATGAATTTATTAATTTTAAGCCACAAGATGCGGAGTTACCATCCTATATCCGCTTCTCTTTTACAAAAAAAGCGTTTGGTAGCATTTCTAAAGATACAAATGAAGTAATAAACAAATTAATAGCGTTTTCCAGAAGTCGCGTTTTGCTTGTTACAAAGGGTAAAGCAAAGGATATTTATGAGTTTTATACTCCGGAGGGTAGCTTCTTATGTAGGATTGCAGATGATCGAAATGCTATGCTAGTTATGGGATTTTATCAAAACAATCTGATGAAACAGAATAACGCCATGAAGAATGGTATCTGTTTTAGAGTTACTTCTGGAATTATTATTCAAATTAAGCTTACACAGCCATATGAGCTGTACTTTGATATTTCCAATGGAAAACGATATGAAGATAACGCTTTCATTAGCCAGACCGTGAGCAATTCACTGGATTTGATTGCCAACAAAATGGAGGAATCAGTCCAGGATGATGACATGGACGTGGATGAGGAATATGTGCCAGAAAAAAAACTATTGAATCTGCTACAGATTTCTGAAAGTTACTCTATTTTAGCAAATGAATTAGAAGAGAAAAAGGCGAATTCAATAGGTAAAATACCGTACACTTCCATTTCCGCTGTTGAATATAACAGAATAGACAGAGTTGCATATGAATTCGGTGTTAGGAAATTAGATGAAAACACATTTAAGGTAGGAATACAAGTTGAAATTGAAGATATAAAACAAGAGAAACACTCTGCTGAGATTATAGAGCTTGTAAAAAAGGATCCGGACGCTCCTGCTACAGCAATGGTTCTATTGTTTAATGAACATATTGACATATCTGATTTTACTAAAACTGGATGGTTTAATTTGTCGTTTTCAACAGTAAATAAGGATGTACAATTATCCGCTAATGAAAGAATTCGAACAGGCGAAGCAGCATCAAAATATATGGATGCAATACTTGGTCGGAATGAAACATCTGGTTTTGATAACTTGGATTTGAACGGGATACGGAATGAGCTATTACAAAGAAAATATCCGCCGAACGCTAGTCAGATGAACGCGATTTTTTCGGGTATCAATTCAAGAGATGTTTTTCTTGTGATGGGACCGCCCGGGACGGGAAAAACGACAGTTATATTAGAGTGGGTTAAATATTTCGTGAAGCGGGGGAAAAGGGTCCTTGTCTCATCGCAGAACAACAAAGCGGTTGATAACGTTCTTGCAAGAATTGCGGACGAGAAATATATTGACATCATTCGTGTAGGGTCTGAATCAAAACTTCAATCTGAAGTAATACCCTATATGTTTGAGAATAAAGTTTCAGCACTAAGAAAGAATATATCGACAAATTCAAATGATAAAATTAGTATCATTGATCTTATTTTATCCGATTGGCAAGAGTATTCCATTAATCTTGATAATGCGATAAAAAAGATAGAGTCGGTTCGAAAAGCCCGCGAAAAATTCAAGAGTGCTGCAGAATCAGAATTGATGCCGTTATATAGGAAACTAAGAACGCTTTATTATCAGTATTCAGAAATACAAAAACAGAAGAAGAGTATTGTTTTTCATATAAGACAAAATAAGGAGAACATAGAGAAATATGAATCTAACGGGATTTTCATTCTCAAACTATTTACGAAAAGCGCATATGAAAAGAGTATCCAGGATATTAAAGAAGAGATTTTACAGTATGAAGAGATAAAAACGAGAGAACAAGGAATTGTAGTGGAATATAATTCCCTGAGGAACAAGTATACTCAAGAGTATGAACTGCTTCGGGATGTGGATTTACCACTTCTCGCGATGGCTATAGATGAAAAACAAGGTGCATTGAACAGTATGAAGGTAACCCCAAAGCATAGGATAGAGAATATATGGGGGCTTTTTCAGGACTGTTATGATGTGCATATTCAATTTGAGGATGATTGCATAAAGCAGCAAGAGAGGATAAAGGAAGAGAAAAAGAAAGCGTTACAATTAAGAAATGCCATAATGATGTGGAAGAATGAAATAGATAGTCAGCAGAATTATGCGTTGAACGAGATTGTACTAGAATCCGTAGATCTTGTCGGTGCAACTTGTATAGGGATTAATTCACAAAAAAGGTTTGCGAATCTTGATTTTGATGTAACCATCATTGATGAAGCAGGGCAGATACAGGTTCATAATGCCTTAGTTCCAATGAGTGTATCAAATAAACTTATTATGCTCGGAGATCATAAGCAGATACCACCAACGGCAGATCAAGAATTGGTGGATTTATGTGAAGAAAATGGAGTAAAACCTGATTTACTATCCATGAGTCTATTTGAAAAAATGTACTATGATCTCCCGGATTCAAACAAGATTATGCTCGATACACAGTATAGGATGCCTGCTGAGATTGCAGATACCATTTCTGAATGGTTTTATGAGGGGAGATATTATTCGCCAGATTTTAAGAAGAATCTTCCGAGTTTAATGCCACAGATTTTTTCCAGACCTTACGTGATTATTGATACATCAAAGGAGTCAAATAGATTTGAAAGGAAGATTGAGGGAGCAGGCTGTGATAATTCACTAGAAGCGTCCATTATAACGGATTTAGTTTCTCAAATATCCATCAACCCTGAAAGCAACCTAAAGGAAATAGGAGTTATATCAGCATATAAATCACAGGTGAAATTGATAAAAAACAAACTGAATAAAATTCTGTCTAAAGAGGTTGTTAATGAAATGGTGGCCACGTTAGATAGCTATCAAGGACAGGAACGAGACATTATTATATATAGCTTTACAAAGAGTTCCAAGGATTCTCCAAAGAAGAGAAGGATCGGTTTCTTAAACGAATTAAGAAGGCTAAATGTAGCCATGACCAGATGCAAAAAAATGTTAGTATTAATTGGCGATATGAAATTCCTTGGTGGATGCCTGCATTGTGAAAGAGATGATGACGACAATCTAATTTATGACAAGAGCGAGAAGCAGTTTTCTGATTTTATAAATAAAATGATAGAAGATGTAAAATCGGGAAGAGGAGAATATGTTTTATATAAGGACTTCAGGAATAGGATAGTGGGTTAAAATGGTCGAAAAAAAGTATCAAAACAGAACATCAAAAAACGAAGCATTAAGTGCGCTGGATGAAATCCATGAGAAATATAAGAAATTGCCATCTACGGATATAGAGAAATTTGCTCCTGTTTACTATCCAATCGCTTTAGTTGAGATGAATCTAGATGAGATAAGTTTTGAGGACTTTGAATCAGTACAGTTTTCTGTGTTAAACATTATTTCGTTAGGAATTCTAGATAGTAATGTGATAGCTGAAACGCTGGGACTCAGTTCAAATTATGTTTCGAAAGTCATTCGATTACTGAGTGGATATGGGCATATAGATAAAAATGGGATTACAGAACTAGGAAAGGAATCAATAAAGTCAGGTCAAAAAATATTAAAAACGCAGGTGTGGCAAAAATTTCAGTTGGATGCATTGAACGGTACTTTGCTTCGAGTGGAACAGGCTGTAACTGAAAACATGTTGAATGACCGTGATCAGACAAATATTACTATAGGGCATCTCGATTATCTTGAAGGTATGCCCTTGCAGGAAATTAGCTCACAACTGGCAAAAAATAATTTGAGTACATACCTTAAGGAAAAGGATAACATCATAAATACGAATGTATCCAAGATTAATGATGTCAGATGTATGGAGGTCAAGTATGCAAGGTGTTATATGATGAAAGTACGCAATTGTGATGAGCCGATTGTTTTTGCAAAAAGATATGACAGTAGCAAGAAGAATGTGAGGGATCGCTTTTCTTGGCAACCATTCAGCGTAAAGAATATGTCTATCATAGAAAAATACGGGTTCGAAATAGATACACCGTTTAACACGGAAGTGGCCACAAAATATGTAGGGCATATTTATGAATTGTTGTTGCAAAGAGAAAAGAAGGTTAATCTAATCGAGGAAATACCATATGCTATGAGTAAAGTATATAAATTTAGCGATTCTGGGGTGGAAATAGCAAGGACGGATGGAGTTGTTGTACCAACGGTAAACATTACTGAACGTGCATTTAAGATATTCCGAACATGGATTCTAAACTTTTTAATAGGAATTCAAAATGATGGGGAATACTTGATCACTAATGAAAAACTCTATGGACATGTTATATCATTGAGGAGCGATAGCCTTCTGATTATGGATACAGGGGAATTATTAGTTGATAGAGTAAACCATTTTGGAAAAACAGAAGTGGTAAAGCGTATAAGGGATAAATATAAAGACTATGAGGGTGATGGTTTGATTAATAGCATTCATGAAGAATTACTTTCCTTTTAACCCGGTTATGATATACTTGCTTTCTTTCGATCATAGATATACGACTGTGTATGAAGTATAAATTATGTATAGGCTTCATATGCTGCCTTATATGCTGATTTGAATCTTTCAGCATCTTTCTTTGGGCTTATGAGTTTTGCTTCCTTTCCAAACTGGAAGAAATAATTCTCGATCTGTCTGTATGTACAAGTGAAATGCATAATCTTTCCCCCGGAATGGAGGTGTTCTGTCTTTGAGGAATCCGCTATAGGACGAAGATGGAGGATGGTCTTATACTTTATGATCCCACTGGGAGTAAGCTCTACGGTATAATCATTGATATCATTCAGAAGATAAGGGATGCTTTTCATCTTAATACTATCTTCTACAGCTTTTTTCTCTTTCTCCGTAATCTTGCCGCTTCCGTAACCCGGAGTGTCATAGAATTCCTCTATGCGAGAAAGACGAAACGCCGCAGGTTTATATACGCTATTTTTATCAGATGCTAGTTTGGAAAGAGCTATCAGATAGTGATATGAAGCATCTGATTCTTTTGAAAGGGCATATGGCTTCACCCGAAAAGTCTGTAGTATGCCGGTTACCGATCTGCTTTTTATTGTCGTAAGGGAGCGGTTTTTTTGTGGAATAAGTAGTTTTGAGCGAATAATTTCGTGCATTTCCCTAAAATATATGATTTCCCGTTGAAACAGGCTTTTTGAGGTGTAATCTTCCAAAATGGCTCTGATGTATTCCCCGGTGCTCTTGTAGCATTTGTCTTGAAGAGGTTCGGTACATAGTGTCTTATAGATTTTGTTCTGCAGACGGATGGTGAACGCCTTTTCTTTTGGCGGAAGTTCATATAGATAGTGATTAGTAAGCTTTGATCTATATTCTGACAAAAGAAATTCTATAGTCTTTCTTTCGGAAGATGATAAGTTTGGCAGGTTTTCTCCTGAGAGTATATGACTCCCTGCTTTATTTCTTTGTATTGTTCCGATATACTCCTGTCTTTTTCGCTCTACAGCAGAGGATATGGTAGCCTCGGAACTTTCCATATAATTCAGGAGAATCCGGTTGACTATTCCTGACATGCCACCTCTTTCAGAAAAGATATCTATGTCATCGGCTAATGTTTCAAAGGCATGATAACTTATATTAAGATATTGTCGTTGCTCACTGATTGGTGAATAACCGTTTGTCATTTTAATCCCTCCGTTTTGAAAAAGAGATAGATTGTCAAAACAAGCACAAGTCACTTGCATAAGTATGCATTAAAAATAGATAAAAAACAATATACAATAGTAAAAATATTCAGAAAATATAGCGATAAATATTCATAACTGTAACATTTTTGCTTGCCATATAATGATATAAGGGTTGAAAAAGTAATGATAGTAATAAGCAATATATAGTGATAGAACAAATGGAGAAAGAAGATGAACAATTATCCAACAATTGATATGGCAGCTACAGGCAACCGCATAAGGGATCTCCGCAAGGAACACCATATAAAGGTGGACGATATTGTCTCATTTATGGGCTTCGAGTCCCAGCAGGCTGTCTATAAATGGCAGCGTGGTGAAAGCCTACCGAGCGTAGATAACCTCTATGCGCTGAGCAGGCTGTTCGGCACCACCATAGATGACATCCTGGTGGGATGCGAGGAAGAGGGGGGTGATTCCCCCTCTTCTGTCATTATGATGAAAATATATAATAAGTTTAGTGTATTATATGTCTATTGATCATAGTGGCGGTCGTTATATATGGAGAATTCCATTCTTTTTATCTGATTAAGTGTATCCAACTGTTCCATCAGAGCATATCCCAATTCTGATGACGTTTCATCCGGGGCATCAGAAAGAGCCGCGAAGACCTTTGTTTCAATACGCTTCATATGACCTTCTTTCTCTTTGATTGAGACAAGAAGAGGAATATCCGATCTTTTAACCTGTTTCATATTGATGGTTCCTCCGGTGATGTCGCCCTGGTAAGTCCGTTACGTATCATAGACAGCAGCATACGTAGTCTGTCGGCAGGTTCCATATCCGGAACAGAATTATACGGGTTGTATCCTGCTGTATCAGCAAGTTTCTCCAGCGAACCGATCAGCATTGGCAGATCCTCTCTTGGATTGCTGAAGAAGGCATGGAGATATTCAAGATCTTCTGTTGTTTTGAGATAATTCTGTGACGCTTTCTTTATCCGCTGCATGGAATCCTTTGGCAGATCTGAGAACGTATGCTGCTTCAGTAGTGCGTCTGCACGCCGGTTCAGCTCTCTGGGGATATATTCTACTGATACACATCTGAACAACTTGGAAAGACCTGATGAGAACGGATTTTCCTTCCACTGTCCGACAATAGGCTCATTATCAGTATATATATTTACCTGACCGTGATATTCATACTGGAATGCGAGAACCTCAAGTACAGTTACAATCGCTTCGATAGATGAGGCCATTGTAGAGCTTGCCCACCTTGATGGACAGGCATTTGAAGTAATCGTGTTCATCGAGGAAATCTCATTCTCGGAAGACAAACATCCCTCACATATGATATAGCTGTAGCTTCCCTGCATTTTAGTGAGAGTCTCGTCCATCCATAGCCATGGATTGGGTATTGAGGATTCATCTATAAATGCTGTAACGCTTGCAGACAGTATCCTGCCGTCCGATACGACAGGTATTGCTGTAGCTTTTGCATGATTTACGGCATTTCCAATACATCTGCAGGGAACATATCCATCGACTCTGGCATCTTCGAGAGAAAGAATCCTTATATTGTGACCCTTGCAGTAAGGACAGGATGTCCTGTGGTATAGCTTTCCTGCTTTAGTGACACACACGAGCAGCTGCGATGCAGACAGGGCAGATAAGGAGTTCCTTGATGCTCTTTTTTCTAGCATGGGAATGATAGAGGCAATCGGATCAGAAGACATAGCTGCCTTAACATCTTTTTCATCCGACAGCAGCTCATACAGAGGTATAGTATCCCCGTCTATAATAGTTGATCGAGCTGCTGATAACCGACTGGCTCCGTCACTGGTCAGGCAATCAAGAAGCCGATTCAGGGATTTGGTTAGTTTTTTATCTAGTATATCCGGATGACATTTATGCACCCTGCTATACCATTTATAGAGCTGGTTGAGGTTAGCTATGGAAGCCGATTTTACTGCAGCTTGATCACTATTCTCATAGCGCATAATGTGCTTGTCTACACCCTGAATCATGTGGGTTACCTGACTTTCAATCGATCTGCGCTTAGATGAACGTCCTTTACATACCCTGCTATATCTGTCATAGAACCAGAGGAGAGCATGCTTGTCCTCTTCATACGATATCATGTGTTAATCCTCGTTGGCCTCTGGTGCTGGGCTTTCTTCTGCCTTGGTTTTACCCTTTTCATCAGGTGTTAGCGTTTCCGTTGCCTTTTCGATAGAAGCTTTCCTATCTTTTCTGTGTTTTCTTTTCTTTCTACGTTTGTGATCCCTTGACATATTTATCAGTGAGGCGAATCTTCCGCCGAGAATATAAAGTATGTTGAGAATAGTGATTATTCCGGCCAGAATCATGAAGGTTTTGTCCAATGCAGACGGCGATTCTACGCTTCTTTGTAGATTAGACATGCAAAGCAACGTAAGCAAAGCCTGTGATGACAGTGACTCTGTTAAATACTTGTTTTCACGGATTAGAGTTTTTCTTCTCATAAGTTTACCTCCTTGGGTTTACGTGTGGCTTCATTTTATGAGTTCGCACGTAAGAATAGAATGAACTGTTAGTTCATATTATTTTGGAGCTATACAGACTATTCTTATATCAGGAGGAACTCTTTAAGATGGAAACAGCGAAAAAGACAAAACTATATGCTCTTGACATGGAATGGTCAGACTTGGATGGTTTCATACAGCCTATGGAAATAGGTTTACTACCTATGTGGAATATGGCAGATCCCTATTTCAGTCTTATAGCACCATCTGACACAGACAGACTGAACCCTCGTATCTTTAGCTTTTTAAGGCAGAAGAAGACAACTATCATGAATGCTCCATCTTTTGATGCTGTTATACATGAGATGAAAAGGGTAATGATCCCCGGAAGCATCAGGGCAGTAGCTCTGGTATGGCATAATTCCACAAGAG
>JAEEGL010440849.1_pt1 | contig 26395 bp, 8 predicted proteins | sample 9134231 | NCBI WGS metagenome assembly JAEEGL01 (sample SAMN16246548, study PRJNA631951) | gut metagenome | biome: gut microbiome; feature: rumen; material: fiber-attached | host: Bos | place: Iran: Karaj | collected 2018-10
ATTTGATGTAACTACGCCATTTGCATAAGCCCATGCGTATGCATCTAATACTTCATCACTATATTTAATCTTAGATTCTTCAGTTATATTTAGACAAGCTTTATTTGGAGCAGAAACAACTCATTTTAAGTCAATATTTGTTGTATTTCATGTATTAGTTGTAGGAGTTGTTGAACTAGATGATGAACTTGAAGAAGATTTAGATGATCATCATCCTCCACCTCATGAACCTCCAGATGAAGATCCTCCTCAATTAGATTTAGGAGCTTCTGTATAAGCTACGAATGTTGAAGCTGAACAAGTATAGATCCATGCATATGAATTTTCTACTGGGATTAATTCTCCTGTGTATGGATCAGATGCTATACCATTAGTACATGTTGTGTTAGGATTAATTGATAAACCACTCAATCCATATCCTTCACCATGATTTACCATAACTTTTACTCAAGTTGCTGAAGTTGTTATATAAATAGGTAAAGCAACTGGTTTTGAGAAGTTAACTGTATTTGTATTCTTCTCTGTCTTATTCTCGATAACTCAACTAGCGTTTTTAGTAATTGTAATTTTCTTTAGATATACTTCTAATCCTCATACTATTGTTGCAGCATATCATGTCTTAACTTGTAATTCATCTGTTTTTACATCTAATTGTGTACTTGCTCTCTTAATTCCAACTAATGAATATTCTTCAATTGTTCCACTATTAACTACATTTGTTAATAATGGAGTATCAAATGAAAGTGTTCATGTAGGGATATTTCAAGTATATTCTGCAGTTCATGGAGCAGCATCTACATCAACTGTTACATCTGATGAAACTACAGCTTTCTTTTCTCATGATTTAGCTTCAGCTAATGCAGCACTTACTTGTTGCCATTGAGCTAAGAGAATTTGGTTTCCATATGTTCATTTCTCGATACGATCAACTACTCAAGAAGAAGCATCTAACCATCCCTTAAATACATAACCTGTTCTTATTGCTGTATTGTAGAGTTGAACTTCATCTTCGATAGTATATGTCGTAGCATTTCCTGATTTAATAACTCATCCATTTGGTAGATAATCTATATCGTATGTTACAGGAGTCCAAGCTCAAGTAAGTGTAATATCTCAAGTTATCTTTGTTCCTGTAAAGTCAAATGTTTCTCCATTCAATGTCCATCCTGAGAATTGATATCATGTCTTTTCTGGAGCAGTTGGAATTACAACTCATGAATTATAATGAACATTTTGTCCTGTAACTGATGATCATCCGTTAGTATCAAATGTTACATCATAGTATTCATTTTTATCTACGATATTTCATTCAGTATCAGTTTCTACTAGAACTGTTGTTCAATCTTTATCTTTTAATAATAATGATTTTAAATCAACTGTAGCTTTAATTGTTTTTTCTGATTCTTCTTTCCCATCCCATGAAACAATAGTTGTATATTCAATTTCAGTTTTTTCACCACTAATAGCAGATTTTACATCTTCATCTGTAAGAGGCATCCATATATAGACCACATATCTTCCATCTGAATCTGTCTCATCAGCAGCTTGTGCTATAGTATATTTAGTATTACTATATGTTTTTAAATATGCGGCTCAGCTTTTTTTTGCTGTTACAGCTTCTGGAGCCGTTAATTTGAATCATAACCATGTAGCAGTTTTACCACCTCTATCTTCATCGTCATCAGGGATTCTTAATGATACATTAGTATATTTAATATCGTATCCACTAATTTCAGTATCATATCCTTTGCCATTTTCACCTTCTCAATGAGGAGATACTTTTTCATCTATTGACCATTCTGTAGATAACCATTTTGCTGTAATTGTTATATTCTCAGCAGGCATTTTTGGAGGAATTTCTTTATCCCATCATGAAAATACAAATCCTGTTTTTATTGGAGTAGGTATTGTTGCTGTTATTGGAGTATTATAATCACCTGATATTGAATCTATTTCTGTTCAACCAACAGTATCAAATGTGATTGAAGGATGATTTATTTGCCATTGAGCGTAAAGAGTTATACTATCCTTTTTTGTCCATGTAGGATAAGAGATTTTATCCTCATATAATTTTCAAGTTGTAGGATCTGTTGTCCATCAAATGAAATGATATCATTCCTTTTCAAATTTATTTTCATTCAATGGTTCTGTCTTACCAAATTCAAATTCTTGATCTTCCATCTCTCAAGATGTTGCACCATTTCCACTAAATATTACAACATATGATTTACCTAACCATTGAGCATATAATGTAACCACATCTCCACTAATAGCAGTTAAGTTACTTACAGATTCTCATGAATTATATCCTGAGCCACTACCATCAGCCTCTGTATTCCATCCACTAAATGAATAGTATTTTCTTGTAAATGTACTATCTGGTAAATTCTGAGCAACATCATATGTGAAGTCCATATCATCAATTGCTGTTCATGTTCACTTATTAGCATCAAATTTAACAGTATATACATTTGGTGTCCATGTACCTGTTAGAGTAATATTTCATGTAACTGGAGCAGTGAAATCATATGGGATTCCATTCATTGTCCATCATGAGAATGTATATCATGTCTTTTCTGGATCTTCTGGTTTTGAACCACTCTTTTCATAAAGAACAGTTTGTTCTGCCACAGTAGTTCAACCATCACTAGAGAATTCAATCTTATATGAATCTCTCTTATAGTATACACTTACAACTGTTGAACCATCTGCTTTGATTTGTTGTTGTTTAATATTTCAACTTAATGAGAATCATGAATAACTCTTTTCAACAGCATTAGTTAATTCTTCAGTCGTTCAACTTAAAGTATCTGTATCTTTTGGATTTTCTGGATAACTACCATCTAATTCTTGTAAGTAGTGTTTTACCTTATATTCTATACCTGTTGCAGGAGTCCATTGTGCCACATATGTCACATCTCATTCAACTGTTGTTACTCAAGAGATAACTTCTGGAGACCATCCAGCAAATACATATCCTGTTCTCTCTGGATCTGGTTGAACATTTACATAAGACTCCCAAATTTGAGAAACCTCTGTATTTGTTAAATTATTGTCATTATTACCACTCCATGTAATAGTATATGGCGTAAATATTGATTTAAATTCTGCTTGATATACTGTATCTCATGTAATTGCATGAACTGATGGAGTCCATCCTGAGAATACATAGCTATAAATATTATCTCCTGTTCTTTGTGGAACTTCTCATGAGAATTCAAGTGTTGTTCCATAATCAATTCATGTATCTACTTTGATTTCTGTTCCATCCCAATTATTCCATGTCACATCATATTTATTAAGAACTGCTGTATATTCTGCTGTATATTCAACATCTCATGTAACTTTTGTTATAGCAGGAGTCCATCCTGAGAATATGTAAGAATATTGTTCATCTCATGTTTTTTGAGGAACTGCTCATGAATAAGAAGGAGTAGAACCAAATCCGATATGTCCATCAGATTTAATTTCTGTTCCATCATCATTCTTCCATGTTACTGTATAACTAGCAAGAGAACATAAATCTGGATTATTATCATCTAAGCTATAGAATGTTGCTTTATATGTTGCTTCTCATGTTATAGCAGCTGGAGTTGGAGACCATCACTTAAATTGACACTTCCAATTTGCAGAAGATTGTGTTGGATCTTCTTTCCAGAAACTAGCTGGATCTTCTCAATATGCTCCACTAAATACTCATAATACTGTTGTTCCATCTTCATCTACAAATGTGATGTCATATTTTTTAGGTGTCCATATTGCATATAGTGTTATTGAACCTGTATCAACTAATCCACTTACTGCTTCTCCTCATGCATATTCAACATCTCATGTAGAAGTTGTTGACCATCACATAAAGTTATGTCCAATCTTTGATAATTCTGTTCCTGATGATAATATAACTTCATCATCATATTTAGCAACATTTGGAGCAACTGTTCATGAAGCTCAGTTTGCGTCATAATTAATTAATATATTATTTGGAGTCCATTCAGCTGTTAATGTTATAGATTTTCTGACATCAGTATTAACAAAATCATATGGATTACCATTTTCATCATTCCATCATACAAATTGGTATCCTGTTCTTACAGGATCTGCTGGTTGTATACCAGTTAATGCATATCAAACTTCTTGTCCTGTTACAGCACTTCATCAATTAGAATCAAATGATACTGTGAATAATTTTCTTGCATAGTAGAGTTTTAATTCTAATCATTCAGTCGTAATAGTTCCTGATGTTATATTTGGTGCTGATTCATCATATATGAATCCATCATATTTATTTGGTGTTACTGGGTCAGTATTATTATTAACAAATCATGTAAATGGTTGACTTACATATTCATAATACCATTTACCATCTGATGCTTGTGAAGCAGTCTTACCATTTTTATTAAATCATTCCCAAGCTTCTCTATAATGTTTTACTGTATAATTAGCAACTGCAGCCTCCCAATGAGCTACAAGAGTAATATTTCATGTAGATCCTGTTGCTATAGCTGTTACTTTATTATTATTTTCATCATACCAACCTGTGAATTCATATCCATCTCTTGTTGGAGTTGGTAATGAATCTAATCAACTTTCGATTGTATATGTTAAATCTTCTACAGCATCTCAACCGTTTTCATTAAATATTACTGTATATTCAATAGCCGTCCAATTTGCTTCATAAGCTCTATCTCCTGTACTTCATTTAGCAACAGAAACAGAGGTATTATCTAATCAAGATAATTTTGTTCCACTCCATCCTTGGAATGTATATCCATCTTTTGTTGGATTAACTAATGTTATATCATCTGTTTCAATTGTATAAGTTGCTGGATTTGTAGTTTCAACTATTCATGAATTTAATTCATAAGCAATTGAATATTCTACAGGAGTCCACTGAGCTGTAATTGTTGTATCTTCAGCTGGCATAGTTTCAGGAATAGTTGTATCCCATCAAACAAAAGTATAACCATCTTTTTCTGGATCTGCTGGAGCTGTTACTTTTAATCCATATTCACCTGTTATTGGATCAAGATTTGCTCCGCTAAAGCTGATAGTATATGAACCTGTACTCCAAGTAGGATATAAATTAAGATTATAATCTGGCATTGTTTCTGGAACTTCGTCTCATTGTACTAATGATCAATTTGAACTAGAAACGAGCCATTTTGTTACATTGTGTCATTCATAAGATGTTTCAGGATACTCGATTGTTTCTCAATATTTTAGAGTTATTGTCTTAGGATTAGCATAATCTGTTCCATAATCTAATTTTCGTTCATTTCTTGTATAATATAATTTTAATGTTAAAGCACCATATCATTTAATATTTCAAGAAAGAACACTTCATTCAACATCTCAACTTAATGTAAATCATTCATAATTTTGACCTGTTGCGACAACAACTGCACTTGTTTTTCAAGTAAAGGTTTCTATTTCACTTGGTGTTTCTGAATATGTTCCATCTATATTCTGTTTGTAATGTTCTACTGTATATGTTGTTTCAGCAGGAGCCCATTTAGCAGTATAGATTACATCTCCTGTTACTGTATCACTCACTTCTGGAGACCATCCATCAAAAATATATCAATTTTCGTGAGACAATTTATTAACATTATATTGTAGATTTGGGATAGGAATTTTAGGTGTTGCTGTTCCATAATCAATTCATGAGATAACAAAATCCCAATCATATGGAGCATCGTTCTTATATGTTACAGTAAGTTGTTGCTTAAAATGAACTTTTAATACTAAAGATCCATTTCATAAAACAATTCCTGTTAATTCACTTGTTGCTTCATCAAAAACATATTTAGAATTTGTAGATACTTTATCCGATTCTGATACTCATGTAATTACATCTGTTTTTCCCCATCTTTCAACTGAGCTACTTTCTATATCATAATTTCCATTACTATCCTGATAATAATATGCTACTTTATATTTTGCCATACCAGAACTAAAAGCACCTGTTAGAACAACATCATATGCAGGCATTTCAAAAGGAGAACTAACAATTGTTCAGCTCATAAACCATCAAGTAAATGTATATCATGATGCTGTTGCCAAACTAGCCAATGGTACTGTTTCACCATATTTATAGCTTCATGTTAATGGTAGTTCACTAGGAGTTGAAGACAAATTAGGAGTACCGTAGTCATATGTTACATTATAACTTTTTCTCTTGTATTTTATTGCAATATCTGTTGTCCCATCTCATTTTATAACTTGACCACTAAAATAATCATCTAGACTTCAACTCAAACTAAATCATGTATATTGTCTTAATCTTGATTCAATAGGGTATGGAACAGGCTCTCCTGCATATCATGTTTTAGCTTTTATATATCCTGTTTTATATGTTCAATCTAGCTCTTCAAGAGCGTAATGATAGTGATAGTCAACAACAATTGGCTTATATTCTCATGTAAGAACTACATTATTTGCTTGCATTGCAAATTCACCAGTTAATTGATTATCCAAGAACCATCATGTAAAGGTATATCATGAAATATTTTGACCAGATATAACAGGAACAGTTTCACCATATTTAAATTCTCATGACATAGAAGAAACATCTACTCAATCTGGTATAATTCCGCTTAAAGCATAAGATACTTTATATGAATTTCTTGTGTATTCTATTCTTACTACTGTTGCTCCTGTTGCTGAGATTGTTTGTTGTTCAACATTTCCACTTGTGAATCCTTCATAATCTTTAGCAACTGCATTTGTCTCATGATTTGTTGTTCAAGTCAAATTATCTATATCATCTGGATTATCTGAATACGTTCCATCTATATTCTGTTTGTAATGTTCTACTGTATATGGAGTATTATCACTTTCTTCCCATTGTCCAGTTAGAGTTATATTTTCTGTTATTACATAATTTCATGATAGGTGATTATCTCACCATCATAAGAAATTATATCAACTTCTCATTGGATTTGGCAACCTGATTCATGATCAATATTTTGCAATAATTGCTGTTTCTTCATTTCATCCATTACTATCGAATGAAACGGTATAAAGATTTCTGCTATAATAAACATCTATATCTAATTTACCTGTTGCATTATCTGGAATTTTATATTTACAAACATCTTCATCTATTTCACATTCAATATGTCATAACAAAAGAGTATCTCAAGTATTAAGGGTTAATCCAGTATATGCCATAGGGATTTTTACTTCTCATGCAATTTTCCCTGTCTGATATTCATCATATATAGGTTTCTTTGCATATTTTTCATATTTAATACCCCAATTATGTCTCACCAATCTATATTGTATTTCATTTGCATTCCAATCAGCTGTAAGAGTTACATCTCATGAAAGTGTATAAGTATCTCCTGCACTGTATCTATTATCATTCTCATCAATCCATCCGTTAAATATATATCATGTTTTAGTTGATGATGGCAATACTACTCATGATTGATATTTAGCAGTAATTGGAGCTACATCACTTCAAGTAAATGTTATGGTATAAGAATTTCTATCATAGTATAATTTTAATACAAAATCTCAACTTCCATTAACATTTCCGCTTAATACACCTTCGTTAGTATTTAATGTAAATCCAGAGAATTCTTTTCTATCAGCAGAAACAGGAGTATCTGTTGTAGCTGTTAGAGTTTCTTCAAGGTCTGTATTCTCTTTATATCCAGGTTTTGTCTTTTTCTGAAAATAATATTTAACTTTATACTCTGTATCATTTTTTGGAGTAAATACTCATTTTATTATAAGATTTTTAGCTGGCATTTTGATAGTACTATTTGCCGTATATCCACTCCATTCAAAATCATATCATACTGCTGTAGCTAAAGGAGCTACTTGTACAGAAGCTTCATACTTATAAGTACCTGATGTTGGCAATTCAGATTCTCATGCTACATGATTTTCATATTCATAATTGAGTTTATACTTATTTCTCTCATATTTAATTGGAAAGTTAAATCCACTTCTAATTACTAAACCATCATAACTTCCTGTTAAAGAGAAACCTTCAAATCTTAGTAATTCTGAAGGAAGGTTAAAAATATCTCCTTCTTTTCAAACCAAAGGAACTTTAGTTCATGTATTTTGCCAATTTCAATCCAATGTTTCAAGTTCGTAGTGATACCAATAATCAGAATCATTACTTAAGAACTCTCCTGTTAATACAATATTTTTCGCAGGCATAACAAAAGATTCTCTTAATTCTCCATCTAAGAACCATCCTGTAAAGGTATATCATTGAGCTGTTGGACGATCAGCAACTGTTACAGTTTCTCAATACTTATAAGTTTGAAATTCTGGTAATACTGCTCGATTCGGAGTATTATTAGAAATGTAAGTAACAGTATATGTTTTAGCAGTTCTACTAAAATTTCCTGTAAATGTACAATCTTTTGTTAATACCGTACCACAATCTGTTGTCCATCCATCAAAATGATATGTATATTTATCTGAATCTGTCTTAGGATATACGTTTACTATTTTTTCTCAAATATTTAAAGTTAGGTCTTCAAAAGAGATAACTGTTCCATATACACCTGTTAAAGATGCTTGATCTACATATCCTCGAGATACTGATGTTTGTTGATTTTCTGCTCTTCCTGTAACTATTGTTACGGTATAGATTTCATCTGACCAGTTAGCATAAAAAGTTCTGTCTCATGTTGATCATCATGTAATAGCTACAGTATTTCATGAGAACAACTCCTCGTGATCATCTCCAGTCCATCATAGGAATGTAAATCATGTTTTAATTGGATCAGATAATTTAATATCTAAGCTTAAAATAGTATAACTTTCTGGATTTTCTACTGTTGCTCAGTCTACTCCAAAATATGTTATTGTATAATCTTTCTTTCCGATATTTGCTTTAGCTTTAATATCATGTGTTGGCATATTGAAAGTATATCTGTTGTTTAATCTCGTTAATGTAGTAATAGAATCTGTTACATCAACATCTCAACTATACAAAATCCATCATTTAAATACATCTGTAGGATCTGTTACAGAAGGATCTAGTAATATAATTTCATCATTATATTTTTTGTCTCATGCTACAGTACTACCATTGGTGTATGTTCAAGAAGTGATTTCAACATACGAAAAATTATGTACTCATTTATCATATTCTGCAACATAAGTGCTATTAGCATTAACATTGAATTCTAAATCTATTATTAGACCTGTTTCACTAATTACTTTAGTGTCTCATGAAAAATATCACATAAACACATGTCATTTTTTAGTTGGAATAGTAATTGTATTACCATTTAGTTGAGTACTTTCATTTGTATCAGAATAATACTTATTTGTTCCATAAGCATAATATACTTTCTCTGTTCAAGCAGAATCTGCTCCATTTGAACTAAGTGTTGCTGTATAATAAGATCCAACAGCATCAAAAATTGAAGCTTGACAAGTATAAATAGAAGCGTAACCATTTTGAACTGGTATTAATCAACCAGTATATTGATAGTTTTCAGCCTCTCAATCATTACAAGAACTATCTGCTGTAGCCAATCATGAGATTCAGAAATCTCAATTACCATGTTTGGCTAAAATAATAACATTTTCAAAATTACCATTGATTGGAATTCTAACCAAAATTGTATTTCAAAATTTTACATTTTCTATTTCATCATCTCATTGTTTGAAGGTTAATTCTACTTGTCATAACACAGAACTATTATCACTTCAAGACAAAATATCTGCTGATATTGTTGCTCCTGTTCCTTCATTTTCTTCAACATCAACTGTCAAGCTACTTAATTTTGAATTATCAGTAATTCCTGTTCATGAAACAGGAATATTTGGTTTAGCAACGTAATTTCATTCAGTAGATGCTGTATTTGTTACTGTATACTTCTCTTCATTTGCTACTACATAGTAATCATCTTTAACGTAAGCAGAAGGATCCACATCGAATATTCATGATTTAAATTTTGCTTCTTTAGAATTTGAGATAATTATTTCAATATTTTTTACTGTTTTTGAAACAAAAGGAGATTCTTCTCAATTCTTATCGATTACAACTAATTGATTTAAATTTCATAGTATATCCTCCGTGTTTTCTGTTGTCTTTACATAAAAACTATTTTCAATTAATCAAGGATATTGAGCAGCCAAATCTACTACTACTTTTGTTCATGATGGTAGTACAACTCTAGAATCTCATACTTTTCATTTTCCTCAATTTCATGTTACATTGAATACTGCTCCTTCTTTTACATCTACCTTTCAAGCACGTACAGCTACTCCAACTCCATTATTTATATTAAAAGTTCATCAATTAATGATTATTTCATCATTATTTGGAGCATAAATACCACATGCTACATATCATGTTGTTTGAATATTTCAAACAAAAGTTCATCAATTTATTTCAATTCTATTTTCTCATTGATTATCTGTTGCATTTAATGTTCAATTAGTTCAAACTACAAAATTATCTTTTGTATTATATTCTCATCCATCAATAACTGCTTCTGATTGTCTTATTACTAAAACAGCCACTTCTTGAGCCTCAACATTAGCATCTACTATATGCAATTTTGTTTTATTATTTGCTATAATAGCAGAGGAACTACTTGATTTAAAGCTTCATCAATTTATTTCAATATTCCCACTATATCATTGTATAGCACTAGAATCTGATTCAAAAGTTCACGAATCAATTATTAATTTAGCTCAATACTGTACTTGGATTGCCGGCTTATTTGTGTTATGGATTGTTCAGTTTGATATTTTTGACTCTTGATTTCAATTAAAATAGAACCAATGTCCATCCGCATTTATAGTATGTCATGACATATCAATATTAACCCCTGTTTGTATTCATATATTCTCTGTTAAAACAATATCAGCTATCAATGTAAGGATATCTCAATCGTTAACATTGCTAAGAGCTTCTTTAAAATCTTCAAAACTTTTAATACTTGTCTCATTTTCACTTACAACATGAGTGACAACTATCACATATGTTGAAAATCCATCAGCATCTACTACTAATTTTCATTCTTCACTTTCTTGTTCATTAATTACAACTTCATCAACTTTAATCTCTTCAACTTTATTACCATTAGCATCTTTATCATCTAAGTGGTAAACTTTAAGTTCTTGTTCTTCATTTGTATCTGCCTTTGATAATTTTTTATTCTCTGCATAATCAAATGTTACTTGAACTGTCTTACCTTCTACTGGTTGAACTTCTTTTTCATCATAGAAGAAAGAAATATCAAATGCTAATAATTCTAATGTTTCGTCTACATTGTCTTGTTGTGTTACAATTTGATCCTCAATTTCTTTTAATTCTTTTTTCTTAATAATTGGTTTAATTTTTAATGTTGTTCCTTCTGGGAAAGAACCAATAGGTGCTTCTACATTAACAGTAATGTTGTTGTATGTTGATTCTCCTTTTATTTCTTCTGTATTAAGAACTACATCGTTTGTGTAAACATATCCTTTATTCTTTTCTACAACTTCTTCTTGTATATTAAACTTTCCTTTCAAAATATCTTCTACATGATCAACAAGATATACTCTAATTGATTCATTTTGTTCTCTTGAACCTACATAATCATCAATTCATGCAAGTTTTGCTAAATCTCATTTTTCTTCAGCCCAACTAAGACCTAATTTGTGACATAAAGCATCAACACTAGGTTCATTTTTATATTTTGAGAAATTAATTTCTTCACAAGCATCTCAAGCCTTAGTGATTATATATCACTGACTACACTCCCATTCACATTTTTCTCCTGTTAAATTACTATTTTCAATTTTTTGTGCATTTTCTGGTATTTCACAACTCTTCACTTCTTCACTATTTCATTTGCTATCAGTTACGACACTTTCTGAACTTTCTTCAACGAGGACACAAGATAATCCATCTTCGCTTAAAGCGTAGTGACTATCACATTTCCATTTACAACTCACGTCAGAAGCATCTTCATCTGAAGAAATGTAATGAGCGTTTTCTGGTGCTCATTCTTGTTTACAAAGCAATTCAATTTCTTCGACAGCTAAAACTTCTTCTTCAGAAGTGTCACCATCAGTTGAACCGCTTGCACTATTCTCTAGTGATTCTTCTAGTTCTTCACCTTCAGTACTGTCAGAACCTTCTTCATCAGAAGATTCTTCATCAGTGACATCAGCATCTGTATCTTCAGCACTTTCAGAATCAGCATCTGGTTCTGTTCATTCATCACTTGCAACATCATCTGAAGCATCAGTATCAGAACTATCGTCCCCCCCCCCTACAGAGTTATCAGTATCCACTGAACTTTCTGTAGACTCTGAAACAGATTCAGAAGAAGAATCTTCTCAATCCATCGCATAAGTTACAGGAGTTACTATGTTAACGAATAGCAAAATAAATAATGAAAACAAAGATATTATTCTTTTCATCTTTTTCGAATTTCTAAAATTTTTAAAGTTGTTAACTAGGATTTCTCTTAAGAGATCCCCCAAATTACCAGAATTTATAAATATAACAAAAATGCAAAAATGTATAATTTTTTAGAGAAAATTTGTTTTATATTTTACAGGATTTAAGTGCAATTTTTAATAAGAGGTGAACTTTGTGAATACTTTAATTTAGAGACATACAATATTAAAACACTCATTTCATTCTTTTTATTTAATTTTTTGTCTTATGTATATTTGATATAAAAAAGTAAATATTTGTCAACGATCTTTTAATTTTTTTTGATAACAGTTAGTTATCAATTTTTTAATCAGTTTTTAACTAATAATCCATCATAGATAGCCAAATTTAAGGTTGCGTATATTTCCATTTAAGGTTATTTTAATATTTATGAATATAGTATAAATATAACATTAAAATCTTTATATTTTAATACTATACTAATGAAAAAATTTATACTATCCATTATTAGCATTTCACTTTTTGCCTTACTTACTGGTTGTTTTACAGGATCTCCTATTCCTAGTACAATCACATCAAATGAAACTGCTACAGAAAATTCTGAAAGTTCAGAGGTAATAAGCTCTAACGTTAATCAAGCCACATCTTCTGTAGCTATTTATTCTGCAAGTGATTTATTTACAAGTAGAGACTTAGAGCAAGAAGTAGATTTAGAGGAAGCCATCTATTATACTATAGAAGATGGTAAAGATATAAGCATATCTAAGGAAGGAACTTATGTAATTAAATGAAGCGCAAAAGAAGTGACAATTTATGTCGAAGTCTGAAATGATGAAAAAGTTCAGCTTATTCTCGATTGAGTTAATATTAGTAATTCTGATTTTCCATGTATTTATGTAAAACAAGCAGACAAGGTATTTATCACAACAACAGATTCTGAAAATTTGTTAGAAGTTACTTGAGAATTAATAGATGATTGAGAAGTTAACACTAATTGAGTAATATTTTCTAGAGAAGATTTAACACTTAATGGTGTTTGAAGTATAACAATTAACTCAACTAAAAATGGGATTGTTTGAAAAGATGATTTAAAAATCACTTGAGGTAATTATACTATTACCGCATCAAAAAAAGCTATTGATGCTAATGATTCAATTAGAATTTATGACTGAGAATTTATTCTTAATGCATGAACTGATTGATTACATGCTGAGAATAGTGATGATGATAGCTTAGGTTATATTTATATTGGATGATGAAACTTCAATATTACAGCATGAGATGATGCTATTCACTGAGTTAGTACTATCCAAATTGATGATTGAAATTTTACTATTACATGAGCTGAAGGTATTGAATGAACTCATGTCCAAATCAATTGAGGAAATATCAGTATTGCAGCGACTGATGACTGAATAAATGCAGCACATAAATCTGATGCTATTGACGTAGCATTTGAAATAAATTGAGGATATGTTAAAATTATTATGGGAGAATGAGATACTGACTGAGTTGACTCCAATGGGAATCTTTATATTTATTGATGAATACTTGATATCTCAGCTAGATTTCCTACAGATTATGATGGTTCTGTTATTTATTCTTGAGGGACTTTAATAATAGATGGTACTGAATATAGCTATGTTCCTAATCAAATGATGTGATGAAGATGATGAAATATGCAATGAATGGAAAATTGAAGATGATGAAAATGAATGAGTTTTATGCAATAAATTTTCAAACATAAAAAAGTTTCAATAATATTGATATTGACATATAAAATAATTATACACTTCCCATATAAAGAAAATTCAACAATAAAAAACAAACAAATACATTAAACAACAATGGCAAAGCTTTATTTATTCACAAATCCTGTACCCTATAAATGGGTTAAGGAAGCATTTGAGAAGGTTATTGAAGAATATCTTCCTGCAGCAAAGTTTGAAGACCCTGGTGATACTTTTGCCTGGAGTCAGTATCTCACCTATTTTATTGAACACAACAGTCCTTATATCACAGATAGGGTCTCTAGTATCTTCTTTAAGGGTGAGGTTAACACTTATTTAGAATTTGTTGCGATACCCTGCCGGGCATTCTTACATCTTTATGATGGAATTGATCAGGTTTCACGTTATGTTAGGATTTATGATGATTACCCCATTAGAGGTATATTCATTGCTCCTGAGATGAAGGAAAAAGATCCAAAACCTGGGAAATGTTATCCTGGTGAAGAAGGACTAGCTCAATTCGTCAAGAATGTATTGGATACAAGGTATGCTTTAGAAAATTCAAAAAATGAGTCTCTGGTTTAGAGGCTTATTTTTTATTATTTTATAATTTTTCAGATAAAGAAAAGGAGCGGATACCGAAACGGTCACGCCCCTAGATAGGTGAACACCTCCTTTCTGCACGAGGAAACCCCGGCCTTTAAATACGTTAAACATATTGTGAATTAATCGTACATAATTGTTATATAGACTTAATTTTTAATATTTCAAGAGAAAAATATATTTTTATATCTTTTTTTATTTTATTAGTTTTTATCTATTAAAATCTTATTTTTACTTCTTTATATTTTTATTCATTTTATAAAAGCCCCAGAAAAACTAGGGGCTATTACGCTTACATTTTCAGATTCTATCTCACGACAGTATCTTGTCTTCATAATGTCTCACGACATAGAAGGCAACAATTGGTGATGATTTTATACTCAACCGATAATTCAAATTCAAGTGGAAAGATAATGAAAACCCCTCAGGATAAACCTAAGGGGCAAATGGCAAAGTTACGATCTTCACAGATCCATACTACAACATTAAGAAGACCACCGCGTTCTTCAACACAGCTGATCAACAGTGGTTGCGGTTATAGTATTTTTAATTTTGATTTCAAGTATAATATCAATTAATTCGGATGGAAAACTCTATTTTTTACCTTATTTCAACTATTAAACTTAGTATAATATCAACTACCAATGATAAACATATCTTAATTGATCTTTATTCGTATAAGTACAATATCAATTATTGTTTGTTACTTCATTTCAGAATTCCACTTTATTACAGGTGTCTGTAATTTTAAAATCATGAGATCAGTCATAAACAAAATTTGCTCACCATTCTGTATCAGCTTTTGACATAAGAGCAAATCTATCCATAACTCCCTGTTCTTTATATTTCATGTATCAATACTCTCACTTTATTACTTTTCAATTATACTCAAATAAAGCATCGGGATCTGGGTCTCTAGGGACGGCTTCAATTTCCACTTCTTCTTTAAGAATGTCTTCTATTTTTGAAAGTTCTACCATTTCATCATCTGGGATATCTTCTCATGGGAAATATCAATGAAAATTGTAGACTGTGGAAATCGCTGAACTAATACTATTTAAATCTGATCTTCTTTCAGCATCTTGTGCATGTGGATCAAAGACTGAATTAACAATTCTTTTTTCTCAAGATTTCTCATTTAATCAAGAGAATAAAGATCCTCACATTACACTTCAAAAACAATAAGAAATTAATAAAGGCACTGCAATTATATAAACAATACCCATAATAATTCCTACATAATCAGAACCTTTTAGTGGCTCACTTTTAATTTCTTCGTTTTGTGTTTCCATTATAATATCATATATAAAGTAAAATAATTTGTTATTTATCATAAGTATATTAGCATTTAAATATACTTTTACCAACTACTTCAACCTCATCATCCTCCACCTCATCAACTACTAAATGATGAATCAGAATCGAATGATGATCACGAATCGAATCATGAATCGCTACTATATGATGACCGATTATTTGATGAACTTGAACTTGATGCTGGGACATCTGAGACACTTGAAACATAGTATAATAAACTATTTATATCTCAATCATACCAATCTAGTTTTATATCTAAATCTTTCATTATTTTAGACATCTTCTTTATAATTTTTGTATCTAATCCAAAAACGATAGCATATGGAAGAACTTTATCAAAATAGAATGGATCTTCTTTAAGGAATGTTCTTAATTGTTGTTCATCACAAGCTTGTAGAAACTTTTTATATCATAGTATATGTGCAATTAATTTTGCTCATTCTTCTGTTTCTTCTAATGTTCTTCATTCTACTGGTTTAAATTTCTTTGATAGTAACATAACTATCATAGTCAAAAAGAATATGAATGAGAATGCAAAACTAATTGGAAGCAATAACCAAGGAACTATAAATATAAGTATTAGCAATACCCATATATTACCATCACTTGGTGATGGAGTTTTCCTTGTACACCGGTTCTTTTCTTCAACACAATAATCCACTAAATCATTTGAATTAAAAGTAAAATTAAATTGGGCTTTTTTATCAAGATATTCTAAATCAGTAAATAGTCTTTTAAACATTCTCGTCTCATACTGAGGACGGTCTTCTGGGATATCTTTAAGTTTAATAAATGGTATTTTTTTATCTTTTTTATCAAAAGCTATTAATCATTCTGCTGCCCACTTATATACTAGACTAAATAAATCTCTAGGGCTACGATAACGATGTAATAAGATTCAAACTTCTGCTGAATTTAGTCATTTTGGTGGAGCATATTGGATTATCACTGGGTATTTTTCTTGATATTCTTTCTTTACTCATTTATCACCTGTTCCTATTTTTGAAGCTCACCATATTATTAAGACACTTAATATAACAAAAGGAGAAAGTAAAAGAAAAAATGCTAATACTATTATTACAATGAGCGCAACTTGTCACCATGGTGTATCAAAATACTTTGAAATTGAATCTAATACTTTTTCTATTTCTCAAGAAGATACTGTTGTATCTCAATATTTTGAAATACTTCATACCAAATTTGCCTGTTTTTGATGATCAAATTCAAACATCTTATTTGGTAATTTCATAGCAAATGTGATTCCATTATAAGCAGGCAAAGCATTATTATACCTTATATATACTCTATCTCATCTACTCCAGTCGATATATCAATCGAATTCTTCTGCTGTTTTTGTGGTTCCATTTGTTGTGATTAAAAAATCTTTTGAAGTAAATCAAGTATATGTATCTGGTAAAATAATTTCTGCACTAACTTTATTTATATTTGTATCAAATTGGTATCATACAATATTCCAATACAGTTCTGCATATCCTGCTCATGAAAAATTTCTTATCAATCAATATGTTGTATATGAAATTGGATATACGTTTTCACCTATTAATGTTTTATTAGCATCTCCTATTTTGATTGAAACTTCTTCACCTTTGTTTGTTACTGTAAAAGGATATCCTTTAACATCAATGTTATCTATGTAAATATGAAATGGATGCTCATCTACACTATAATTAAATGGGATATCTCTTATTATCCCATGTTTATTCACAAAAAAATTTGCTGTGTAGTTCTCTTCTACATCTATTGTTCCATCTCACAGAATTTTAGCAGTTATATCGAGATTTTTATATTCATAATCTTGTGCTTGAACACTATTTCAAAGAACAAATAGTGAACACAATCAAATCATTAATATTCATAGTTTTTTCATTTTTTATATTATTGTATAAATGTATTACCAACTACTTCACCCTCATCATCCTCCACCTCATCAACTACTAAATGATGAATCGGAATCAAAGGAAGATCATGAATCAAATCATGAATCACTATCATATGAAGATGAAGAAGAGCCCCAACTAGAACTGCTTGATATTGGTTCAGAAGTATGACTTGAAACTGAATTCATTATATCAGAGAAATCTATTAAAGTATCAACATTGATAGGAGGCTCAACTCCAATTCTTTGCATTTTATATATTAATTCAGTTTCTAATCAGAAAGCTACTGCATAGGGTAAGGTTTTATCAAAGTATAATGGATCTTCTTTTAAAAGGAACCTTAATTGATCTTCTTCACATTTTGCTATAAATTCTCTATATCATAATAGATGTGCGACTATTCTCGCTCATTCTTCTGTTATATTCTTTTTATCATATCCACTTTCCATTGCAAATATTACTCATACAGCGATACTCATTATGCAAATAAATGGCATCACCCATGAATCATATCACAAGAGAATAGAAGCTGGCAAAATAATAAAAGGTAATACAAAGAACAAAACTGACAGATACTTTTTTGATGTTATTCATTCTTTAAACCATCATTTTTCATCTCAATATTCTTCTAATGCTCCTAATGAGAGATATCTATATAAATTCTCATTTTCAGAAATTCTAATCATTCATGAGTATAAAAGATTACCAAAGAAAGCATTTTCATATTCAGGAACATCACATCAGATATTTTTAAGTTTTCTAATCACTACACTTCAATCATTAGTATCTCATTCTATTTTTACGATTTTTTCTACTAACCACTTATATACTAATGAAAATAAGTCATTAGCTTGAGCCTTACGATGAATTAAGAGTCATGCTTCTGCTGAATTTATTCATTTAGGTGGAAAGTATTGTACTATTACAGGAAATTGTTTTTTAAACTTTCATTTTAATTCTCATTCTTTCAAATCTATTTTCTTTGTTTTATTACTTATACTATTATAGAAAGCTATATATATGATTATAAAAATTATTAAAGCTTGTGGTCCTAAATCAACTATGAGATTCTTTCAAAAATCATAAGCACCTTTTCCTATTCATCAAAAAGCATCTGAGAGAACCTCTCCTGCAACTGCTCGATTTGATTTTTCTTTCCATCATATAAGAGATGCTTGTTTCTTATGATCGAATTCAAACATATCAACAGGTAGCTTTACTGCCAATGTTATACCATGATATGCTTGTAAAGGTTTATCATAAGTAATTATTATTCTATCTCACCAGCTCCAATCTATTTCTCATTCGAATCATTCAACAGTAGTTCTTTTTCAATCTGTTGTGATTTTAAAATCACTTCAAGTAAATCAATCATAACTACCTGGTAAAATGAGCTCTGCTCTTACTTTATTAATATTAGTATCAAAATCATAACCTACAAGATTTCGATAAAGTTCTGCATATCCTGCTCATGAGAAATTTCTTATTAATCAATATACTGAATATGAAATTGGATACTCTTGTATTCAATTAATTGTTTTATTAGCATCTCCTATTTTTATTGATACTTTATCTGTATTTTCTGATGTTGTAAATTTTTTTCATATAACATCTATTTTACTTATATCAATATGAAACCTTTTTCAATCTACACTATAATTAAATGGGATATCTCTTATTATTCCATGTTTGTTTACAAAAAAATCTGCCGTATAATCTTCTATAACATTTATAGTTCAATCTTTTAATATATCTGCTGTTATATTTAGATTTCTATACTCATAATCCTTTGCTTGTGTAGCATTTCAAACAATAAATAATGTACATAATCATAAGATACTTACTATTAGTTTTTTCATTTTTTGTTTTTATCATAAAAATTTCACTATATATTATAGTGAAATTTCTGGATTAACCAAATTTACAAGACTTTTATTCTAATGCGTTTTTAAGTTTTTCTATCTCATCTGTAATCACAAAACGTACTCCTAGATTTTGTAGGTTTTGCGCAGTTTGAACATCATTAACAATATACGCTACTCCATCTACCATATATCTTTCAAGTTTTTGGATTAATGTATCTGTATAATTTTCTGCAGGAGTCATAAAGTATGAGAAGTATGAACCTGGAAGATCATCTAATCTATCCAGTGAATATGTATCTAAAGCAGAAATAATATTTCATTTTGTTCATAGAAATTTTGATACATTTTCATCATATGATGAGAAAATTACTTTTGCATCCATCTTATATTTCTGAACGAGTGTTAATACTTCTTCAAATAATTTTCATTTATTTTGAGGACAACTCTCTCATTCTCAGATTTTGAAATCTAGGAAGACATATCCGAACCAATCTTTTATCTTTGGAAGAACTTCTTCTAATAGCATAATTTGTTGTCCATCATTAAGCAAACAATCTTGAATTTCGTTCCAATTCATGTTACAAATATCTCTAGTTTCTTGTTTACATTTAGTTTGACCATAGATTTTTGGTCCATGGAATACGATTAATTGACCATCTTTTGTAGCAGAGACATCCATCTCTATACCTTCTGCTCATGCATCATAAGCATCAGAGAACGCATCTATTGAATTTTCGGTTGCTCTCTTTGTTAATCCTCTATGAGCAATTAATATCATTCTATTTTTTTGAACCTTATCGTCCTTATCAAGACCATGTTTGGATTTTTGAAAATCCATTGAAAGTCTTACATAATTTAAGATATCATCTACTGGGAAATATTCTTCACCATTCATAACTTTCATACGAGAGATATCTATCACTCATTCATGTCCTGCAGTATCAGCAATATTCATTTTCTTTTCTTCATACCACTGTTTCAAGCTCCATTTCCTTGAAATTTCTTTTGAGAAAAGATCATTATAATTCTCTAATACTTCTACTGTTCATGATCAGAATTCGTGAAGAAGTGAATAAAAAAGATCTGTTTGTTGATAAATTCAATTTGCTAATTTATTCTCTGGAACTCACTTACCAATCATAAATCATATAATTTTAGCCGCAGCTGTAGTTCACCATTTTGCAAATTCCCTATCTTCTAACGGTGTCATTTTACGATGATCACCTATAACAATAAGGATTCCATTATCAAAGAAGTCTGTAGCTTTTAAGTTTTCATAAAATTTTGAGAATGTCTCATCTTCATAACGATACATTCACTCTACTGAATGACCATAAGGAGTATTATAAGGAGTATGTGATGAGATTGTTTGTAATGTTAAGAAGAAATTTCATGTTTGTGCTTGAACAACTTCTATTGCTTTCTCATAAAGATTCTCATCTGGTGCAGCATCAAAAGTATATTTTGGTTTATCCTCGAATGCTTCTTCTCAGATAATTGTTTGATATCCTACATTCTTTAAGAAATCTCTTTGATCTAAGAACTCTAGAGTTGCTGTTGATAAGAATGTTGTTGCGTATCATAATTTATTAAAGAATGTTGCAAGCGGATATGTAAATCCTGAAAAACTTGCATATCTTGTTCCATTATATCAATATTCTACTGGTTCAACTCCTAGAAGAGTTGCAATATGTCACATATCTGAGGACATACCATTCGCATGCATATTAAGGAATGATGTTCAATCATTACTTACTTCGTCAACTCCTGGAAGCCTATCATTTAATCATCAAAATTTTCGAGAATCTACTGATGAAGCTGATTCTAAGAATACTAAGATTACATTACTTTTATTATTTCTTCATTGAACTTCGGTGAATAATTGATCAAATGTTAATGGTGCTTTATACATTTGTACTGCATATTGAAGCAATGATTTAGCTATTTTTTCATGATCTTCTACAAGATTTTGATAGGTATCAAGATATCTAAATGCTAATTCTGGATTAGTTTGAATAGCTACACGAAGCAAATCTTTTACGATTGGTTTTCAGTTTGTACCTTTCCAATCTTTATAGTTATCAAGATATTTGAATGCTAATTCTGGATTATTTCTTGTTGCTTCTGCTAATGTATCAAAAACATAATCGTTTCCATATTCATCAGTTAATCTTGTTAATGATGATGTTTTAAAACTATCAAAAATTCTTTCTGGATCATCATGTGCTAAAGCCAACCATCGTTCCCTCTTCTTAAGCAAAAATTCCATTTCTATTTCTGGTACATCTAGTTTTTCTGTGGGAATATCTTTTTCTTTGTCTTTATCTCAAGAGACATAGATAGTATATGAATCTGTAATAATACTAGAAAGAATATTTCATTCTGGAAGTTCTACTCATGAAAAATGGAATTGTGGGAATGGAAATCCATAGATTAAAAATGAGAAAACTAGAAGAATAATGATAGCTGTATCTCCTGTCTTTATTTTAGTTATCCATAAAAATATCTGTACCAAAAGATAAAGAAATGCTACACATAGGATAAAAACTAAGATATAGAATAATAATGTTCCTGATCAAGCTGTAAAATAACTTGCTCAAGAAGTTAAAACTAATCTTTGTTGGAAGAATAAGATTACTAGAATATCAGCTAAGTATAATGCAAATAGTAATCAGATAAACAATAGTAATACTATTTTACCAAACCAATTCTTTATACGAGTAGTACCAAAAACAAGAATAAGCACTAATCCAAATATTAATAAATCTGATTGGATAAGAGAGAACATATAATAACAGATTTCTTTCCAATCCATCAAAGTGAATGCATAAGAATAGGTTGTTGATACAACGTATATTTTAGCTAACAATAAAAAAAGGAAGGTAAAGATACAAAAAGATTTTATAGTAGATGATTTTCCTTTTAAGTATTTTAGCATTTTTGTTTAGTTTTATTTATCTTTATAAAGAAGTTCTCCTCCTTGTAACTCGATATCTGCACAAACATAAATATTTGGAGTATTACATGTTCATTTTTCTAATGATTTTCATTTTTCATTAACAATATCTTTAATGGTTAATGTTCAAGATTTTTCTGGTGTAAGATATTGTAATGACATTTCTGGTTCAACCACCTCTTTAGGTGAATATTTGAAATATTTTTTCCCATCTTTTTCTATGAAATCTTCTTCAATTATTCAGAAATAATTTCTATTAAATAATGGTCCTGGACTTGTTTTTGTTGTAAAACTTTCTAGATTTTCTCCTTCTGGATAATCTTTTAAATCATTAAACAAAAATCCAGACCAATACTCTCTATGTGGGATAACATTTACTAAATTCTTAATATTTTCGTCAATTGGAGTTCAATTGAGGATAGCATCTCTTACATGTTTATACGCTTTAACAACCGCTCAAACATAGAACTCTGATTTACTTCTTCATTCAATTTTCATCGCATCAACATATGGGAGAATTTCTGCTAATCTATCAATTGTACAAAGATCTTTTGATGAAAGAATATAATTTGTATTATTTTCTCATTCTTCAATTTGAAATAATTTTCATGGTCTTCTGTCTTCTTCTAGATATACCTTATATTTAAATCTACAAGCATGAGAACATTCTCCTTTATTGCCTGGTCTTCAGTTCATGTAGTCACCAAGTAGACAACGTCAAGAATAACTCATACACATTGCTCAATGAATAAAAACTTCTAATTCCATATCTGGAACTTGTTTTTTAATTTCTGCGATTTCAGAAATATGTAATTCACGAGCAAGAACTACTCTTTTCACTCCTAAATCGTACCAAAACTTTACTGCTGAATAATTAAGCGTAGAAGTTTGAGTACTAAGGTGTAAATGGGTATTAGGAAGGTATTTTTTTAGGATATGAAATGTTCATGGATCTGAAAAAATAATAGCATCTGCTCCTACATCTGATATCCTTTCTACTGTAGATTCAAAGATTTTAATATCAGTATTCCTTGGGAAAATATTCATTGTAAGAAATGCTCTTGCTCAATATGCATGTACAGCATCTACTGTCTTTTTAAGTTCATCAAAATCTAGGATTTTATTTTGTCTCATACGGAGTGAGGTAAATGGTACTCACATATAGACTTCTTCTGCTCAAAATTTTGCTGCAGTTAATGCTTTTTGATAAGAACCACCTGGTGCAACAATTGTAGGTGTTGTCATACTATTTAAGAATTATTCATCATAAAATTTTTAGCGTTATTTCAGTTTTTTAATTTAATTTTTTGCTCAATGAAAACAAGAATAATTAACTTGACATTTTTTATTAAAATTATATAAAACACATCACATAAATAAAAACAAATACATTATGAAAAAAATTGATTTATCCCCAATCTGTCAGTGTCTAGCTGCTATTGTGCTTTGTTGTGTCTCACTGAGCATTCAGAGTATCTATCCCTATTCTAACGAGATTCCCTTCGTGGCTGCAATTCTCGGTGTATCCCTTGGTTATGCTCTTTCATTTTTAGGAGAGCGTCGTGGTGCTGAATATTCCATAACTATTGTTATAGGAATGTTCGTCTTAGCATGGATTATTGTTCCCCTCGTGTACACTAGCAGTTTCGTTGATGAAATTACTAGAAGGAGAATGTGGATTGATATCTTTGCTCTCTTATTTATCCCCTTTATAGGGACATGCTACGAACGCGATTATGCGTATTAAGTAATTAAACATTTACTAGCGGTTGTTTTACCGCTAGTTTTTTAAAAAAGCAGAGAATTTTTCTCTGCCTTTTAAATATAATAATTATTCTTCTTATGCTTCAATTATTTCTGGTTCTGAAGAATCTTTTTTATGTTCAGGTTTGTGTTCTTCCATGTTCTCTAGTCTTGGATTCTTTTTCTTCATATAGATCATTCAAGCAATAATACCTACTACTAGTATTATAGCAACAATACCATAAATTGGTCTTACTGCTAGCCATGCGATTGCTATCGTAACAATCCATACTATTAATGCTAATCAGAAACAAACAACACCTGTTGCAGCTCATACAAGATCTCAGAACAATGGAATAACTTTAGCTAAAGCTTCAAGAATACCAAAGATTGCTTTGAAACCGAACCATAACATTATGAATCCTAAAGCTCTTAATATCCATGTCATCATAGCATTAGCTGAATGAGCATGTTCAAACATTTCATGTACAGGAACGTTATCTTGTTCTAAGAGACCAATTGATCTATGATTAGATGTTTGATATGGTCTTAATGTATCTTGGAACTGTTGTCCTACAGCACTAGCGCTTCCTGGGACTACTCTATAGAAACTGATTCTTAAATCTCAGATTTCTGGATTAGCAGGATCATTTCCTATATATAATTGAGATTCATTTTGTTGCATTCATGAGATTGCTGTGATTTCTTGATCAGCTAGATTAACTTTAGATTCTTCTGTTAACTGTTTAACAAATGTATCTGAAAGGATATATGCTCACAACATAATAGGATCTTTTACCCAAGTTTCTGATTCATACTTCCATGATGGATTAACATATTGGCTTGATTTATAGAATTTAGATGAATCAATATGATTTTCACTCCATACTTTATTATAGGTATATGTTGTTTCAGTTGTTTGACCTCCACCCATTTCATCATGAGTTTCTGTATGTTCTTCTTCCTCCCATTGATACATTTCAACTCTTCTCATAAGTTTAAGATCATCTGATTTTACTCAGAAAACATCATCTACTAATGGATTTTCATCAGGTGAAGAAGTTCTTCAATTTATATAAATAGCGCTTTTATCTAGAGAAGTATCGATTTTATCAGCAGAAGTTTCTATTGTTGCTCATTCTGTTTCTTCTAGAGCTGCTTTTTGTTCTACGAAATTATTCTCGTTCCATCCTAATAGAATAATTGCTCCTATAAGCAATACAAATCCTCATACGATTCCTTTTAAAGAATCTCCCAGACGAGAACCATAACCAGATCTTGACGTTACTGTGTAAGAAGGTGTCATTTTCTATAAATAAAATAAAAATAAAGATATGTTCCTTATAGTATTCTTTACTTATTTTTCAAATAAAAAAAACTAGCGAATAGATTCTTTCGCTAGTCTTTTTGGTTGTGGAAGAAGATTATTATCTCCCCATCAGCTCAAATGTCTTTGTTAGAAAGCGTGCAATAGGCTCGCAAATCCACATGCCTACAACGTACCAGATTAGCATCACAACGGCTGTTGCAATAGCAGAGATTAGGAGTGCATAGCCACATGTTTCGAGTGTTACCGAGTTTCCCATTGCAGAGATACTGATTAGGATTGCAGCGACGATTAGTGTTATACCGATGTACGCTTTTGTAATTGAAGTTCTCATAATTTTTGATGTATTTGTTTTGTTTTATGTCTTATGACAACAATACTATATATATTTTATAGTAAATGTCAATCTTATTTATATAGATATAGTTTAGCTTGATTTTCTGTTGCGGTTTCCTAAACTACTGTTCGTAAAATATGTCCTGGTCGTTCAGTGGATAGGACCCAGTCCTGCGAAGACTGCGACCCCGGTTCGACTCCGGGTCAGGACATTTTTGGAAGCCTTTGTGGCTTTTTTTTG
>JAEEGL010918039.1_pt1 | contig 26395 bp, 19 predicted proteins | sample 9134231 | NCBI WGS metagenome assembly JAEEGL01 (sample SAMN16246548, study PRJNA631951) | gut metagenome | biome: gut microbiome; feature: rumen; material: fiber-attached | host: Bos | place: Iran: Karaj | collected 2018-10
CACTCCGCTGTTCATGGCTTTGCTCTGCGGACAGGCGTTGGTCATCAGGAAGCTCTCGTACATGGCCACCGAATCCCATTTGTTGTCGCCGGCGGGACACATGTGGCCTCGGTCCCAGCAGGTGCCACGATAGTCCTGATAGTAGGCTCGTGGTTGGGGGACATCCTTGTCGTCGTGCCAGGCTGTCATCGGACGCGCCACATTGCCGTCGGTATGGTCGGCGGTGAGACGCCACGCCACCCAGTTGGGTTGGCGCGTGTCTTTGTTATACGACGCGATGTAGGCTTTGCGGTTGAGAATCTGCTCGGCGTGGTCGGTGAGCGGCAAAGGCAGGTCGATGTTGTTCACCCATTGACGGGAATCCTCAATGCTCTTTATTACGGCGGTCTGCGAGTTGGCCTGACGGCATGAGGTGGTCAGACCAGCCAACAAAACCAATATCAGAAATGTGAAAAGTCGGTGTCTCATTTTTTCTTGCTGTCGATTTTTGCTTGGAATTTGGCGCTGTCTATGATAAAACGCTCGTGGGTGCCTTCTCCTATAAGGCCGCATTCGTCGTAGGCCGCCACTTTGAAGACAAGCCTGCGGCGGTCGACCTCAACAAGCTGACTGTCGCACCATACGCGCATGCCTACAGGGGTAGCGGCGCAGTGCGACACGTTGACAAGGGTGCCCACTGTACCCTGTCCGGGTTCGAGTAGGGCGGTTACGCTCTCGTTGCAGGTTTGCTCGATGAGCGCGACCATCATCGGGGTCGCAAATACTTTCACCAACCCGCTGCCTATGCGGTCGGCGCAGACCTCGTCGGTCACTGTCTGTTCAAGATGTCCTTTGATTCCTGGGATGATCATTGGGAATAGTTTAATGTTTAAGGTTAAAAGGGAGTTAAATGGGGAGTTAATCTTCGATGGGAGTTAAAATGGGGGGTGTTAAATTAAAAGCCCGGGGAGCCCCGGGCTTTTAATTTGGCATGCAAGGGTTTGTTATTTTGTCTCTGGTTTTGCCGTTGTGGGTTTGGATATGGATTCGCGCATGTCGGTGTCGGCCTGGATATTCTTCATACGATAGTAGTCCATGATGCCGAGATTGCCGTTGCGGAAAGCTTCGGCCATTGCCAGAGGCACTTCAGCCTCTGCTTGGATAACTTTGGCGCGTGCTTCCTGAGCCTTTGCCTTCATCTCCTGTTCCTGGGCAACAGCCATTGCGCGACGCTCCTCAGCCTTTGCCTGTGCGATATTCTTGTCGGCGTTGGCCTGGTCCATCTGCAGCTGGGCTCCGATGTTCTTACCGACGTCGATGTCGGCGATGTCGATTGAGAGAATTTCGAAAGCGGTGCCGCTGTCGAGACCTTTGGTGAGCACCAGTTTGGAGATGCTGTCGGGATTTTCAAGCACCTGTTTGTGGCTTTGAGCGGAACCGATGGAGGTAACGATACCTTCGCCTACACGGGCGAGGATGGTCTCTTCGCCGGCGCCACCGACAAGTTGTTTGATGTTTGTGCGGACGGTGACACGGGCTTTGGCGATAAGCTGGATGCCGTCTTTGGCAACTGCGGCTACGGGAGGTGTGTCGATAACCTTGGGGTTGACTGAGGTCTGCACAGCGTTGAGAACGTCGCGGCCAGCGAGGTCGATGGCGGTGCAGGTCTTGAAATCGAGGTTCATGTTGGCTTTGTCGGCCGAAATGAGAGCTTTGACAACGCTGTTGACGCGTCCGCCAGCCAGATAGTGGGCCTCGAGCTCGTTTTGTGACACTTTGAGTCCCGCTTTTGCGGCGGAAACCATATTGTTGACTATCACTGCCGGCGGCACTTTACGGAAACGCATGAATACAAGCTGGATGAGTGATGTGTGAACACCAGAGATAAGGGCCTGAAACCAGATTCCGATAGGCACAAGCCACAGAAACAGTATCAAAAAGATGATACAGCCAAAGATGATAACTAATGTGATAGGATCCATTTTAATTGATAATTTTAATTATTAAACTGATTAATTGATTTGTTTTGTTAGTCACTGGAAGTTGTCTTTACAAGTATTTGGTAGCCTTGAATCTCAGTTACTTCGACGGCGGTGTTCTCGTCGATAAATCCATCGTCGCTATGCACTTCGACAATACTGTCGCCAAAGAGGGCTTTGCCAGCCGGTGCCAGTCGGGATATGGTTGTTCCGATGGACCCTACATGGATCGCGGAGTCGACGGTATTGACCTGTCCGTCGCTTTCCTCTTTGAGGCTGAAGCGTTTCCATGTGCCACTTTTCATGAGTATCACGAGCATGATGATGCCAACAACGATGCTCGTTATCAGCGTTATGTTGCCGGCAGTGGCTCCGTGGTTGGCATAGGTCTGCCAAATGCCGAGAGCCACCATTATGCCGCCGAAAATGCCGCTAACGCCACCGGGTAGCGCCACGATCTCGAGGGCTATGAGAGCCAGACCGACAAAAAGTATTATGATTATTATGGGCCAGGACATTTTGTTTTGAGTTTTATTAGGTTTCGGGAGTAAGTTAAAATGGGAGTTAAAAAGGACAAATGTATTGTATCGTTATCTTATTATTTCTGATGTCAGCTGTTTGTTGAGCAGTGCGGTGTGCATGGGAAGCAGTTCCTCGTAGCCTCCGGTTTTCACTATGCATTTGCCGGTGTAGTGAATCATGATGGTGCATTGTTCGGCTTGCTCGTATGTATGTCGGCAGATATCGACAAGCGCCTTGATGACATAGTCGAACGTATGGTAGTCGTCGTTATGAACAATTAGTTTGCACCCGCTGTCTTCGAGCAGGTCCACTTCTTGTTCTTCTTTTTCTTTATATTGGTTATCGTCTTTCAAAGTTGTCGATAGGTTGATAAGTTTAAAGGTTTAAAAGTTTAAAAGTTTAAAGTTTAACGGTTCGCTTACGATTTACAGGTCACGATACACAATTCACAATTCACGATTCACAATTCACGATTCACAATTCACATGTCACTAATTAAAAGTCACCAATGCCGTTGCTAGGGCGGATATGCCTTCCTCGCGTCCTTCGAACCCTAGGTGCTCGGTGGTGGTGGCTTTGACGGAGACGCAGTCGATGTCGATATTCATTGTTTCGGCCAGTGTTTGTCGCATGAGAGGTATGTATGACGCCACTTTGGGTTTTTGCATGCAAAGAATAGAGTCGACATTAGAAATGCAGAATCCTTTGTCTTTGATCAGTCGGCAGACGTTGGCGAGCAGCACTTTGCTGTCGATTCCTTTGTAGGCGGGGTCGCTGTCGGGAAAGTGCTGTCCGATGTCGCCGAGCGCCGCCGCTCCAAGCAGTGCGTCGCAGATGGCGTGGATGAGCACGTCGGCGTCGGAATGACCGAGTAGACCTTTGGTGTGAGGGATTTGTATGCCTCCAAGCCAGAGGGGCAGTCCTTCACGCAGTTGATGGACGTCGTATCCTATGCCTGTTCGAATGGTCATTATTTATTGGTTTTGTCGATATTGTAGGTGAGTGAGACGCGGAGAGTGTTGGCCAGCGGGTTGTTGCTGAAACTGGTAGTGGGGACGAGGTAGGAGAAGTCGAACTCGAGACGTTTTGCGCGGAATCCCACACCGAGGGTGATGTATTGGCGAGCGCCTTTGGTTTTGTGCTCGTAGAAATAACCGAGTCGGGCGGCAACGGCATTTGAGTACCAGTATTCGGCACCAACAGAGACACTTATTTCGCGCAGTTCCTCGGAGAGGCCACCGGGAGCGTCGGTGAACGACATGAGCGCACCCATAACGGAGCTTGTCTGACGGTAGTCGGCCCTGTTCTCGTATGCGCCGATCCAAGTGCTGTCTTCGCTGTTCCACAGCGGAGGAGTGGGGACCAAGAGCTTGTTGAGGTCGAGGAGGAGGTTGATTTTGTTATAGTCGTCCACTTCGTAGGTGTAGCGACCGCCGATGCGGATATTGGCTGGCAGGAATTCGTTTTCGGTGTCGTCGTCAGAGTAGGACAGTTTGGAACCGAGGTTGCTGATGGTTAAGGCTGCGGCAATCTGCTGGTTTTTGTTGATATCCTGCTGGTAGTAGAGTCCAACGTCGGCGGCAAGTCCGTTGGCTGCTTTCGTGGTCATCTGCTCCACATCGAGACCTTGGGTGAGGTCGTCGTGGATGAAACGCGCGGTAGCGCCGAGAGCCATATAGTCGGAAAGCTTCATGGAGTATGTGGCGTCGATGACAAACTCGTTGGGTCTGAATTCGCCGCGAGTGTTGCCTTGATCGTCAGTGTGCTCTATTTTGCCGAGGGTGAAATATGTCAGCGAGGCACCAACGGCGCTTCTTTTGTTGATACGTTTGTATGCGCCGAGATAAAGGAAGTTCATCTCCGAGTCGAGTTTGCGCAACCACGGGGTGTAGGTTGTGCTTAGGCTCATGTCGAGAGGAGCGAAAGCCAGTTTCGCGTTGTTCCAGTGGGCGGAATATGCGTTTGGCTCGTAGGCGGCTCCGGCGTCGCCGAGAGCTCCCGATATGGCGTCGGGTGCTATTTGAAGAATGGGGATACCAGTATGTATGTAGTTATTAGTCTGACCAGTGGCGTTGTTGTACTGAGCCGTTGCGTGGTTTGTCAATACAAATGAGGAAATAACGAAGATACTGGTTTTTAGAAGGTTCTTGTTCATGAGCTATTATATAATGGTTCTCGGAAAACGGGAAAAAAACAATAATATTGTGTTGGTCTTATAAAATCACCTCACAACGATTTTGCCGTTTTGCATCAGTTTTTCGCCGTCGGAGGTGGTTGCAATAAATCTGGCGATATATATTCCCGGCGCCACTCTGACTCCAGAGTTGTTGTTCAGGTTCCAGTCGACGGGTCCGATAACGAAACTGTCGGGGTTGATAGCGGGGGTGAAGCTTGCAACGAGTTGTCCCTGTGTGTTGAAGATGTCCAGTTGCGCGCTCACGATGGTTCCTTTGCAGTTGTGCTCCATACGAAGGCAAGTATGGTCTCTGGAGGGGTTGGGGGAGGCGCTGAATTGTGTAGTCACAGTGTCGGTGCTGTGTACATAGAACACTAACTCGGCCGAGTTGGAATAGTTGAAAATGTTCCAGGCTTTGACGGTTATGGTATGCCGTCCGGGAGTCAAACCAGACATGTTGTATCGTATTGATCCTCTGTGCTCGTCGTTGAAGTCGGTTTCGTACAGGTCGTTGAGGATTATTATGCTGTTGGGGTTACCGTCCACGACGGCGGTTATATCGTGTCCCAAGCCGCTTCCGACGGCATTGATGCCGACGCTGTCGTAGAGCAAGACAAGGAGTGTCGGGTTGGCGTCGGTAATTGCGCCGTTGCGGAAGTTGGTGTCGTTGATGAAAGCTCTTATCTCGGGACGGGTTTCGCTGATTACCGCGCTTTCGTCGAAGCCGCCGAGGAAGAGGTTCAGGTATGCGCCGGATGCGTCTTCTGTGGCGCTTTTGGCATAGTGGGAGAGACGAGCCCGCTCGAATTTGTACGCCACGTCGCGCGGAACGGTGAAACGATAGCTGAACCTGCCGTTGGTTACCGCAGCCCGGCCTTTGTAGATGAGATTGTTCTGAATGGTGAAAGCTACCTCGTAGCCGGTGTTGTCGTTGGCAAGAGTGTGTGTCGATATAGGACGGTCGTACACTTCTGGGAAGATGTCGCCGTCGAAGTCGCTCACCAGATTTCCACTGTTGTCGTGAATCTCACCCTCTACAGTAACGGTCGATAGAACCAGCGCTGTGTCGTTGACGAGGCTGTCGACGGTATGTCCGTTGATGGAGGTGACCACAACCTTGTGGGTGGGGTGGCTCAGTCGCAATGCTGGGTCGCCGATAAGAGTAAGAGCCTGAGTCGTCACACGGTGATTCTTTGCAATTCGTACCGCGTCGCCGATAGTGTTAGCTGGGTCAAGAGCCTGCATCACCATGTCGGTGTTGACGGACTGGATGTGAGAGATCGGTCTCGATGCGGCGAGACAGGCAATTCCTGCTCCGTTGGCAAGCAGGAACTCTTCGGCTCCGCAGGTCTCGTCAGGGTCGTCGTAGCGTCCAAAAGTGCAGGTGCTGGTGATGAAAAATGGCAGTTGGTTGTAGTTGGTATAAGTGCTGATGTCGGACTTCATCATGAAGCGCTCGGTGCCTATGTATTGTGAGGAGCCGTGTCCTATGTAGTTCAGTAGCAGGCATCCATAGTCAATGCGTTTCTTCAGGGCGTTGTTGACATCGGGATAGTAAGAGCCGTCGGCGCCCGTTCTCTGCACATAAGCGTCAGCGTATATTTTGTCGACAGTAAGGTGCGGATATTTCTCGTTGATTTGTCGGGCAGTCACTTCTGACGACCAAGTGAAAGCCGTGTCGCCACCGTTGCTTGGATCGGCGTCGTCGGCGAGAAGAGCCACGCTGTTGCGCCAGTCGCCGCGGATGCCTTCAAGTGTAAGGTCTCGGCGGGTGATGTAGTTTTCAATCTTGTCGACCATATGTCTCGCCTCCTCGATGTTTTTGGCGGGAAGGCGTCCGACGGAGATATCCATTGATGAGTTGCTTGAGAGATTCTCGTTGTCGTCGAGGTATGTCAGAATGTCGTCGGTGGCCATGGATTCGCCGTCATCGTCAAATGATTTCAATGTCTGGAAAGTTACAACGGTAGTGATATCGTTGCCGAGAATGTTGCGGTTGTCGTAGGTGCCTTTGCCCATAAGCAGCAGATGCCGTGGTGGGACAATGTCGCTGTTTGACTCGGCGTTTTTGCGGAAATAACGCAGCATCTCACGTATGGCCATAGGATCTTTCCGTCCACTGCCGAACTCGTTGAACACTTGGTCTTGAGTAAATACCGCCACTTGCATGTTGTCGTTGATGCTGTGGATGGAGGCCAGTCGTTCCGCCTGAGCCACAAGGTTTTTGTTGCATACGATTATTAGTTCCCCGCCAATGCTTCCGTGCAAGTCTTGGTTGTTGATTCCTGTGATTGAGGCAGGAGTCTTGAATTGAGAATTGCTGAAAGCAACCAAGGTCCTCCATCTGTCGGCTTTTGCGTTGAAAGAGGTGTTGTTGTTGTAGAGAGAAACAGCTACCGTGTTATTGTAGTCGGTGACATCCCATATGCGAGTCAGGTTGCTCGCTCCGCTTATCGAGTATTCGGTTTCGGCTCCATAATAAGGAGCCAGGCGCATGATGTTCTGGCCGCTAACAACAGAAAGAGGGGTGGTGGCGTCAACCTCAAAATAATCTATATATCCAGCCGCCATACTCTCGTTACAGTTGTATGTCACTGTGAATGACAAAGAAGTCGACGAAGGTGCGTCGAATTCTTCAAAGAATTCGTTGTAAGGATTGTGGCTGTTGAAGGAGTGTGTGCTGGTGACACCATTGAAAGATACCGTGAAACTGCTTGAAGCCGTTGATATCGACGCCAATGCGTAACGGACTTTTATTTTCCCGCTGGCCACAGACGGTAAAGACAACGTCACGTTTTGGCTGTTGCCGTTGCCGTATATTTTTTTGTTCACCCATATAAGGCCAGATTGATGGGTGTTGGTCAAGTCGATGTCGTATACCGCCACACTGTGGCAGGTGCTAGCGTTGGAGGTGGCTTGGATCTCATCGGCAGGAGCGACTCTCTTGTGCAGCCCCTCTTTGATGGTCAGGAACACATAGTTTGACGATGAGTAGTGATGCCTTTGGTGATGGAGTGAAGCCGACGTTTCATTATATTCCCATTTGTCGGCGCCGCAGGCATAGAACAAGATGTAGTCTTCGCTGTCGAAAAGACCGTTGGAGTTGCCGTCGTGTACCTCTATCGCAATTTCGTCCAAGTCGTCAATGCGCTCGTCTCCGTTACGAGTTGGCAGTTCGCCGCCCTCGTGTCCGAAAACGGCTATATCGGCGATGTGGCATGACGCAAGTGCGGATATGTCGCCGGATGTCAGCTTATATATTCCATCTTCCGCAATCTCTATTCTCCACCAGTCGCCCGATGACAAAACAGAATGCGTTGTTGTCTGTGCTGTTACCGAGAAGGCGCTTGAAAGCAGAAACGATATAATTGAAACAAATCCCTTTTTAAAACACATGCAACAATAACTATTTTTTGAGATTTTTATTGTTCCGAGGTAAAGTTAAAAATGAACCGACGTGAAACAATTTGGCTGTTTTAACGTATTATGGAAAAAACGTGTGGTGCGGAGAGATATTAATAATACAAAAAGAAGACCTGATTTTTTGTTTTTTTTATGAAAAAAAAGTTTTTTTTATATGCACAAATACAACTCATTATAAAAACATAGTATTGAAATAGTGGGTGTTGTGTTTTTTTTTAAAGAAAATGTATTGCATATCAAAGAAAATTCGTAATATTGCCAATTATTTTTAGGCTTATTTATACTGATTATATGATGAAGAATCTAACAAAAATCGCCTTAGTGACGGCACTGCTTTTTGGAGCGATGCAGGGGGTTAAAGCACAGGATGTCATATTCTCCCAGTTCTATGCCAACCCGCTTTATATGAACCCCGCGTTTGCAGGTTCCAAGGTGTGTCCGCGACTTTCCCTCAACTATCGTAACCAATGGCCCGCTCTTGTTTCGGCATATTCCACGGTGTCAGCCTCATACGACCAGTATTTCGATGCTCTGCACGGTGGAGTTGGCGCTATTCTGATGACTGACCGCCAGGGCGACCATGGTGCGTTGTCCACCAGCTCGGTGAGCGTCATGTATGCGTTCCGATTCCAGTTGGCGCGCGATTTGTGGGTCAACGCCGGTCTGAAGGCAGGTGTAGCAAATACCAGTCTTAACTGGAACGATTTGCGTTTCCCTGATATGATTGACCCGGTTATGGGATATGTGGGCGCCACATCTGCTCAGATACCCGAGCACACCAATGTGTGGTATATCGATTTTGACGCAGGCGCTTTGTTCTATGGTTCTTCGTGGTATGCAGGCTTTGCCGCTTCGCACCTTACTCAGCCCTCCAATGGCTTTTATGGTGTTTGCAAGCTGCCTATGAAGTTTACCGGAAATATCGGAGCCCTGATTAACATTGCAGAGGAGGCCCGCCGTACATCGTCTCTCGGACTTGGTACGCCCGTCCTTTCACCCAACTTCATCTATCAGTTCCAAGCCGGATTCCACTATTTCAACTATGGTCTGTATCTCGACTGGATGCCGTTCCTCGTCGGTGTATGGTTCCGTAACGGTATTGAGAATGCCGATGCCTTCATTTTCCAAGTGGGTTTCCAACAGGATTATTTCAAGATTGGATACAGCTACGATGTCACTGTTTCCAAGCTTGCCAACAACACATCGGGCGCGCATGAGCTGAGTCTCGGTATACTGTTGCCGTGCCCGGAGAAGAAACATAAGGTAAAAGCTATCCGTTGTCCGTCGTTCTAATTGGAAGGACAAAACGAAACCTTTTCCTGGAAAATACGTATAGTGAAGAAATAATAACAGTCAGAAAAATAAGATAAATCATATTATATATTATGAAAAACCTCAGAATCGCATCATTCTTGTTGGTGGCAGCCTTGGTTGTGACGGGCTGCAGTAAGCAGAAATCGGCCACTACAGGGTGGAATTACAATGACCCTGATTGGGGCGGATTTGAAGTGTCAGACTACAATGAGCAGATTACCGCTCCCGGCCTTGTTTTTATTGAGGGCGGAGCTTTCGTTATGGGACGTGTGTCGGACGACTCACGTTTCCAGTGGAACAATGTCGCTCATAATGTCACAGTCTCGTCATTCTATTTGGATGAGACCGAGGTCACAAACCAATCATATCGTGAATATGTATATTGGATGAAGAGAGCCTATGGCGAGGAGTATCCCGAGCGTGTACGCGCCATTTATCCCGATACAAACTGCTGGCGTGACAAGCTGGCTTGGCGTGAGGGTTTTGTGGACTATTATTTCCAGAGCCCCATTTACGACCAGTACCCGGTTGTCGGTGTCACTTGGGAGCAGGCTTCGAAATATTGCATCTGGCGTACCGACCGTGTCAACGAGAAGATTCTTGTTGACAAAGGTATCATTGTCCTGGATTTGACCGACCTCCGTGGTGAGACCGCTTTCCAGACCGATGTGTATCTCGCCGGTCAGTATCGTGGCGAGTCGAAGAACGAGCTCGACAACCTCGACCCCAGTGCCGGTGGCGAGCCTCGTCAGGTGCGTCGCGAGGATGGTATCCTTGTTCCCCATTACCGTCTCCCCACCGAGGCTGAATGGGAATTCGCAGCCCTCGGCATGATTGGCAACACCTACGACGAGCGTGTCGTTGAGCACAAGACCTATCCGTGGGCCGGCTCGAGTGTCCGCTCGGCTAACAAGAAATATTATGGTCAGTTCCTCGCCAACTTCAAGCGCAGCCGCGGCGACGCCATGGGTGTTGCTGGCAATCTGAACGACGGATGGGATTACACTTGCCCCGTCAAGTGGTATTTCCCCAACGACTACGGTCTGTACAACATGGCTGGCAATGTCAGCGAATGGTGCATGGATGTCTATCGTAAAGACCAGAATCCCGTTGGAGGAGAAGATATGGATCCGTTCCGTGGCAATGTCTATCGCGCTCCTACCTATATCGACGAGGAAATCGCTATCAACGATACCACTGGAAGCATCATTTACAAGAATGTTGACGACGACCTGAACCGTCGCAACTATCGTCAGGCTGACAATATCAACTATCTTGACGGCGACTACGCCTCGAACATCTATGACTACACCACCAACCAGAGCATTACTGAATGGGTTGCTATGGGCGATGATGAGGATGAAGGCGGAGCTGTGGAAGAGGATTCAATGCTTTCCAACCCTGACAGTGTCACCAATATGATGTATCGTCGCAATGTGGCCAACCAGCGTAATGTCACCTCTCTGCTCAGCAACAAGGTGCGTGTGGTTAAGGGTGGTTCTTGGAACGACCGCGCTTACTGGATGCAGTCTGGCACACGCCGTTTCTACGAGCAGGATCGTTCGACGGCATGGATTGGATTCCGTTGCGCTATGGACCGTCTCGGACCCCGCGCGGAGAAATAATATTGCAGAATAAAAAGATAAGAAAGGAAAGTCGCAAGGCTTTCCTTTTTTTGTTATGCTTTATCGAATAGGGAATGTATTCAATAATGTAATATTATAATAAGTGTTTTCAAGTTTTTTTGTATTTTTGCAATTTATATCATTTGATAAATATGCGGTCAAATTGGCTGAAAATATTGCTGTTAATGCTGGTTGTCGGGGCGTCGCACATGGTCTGTGCGCAACGTGTCATAGAGTATGTGTCAGGTATGGGCACGCGCGACCCCAACAATTCCGATGTGTGGATACTGTATAATAAAGTCAAGGCCATGCACGATGGTATGACTCTCTATACAGACTCGGCGTCGTTCGACACCAGGAACAATGTTTTTATCGCCCATCGCAATGTCAGGATCAAGATTACCGACACCACCACACTGCTGGGAGCGACAGCTATATATGACGGAACGACACGAATAGCCGATGTGTGGGGAGATACAGTGACACTCATTGACGGCAAGACAATACTCAAAACCGACTTGCTCAGCTATGACCGAAATAACAGCACCGCTTCCTACTTTCATTGGGGCCATACGGTTCACGGAAACGCAATTCTCGACAGCCGCAAAGGATACTATCATTCCGACTCGCGCGACATATACCTCTTTGACGACGTTGTTCTGTACGATTCGTCGTCGCAGCTTGAGACGGATACGTTGCTTTATAACACGATAACGAGTCTGGCTATATTCATATCGCCTACAAATATATATAGTGATTCGTCGACAATCTACAGCGAAGACGGAACGTATAACACCGACTCGCATGACGCTGCGTCGTTTCTGGCAACACGTCTTACCAATCGTGAGAAATGGCTCACGGCGGACACGTTGTTTTACAACGACAAAACAGAGTATGGCGAGGCTTTCGGCAATGTGACCATTGTGGACACTCTCAACAACGTTATTTGCAAAGGCAATGTGGGCATCACCAACCAGTCTGAGAGACTTTCGTTTGTGACCGACTCGGCGCTGATTGTATTTATAGACAAAGGCGACTCCCTTTTTATGCATGCCGACACAATCTGGGCGTACAACAACGACAGGCGTCAGTTTGAAGCCGCCAAGGCCTATCGCAATGTACGGGTTTACAGGGACGACGCACAGGCAGTGTGCGACTCACTGTACTATTCGGCTGAAGACTCGACAGTTTCGATGTATTACAACCCTGTTGTGTGGTATGAGGATTACCAATGCGTTGCCGACACGATAGTGTGCCATTTCGACAGCGCAGGAGTGGACCGTGTTTATCTTAATGGCAACGTGATGGCTGTGGAAAAGGTCGATTCGTTGAAGTTCAATCAAGTCAAGGGCCGCAACTCGATAGTCTATCTTTTGAAGAGCGAGCCGTTGTATTCTGATATTCTCGGGTCGGCCCGTATGGTGTATTATGTTTTGGACGAGGAATCCGTCAATGGAAAGATTGAGAGAAGGCTTGTCGGCATCAACGCCGGAGTCGGATCTGATATGCGCATATATTTCAAAAAACGCAAACCAAGCCGTTTCGTCACCATTGGGACGCCCGATATGAAGATGTATCCTCCCGACCAGTTGCCGGAGGAGGAAAAAACGTTGCCCGGTTTCGAATGGAAAGATAACATCCGTCCGCACAATCGCAACGAAGTATTCCGGCGGGTGACAAAATGACATGATGCGTCAATTGGCATTCAAGTTGATGGTTACATTATGATTGAAAAAATAGATACGATATGGAACAAAATGAAAATATAAAAAACGAGGTGGAAATGGAAGATCGCACGATGGAAGGCGAGGCTTCCGAAGCTGCGGGCGAATCTGCCAATGCGTCGGCTCAAGAGACCGAAAAGAGAGAAGAACCAACAAAACAGAGTGAGCATCAGAGCCGTCGTTCGCGGAAAAGACTGACGAATCATATTGTTGACGAGTTGAACGCCAAAGTAGAGGATATGGGCCTCAAACTTACGGAAATGAACGACAAATACATGCGCATCTACTCGGAGTATGAGAACTACCGCAAACGCACGAGTGCGGAGAAAGCCAGTCTGATACTGAACGGAGGCAAGGATGTTATAAAGCTGATGCTTCCTGTTGTTGACGATATGGAGCGGGCCATTGCCAATATGGCAGAGGACGACCCTGCTCGCGAGGGTATGCAGCTTATCTTGAAAAATATGCTTAACGCCTTGCAGCAAAAGGGATTGAAACCCATGGAAGCCAAAGGCGAGAAGTTCGACGAGAATTATCACGAAGCGATAACCCAGATACCCGCACCTGCGCCCGAGGCAAAGGGGACGGTGATAGATGTTGTCAAGAAAGGATATTTCCTCAACGACGAGGTGCTGCGTTTCGCACAGGTTGTTGTCGCAAATTAAAACAATGAAAGAGTGGGTTTATAGACATATGCCGTCGTGTGACGGCCGGAGTGTCTTATAATCCAAATTAAGTATAATATGGCAAAAAGAGACTATTACGAGGTTTTGGGCGTTGACAAGAATGTGTCGCCGGACGATTTGAAGAAGGCTTACCGCAAGTTGGCCCTCAAATACCATCCGGACCGCAATCCTGGAGACAAGGAGGCCGAGGAGAAATTCAAGGAGGCCGCGGAGGCTTATGATGTGCTGAGCAACCCTGACAAGAAGGCGCGTTACGACCAGTTCGGACATGCAGGATTGGAGGGCGCCGGTGGCTTTGGCGGACAGGGTATGAGCATGGACGACATATTCTCTTCGTTTGGCAGTATATTCGGTGACTTGTTTGGTGGCGGTGGCGGCTTCGGTTTCAGTGGCTTTGGCGACTCCCGCGGACGAGGCGGAGCCCGTTCCACATCGCGCGGTTCGAATCTGCGTATCAAGGTAAAGCTTACGTTGGAAGAGATAGAGCAGGGCGTAGAGAAGAAGATAAAGGTAGGGAAGTATGTGCCCTGCAAGTCGTGTGGTGGCAGTGGAGCCCGCAACAACAGTTTTGAGACCTGCTCGCACTGTCACGGCACTGGAGTTGTCACCGAGGTGCGTCGCTCCATTTTCGGCCAGATGCAGACCCAGTCGGCTTGCCCCTATTGTGGAGGTCAAGGCCGTATAATCAAAGATAAATGCCACGATTGTCATGGCGACGGTATAGTGAAGTCGGAAGAGATTATTACTATAAACATACCTGCCGGTGTCAGCGACGGCATGCAGCTGTCGATGCGTGGACAAGGTAACGCGGCGCCCCATGGCGGTGTGCCAGGCGACCTTATTATTCAGGTTGAGGAAATACCGCACGAACTGTTTGAACGTCAGGAGAACAATCTTTTTTACAACGCATTCATCACTTTTGCCGACGCGGCATTGGGTGCGGCGGTAGAGATACCCACACTGAACGGAAAGGTGCGTGTCAAGATAGAGCAGGGAACCCCCTCGGGTAAAGTGATTAGGCTGAAAGGCAAAGGATTGCCGGATTTGAATGGCTATTCCCGTGGAGACCTTTTGGTAAGCATCAACGTGTGGGTACCAAAAAGCCTTACAAAAGAAGAGAAGAGTATGGTGGAGGAACTTGGCAAACACCCCAACTTCCAGCCCAACCCGTCCAAACAGGAGCGAGGATTCTTTGACAAGATGAAAGATCTATTTAATTGAGGGGTGAATTGTGAATGGTGAATGGTGATCTGTGACACGTACCCCGGTTTATTAAACGTTAAACGTAAAACCTTTAAACAAATAAATATATAAACGACTCTTAATCTTTTGATTCGTCTAATTCCTAATTGTTTATTCATAATTGACAGAAGCGTTTCTACAATATGTATGGCAGCATGGATTGCTTGACGGCCCTTTGTCGACGACGGAAGGACTGCCTGTTGTTGTGGAGCGCCCTGGAGTTTTGAACCGTGACGCGGGGCCCGATTTCTTTGATGCCAGATTGATAATAGATGGTATACATTGGGCGGGCAACGTTGAGATACACATTAAATCGTCGGACTGGAAACAGCACGGACACTCACAGGATAAGAGTTACAATAATGTTATTCTGCATGTTGTTTATGTCCACGATGCGGATATAGAACTTGAGAACGGCAAGCGAGTGCCAACTGTCGCTATCGCCGACGCCATACCGGAGCATGTTTGGGAGAATTACGATGCGTTGTTGAACCCCAAGGAGAATCAGGAGATTCCTTGCGCCGAGCGCTTGAAGGAGATACCTGGTTTTCTTTTCCAGTTAAGCCAGGACAGGCTTATAGTGGAGAGAATGGAGTCCAAAACAAAAAATGTGCAGCGGATACTGAATGAGACGAAAGGTTGGTGGGAGCAGGCGTGCTATATTGTCACCGCGCATTATTTCGGCAGCAAGATCAACGCCTTTCCTTTTGAGCTGTTGGCAAAAATAACTCCGATGAATGTGTTGTCCAAGATAAAAGACAACGCGTTCCGCATAGAGGCGCTTTTTTTCGGGCAGGCTGGTTTGCTTGATGGCGATTTCGAAGACGACTATCCAAAAGCGTTGCAGAGGGAATACAACTATCTCTCCGCGGCATATAAGTTGAAACCGATGCCGGGACATTTGTGGAGGTTTTTCCGTGTGCGTCCCGCAAGTTTCCCGACAATTCGCATCAGCCAGTTCGCCGCGCTGGTGACGCAAACGAACAATCTTTTCTCGAAACTTATGGAGACTCAGGATGTGGCTCAACTTCGTCAGTTGTTTGATGTCCGTTCTTCCGACTATTGGGATACACATTACAACTTTGACAAGGAGACCTCGCGACGAGTCAAGACTTTGGGTAAGAGTGTGGTGGATACTATATTGATCAATGCCTGGGTTCCATTGCTCTTCGAGTATGGAGTCCAGCATGGTGACGAGAGTTGCAAGGAGCGCGCTTTTGCCCTACTCAATCAACTCCCCCCTGAGAACAACCGCATAGTGAGATATTGGCGGTCGGCGGGAGTCAGTCCTAAAAACTCGGCCGAATCGCAGGCGTTGATACAACGCTATTCGGAGTATTGTTCCAGTCATCGCTGTTTGGACTGCCAACTGGCATTCCGACTTATTAAAACCAGAAAATGAAAGCTTCAGATATATCATCGATTATTAGAGCGGTAGACAGTAGGTGTGTCGCTGCCGAATTGCCGGTACGCAGCCTTCTTACCGACAGCCGCAAGTTGACAGATGCCGAAGGCGCCTTGTTCTTTGCCATTCCAACAAATAGAAACAATGGCGTGAAGTATGTTTTCGGACTATATTCCAAAGGAGTTCGCAATTTCGTCGTCAGTGAGAGTATTGACGAAGCCATGCGCAACCGACTTTACGCACTGGAAGAGGCCAATCTGTGGTTTGTGCGCGACGTGGTTGGCGCATTGCAACGTATGGCGGAGCACCACCGGTGCGGTTTTGACATCCCTGTGGTTGGAATAACGGGCAGCAACGGAAAAACAATCGTGAAAGACTGGATTGTCCAATTGCTTTCGTCCGACCATAATATTGTTGCCAGTCCCAAAAGTTACAATTCGCAGATAGGAGTGCCCTTGTCGGTGTGGAACATGTCGGAGGACAACGATTTCGCCGTTTTCGAGGCGGGCATATCAGAGGCCGGAGAAATGGAGCCGTTGCGCACCGTCATCCGTCCGACAATAGGCGTATTTACAAATATCGGGCAGGCACACGATGAGAACTTTCTTACGAGATACCAGAAGATAGCTGAGAAACTGCAGCTCTTCACCCATTGTGATGTACTGATATATTGTCTCGACCATAGGGATATCCATTCAGTTGTGTCAGAGAAAGAGAGTTTGCACCACCTCCGCCGATTCACATGGGGGCGCGCCGCCGAAAACCCGGTCCAGCTGGAGTCGGTTGAAGTTAAAGAACATTGCACTGTTTTGAATATCAAAATAAACGGCAACGATGAATTCCAGTTGGAAAAGTCGTCGTTTGCCGTTGAGATACCGTTTATAGACGGCGCTTCGACCGAGAACGCCATGCATTGCATAGCGTTGATGTGTCTGCTAGGCTATAACGGCAAAGAGATCGCAAAACGCTGCAAGGAGCTGATGCCCGTAGAGATGCGTATGGAGATGGACGAGGGTATAAACAATTGTCTTTTGATCAACGACAGTTACAGTCTCGACATCAACTCACTCTCCATTGCGTTGGATTTTGTCCAGCATGAGCAGCAGCATTTCAACAAAACACTTATCATAAGCGATTTTCTTCAGTCAGGAATACCCGAGCAGGAGTTGTACTCGCAAGTGTCGTCGCTGATACGCCAGCGAGGCATCAACAAGTTGGTTGGAATTGGCACCGCATTGATGCGAAACAGCTCTCAATTCGAGGGACTGGCAACGTTTTTCTATCCATCGACAGAGGAGTTCCTGTTGAAACACTCGTTTTCCGACTTTCAGAACGAGACCATACTGTTGAAAGGCGCGCGTGTGTTCGGTTTTGAGAACATAGCCAAGGTACTTCAACGCAAGCGTCACGAGACCATCATGGAGGTTAACCTTGACGCGCTGATTAGAAATGTGAACTATTACCGTTCTTTGATAAAACCGAGCACCAAGTTGATGGCTATGGTAAAAGCCTCATCTTACGGCGCAGGCAAAGTCGAGGTTGCGAACACGTTGCAATTCAATCATGTGGATTATCTTACCGTAGCTTATTGCGACGAAGGTGTGGAGCTGCGTCGCAATGGTATCAAGCTGCCCATAATGGTCATGAATCCGGAAGAGGAGAGTTTTGACAATATAATCCGCTACGGTTTAGAGCCTGACATCTACAGTTTCAGGATACTGAGCCTTTTCACAGAAGCGGCGCGTCTGTACGCCGACAAAGGTAAAAAGATACCCATCCATATAGAGTTGGATACAGGTATGCACCGTTTGGGCTTCAGTCCGTCGCAGATGGACGAGCTGTCGGGAATACTGTTGACAGACGATTCGCCGCTTCAGGTGCGTTCCATTTTCTCGCATCTGGCTTGTAGCGAAGATCCAGCGATGGACGATTTCACCCGCCGTCAGATTTCGCAGTTCAGGGAAGGTTCGTCACGACTGAAACAGCTGCTTGGCGACGAAAGCATACTGTGCCATATCCTTAATTCGTCGGGCATAACCCGTTTCACGGAGGCACAGATGGATATGGTGCGTCTGGGTATTGGACTGTATGGCATATCTCCGGAGGCGGATGTGCAACGCATGTTGTCGCCCGTAAGCAAACTGAAGACCCGTATCTCACAGCTTAAGGATATTCCGGCGGGGGACTCGGTGGGATATAACCGCCGATGGATAGCAGAACGCGACTCGCGCATAGCCATTATTCCCATAGGATATGCCGACGGTTTGTCACGTCATCTTGGATATGGGCATGGCCACTTTGAGATAAACGGCAAAGAGGCGCCTGTAATAGGCAGCATATGTATGGACATGTGTTTTGTGGATGTCACGGACATCGAATGCGCGGAGGGAGACGATGTCGTGGTGTTCGGCTCGCCCCAGTCCCTTTGCCAGATGGCAGACGCCGCAGGTACCATTCCGTACGAGATCCTCACCGCGGTCTCGCCCCGGGTAAAACGAGTCTATGTCAGTGAATAGTGAAATCGTGACCTGTGATGTGACCTGTAACACGTGAATTTGTGACCGGTTATCTGTGAACCGTAAGCGCACCGTTAAACTTTTAAACTCTTTAACCTTTAACCTTTACCAACCCTATGTTTACCCCTCGTATGAAACTGGCGGACATGATTGCCGCGAATTATAACATTATCCTTGCCCTTCCCAGGTTTGGTATTCCTTTAGGCTTTGGGGAGAAATCTGTCAAAGAGGCCTGTTCTGCGTCGGGAGTGCCCGTCGATTTCATGCTAATGATTTGTAATCTTTATACATTCGACGACTATCTGCCAACCGTCGAGGAGTATTCCACCATCGATATGAGTCCGTTAGTGCAATACCTGACAGCGTCTCATTTCTATTACACAGAGGAGCGATTGCCGCACATAGGTGAGCATATAGACCACATAGCGTCGGCTATGGACGAGAAGTATGGCCGGATATTGAAGCGGTTCTATGCTGATTTCCGAACCGAGATAACAGAGCACTTCAGATGCGAGGAGGAGCACGATTTCCCCAAGTTGCTCAGTTTGCAGAAAGGTGTGCGCAAGCGTGGCTCGGCTAAGTCGCATTCAGAGAAGTCGCACAGCGGGTTGGTCGACAAGCTCAACGACCTGACTCAGATTGTGTACAAGTACCTGCCGGGCAATGATTTGCCAGAAGAGACGATGGAGTTGGTATTCGACATCCTTCAGCTCTCGTCCGACATACAGAAACATGCGCTTGTGGAGGAGAAAATACTGATACCATACGTTGAATGGTTGGAAAGGAGAGTGAAATGAAGGCACTTGTTTCGGTACTTATTGTAGAGCCGTCGGAGATAATATGTGAGGGGCTGAGGTCGTTTTTGAAAGAAAGTGGCGAATACAATGTGTTGGCACCAATGCACGATGCCTCTTCGTTGGCGGATCGTCTCACGGTGCTTCGCCCGGATGTTTTGATATTGAATCCCACTCTGCTGTCCTCCACACCCAAACAGCAACTGGCCTCGTTCTCTCAGCAGCGTCCGGCAATGTCGGTATTGGCGCTGGTGTATCAGTATGTGGAGTGTTCGGTTCTCGACAATTTCCGCCATATCCTTGATATAAGGCAGAGTCGCAGTGTGCTGCTTTCAACGATACGGGCGTCGATTTCAGAGATGAGAAACGAGCCTCGGAAGAGCGACGTGCAAGACAATTATGAGTTGAGCGAACGCGAGACCGATGTGCTTGTGCTTGTCGCCAAGGGGTTGAGCAGCAAAGAGATTGCCGATAAGTTGAGTATTTCGGTTCATACCGTCAACTCCCATCGCAAGAACATCACCCACAAGACGGGAATCAAGTCTGTCGCGGGTTTGGCCGTATATGCCATGATCCATAATTTGATGTAGGATGTTATTCACCGAGCGGCAACAGGCTATAGAATATTGACTGTACAACTGCGGGAATACTGCGGAAGCATGTATACTCACTCGTTGTCAATAATCAAATTGTCGATAGCAAACAAATGATACTCACCTATTAAGTATAAGCGTTATGAAGAAAATAGTTTCTTTTGTTTTGATATTGGCGGGCATGTTTGGTGTCCAAGCTCAGGATTCCGTCATCTATCGTTCTGTCATTGGTGACAGTGTTTCAAGATGGGCTGGTTCTTATGTTAGAGGATATAATGGTGATATTAAAGAACTTCACCAGGTATGTTATTCTAATGATACTGTATTCATAGACAGCGTTGCGTTTTTTAGATTAGAGGATGACTATGGTTTCTTCTTTTCTTTTGGTTTTGATTGCGATGCTTTATACATTCGTGAGAGTGAAAGCCATGACAAACTTTATGGAAAGATGAAAATCAAACAGTATGATACCACAATTATCACTTCTGAATTCTTGATTATGGATCTCTCACTCGATGTCGGCGACACCCTGAATACCGATTCGTGGCACGACGTGTTTATTCCTGGCAATCCCCAAATTCCTACCATCGTGGTGGACAGTGTTTATTACTGGAGTGGAAGAAAACATCTGCGTACAAATTACATCAACAGGTTTATAGATTATTGTGATTTACACTACGACACATTGACATTTATCGAGGGCGTTGGGCCTAATAAAGGCATTCCCTACATTGTCCATGCCACAATACCCAGCGGCTATTTGAATCCACACTGTTATTATTCATATGATTCGTGCTGGAAAGTTACGCCTATGATAAATTGTTTTTGGCGTGATACGACGGAGGAATATCATCGTGAGTGGGTTTATGTTGGCTTTGGTGAATACTGGTATTTAAACGGTCCTTGCTATTTTGACCAACGTGGTTTTGAAGAATTTGACATTGTTAAAGAAAACATGCCGAACATCGCCCCAAATCCCACATATGGAGAACTTGCGGTTTCCAATATTCCATCAGGGAAGTGCAAAGTGTCGATATTTGATTTGTACGGAAGAGAAAGGTATAGCGCTTTTACAGAAAGCGACACCATCTATATAGATATGCAAAAACTCCAAGCAGGAGTGTATCTCTTGGTCTTGGAAACAGCTTCAGGCCTAATCACCAGAAAGGTTGTTAAACTATGAAAAGTTTCTTTTCTGGTCTCGGCGCATAAGTGGTTTAAGTAGCTAAAAAGAGTTGCGAAATGATCCTTATTCGTTGCTGAATGGGTGTTGTCCTAATGTCTTTGCGAGAAAATCAGTGCAGTCCTCGAAGGTTTTGAATGTATGCTCCTCGGGTACCACCTCGGGGATGACCTTCATCTTTGTCAGCATGTACATGGGTTGAGGCTGGATAATGGTCATAAGCACCATCATGCCGCGGGCCTGCAAATCTTTGATGGATTCCTCCATGGCGTATAGTCCGCTCTGGTCCATGAAACTGACAAGGCGCATACGGATGATGACGATTTTGGCATCGTTTGGAACATCGGTCATGACCTCCTTGAACTTAGTGATTGAACCGAAGAAGATAGGACCGTTGAGGCGCTGGATATAGATGTGTTTCAGCATCTCGTCGGTGATGCCGCCCTCGTCGCTCCAGGGCAGGCTTTTGTCGAAGTTGGCCTGTGGCGGTGCGGGTAGTCCGCGATGCAAGTCGCTGTCTGTCATCGCCGACGAGCTGTATCCGCCCTCGACGAGGTCGCTTGCACGTTTCATAAAGAGGACGCAGGCGATAACCATTCCGATGCCAACGGCGGTGAGGAGGTCGACAAAGACGGTGATAAGGAAGACCACTATAAGTACGACGGCGTCGGCGCGCGGTATCTTGACAAGGTCTTTGAAGCCTTTGAAGTCGATGATGCCCCAACCGACGGTAATAAGTATGCCGGCGAGTACCGACAGCGGAACGTATTTCACAAGGCTGCCGAGGCCAAGCATGATGGCAAGGAGAAGCAGTGCGTGGACCATGCCGCTGAGCTGTGTGCGGCCGCCGCTCTTGACGTTGACGACGGTTCGCATGGTGGCGCCAGCGCCAGGAAGTCCGCAGAAGAGTCCTGCAATGGCGTTGCCGAGTCCTTGCCCGATAAGCTCGCGATTGCTGTTGTGCTTGGTTTTGGTGATGTTGTCGGCGACAACAGAGGTAAGCAGCGTGTCGATGGAGCCAAGTCCGGCGAGGGTGAGGCCCGGGATGACTGCGGCCATCAGGATGGCGCCCCAGTCGAGGCCGGCAAGGCTGACATTGCTATTGGCGAAGAACGGCATAGGCAGACCTGAGGGAATCTCGCCGATGGTGGGCACCTCGGCGGTGAAAAGCGACACGACGGTCATCACAATCAGAGCCACCAATGTGGACGGGACCTTCTTGGTGACCAGTGGGAGCAGGTAGATGATGGCGACGGTGCCGACACCAAGCAGGAGGGCGGTTAATGACATGGATCCAACAGCCTGGGGAATGCCGACAAGCAGGTTGATCATCGATCCGGAGCCGCTCTGGCCAATCAAAGGATAAATCTGCTGAAGGATGATAATGACACCGATACCGCTCATGAAACCTGAGAGTACGGGGTAGGGGATGTATCGCACATATTTGCCTATCTTGATTATTCCGAAAAGAATCTGGAACAGTCCGCAGAAAACGGCAGCGAGCGCCATGCTGACCAGCACGGAGGAGATGGCGAGCTGCGGGGTGGCACTATCGAGGGCCATGGTCGAGCTCCATGCGCCGGCCACAAGGGTGGCGGTGATGACGGTCATAGGACCTGTGGGACCGCTGATCTGACTGTGTGTGCCGCCGAAGAGAGCCGCGAAGAAGCCGAGCAGCGTGGCGCCAACCAGACCTGCGTATGCGCCCATGGAAGATGCTTCGGGTGAATCGACTCCGCCGAAGGCCTGAATACCGAAAGCAAGGGCGAGGGGAAGGGCTACGATGCCAGCGGTGATGCCGCCGAAGATGTCGCCTTTGATGTTCTTTGTGCTGATGAATGCCATATTGTGGTTTTGTTTTTTGTGCGTTATGTTAAAGATGGGTAGTGGAATTATGTGTTGGCTACCAGTTTTTTAATGTGTTTTTGCCGCTTCTGTTTGATTTGCAAAATTACATCTTTTCTTAATTCCGCAAAAATTACTTTTTTAATATGGTAATTCTTAACAATATGAAGTTTTTTGGGGAACTATACTCTGATAATAAACACGAATAAACACGAATTGACACGAATTGCACACGAATTGGTTCGCGGAACGCTCACAATGAATTGACACGAATTGCACACGAATTGGTTCACGTGACGCTTGTTTTGAACACGAATTTCCACGAATTGTCCATGAATTATTAAAGGTTCAAAAGGTTTTAACTATAATGATGTCTGGTATTCTTTCACATTTCACGAGACATAGGTCATAGGTCACCGGTCATCATTCGTGTCAAAAAATTGTTTTTCCAGGTGTCAGTGTGTATGTGAAATTATTTTTGTAAATTTGCATTGATTATCAAGATGCCATGTTGGTGATTTTATAAAATAAAATGCTTATGCTGAGAAAATTACGTATCTTTTTTGCAATAATTGTTTTTGTGTGCGTCACATTGCTGTTTTTGGATTTCAGCGGAGTCCTTCAGCGTTATCTGGGTTGGCTGGCTTCGTTGCAGTTTTTCCCCGCTGTGATGGCTGGAAATTTTGTCGTTGTAGTTCTTGTGCTGTTGTTCACTTTGTTGTTTGGTCGTTTCTACTGTTCTATAATATGTCCTCTTGGCGTGATGCAGGACGGGTTCAATTTTATTGCCCGCAAGGTCAAGAAGAACAGGTTCCATTATCTGAAGGAGAATAAATGGTTGCGCTATCCATTGCTGGCCATTTTCGTGATACTGATCATTATCGGGTTTAACGCTGTGGCGGTTCTCATCGCACCATACAGCGCATACGGCCGCATTGCCGGCAATCTATTTCAGCCTGTCTATTTGTGGATTAACAATATTTTTGCGGGAATCGCGGAGAAACATCATAGCTATGCGTTCTACGGCGTTGATGTGTGGGTGAAAAGCGGGGTGGCTCTTGTTGTGGCTGTAGTGACATTTGTTGTGGTGGGCTTTCTGGCCTTGCGTCGCGGACGTACATGGTGCAGTACGGTCTGTCCGGTCGGCACGGTGCTGGGTTTCGTGTCCCGATTCTCGTTGTTCCGTCCTGTGGTTGATGCCGACAAATGCAAGAACTGTCGCAAGTGCGAGACGAACTGCAAAGCCTCGTGCATTGATATCGACAACCACAGGATTGACTATTCCCGATGTGTGGCGTGCATGGATTGTGTGGACGAATGCAAATGTGGCGCTCTTGTGTATCGAAACACCCGTTTCAAACTCAACCCCACGGTTGTTGATTCGGCTTCGGATTCGCCTTCCGACACCTCGCGTCGCGCTTTTCTCACGACCACAGCCATGGCGGCGGGTGCCGCTGTTGTCCAGGCTCAGGAGAAAAAAGTTGACGGCGGACTTGCCGTTGTCGAGGAGAAAAAGATACCACGCCGCGATGTGCCGCTGAAACCCGCTGGTTCCATCGGTCTCAAGCATTTCGGCGACCATTGCACCACCTGCCAGTTGTGCGTGAGCGAGTGCCCTAACGGAGTGTTGAGACCCAGTGAGAAACTCTCGACGCTGCTGCAACCAGAGATGTCGTTTGAGCGAGGTTGGTGCCGTCCGGAGTGCACACGTTGCGGCGATGTGTGTCCGGCGGGAGCCATACGTCCGGTTACGAGGGAAGAGAAGACGAATATCCATATCGGGTATGCCGTCGTTGTACCAGACAACTGTGTGGCTTATCGTGACGGTGTGCAGTGTGGCAATTGTGCCCGTCATTGTCCGTCGGACGCTATTGTGATGGTTGATCGTGGCGAGGGGCTTGTCGCTGTTCCGTCGGTCAACACCGACAGATGTATCGGCTGCGGCGCCTGCGAATACCTTTGTCCGTCGCGTCCCTTCAGCGCTATATATGTCAACGGCCTCGAGATGCATGTGAGTTAAACAATAATAATCCGTTGAGTGCAAAAAAAAGCCGCCTGAAAGGGCGGCTTTTGTGATCTGTAACAGATTTGAACTGTTGACCTCTTGCCTGTCAAGCAAGCGCTCTAAACCAACTGAGCTAACAGATCATTTTCTGCTTGAAAGTGGGTGCAAAAGTACAAAGATTTTTGGAATTGACAAAAAAGATTTTCCAAAAACCAATTGTCTTATATTATAAATGCTTGATAAAATACTGTGTATCATTATTTTAGATGTGATAAAATTTTTCTTTGATGTTTGCGTTATAAGTTTTGATGAAGTAAAGAAAACGGATGTTTTAAAGTGTGAAACCAGGAAAAATGAAGTTGTTTTTCGCCCCTTTGCAAGGATACACGGATTATGTGTTCAGAAATGCCCATCATGCGGTTGTTGGTGGCGTTGACGGTTATTTCACGCCATTTCTCAGATGGGATGGCGGATTGAGAAGCAAGGACAGACGGGATGTATCGAGGGAAAACAACAATGATACTTCCGTGGTGCCTCAAGTCATCGCCGCCAACCGTGATGAGTTGGCTCCGTTGCTCGACGTGGTGCAGGAGGAGGGTTGCCGCCGTGTGGATTTGAATCTCGGCTGTCCGTTTCCGTTGCAGACGGGGAGGGGAAGGGGCTCGGCGTTGTTGGCGCGGCCGGAACAGGTGCGCGAGATTATGGAGGAGATGAAATCCAGAGCGGATTTGTGTGTGTCGGTGAAGATGAGATGCGGTTTCAACGATAAAGCGGAAGGGTTAGAGGTAGTTGAACTGCTCAATGATTATGATTTGGAGTTTGTCACCATCCACCCTAGAGTGGGAAAGCAGCAGTATAAAGGGGCTGTTGATATGGAGGCGTTTTCGGAAATGCTGTGTGTTTCCCGACATCCTATTGTGTATAATAGTGATTTGACGAGTGTTGAGGAGGTGAAAAATGTAGTGTCGCGATTCCCTCAATTATATGGTGTGATGATTGGCAGAGGGGGACTGGCCCGTCCGACGCTTTTCAGGGAATGCCGTGACGGAATTGGTGTGAGCGACGGCGAAGCGCTGCGCTTGTCGCTGGAGCTGCAGCGTGTGGTTTATGACGCCGCATGCAGGATGCTGCAAGGCGAGAGTCAAGTGCTGGCGCGTATGCGCGCTTTCTGGGAATACCAAAAACCGCTTGTAGACAAGAAGGTGTACAAGCGGCTGATGAAGGCCGGAAGCCTGCGAAACTATGACGAGGCTGTCAGAAGCTTAGCGTGATGCCGAATGTGTGGATTTTGTCGGCGTCGGTGCCGCTGCGGAAAGTCGGCAGAAGGTCGTAGGTCAGGCCGATGGAGGCCCGGGTCAGCGGTCCGCCGTTTATTCCCATAAAC